>JADEYI010001023.1_pt1 | contig 25598 bp, 27 predicted proteins | sample 8542331 | NCBI WGS metagenome assembly JADEYI01 (sample SAMN16510988, study PRJNA670497) | mine drainage metagenome | isolation source: biofilm near Copperflume 1 | place: Germany: Marsberg coppermine Kilianstollen | collected 2018-02
GTTGGGCGGCCTGGGGGGTGGGATGCGCCTGGGGCTTGGCGGCATCATTTTGGTGGTGGTGGGGAGCTTAATTTTTGGCCTCAACCCGCTTCAAGTATTGAGCCTGCTCTCGGGCGGTGGAGGAACGGTATCCCCCCAGGTAAGCAGCCAGCCCATAAACCCCAACGACCAGACCGCGAAGTTTGTCAGGGCCGTGCTGGGCGACACCGAAGACACCTGGAGCAAGATTTTCCAGCAGCAGGTGGGGTCGCCCTATCAGCCTGGCAAGCTGGTGCTTTTTGAGGGCGGGGTGGACTCGGCTTGTGGTTTTGCCCAGACCGCGATAGGGCCGTTTTACTGCCCTACTGACCAGAAAGTCTATCTGGACATGGGGTTCTTCCGTCAGATTCAAGCGGCAGCAGGCTCCAATGCCGACTTTGCCCGGGCCTATGCCATTGCCCACGAGATTGGGCATCATGTCCAAGACCTGCTGGGCATTTCGCAAAAGGTGCAGCAGAAGATGCAGCAGTCTGACCGGACTACCGCCAATGCCTATTCGGTGCGGCTCGAGCTGCAAGCCGACTGTTTTGCTGGAATATGGGGCCACTCTACGCAGCAGCGGGGTCTGATAGATAACCAAGACCTTCAGACCGCCCTCAACACGGCGGCCCAGATTGGCGACGATTTCCTGCAAAAACAATCCACCGGGCGGGTGGTGCCCGATGCCTTTACCCACGGCAGCTCACAGCAGCGCGTGAACTGGTTCGAGCGGGGTTTCCAGAGCGGGGATATCAACCAGTGCAACACCTTCACGGCCCGGAGTTTGTAAAGGGCGGGAAGCAAATTGCAGAGGGCTGAGAGTAAAACGCTAAAAGCCGAAGGCCAAAGCTAAAGGCTTAAATCAAAGACCTAAAAACATAAACTGCGTCCCAGATGGTGTTTCTTGATAAGGCAATTATGCTTTCCTGGTGTAGCTTTTGACCCATTAGATTTTGTGTTTCGCTGTAAGTTTTTAGCCCTTAGTGTTCGACGTTTTGCGTTCAGCTCTCCGCTCACCTAAACTCCAGCCCGCCAGTAATGGGCTGGTAATGCTATGAGGATACCCTCGAGCTGAGGTGATTTTATGCTCATGCAAGCGGCAACCCAGGACTTCCTGGCTCAGAAGCGTATTGCAGTAGTGGGCGTTTCGCGTGATGGCAAACACGCCGCCAACCTGATCTACCGCAAGCTGCGCTCCGAAGGGTATCGGGTCTACGCGGTGAACCCCCAGGCCCAGACCCTCGAGGGCGACCTCGCTTATCCCGACCTAAAATCGCTGCCCGAAACACCCGATGGGGTGGTAATTGTCACTCGGCCCCAAGTCGGCGAGCAAGTCGTGCAGCAGTGCGCCGAACTGGGTATAAAGCGGGTCTGGATGCACAACGGGATGCACTCGCTGGGCAGCAGTGTCTCGCCCCAAGCCCTCGAGTTTTGCCGGGCTAATGGCATCACCGCTATTCCTGGGGGCTGCCCGATGATGTATATCCAGAATGCTGATTTTGGGCATCGCTTCATGCGCTGGATGCAAAATCTCAGTGGAGGGCTGCCCAAACAGATTTGAAAGGAGGTTAGCCATGCAAGCCAAGTCTGTGCGACCAGCAGGGGTTTACCTGTTGGTTTTAGGGCTGTTGCTGCTGGGAGTGGGGGCCCTAGCGGGGGGCTTTGGCCTGGTGGGTGACCCCTCGGGGCGGGCCATTGGCATTCCCCTGAGCTGGCTCGAGCACACCCCCTTCTCGAGCTTTCTGATTCCCGGCCTAATTCTCTTGGGGGTGCTGGGCATTTTTCCGCTTTTCACGGCTTTGGCCCTGTGGCTGCGTCCCCAGTGGAGAGCGATGCAGGCCCTGGAGTACCTTACCCACGAACATTGGGCCTGGTCGGCGAGCTTAACTGTTGGTATGGCGGCATTGATTTGGATCACGGTGCAGTTCCTGATGCTGGGGGTTCGGCATCCGGTGCAGATTGGGCTCGAGGTATTCATCTCGGGGCTGGGCTTGGTCATCATCGGGCTGAGCCTGCTGCCCTCGGTGCGGCACTACTGTGCTCGTTGAGCCAGAAAGGAGGGCTCTATGTCTGAGCCGGTTATCAAGCTCCTGGTTGCCGGAGTGCTCTTGCTGCACGGGCTAGGACACAGTGGTGCCCTGGGAGCCCTCATCTGGATTGCGCGTTTCCCAGGAACCAACACCGGTGGCTGGTTGTCGGCGAAGTCCTGGTTATTCCCTGCCCTCACCCCTTCGGCGGCTACGACCTTAGCCAGTATCTTTTGGGTTTTGTCCTTGCTGGGTTTTGTCGCAGCAGGGCTGTCATTTTGGGGGCTGCCGGGGGAGGGCTGGCGGCAGCTTGCCCTGGCCTCAGCCGTGGTTTCGACACTTGGTATCGCACTTTTCTGGGGAACCTGGCCCACCTTCAACACCCTGGCGGCTCTGGCGGTGAACCTGGCGGTGCTGCTGAGCCAGCTCGTGTACCACTGGCCGCCCCAAAGCCTGTTCGGGAAGTAAAACGGGTGCGAGCAGACAGATAACCCACCCAACTCCCAGACCGCTACCAGGCAGTCCCAAAGGTCTAATCTTCCGAAAAGTTCGGCAGGGCAAAGCAGTAAAGGGAGGTATTCATGAGACTTCAAGGCAAGGTAGCAGTTATCACCGGCGCGGGTTCAGGGATGGGACTGGCGATGGCCAAGCGTTTCGCGGCGGAAGGTGCCAGCATTGTCGCTGGGGACTGGAATGCAAAGCGGCTGGAGGCTGCCGTCGCCAGCATTGAGGCCAGCGGCGGGAAAATTGTCAGTGCGCAGGGCAACATCGCCGACCAGGCCACGGCGGAAGGTCTGGTTGAGCTGGCGATCAAAACCTATGGTCGGTTGGACGTGCTGGTCAACAACGCGGGCGTGATGGACTTCATGCAGGGTGTGGGTGAGCTGTCCGACGACATCTGGCGCAAGGTGCTGGGCATCAACCTGGATGGCCCCATGTTCACCAGCCGCAAGGCTGTAGCCTACATGCTTACCCACGGCGGCGGCTCCATTGTCAATATTGCCTCCACCGCCGCACTCCACGGCGGGGCGGCAGGCGCGGCCTACACCGCCTCCAAGCACGCCCTGGTGGGGCTGACCAAGAACACTGCCTGGATGTACGCCAAGCGGGGTATCCGCTGCAATGCTATCTGTCCCGGTGCCACCAAGACCAACATCGCCGAAAGCATGACCCCCGAGCGGATGGATAAGGCAGGTTCGGAGCGTGCGGGTGCATTTGCCGCGCTGGTTCCGGCCTACCTCGAGGCCGAGGACATCGCTGCACTGGCGCTTTTCTTGGCCTCGGATGAGTCGCACAACATCAACGGGGCCATCATTCCCGCCGACGGTGGCTGGGATGCGGTGTAGTCATCCAGTAGAGTCATTTTGAAAACCGCTCTAGTCTGATGCTTCAGGTCAGGATGGTGGGGTATAGCCGGGCAGCGATGACCACGAGCAACAGTGTGCTGAGGCCCAACACTGCGAAGTCGAGGCCGAGGCCAAAGGCACTGCTTCCTCCGGTGAGCATCAAGGTGCGCAGGCCATCTACCAGATAGGTCAGGGGGTTGATATGGGCAACCACCCGCAGCCAAGCGGGCATCAACGAGATCGGGTAGATGGCATTGCTGGCAAAAAATAGGGGCATGGTCAGAAGCTGCCCTATACCCATAAACCGTTCACGGGTCTTGACCAAGCAGGCAATTATCAGTGAAAGGGTGACAAAAATGGCCGAACCCAGCAGGGCCAGAACCAGCATCCCTAAAATGGCCCCCAGCTCGAGGCGCAGGTGTACTCCAATCAAAGCCGAGAGTATCCAGATTACGCTGGCCTGAGTGAGGCTACGCACCTCGCTGCCCAGGGCTTTGCCTACCACCAGAGCCCAGCGTGGAGCGGGGCTGACCATGTATTTGTAGAGCACTCCGCTGTCGCGCTCCCAGATAACCGATATGCCATAGAAGATGGCGATAAACATCACACTCTGGGCCAGGATACCGGGGGCCAGGAAGTCTCGATAGCTCACGCCGTCAGAAGATATCCCCCGCAGTTGGCTCATGACCTGACCAAACACCAAGAGCCACAAGGTAGGCTGGATAGCCCGTGTCAGCAGTTCTACAGGGTCGTGGCGGAGCTTCCTGACCTCGGCCTCGGCTACGGCCAAAGTCTGGCCCAAAAAGTCTCCCAGGTTTAGCCCTCGAGGCCTAACCGTGTCGCTGGATGGCTCTGCGTGTCCGGGCAACATCGCTGTACGACCCCCCTTCAATCTCGCTTGCGGTAAGCTGGATGAACACATCATCCAGGGTGGCATTGGAGCCTGCTTCAGCCTTGAGCTGGGCTGGTGAACCCAACTTCACCACCCGGCCTTGATGCATGAAAGCCACAGTCTGACACAAGACCTCGGCCTCCTCCATGTAATGGGTGGTGAGAAAGACCGTAGTCCCCCAGCGCTCCCACAAGGCCCGCACGTGTTCCTAGACGGCATGGCGAGCCGCCGGGTCAAGACCCACGGTGGCTCGTCCAGGAAAAGTACCTGGGGGTGGTGTAGCAGCGACTGGGCGATCTCGAGCCGCCGGATCATTCCACCCGAATAGTGACGCACCAGAGTGCGGGCCACCTCGCTCAAACCCATGAAACTCAGGGTTTCCTCGATCCGCTGTTGACGTTCCCCGGCGGGTATGCGGTAGAGCTTGGAAAAAATTAACAGGTTTTCGTAGCCACTGAGGTCGGCATCGGCAGAGAGCATCTGGGGCACATAGCCGATATACTGTCGCACCTGGGCCGCCTGGCGCACCACGTCAAAACCAGCCACACGAGCCTGCCCCTGGCTGGGATGCAGGAGGGTAGTCAGCATCTTGATGGTGGTGGTCTTGCCCGCTCCATTAGGGCCAAGCAGACCAAATACACTGCCCTTGGGAATGGAGATATTAACGTCCGCCACGGCTATCAAAGTGTCATAGGCGCGAGTTAGCCCGACCGTCTCCACGGCTAGGGGGCCTGAGGCTTCGCTCGAGGTTGGAGTAGGCATCGCAATCCCTTTCGTCTTTACTGTAGCCCTATCGGCCAGGGTGAAGTGTCCCCTCTGGGGGGAGATGTTCCAAAAGAGCCTTGGGGTAGCCTGGGCCTATTGACTGGGCTCATCTGAGCAGAGAACCACGATAGTTTTTGGTCTGGATAGTGATTACACTAAAGTCATGTGGTTCTTGATGGGGTTGCTGGTGGGGTTGGGCCTGGCCTCGGCGCAGTCTGTGGGCCTTTCTACGGTGGCTGAGAAACTCGACCAGCCCCTGTTTATGACTTATGCACCCGATGGCTCAGGGCGAATGTTCGTGCTCGAGCAAGGTGGCAAGGTTCGCATCCTGCGAAACGGAAAATTGCTAGAAGGGGCCTTCCTCGACCTGGCCAAGCAGATTTCTTGCTGCGGCGAGCGTGGTTTGCTGGGCTTGGCTTTTCATCCCGACTACCAGCACAATGGCTATTTCTTTGTGGATTACACCGACCCCAAAGGCAACACCGTGGTGGCAAGATATACGGTTTCCTCTGAGCCCAACCGGGCCGACCCGGCTTCGGCCCAAATTGTGCTCACGGTAGACCAGCCCTATGCCAACCACAACGGAGGGATGCTGGCCTTTGGCCCCGATGGATATTTGTATATCGGCCTGGGCGATGGTGGCTCGGGTGGCGACCCCCAGAACCACAGTCAGAATCTAAACAGCCTACTGGGGAAAATCCTGCGGATTGATATCAACAAAAGTGAGGGCGGCAAGCCTTACGGGATTCCCCGCGATAACCCTTGGATCAACCAGCCTGGAGCCCGCCCAGAAATTTGGTCGTATGGCTGGCGCAACCCCTGGCGCTTCAGCTTTGACCGGCAAACCGGCGATTTGTGGGTGGGAGACGTGGGACAAAACCAGTGGGAAGAAATAGACTTTCAGCCTGCCGGTCAGGGGGGCGGCAACTACGGCTGGCGGGTGATGGAGGGAACCCATTGCTACACCCCGTCCAGCGGCTGCAACAAGGAAGGGCTGATTCTTCCGGTGCTCGAGTACGGCCACAACAACCGGGGCGGCAACTCTGTCACCGGCGGTTACCGCTACCGGGGCAAGGCCATAGCCTCGCTCCAGGGAGCCTACCTTTACGCCGATTTTGGTTCTGGGCGGGTCTGGGCTGCGACCTTGAAGGGCGGGAAATGGGTTTCCAGAGAATTGCTCAAAGAACCCATGAACTTTAGCTCTTTCGCCGAAGACTCCAGCGGCGAAGTCTACCTGATTGATTTGGGTGGTTTTATCTACAAGCTGGTTGAAAAATAGAGCTAGCCCAAGTCAGAAAAGGTTAGCCACAAACCCCACCGTGAACTTGGTAAAAGTATCGCTGCCGATGTATTGGCTAACCTCCACATAGGGTCTGTAGCCCCGGTCGGGGAACTGCACCCCGGCGGTCAGGATGCCATACACGCTGCCTCCAAAGCGCAGGCGCAACTCGGAATTGGTGGCATAAGCAGTCAGGCCCACCGCCAACCCGCCCCCGATATAAGGGCGCAGCAAAATATAAAAGGGCAATGGGTAAAGCACTTCCCCACTCAAGAACAACCCTTGCGGAGCACCTACCACCAGCAGTGAACGGAAATCTACTGGATAACCCTCGAGATAAAAACCCAGATGCCCCATGAAATTGCCGTTGGGGCCGTTGCGTACCGAGAGGCCAAAGTCCAACCCCCCAGCCAGGGAGAAACCACAAACCACCACCATCAGGGCAACGCTGCGCTGCAGCCAAGGTTTCATGGCTCGAGGATAGCCCATAGCAATCCCCAGAAAGTTAATCAAACCTCAACCAGGCTTTATAGCCGTATACAGTAGGTGGGAAAAGAGCCAAACGCCAGGGGCAAAACCGTCGAAGGTCGAAGACTCAACAACCTATCGCGGAAACCGCTCTAAAAACACAAACCCTGTCCTGGACGATGTTGTTTTATGGGGCAATTATGCTTTCCTGGTGTAGCTTTAAGGCCCTTTGCGTTCAGCGTTCAGCGTCTTGCATCTAGCTCTGTGCCCACTCTAAAGCATCCCGGTGGGCACTAAATACCAATAAGCTTTATTGAAAGCCATCTTTTCGTAGTGGATGAAGGCGTTGGGCGCGGGTGGGGTGGGGGGAGTGTTGTAGTCGAAGTTGAGGATGCTGGCCTTGTTGTAGCCCGCCTCGAGAAAACACATCACCTTGCCGTCATAGGTGGCGTGTTTGGGGTCGGGCTGGCGGCCCTCGAGGCTGGCGGCGATTCGTTCGGCGATGACTGGAGCCTCGAAGTGGGCGGTGGAGCCCGCCTTGGAGATGGGCAAGTCGGTGGTATCGCCCAGCGCATAGATATGGGGATAGCCCTTAACCTGTAGGGTCTCGCGCTCGGTCTTGACCCAACCTTGGGCATCAGCTACGGGATTATTCTCGAGAAACTTGGCTCCACGGTGGGGAGGAATCATCACCAACAGGTCGTAGGGGAGTTCGGTTCCCTCGAGGCTATAGGCCATTTTCTTGTGAGGGTCTACGCTTTCGAGGTTGAAGAAGGTCTCGGCTCTAACCTTGCGCTCCTCCAGCAACGGAGCGGCCACATCGGCCACGCTTTCGATGGAAAAAACCCGGTTGATGGGATAGGTGTAGACAATTTCGCTCTGCTCCCGAATGCCCCGGCGGGTCAGGTATTCATCCAGCAAGAAGGTGAACTCCAGGGGGGCCACGGGGCACTTGTGCGGCAAGCCGCCCACCCCCACCACAATCTTGCCGCCCTGGAATTCCTCTAGGGCCGCATGTAGCCTCCAGGCGGCCTCTTCGGTATAGAAGTGATACCCGCCTTCAGCCAAGCCCGGCACGTCTTCGGGAGTGACCCGCGAGCCCGTCGCCAGCACCAAATAGTCGTAACCCAGGGCGCTGCCATCCTCGAGAGTGACGATCTGGGTGTCCGGGTTGAGGGCCGCGGCCTTACCAATCTCGAGGTTGATCCGCTTATTGAGCAGGCTTTTCAGGCTACGCGACAGTGTTCTGGGGTCTTGCCAGCCAAAGGGTACGTAGAGCCATCCGGGCTGATACAGGTGGCGCGACAGGGCCGAAACCAGGGTGATGTCGGCTGCGCCTTTTAGCTTTTTGGCTAGCAGATTGGCGACCAGGGTTCCGCCAGTGCCACCACCCAGTACGAGAATTTTGGTGTTCACGACTTCCTCCTTGCAAAAGCCCAGGGAAGCGCTCCCTGGGCTGGTATCCGTGGCTGGATATTGCCCAGCTATGGCGTTTTCATGAACCTTGCGTTGATGAAAAACGCTCTAGTGGGTCTTGCGGACGATAAAACGCTTGGCACTGCCGTCTATGTCTTCCAGGCCCACCAGCTCCTGGTTGGCCTTGACTACCCAGGCTGGGATATCCTTTATCGAGCCAGGGTCGCCCGAGAGCACCGCCAGCACGTCGCCGACCTGTGCGGTTTTGACGTTTCGGATGAGTTCCATCAGTGGGCCGGGGCAGAAGCTGCCACGGGCATCAATTTCTTTGGTGATGGCTACTGTGGTCATAGACATAGACACCTCCTCTTAGATAAACAGGGTCTGTGCCCCTTCGGACTTCTGGATGAAGGCGGCTACCCCCACCACGTCCTCGATTAAGGGCTCGAGGTCGTCTTTTTTGAGATCGAACATTTCCATGGTGTTCCCGCAGGCGTAGAAGTGTACGTCCCCGACTTCCTGGGCATCCTTGAAGTTTTTGAGCCAGTGCGGCACGTGCTTGGCCTGCAGCATCTGGGCCATCTGGGCCTCCATCCCGGCGAACTCGTTGGGCATCACCATCGGGGCTTGCTCGGCCCCCTTGCGGAAGGCGTTGAGGCCGCCGAAGGTCAGAAACACCGTGACCTCCTTACCCATCGCGGCAGCCCCTGCCGCGAGGATCGAAGCTGCCATCAGCTTGTCTGCGGTGCCACTTTCCAGAATCATTGCGAACTTCTCTGACATGACCGGACTCCTTTCGTTTGCTCCCGAGATTCATTCTGCACCCATATCCCCGGTAGGTATGTCCCGCCTGGCCTGACCCGCCCTCAAACTCGAGCCCCGGCCAGCTCAGGGTGAGCCTCGAACCAAGGGGTGTCGGCCTGGATGCGGGCCTCGAGCTGTTCCCACTCGCTGTTCACCAAGGCTTGTAGCTCTCCCAGGTGCGGATGATTTTCCACTTGGAATAGGTGCTTGAACCGATCCTGGCGGGAGAGCCACTCCTCGATAGGGAGCGGGTTTTGGGGCTGGTAGTTGAGCCAGTAATGCCCGTCCACTACCTCGTAGAGTGGCCAGTAGCGGGTCTCTACCGCCAGCCGCACGATCTCGATGGTATCGGCAGGGGCATGGCCCCAACCCAGGGCACAACCCGAGAGCACGTTGAGGAAAGCCGGGCCATTTTGCCGGGCGGCCCGCGCGGCCTTGTCGGAGAGGTCTTGCCAGTGCGAGATAGCCGCCTGGGCCACGTAGGGGACGTGGTGGGCGATGGCGATAGCGGTGATGTCCTTGCGTTCTTGGTGCTTGCCGTAGTCGCCCCGCCCCGAGGGGCTGGTGGTGGTCGAAGCTGCAAAGGGGGTGGCCCCCGACCGCTGGATGCCGGTGTTCATGTAGGCTTCGTTGTCGTAGCAGACATAGAGGAAGTGGTGTCCCCGCTCTAAGGCTCCGGACAGGGCTTGCAGGCCGATGTCGTAGGTGCCGCCATCGCCGCCAAATACCACGAAGGTAATCGGTTCGTCGGGAATCGCGCCGCGCTTCTTGAGCGCCCGGTAGGCGGTCTCGAGCCCACTTGCTGCTGCTGCCGCGTTCTCGAAAGCCAGATGCAGCCAGGGCACGCCCCAGGCGGTAGTGGGGTAGCGGGTAGTGGCGACCTCGAGGCAGCCGGTGGCGTTGACCACCACCACTGGGGTGGCAATGCTGTTGAGGACAGTACGCACTACCGTGGGCGCACCACAACCCCGGCATAGCGAGTGTCCACCGGTGAAACGGGGCTCGAGTTCGGCCCGTTCAGCTAGGGTTTTCAGATCTGGCATGGTCAACCTCCTGGGTTTTGAGGCCAATGAATCTGCTTGGCCCCAAAGGTTCTTGCAGCTCGGCAAATACCTGCTCGAGGTCTTGGGTATAAATTTCTCGCCCGCCCAGGCCATAGACATAGCTCTGAAGCTGAACCGGACTGCCATATAGCGCGGCTGAAACCTCCGCGAATAGGGGAGGGGAGGCCCCCAGCGACATGGCCCGATCCAAAACCGCGACCTTGGAAACCTTAGCTAAAGCCTCCCTCAGGGCTTTTGCCGGGAAGGGCCGGAACAAGCGCAGCTCGAGCAGCCCCACTTTTTCTCCGCGTTGGCGCAGTGCGTCCACCACATCTTTAGTGGTTCCCGCAGTCGAACCTATGGCCACGATGGCCCGGTCTGCATCCTCGAGGCCATAGCCTTCAACCAGCTGATAGGCCCGCCCACTCAGCCGGGCATATTGCTGGGTCAGGTCATCTAGAGCCGCCGGGACGCGCTCGAGGGCTTGTTCAATGGCATAGCGCAGCTCGAAATAGCTGTCGGGCATAGCAAAAGGGCCAACCGTAATGGGGTTTTGCGTATCCAGCAGGCTATAAGGAAGCTGATACTCCCCTACCCACCCACGCACCTCGGCATCGTCCAGCAGGGACACCGGCTCCGCCGAGTGGGTGATGGTAAAGCCGTCCATTCCCACCATCACCGGCAGCCGCACTTCGGGGTATTCCCCCAGGCGTGGGGCTAGCAGCATCAGGTCGTAGGCTTCCTGGGCGTTTTCGGCAAAGAGCTGCACCCAGCCGGTGTCGCGGGCCAGCATGGCATCGGAGTGGTCAGCGTGGATATTGATGGGGCCAGAAAGAGCGCGGTTGCCCACCGCCATGACCACCGGAGCCCGTAGGCTGGCGGCCAGGTAGACGATCTCCACCATCAGGGCCAGCCCCTGCGAGCTGGTAGCGGTCATGGTGCGGGCTCCGGCTAAGGCTGCCGCCACCGCCGCGCTCATCGCCGAGTGCTCGGATTCCACGTTGATGATCTCGGTGCTGGCTGCGCCGTCGGCCACGAACTGGGCAAAGTTTTGGATGATGGGGGTTTGGGGGGTGATTGGATAGACCGGGAACACGTCGGGGTTGATTTGCCGCACCGCTTCGGCAGCGGCCTCGGCCCCGGTAAGCAATACCAGCGAGGCAGACTTAAGCATGGCTTCCTCCGATTTCACCTTTGCCCACTACCGGGTAGGTTTCGGGAACCATCTCGATGGCCCCGGTAGGGCAGGCTTTGACGCACAGCTCACAGCCCTTGCAGTAGTCGTAATCGAAGCCGGTGAAAACCTTATTCTCGGTCAGAATGGCAGCATCGGGGCAGTAGACCCAGCACAGTAGACAGTTGACGCAGGCTTGCAGGTTCACGGCTGGTTTTTGCCCGGTGCGCCACCCACCGGTGCGGGGGTGTGGGGCGGTTTCGGCCACCACCACACCTCCGGGAAGGTCGGTGCGCAGCGGGGTGGGCTGGCTGGTGGCTCCCACAGCCAGGCTACAGGCTTCTTCGGGCTGGGTCTGATATCCGGCCTCGAGGGCCCTCAGGTTGGTCTCCAAGGCCGCCGGGGAGAGGCCGCTGAACACCGATCGGAAAGCTTCTTGTAAGTGAGTCAGCGAGGGTTGCCCCATGACCCCCGCCAGGACTCCCAGCATCACCGTGTTGGCGTATTTGCTACCTACCGACTGGGCCAGTTGGTTGCCATTGACCCGCAAGACCCGCCCGGCTCCTTGAAGCTTGTCCGCGACGCTCTGGGCTGGTTCGGGGCTATTGACCACAACCCAGCCATCTGGCTCGAGCCCGGCAGTAAGGGGGATTTCCCCGATCAGCGAGGGGTCGAGCACCACTACCCAGTGGGGGTTGCGCACGGCGTGGTGGATACGGATGGGTTTGTGGTCGGCCCTGGTGTAGGCCGTCACTGGCGCACCGCTGCGCTCGGGGCCGTACTCGGGGAAGGCTTGCGTAAACTCACCTTGGCCCAGCCAGGCCTCGGCCAGCACCTGGCTCATGCTCTTGGCCCCTTGGCCGCCCCTTCCGTGCCAGCGAACCTCGATCATAAGCGGCCTCCTTTCAAGTAGCGGTCTACACCCTCAGCAGCTAGCTTGGCCCCGCGCACCGCCTCGACCACGGTGGCCCCGCCGGTGGCATCACCTGCAGCAAAGTAGTGGGGGTTGGTGGTCTGGGCGGTCTGGGGATCAATGCCAATCTTGCCGTCTCGTATCTCCAGCCCCTCGACCCAGCGCAAGAACTCGATGCGGGGCCGCTGCCCGATGGCTTTGATCACGGTTTTGGTGGGTACTAAAAACTCGGTTCCGCTTACCGGCTGGGGCCGCCGTCGGCCACTCTCGTCGGGCTCGCCCAGCCGCACGTGCTGGCACTCGAGCGCCTCCAGGCGGTGCTTACCCAAAAAGCGAATGGGCAGGGTCAGCCATTCGAAGTGAACCCCTTCGGCCCTGGCCTCCTCGACCTCGTGGGGGAAGGCGGGCATCTCGGCCTCGGTGCGGCGGTAGAGCACATTCACGGTGTTGGCCCCCAGCCGCAGGGCTTCCCTTGCCACATCCATGGCAGTGTTGCCGCCACCAATTACCGTGACTTCCGAGCCTACTTTGGGGGTTTTGCCGGTCTTGATGGCCTCGATAAAAGGCAGCGAATCCCAAACCCCCTCGAGTTCGTCGCCGGGGTAGGTTACCTCCACATCCTTGCCTAGCCCTACTGCCAGCACCACGGCGGCATATTTGGCCTCGAGGTCGTGTAGCTTCTGGGGCGTGTCTATAGGATTCCCAAAGCGGAAATGCACCCCCATCTGGTTGAGCATCAGCGCCTCCTGCGGTAGCGGTTCGAGCTGCTGGCGGTAGGGGGCAATAGCGAAGCGGGCCAACCCACCGGGCTCGGCTCGGCTCTCGAATACCGTCACCGTATAGCCCCGCGTGACCAGTTCACCTGCTGCGGCTAGGCCCGCAGGCCCTGCGCCAATCACGGCAATCGGCACGCCCCGTGGTGGGGCCACGGCTCGAGTGCGCAGCCCCAAGTCGAAGGCAAAGTCGGTAGCGTAGCGCTGGAGTCGCCCAATCTCCACTGGACGGCGGCCCTCGTGGTGCAGCACGCAAGCCCCCTCACACAGCACCTCGGTGGGGCAAACTCTGGCACAAGTGCCACCCAACAGGTTTTCCTCGAAGATAATGCTGGCCGCTTGGGCCGGGTCTCCCAGGGCAATAGCCCCCACAAATCCCGGCACGTTCACGCTGGCCGGACAGGCCCGTAGGCACGGCGCAGGCGCATAGGGGCCGCCGCAGCGCAGGCAGCGCTCAGCTTCCACGATGGCCTCGAGGTTCGATAGTGGCGGTTTGGCCTCCTCGAATATCCCAGGAATGCGACGAAACGAGCCACTGGGCGGGGTTTGAGTCATAGTAGCCTCCATAAGACCTGGCCCTAGGCTAGCGGTAGGTCATTACCAGGCCGTTACGACTTCCCTTGATGAGGTCTCCCGCTTTATAAATGAATCTAACTAAGAGCGGTTTTCAGAAAGAAGACGGCAGTCCACTCCGATAGAAAGAGTGTACCAAGCTCATTTTTTGCGGCTATGAGTCGCGGCAAAAATAGCGGAAACCGCGATAGGCTGGGCTCTAGCGCATATTAAACGGTGGATACTGATCCGTCACCAGCAGAAATGCATAGGCATTAACCCGCAGCCCCCAGCGCCCTACTCCTACGATGAAGTCGAAAAGACCCCTTGGGTACTGACCGGTGATCAGAATGGCGAACCAGGCAATAATCGCCGCGAGGACAGCACCAATCCCCAGAAAGAATAGCACGACATAGTGCGGAATCGCCAGCAGCCATTTGACCAGGGGCATCCAGCGGTTGAGATCGGTTTTCACGTCCGGGTAGTCGAGGTTTAGGTGAACCGACTGCTCCTCGACCGTTGACGGATATTGGTCGGTAAGCAAGAACAAATAGGCCCCGACCCGGTAGCCGAAGCGGGTCAGCTCTCTAGCAAAGTCGAACCACCAGCGCGGATAAAGCTGTACGAAAATAATCATCAAGGCGGTGGCAACGGCCAAACCACTGACTAACCCCCCAGCCGTATCCCTAGTCCTCCGCACGACCTCGCCGGATTCGTTGAGGAAAACGGTGTTGGTGATGGTCTCGCCAGATCCCGTGATTAGCCCCAGGATGATGGCGATGGGGATGATCCAAACAAAGCGGAGGAAGGTGGTCATCCTGTCCAGTTGCGCTGGATAGTCAATCGCTAAACGGGCTGCATATTGCCTGGAGTCAGCCATTTTGACCCTCCTTTGGAGCACTCTCAGTATAGCAATTGGGCGGGTACGGAATGTCTCTCGAGGGCATCAATTTACAGGTAATGCCTTGGTAACTTCCCCGTAGTAGCTTCAACCTGAAGGAGCATCCTATGAAAACCGCAGAGAAAGACCGGGCTCAGCAAGCCTCGAGGCAATTGCGCTGGGTGCGCTGGCTCGAGACGGTCGGTATCGAAGACGTGCCCTCGGTGGGTGGGAAAAACGCCTCGTTGGGGGAGATGTTGCGGGAGCTTTCGCCGCTGGGGGTGGCCGTTCCGGGGGGCTTTGCCATCACTGCGCAAGCCTACAAGCACTTCCTCGAGGAAAACCGGCTCACCGAGGCTATCCGCCAAATCTACGCGGAGCGGGCAGCGGGGGTGGAAGACCTCGAGGGCCGGGCCTACCGGCTGCGTACCCTGATTCTGCAAGCCCGCCTGCCCGACGACCTGGCCCAGGAAATTACTACCTGCTACCAAGAGTTGACTGAGCGTTACGAAGTTGGCGAGCCCTATGTGGCAGTGCGTTCCTCGGCTACTGCGGAAGATTTGCCTACCGCTAGCTTTGCCGGGGCACACCAGACTTTCCTGCACGTGCGGGGTCAGCCGGAGTTGCTGCGAGCAGTGCAGGAGTGCTTCGCTAGCTTGCATACCCCCAGGGCCATCCGCTACCGCGAGGACATGGGTTTCCCGCACGAAAAGGTATTGCTATCGGTGGGTGTGCAACTCATGGTGCGCAGCGACCTGGCCAGCTCAGGGGTAATCTTTACCCTCGATACCGAGACCGGCTTCCGCGAGGTGGTGGTGATAGACGGCATCTGGGGCCTGGGCGAAAACATCGTGCAGGGCAAGGTGGGGCCAGACGAGTTCAAGGTACACAAACCTACCTTGGCTCAGGGCTACAAGCCCCTGGTCAGCAAAAAGCTGGGGAACAAGGAGTTCAAACTGGTCTACAACGAAACTGCCCACCGCCTCGAGAACCTCCCGGTTCCCGCCGAAGACCGCGCCCGCTACTGCTTGAGTGAGGGCGAGGTGCTAACCCTGGCCGACTGGTCCGTCAAAATCGAGACCCACTACTCCAAGAAACGCGGCCAGCTTACCCCGATGGACATCGAGTTTGCCAAAGATGGTCTGACCGGGCGGCTCTTCATCGTGCAGGCTCGGCCCGAGACCATTCACAGCCAGAAAACCAGCCCGCGCCTCGAGGTTTTTACCTTAAAAGGTAAGGGCCAGGTGCTGGCTGAAGGCATCGCGGTAGGGCAGAAAGTTGCTGCGGGAGAGGCGCGAATCATTCTCGACCCCAAAGACATCGCCCAGTTCAAAGCCGGAGAAGTCCTGCTCACTCAGGCCACCGATCCCGACTGGGAGCCGATCATGAAGCAAGCCTCGGCCATCGTTACCGAGCACGGCGGACGCACCTCCCACGCGGCGATTGTAGCTCGTGAGCTGGGCATTCCGGCGGTGGTGGGAGCTACCAATGCTATGGCCGCAATATCTACTGGGCAGGCGGTCACAGTTTCCTGTGCCGAGGGCGAGGTTGGGCGAGTCTACCAGGGACGGCTCGAGTTCAGTATCGAGCGCCTCGACCCCAGCACTCTAGGCTCCACCCGCACCCAGATTATGGTGAACGTGGGCGACCCTGAGCAAGCCTTCAAGCTGGCTTTGTGGCCCAATGATGGAGTTGGGTTAGCCCGCATGGAGTTCATCTTTGCCAGCTACGTGAAAGTACATCCGCTGGCCCTGACCCGCTATAAGACCCTGCCGCTGGAAGTACAGCGCCAAGTAGATCAGCTCACCCAGGGTTACTCCAGCAAGACCGAATACTTTGTAGATAAACTCTCGCAGGGCATCGCTACGCTGGCTGCGGCCTTCTATCCCAAAGATGTTATCCTGCGCTTCAGCGACTTCAAAACCAACGAATACGCCAGCTTGCTGGGGGGCTCGGGCTTCGAGCCGAGCGAGGAAAACCCCATGCTGGGCTGGCGCGGGGCCAGCCGCTACTACCACCCCGACTACAAGGAGGGCTTCTTGCTCGAGGTGGCTGCAGTTAAAAAGGTGCGTCAGGAGATGGGCCTGAAGAACCTCAAGGTGATGATTCCCTTCTGCCGCACCCCCGAGGAAGGGCGCAAGGTGCTGGCGGTCATGAAAGAAGGCGGGCTCGAGCGTGGTCAGGACAGCCTCGAGGTCTACGTGATGGCCGAGATTCCCTCCAACGTGCTCGAGGCCGAAGCCTTTGGAGAGCTTTTCGACGGCTTCTCCATCGGCTCCAACGACCTGACCCAACTGATTCTGGGCGTAGACCGCGACTCGGCTCAGGTTTCGGCGCTGTTCGACGAACGGCTGCCCTCGGTCAAGCGGGCCTGCGCCATGCTGCTCCAAACTGCCCATCACAAAGGGCGCAAGGTGGGCATCTGCGGCCAGGCTCCATCGGATTACCCCGAGTTCGCGGCCTTCTTGGTGGAGCAGGGCATTGACTCCATTAGCCTCAACCCCGACTCGGTGTGGCGGGTCAAAGAGCGGGTGCTCGAGGTCGAGATGAACCAGGGAGCCAGCCACGACGAAGCCTGGTAAAAGGAGGTAGACCATGAAGCGCAACCGTATTGTGCTGCTGGGAGGACAGATTCTTACTGGCGAGGAGATTGAACCCACCGAGTTCCCCGAACTCGAGACCTTTCGCCGTCAGGCCGCCCGTTGGGAGGGGCCAGAAAACGTTTTGGTGCTGCGAAACGCCCGGCTGGAAAACGGCTCCTATAGCGAACGGCTGGACTATTTGCTGCTCAAGCGCGATGCCATCGAAGCTCTGGGCACGGGAACTTTGAGCATAGAGGGGTTTGTTAGCTCTGGCCTCGAGCGCTAGGAGGTTTATATGCGTGGCCTAAAGGATAAAGTGGCTTTGGTGACGGGCGGGGCACACCCCACAGGCATTGGTGGGGCTGCCGCCAAACGCCTGGTCGAAGAAGGGGTAAAGGTAGTAATCACCGATCTGGCTGACGATGAAGGAACCGCCTATGCCAAAGAACTGGGTGCGGTCTACGTGCATCACGACGTGAGCAAGGAAGCCGACTGGCAGGCGGCTATAGCCAAAGCCGTGCAAACTTATGGCGGTTTGCATATCCTGGTCAACAACGCTGGGGTAGGCACTTTTGCTGACGTGGAAGAGGAAACCCTCGAGGGCTACAACAAGGTCATCGCCATCAACCAGACCGGAGTCTGGCTGGGGATGAAATTCGCCGTTCCCGAGATGCGCAAGGCCGGTGGCGGTAGCATCGTCAATATCTCCTCGATTTTCGGTGCGGTGGGCGGGTTTGGTGCTTCGGTGGCCTATCACTCCGCCAAGGGCGCGGTACGCCTGATGAGCAAAAACGCGGCCCTGCGCTACGCCAAGGAAAACATTAGGGTCAACTCGGTACATCCGGGCTTTATTGATACCCCGATGATTGCTTTGATGAAAGACCCCACCAACCCTGCGATGGCGCAGACTATGGGGGCCATCCTGAGCATGACCCCCATGGGCCGTCTGGGTAAACCCGAGGAAATCGGCTCGCTCATAACCTTCTTGGCCTCGAGCGATGCCTCGTACTGCACCGGGGCCGAGTTCTACGCCGATGGGGGTTGGACTGCGATGTGATGCAGAGCAGATTGTTCTAGGCCGATTTGGCCCGGCCTAGCTGCTTGCGCTTGGCTTCCCTGGTCTTGTACCACACCACCAAAGCCGAGACCACGTAAATCGAGGAGTAGGTTCCTACGATAAAGCCCACCAAAATTGCCAGCGAGAAGTTGCGCAGCACTGGCCCGCCCAGGAATAGCAAGGCGAAGATGGGCAGCATGGTGGTGAGAGCGGTCATGATGGTGCGCGATAAAGTCTGATTGATGCTCACGTCCACGATTTCGTAGTAGCTGTGCCCGCGCATGGATTTGAGGTTTTCACGGATTCGGTCACTGATAATCACCGAGTCGTTGAGGGAAAAGCCGATGATGGTGAGTAGGGCCGCCACGGTGGGCACGGTGAACTCTAAACCCAGTGCGCTATATACCCCTGCCACAATTGCTATATCGTGCCCCACAGCAATTACGCTGGCCAGACCAAAAGTCCAGTCGAAGCGGAAAGCCACGTAAATCAGAATCAGGGCCAGACCCACCAGCACTGCGAAAATCGTGTTCTTGCGCAGCTCGCCGCCGATAGCCGGGCCAACCGTTTCCGATTGCAACACGCTGGTCTTGAGCTGGGATTGGAACTGCTGCTCGAGGGCGATGCGGTTGGGGTCGGTGAGCTGACGGGTGCGAACCGAGAATTCCTTGCCGGTGACGCTGGAAAGCGAGGTGATCACGGCATCCGTGCCGCGGGCTCCTTCGATGCGGGTGGTGTTGAGAAAGTTGCGAATCTGCTCGGCCCCTACATTTTCTGGCACCCGTACGGTAAAGGAGGTGCCCCCGGTGAAGTCAATGCCGAAATTGAAGCCCTTGACCAGCGCTATCGAGCCGCCAATCAGGGCCAGCACCAGGCTGATTACCGTTACATAGCGGGCAGGCCGCAGGAAGTCAATTTTGGTGCCCCACAGCCAGTAAGGTGGGCGCACCTCACGTCGCTCACCAATGACCTCCAAGGCCCAGCGGCTAAAGATTAGGTTGGAGAACACCGAAACCACCACGCCCAAAGCCAGCATCACCGCAAAACCCCGCACCGGGCCGTTGGAGTACTGATACAGGGCCGCCGCCGCCAGCAAGTGGGAGGTGTTCACGTCCAGGATAGTAACTACCGAGTGTGAAAAGCCTCCTGGAATGGCCGAGCGGAAGCGCTTGCCGTTTTTGAGTTCTTCTTTGATGCGCTCAAAGGAAAGCACGTTGCCGTCTACAGCCGCGCCTAGCGTGAGAATCAGACCGGCGATGCCTGGCAGGGTCAGAGTAGCGCCCAGCAGCGAAATTGAGGCCATCAGCAGGATGGCGGTATAAACCAGGCCGAGGGTGGCTACCAGGCCCATCCAGAAGCCGTAGTAGGTAAAAATCAGGATAAAAACCAGTGCTGCACCCACGATACCGGCGATGATGCCCGAGTGAATAGCGTCTTGGCCCAGCGTGGGGCCAATCGAGCGCAGCTCACCCACCGAGAGCTTGACCGGGAGTGAGCCCGAGCGCAGCACCAGGGCGATATCGGAGGCTTCTTGAATGCCGGAAAGCCCTTCGATGACGGCTTGTCCGCCCCCGATGGCCTGCTTGATTTGGGGGGCCGTATAGACCTTGCCATCCAGTACTACTGCCAGTTGGCGACCTATGTTCTGTCGAGTTACGTCCTCGAACTTTTTGGCTCCAGCCGCAGTAAAGGTCATGGAGACCTGGGAGCGCCCGAACTGGTCGAAGATGGCACTGGCGGTCTGCAAGTCGGAGCCGGTGAGCAGGGCCGGGCCTAAATCGGAGGGTTTGATGAGCTGCTGCTCGAGCTCGGCCCGCCGCTTGGCTAAGGCATCGCCGGTCAGATTGGCATCGCGCAAAGTGTTGTTGATTTGCGCCACTGTAATCCCCTGAGCACCCTGATTCAGGATACGGAACTCCAATACTGCGGTTTGCCCAATCAGCTTGAGGGCACGGTCTTGCTGGTCTTGTTTGAGACCGGGCAACTCCACCACGATTTGGTTGTTGCCCTGAATCTGTACCAGGGGTTCGGCCACACCAATCGCATTGATGCGGTTTTCGATAACGGTACGGGCTTTATCCAGGTCATCCTTGGCCTTAGTACGGTCTGGATTGGGGTTATCTACCCTTAGCACTACCCGCAAGCCCCCTTGCAGGTCTAGCCCCAGCTTGATTTTGGGATCCTGCGGAGCCCAGGGCTTCCAGATGCCAACCAGCGAGCCCAGCAGCAGCGCCAGCAGTAAAATTCCTGTCCACAAACGGGTTTGATTCATGTGCACCTCGGTAGGGGGTGTCGAGAGAGGGGTTTGAGCAGTTTGGAAGGTTGAGCGCAAGAGCTTTGTCGCAAGTCGCAGATCAGAAACGAGGTTTGGCTCGAGGCTTGCGACCTCTATTGCGGTCAAGGGCTGACGGTCAACATCCTAGCCCCCGTCGGTTTGCAAGCGAGAGTAGACCAGGTACAGGCGCTGCCCCAGACATGGAGTTTGGTAGGTGTGGGGGGTGTTCCAGACCGGGGCTACCAGCAGGCGGACGAGTGGCGTGAAGACCGCAAGGCTAAGGGTTTCGCTAAACGAGACCAGCTTGCTCTTGGCCTCGAGGATGATCCCCGGCAGGGGCACTGCCGCCCATCCGGCAGAATGTCCGGCAATTTTGGCCGAGGGCGACCAGAACAGGCCCGGCCCCAGGGCCAAAAAGCCCAGGGTAATCAGCCCGAACCATCGACTCAGCATCAGCCTCACCATTGTAGAGGTTCTTTCTAGTCGGTTGCTACTTCAACCTGTTGGCTGGCCTCTAAGATGTCGCCTTCTTGGAATTCGGTAAAGCCCTCGAGCAAGATGCCACACTCGAAGCCCTGAGCCACTTCGCGCACGTCGTCCTTGACCCGCTTGAGCCCTTCAATCTTGCCGTGCCAGATTTCTTTGCCCTTGCGCAGCACGCGCATATCGGAGCTACGGGTGATTTTGCCGCTGGTGACCATGCAGCCCGCAATCACCCCGCGACTGAGCTTGAACACCGCTCGCACCTCGGCCTGGCCCAAGATTTCTTCCTTGAATACCGGCTCGCGCTGACCCTTGACCATCTTGCGAATCTCGTCAATCAGCTCGTAGATGACGCGGAAGCTCTGAAGAGGTACACCTTTTTGCTCCGCCAGCTTCTTCACCGAGCCCGAGGGGGTGACGCTGAAGGATAGAATGGCCCCATTGGCTGTAGAAGCCAGCAATACATCGGATTCGGAAGGTGCCCCTACCGCAGCTAAAAGCAGGTTGATGCGCACTTCTTCGGTGGATTCACGGGCCAGGATTTGCTGGATGGCCTCGAGGCTGCCTTGGGTATCGGTGCGCAGAATCAGGTTGATTTCCTTCTGCTCGGCTTCCTGCATTCCGCGCATCAGATCAACCAGGTTGCGAGCACGGCCTCCGTCGCTGGGACTGGTGTCTTGGCCCTTGCGCTCGGCGATGCGCTCCTCGGTGATTTCCTTGGCGGCTACTTGGTCGGGAACCCAGGTGAAGGTATCCCCGGCGATGGGCAGATCGGAAAACCCCAGCACCTGCACAGCACTGCCTGGCCCGGCCTCGCTGCGCCGTGCGCCTTCAGAGTCGGACATGGCCTTGAGTTTGCCCCAGTGTTCGCCTGCAACTACAAAATCGCCCACCTTGAGGGTGCCCTGCTGAACCAGCAAGCTCGCTAACACCCCGGCTTGTTTGTCCACCCTGGCTTCGATGATCACGCCCTGGGCCTCGGCGTTGGGGTCGGCGCGGAGTTCTTCCAACTCGGCGGTGAGCAGGATGGTCTCCAGCAGTTCGGGGATGCCCTGCCCGGTCTTGGCCGAAATAGGTAACACCTCAGCATCGCCGCCGTAGGCCACCGAGACGATGCCTAGTTGCATCAAATCCTGGTACACCTTGTTCATATCAGCGTTGGGCAGGTCTATTTTGTTGGCGGCGAAGATAATCTTGGCTCCAGCAGCCTGGGCATGGGCGATAGCCTCTTTGGTTTGCGGCATCACCCCTTCGCTGGCAGCCACCACGATTACGGCAATATCCGCGACTTTGGCCCCGCGTTGGCGGATGCTGGTGAAGGCTTCGTGGCCCGGCGTGTCAATAAAGACCACCGTGCCGCTACCGGCCCCACTGCGTGGAGCGGTCTTCACCTCGAAGGCTCCGACGTGCTGGGTGATGCCCCCGGCTTCTTTCTCGGCGATGCGGCTCTTGCGCAGATAGTCCAGCAAGCTGGTTTTGCCGTGGTCTACATGGCCCATGATGACCACCACCGGCGGGCGCAGGGGCAGGGCTTGACGCGCTGCCGCCACCTTCTGGGCTTCGGCGGCGACCTTCTGTTCACCGATGAGTTCCTTGACGGTCTCAGCGGTGGAGTCCTCGAGGGTCGAGGCGTGGGATTTGTAGGCCACCCCCATCTCGTCGAGAATTTTGAGTAGCTCGTCGTTGTGCATTCCCAGCTCTTTGGCAAGCTGATAGATTCTGATTTTTGCCATTGTTACCTCCCGAATAAAACCCAAGCAAGGCTCAAGTATTGGAATCGGCGGATGATTGCGCGCGGCTTGGCTTGGGATAGTTGGCTAACAACATCTGTAAAGCCTGCGCCAACTCGGGGGCCTTGGCTCCGGCGAAGCGGCGCAGTTTTTTCTCGTTCCAGCACTCCGGCTTGTCGGGACAGATATACGCCCCGCGCCCCGGCTTCCTGCCAGTGGGATCAATGGTTGGCCCAGACTCTCCCAGCACGATCCGCAACAACTCGCCCTTGGGCCTGCGCTCCCGGCAGGCCATGCACTGGCGGATGGGGATGTGCTTAGTCGGCATGGGAGGCCTCCCTCACGCGCAGGTCACAAGTCGCAGGCCAAAAACAGCAATTGGCTTGGGACACCAGACTTGTGACTTGCGACATGGCTACTCACCTTCCTTAAACAAGCTCTCGAAGCGATCTTTGGCATCGCTCGAGACCTTCACGCCTTCTTCTTTTTCGGCAGCCCGCAGCATGGCAACGTCGAGGTCAGTGACTTCCTCGGCCTCCTCGAAGTCAATCTCGTAGCCGGTCAGGCGGCTGGCCAGGCGCACGTTTTGCCCGGCCTTACCGATAGCGAGGGAGTGTTGGTCTTTATTAACCACCACACGGGCCCGGCTTTTGCCATCCTCGAGGGTCTCGGTGGTAATTTCCCCGACGGTGGCAGGGGAGAGGGCGTTGCGGATGAACTCCCGCGGGTTGGCGCTCCACTGGATGATATCTACCCGCTCGCGGCCCAGTTCGGCGCTCACGGCCTGGATGCGCTGGCCCTTGTGCCCGATGCAGGCCCCAATGGGGTCTACGTTGGGGTTGTGGCTCATCACCGCGACCTTGCTGCGGCTGCCCGGTTCACGGGCGATAGCCTTGACCTCCACGATGTTTTCCGCGATCTCGGGCACTTCCTGGCGCAGCAGGTAGCGTAGCAGTTCCTCGGCAGCCCGGCTGACCACCAGGCTAGGGCCTTTAGAGCTGCGCTGAACTTGCTTTAGATACACCTTTACGCGCTGACCGGGGTGATAGCGCTCGGTAGGGATTTGTTCCTTCTGCGGCATCAGGGCCTCGCCGCGCCCCAGCTCGACATAAACGTTGTTGCGGTTGTCCACACGGGCTACGTTGCCGGTCACGACCTCGCCCTCGCGGTCTTTGTATTCGTTGTGAACCCTGGTACGCTCGGCTTCCTTGAGGCGCTGGGTCAGGACTTGCTTGGCAATTTGCACGGCGATACGGCTGAACTCCTCGGGGTCTACCGGGAATTCCATTTCCTCCCCCAGGGCCACCTCGGGGTCATATTTCTGGGCTACCTCGAGGGTGATTTCCTTGTCTACGTCTTCGATGTTTTCGACTACTTTCTTGATTTCCAGCACCTCGAGGCTACCCTCCTGCGGGTCTAAATGAACCTCAATGACTGGGCCTTTGTTCTCTTCCTCCACTTCTTTCTGGCGAAACCCTTTCTGGCGCAGATAGGATAGCCGCAGGGCCTCCTCGAAGTTGGAAATCAGTTCCTCAGCACTCACTCCGCGCTCGTGGGCAACTTGTTGTAGAGCATCTACAAAATCTTTGTTCACTGTCTGTCCTCCTTTGTTGGGCGCAAAACACCGATAAAAGGCCGGGTTTTAGCGTTTTGCATATCTACCTCGGGGTCTTGGGCCACTCGGCTAGGTTGGCCTTGAAGCTGCCGAGCTTGAGGGTACGGGTTTCGTCCTTGTCGAGCAGGAAATCTACCTCGTCGGGCCGAACCATCTGCACCCGTCCAGTAAAGTTGCCCTCGGGGCTACGCACCTTTACCTTCAGGCCCATAAAGCGCTCGAAGTGGCGCAGGGTCAGAAGAGGGCGTTCGGGGCCGGGGGACTCGACCTCGAGCAAGTATCGCTCCTCAATAGGGTCGAGGCGCTCGAGTTCGTGACCGAGAGCCTGACTGGCCCGCTGGAGGTCGGCTACCGTGACCGGAACCTCATCCTTGCGCTCGATACGCACCAGCAATATTCGCTGACGACCCGAAGACTTAAGGCCCACCTCGAGCACGTCGTAGCCGAGCGGCGATAGAACTCCCGCCGCAATCTTGTCCAGTTCCACGCTCACCCCCTTCAGGCCACTCCCGATAAAAGAAGGGTGGGTTTCCACCCACCCCCCTCAAGATTCGGGAGAACTTACCAAAGAAGAGTCTACCATTCTGGCCCGAGCGGGTAAAGTGAACTGAGTTTCGGAGTCGTCTGCAAAAGTCGGCTGAATAGTTAAAATTGGTTCTGGAGGCTGTTTAAATACAAAGACGGGCATCCTTTGATCGGGGGGCAGAGCAGTGTACTGGGCTGGATGAGCAAGGAAAAGGACGGACTCAAGGCCCGTCCTTAGTGTGCAGGTTCTAATACCGTCTGCGCAAAGATAATCTTCCTGCGCTGGGTGTTACTTCATTGCCACGTCACCACAGGTGATGCTGGCCCCAACGGGGTTGGGGTTGTTGGAGTGAACGTTGACATAAGTAGTACCAGCCGGATACTTCACGCTGGCAGGAACCTTGGTGTAGGCCACGGCCATACCGTTAGCATCGGGCATCAGGTTGGTCAAGCCGAGAATCTTATCCCCGTTTTGGGCCTTGCAGTTAGCATCACCAGCAGCGTTGTAGTGGATGTGGTTAGCGTACACGCCGGAGCTGGGCTTGAGCCCCTCAACTTGTACGAACACGGTGTGCTCCCCGCTGGGCCAGGTAGCAATGATGGCTGTACCCTTGATACCATCGCTGCCCATCAAGGTAGCGTACCGCACATCAGGGCCGCCCATCATCTGAGCCAGGGCTACCACGCCGAAGATCGTCAGAACCGCCAGAATCCAAATCTTTTTCATAATCTGCCTCCTCATCTAGTAAAGCCTCAAACGGTGCTTACAGAGGTTAGCCCGCGCGACAGTTGTTAGCGCTATAGGGGTTACCTCCAAGGGAATATACGCACCGGAGGGGGTTTTAGATTCTGAGGTTGGGCAGCTATGAATAATCCCATTCTGAAAGGTGTCTTTCGGGATATCCTTGCCACTAGAGCGGTTTTCAGAAAGAAAACGGCAGTCCACTCCGATAGAAAGAGCGTACCAAGCTCATTTTTGGC
>JADEYI010001024.1_pt1 | contig 25587 bp, 21 predicted proteins | sample 8542331 | NCBI WGS metagenome assembly JADEYI01 (sample SAMN16510988, study PRJNA670497) | mine drainage metagenome | isolation source: biofilm near Copperflume 1 | place: Germany: Marsberg coppermine Kilianstollen | collected 2018-02
CCTGTTTTAGGCAACAAAATTGACAAGAAAAATTGCGCAAAACCAGCATCTGGACGTGTCCAGATGCTGGTTTTGCGCAATTTTTCTTGTCAAACTACTTTCGTAGTACCCAAAAGGGCTATGCACTCCCTCATTATCCGTTGCCTACCACGCTCAAACCGTCTATAATGATGTGACATATTCAAATGATGCACGTCACACAAGAAAGTACCTTTTATTCAATGCAATACCAACGAACAACGCTGAGCAATGGGCTGCGTTTACTAACCGCGCCTATGGATGGAATGCGTTCAGCGAGCATCGCCCTGATTTTTACTGCCGGCTCACGGTACGAAACCCGGTCGCACGCGGGCATCTCACATTTTATTGAACACATGGTGTTCAAGGGTTCGCAACACTATCCGACAGCACGGCATATATCTGAATCTATTGAAGGGGTTGGCGGTGTATTTAACGGCAGTACCGACAAAGAACTCACTACCTACACCGCGCGCGTTCCCGGTGAACAACTGCCGGCAGTCATGGAAGTACTCGCCGATATGGTGCGCAGGCCGATCCTTGACCCGGACGAACTGGAAAAGGAACGCAACGTTATCATCGAAGAGCTGAGTTCTACTCGCGACGACCCGCAGGAATGGGTAGGACTGCTCATCGATGAGGTGATGTGGCCCGGTTTACCCCTGGGGCGCGACGACGCAGGCTGTATCGAAACCGTGTCCCGTCTGCAACAGCACGACTTGCAGGACTATCTCAATGAATATTATCGACCCAATTCGTTGATTATTAGCGTGGCAGGCAATATCGATACCAATCAGGTTCGCGCGCTCACCGAACGACTCTTCGGGGATTGGGAAGCAGGGCACCACAAAAATTGGGTGGAGAGCCTTCCCCCCAGGGATGCGGTGCCTGTCGCAGTCATCCAGAAAGATACGGAACAGGCCAATATCTGCCTGGGGACGCTGGGTATCGCTTATACGTCTCCCAATTACTATGAATTTATGCTAACCAATGCTATTCTAGGTGAAGGCATGAGTTCTCGCCTCTTCCAGACTATTCGGGAAGAACAGGGACTGGCCTATGATATCGGAAGTTACTTTAATAGCTACGCTGAAACGGGCAACTTCGTTGTCAGCGCCGGTGTAGACCCGGCTCAAATCGAGCCTGCTTTACGGGCTATCACCGGCGAATTGACCCGTATCAGCCAGCAACCCGTGCCAGAAGATGAACTGAATCGCATCAAGGCATATATACGAGGCAGTATTATTCTAGGATTAGAGGGAACTGCGCAGGTCGCTTCCTGGCTGGGTAGCCAGGAGTATTTTCGCGGCAGGATTATCCCTGTTGATGATCTTGTAGCGAAAATAGATGCCGTGACAGCCGACGACATTCTACGGATCGCGCAACGCTGTTTTGCGACGGAATGGCGGCGGCTGGCGGTAATTGGCCCCTACGAATCTGGGAGCGCGGAACATTTCGCAAAGGTGCTCAAAGGCGGGAACTAAACGCCTCTAACGCGAGGATCAGGGTAACGGAAGTGTTGCCATTTTCCGTGAGGCGGAAGACAGGAGATCGATTTTTATGGCGCAAACAACGCTTCGTGATCGTATTCAAAGTATTGAGGATGCCATCAGCGCCGGTCACATAGACACCGCGATGGCCGACTGCCAGGAAATTCTCGCGCGTTATCCCGATGCGCTTGAAATCCAACGGCTTCTGGGCGAGGTCTACCTGGCTCAGGGCCGCTTAGAAGTGGCACAGCAAACCTTCGACTGGATTCTGATCAACGATCCAGAAAACGTGATCGCCTATTGCGACCGCGCACTCATTTGTGAGCACCAATCCGACATCGACACAGCTTTAGACTGCTATCAGCAGGCCTACGAGTTGAGCCGGGGCAACAGCCAGATTCGCCAGGAGTTTAACCACTTGAGCGCGAAGGCAGGTCAGCAGGAATTTATGCTGTCACGTGCCGGCCTGGCCCGTCTGTACATGCGCGGCGACCTGCTCACACAGGCAATGCAAGAATGGGAAACCGTACTTGCCGCCTCGCCCGATCGCCTTGACGCTCGCCTGGGATTGATGGAAACGTGCTGGCGCGAGGGTATTCATGACAAGGTTGAACAAATAGCCTCGCGTATCCTCGAAGATATCCCCAACTGCGAAAAAGCGTTGTTACTGCTGGCACACATCATTTCCGCCTTCAATATGCAACGCGCGCGCGAACTTATCCAACGCGCCGAATTGCTCGACCCCGAGTTGGTGATGGCGCAGGAATTGTTCGGCGATCTCGCCGCCAGCCAGCCGCACGACCCCTTCCTGGCGATTGTAAGACGCGACGCCATTGTCCTGAACGGACAAACCAATAGCAACGGCAAACAGGTCGAAGCCATTAGCACCCTCCAGTACGCCGCCATTGAAGTTGCAGACACGACAATAGCTGGACAGGGTGCCACAGCAGACCGCCTGTACAACTGGAATTCGCAAGACTCATTAGCCGAACTGGACACCAGAGCGATGGCACAGGCGAACGCGCTGCCCGCCTCAGAAGCGCCCACCCACGCCACATGGGCGGACGATGCTCCAATTCAACAGGCACAGCAGCCCGACCAGCAGCAAGCCCCGGATGATTTCGACGCCTGGGCCTCCCAGCAAGAAATTGACGACGACTACGATCCCGCCCTGTTGGAGCAACAGCCCTGGTTCAAGGCCGAAATTGCAGCCACTTCATCCACCAATGATAAAGCACATATCGACTCCCATCCCGGTCTCCTGGACGAGAGCGACCCGTGGAATGTTCCCGCTCAACCCAGGGAAGAAGAGGTTCCACCTCCACCTGCATGGCTTGATATGCTCACCAGGAACGAGCGCCGCCAGCCTGAGCAGGCGGCACCCGCGCCACAGATGCCTGAACCTCCTTCAAAACCAGCGTACCCTGCTCATCAACTCCAACCAGAAGCTCAGCCCGTTTCCAGGCAATCCTGGAAAGACGAAGTGCCAGCAGCTTCATCTCAACCGCAAACAGATGAAGCAACGCCGCCTTTCTCTGGATACGACGACAAAGAAGAAGACATGGGCTGGCCGGAATGGCTCAAATCGCTTGGCGCGGAGACTATCGAACCCGAACCCGAAGTCCAACCAACGTATAGCGCGTGGAGCGATCTACCGCAATCAGTATCCTCCACCAGCTCGAACTCATCGCCTTTCGACAATTGGCTCGATGTGTCCCAGGCCGTACCTGCTGCTCCGCAGCAACCCGACGCGCCGGTCGCCAATGACCCCTGGGCCGACCCGCCCGAACAGGAACCAGCCCACTTCGGCACATGGGAAGATCAAATAGATGCAACCATGTCCGAAGATGAAAAGGCGCACCTGGCTACCCTGGAATCAGTGGAAAAGAATCTGCTCTCGCAAGGCTTTGTTCCATTGCAACCAGGGGCGCTCTCAACTATCGCGCAGGAATCCGGCTATGCCTCTGCCGGGCAAAATCCAGAGAGCCACATCGACGCGCCGGCCCAAAATCCGCCTGAAGCAGCCCCCCTCCAGACCGTTGTCCAGCCTGCCGCATCACCTGCGCCAACCGCACAACCCTGGTGGGCCAACGTACCTTTCCAGGCCCCCGCGCCAGAAATGCCTGAAAACGTTCCCGGCGAGCCAGTTGCCGCCCCTGGTGGGCAGGCACAACAAGCAGCCCCAACGATGCCAGCCTATACCCCCGGCGGGCCGGTAGTGATTCCCGTTGCGCAAACTCCAACGCCTGCGCTGGCAACCAACCGCGTCGAGCAAATCCCACTCGCGCCCGCTTATCGCGCCGATGCTCTGCTTGAAAACGAACTGGAAACCACTATGAAACGTCCGGCTGTGCGCTTACAGCCCATGCAAACAGCCGCCGGGCGCGCCAATGCAGCCAGCGCTGCCGGCAAAGGACGCCCCGAAGATCGCAAGCAGGGAGCAAGCGAAAACACGCTCAGCAACAAAGAGCAGTTGCTTCGGGGCTACCAATACCAGCTCTCAGGCGCTTATGACGATGCCATGCAGGAGTATCGCATCACTATTCGTAACGCACCCGAACTGCTTGACGAGGTTATCAGCAATCTACGCGCCCTGCTCAAACTGGCCCCCAGGTATATCGTCGGCTATCGCGTGCTGGGCGATGCCTACATGCGGCAGGGTGAGTACCTGCAAGCAATGGAAGCATACAACAAAGCTCTAACAATGGCGAAGAAAGCGAAAAGCCAGAGTCGTTAATGAAACATAGGAGACGAAGGTGGACACAATACTACAACGATTAACCGACCTTGATGAGATTGCCGGCGCTTTGATTATTGGCAAGGATGGTCTGATCGTTTCCGGCGCGCTGCCAGGTGATGATGAGGATATGTTGGGGGCTATGTCAGCAGCTGTCTTCGGCTCCATCGCCAATTTCACCTTGCAGGCCGTGCATGGCGAAACGCAGCACGTCATCATCGAAACGCACACCGGCGCCGTTCAATTTGCCGGCGTGGGCGATCTCATTCTCGTCATCACCACCGGCCCTGGCAGCAATGCCGGGCGTGTGCGCATCGAAATGAAAAAAGCTTGCCAACAACTCGCCGCTCTGGTCGCATCCTACTAACCCCCACCAGCAATGATGCGAATGGGGCGCAAGCGTCCCGCGCCCTGATGACTATTCACACCCACATTCGGGACTGTCATCCTGAGCGCAGCGAAGGATCTCGCTCGCCACGCCGAGATCCTTCGCTGCGCTCAGAGCTTGCCCTTGAGCGCAGCGAAGGGATGACAGGTCACTCCCGATCTTGCTTGTGAATAGTCATGAGGGACAAGGGGTGGAGGTCTTGTGCTTGTCCTCGTGACAATACGATTCGGTTGGGTTCCGTGAGACATACTGGTCGCACTCCCACGAGGACAAGTTCAAGCTCCCAAATTGGGTGATCGTTTATTGTACATAAAGGTGGAGAATAGACGACGGGTAGCTTGCTTTAATACGCAGGTGTAGGAGCTTCTTCTGAAGAGGTTTCCCGGGATTCGGTCTTCTTTTTCGTTCGTGTGTCGTTATTTGCCAGGCGCCAGCAGCACGTCTTGCTACGTAAACAGCGATCTTGTTCCTCATGCGTAATGGGCGGCGTTCCTTTCATACAGAACACCTGGTACATAGGCTCGCCAGCCACCACATCATTGCAAGGGAACCAGCGTTCCCGGTAAAATGGGCAAGCATTTCTATGCCTTCGCCAATTTGAATTTTCAGATGGATTTGTCTCGATAGTGCCAGCCAACAAAGATTCCTTCCTCGCTAATAATTCCTGGGAGTGATTTTGCGTTGTGAGTAGTATACCATACTTTAACCTGAATCCCCCCTCGTACAACAAACACATTTTACCCTTTATTCCGTCCGCTCTAGCCATCTGTGATAAGATATGAATACCCTGAATACCCAATTAAAACAAAAGAGGATACTCCTTTGATAGACTCATCACCTGATAATAAACAGGCGCAGCTCCAGGTCATAGAAGATAAAGCTCCCTGGACATTCCGCCAGACCCTGACAGGCATTCTACTGACGATGGTTCCCTGGATGGCACTGGCAATCGCCCTCCCCAACATCGGAAGCACACCCAAATCTTCCACGCCCCTCTCGTTCAATCTAGACCTGAGCGCGGCCATCATTACCATTATCATCTCAGCCATGATCGAAGGGGCGTTCCTGATTGCCCCTTTCTACTACGCCACCAAAGCGTTCAGCGAGGTGAAACCGCGCGCGCGCAAGGTATTCCACGCGCTCGGCTTCCGCAAAGTTTCTCTCCGCCGCGCCGTATTCTGGATTTTTGGCTTAATGCTGGCAATTTTCGCGGTAAACTTCCTCTACTCGACCACCATAACGTTTTTTCATCTCAACCTGCAAACCAACGACCAGGTGTTACTGGCGCGCAGCAAACAAGAGCCACTCACTACCTATGCCACGCTCTTCGCAGCCGCGTTTATCGCGCCATTCTGTGAAGAAATATTCTTTCGCGGCTTCGTCTTTCCGGGTCTGCGCCTCCGTATGCGCGTTGGCGCGGCCATCGTAGTAAGTTCGCTACTCTTCGCCATTGCCCACGCCGACCCCGGCTCGTTTCCCGTGCTGCTGATCATTGGCCTCGCGCTTGCCATCATTCGCTGGCGCACCGCCTCCATCTGGCCCGCCATGTTCCTGCACATGCTGAATAACGGCATAGGAGCCGCGAGCATCCTGCTCGTAATGTGGGGGGTAATCCGCTAACAAGCCAGAAGCGGCAGAATGCGAACGCCGGCGTTCGCATTCTGCCGCTTCTGGCTTGTTAGCAACTACTTCTTGCGACGATCTTCAACGCGGGCGCTGGCCGTCTTCGACTCACCGCCACTGGCACGCGGCAGGCTATCTGCCGCAACCAGCTCTACTTTAGGCGAGTTGCCCGTGATGGTCTTGACCGCTTCAGCCATTTCGCGGGACACCGCTGCATTACGCGCGCTATCACTCAAAATAGAGGCGTCCTTCACCTCAACCTTCAGGTCGAAGGTGTCGAGATCGTTCTTCCTATCCACAATGATGCGGAAGTTCGCGCCCGTTTCAGGGAACTTCACCAGCGCTGCCTCAACCTGGCTGGGGAAGACGATCAGGCCGCGAATGGAAACGGCATCATCACTGCGCCCCTTGATAGCGGCAATCTTGGGATGCGTGCGGCCACAGGCGCAGCGATCTTCCCACCACACTCGCGAAAGGTCGCGGCTGCGATAGCGGATCATAGCGGTGCCATCTGCCGTGAGCCACGTCCAGACCAGCTCGCCATCCTTACCCTCTGGCATCCACTCGCCCGTGTCGGGATTGATACACTCGACCAGGAAGGCATCCGCCCAGGCATGCATCCCATCGCGCGTCTCGCATTCACACGTCATGCCCGGTCCCAGGAACTCGGTCATGCCGAACTCGTCGTAGGCAGTGATATTGAAGAGTTCTTCCAGCTTCATGCGCGTCTCCCAGGGCCAGGGTTCCGCGCCGAACAGCCCAAACTTGAGTTTGGTATCCTTGAAATCAACTCCGCGCTCGCGCGCCTTGCCACCCACATACAGACCAACCGAAGGAGTCATACACATAGAGGTAACGCCGAAATCGACGATGAAATCGATCATGCGGTCATACTGGCGCGCATCAGAACCCATCGGAATCGCCATAGCATCCATAGCCATCGCGCCATAATGGAAGCCGAAGCCGCCCGTCGCCATGCCATAACCGTAGCAGTTCATCAAAATATCACCTGGGCGCATACCCGTCATCCACAGTTCGCGCGCGTTCAGATCGGCCCAGTAGTCAATATCCTTCTTGGTCGCGAACACCGGGACACTCTTACCCGTCGTGCCACTGGTAGCATGTACCTCGACCGGGCCATCCTTATCTCCCGGTTTCTTGAAAGCCATACCATAGGGGTAGGCAGCGCGTACCGTCTTCTTTTCGAGGAACGGCAATTTCTGAATGTCCTCTAACGCCCGAATATCCGAGGGCTTGACACCGGCTTCATCGTAGAGATCGCGATAAAACTGGTTCTGCGAATACGCGCGTTCGACAATTGCCTTGAGACGCTCCAGCTGCATCGTTTTCAGCTTGTCCTTAGGAAGCGTTTCCATTTCTTCGTTGAAGAACTTTCGATCGCTCATTAGAATTTGCCTCCAGGTTCTAAAAATCCCACTCCAGTTCGCATCCCAACGCGGCAGCAATGCGCTCCATGTGGGTCATGACATCATCGAGGTACAAATCTTTGTTCACCAGGTCAACCGTGCCATCAGGGTTGAAATAGGTGGGCGGAAAGGCGAGATCGTGAGGAATGAGACGCAGGCCGCGCAGCCCCAGGTCTAGCCATTGGCCAAGTCCCAGGGGTTCTAATGTGCTGCGTAGGAACGCTTTATCCCTGCTCACTTCCAGAGGTAGAAGTTCGCAAGACACAGTTGTAAATCCATAATCCATGCCATACTGGACGTAGCCAGCGCTACGCCGTACCTCCCTCCATCTGTAAAATAGCATCGTTACCTGCGAGAAACGATGTACATGGTCAGGGACTTTAACTGCATCTATTGTATCATCCCAATGTCGCACCGTCTATAAAATGTCTGATATGCTATGATGAGATAAAAAGAAATTGGAGATTCCACTGTATGGCAAATTCAATTCAGGCGGTAATTTGGGACCTGGACGGCGTCATTATCGATAGCGCAGACGAGCACCGCCGCGCCTGGCAACGACTGGCGCGAGAAGAAGGTATTACTTTCACCGACGCCGATTTCTGGGCCACCTTCGGCAAACGCAACGACGATATCATCCCGCTCCACTGGAAAAATCTTTCAAAAGACCAATTACAGGCGCTGGCAGACCGTAAAGAGTTCTATTTTCGCGAATTTATCCGTGAATCTGTCGCGCCCTTACCCGGCTCAATGGAACTCATGCGCGGTCTGCACGAGGCAGGCTTCCCCCAGGCGCTAGCCACCTCCACACCTCGAGAAAATATTCAACTCATCAAGGATTTGCTTCACCTCGACCACTACCTCTCGGCCCTTGTATCAGGCGAGTCGGTAGCACATGGCAAACCCGCCCCCGACATCTTCCTGAAAGCCGCCGGTGAGCTACACATGCCGCCACCCGTGTGCCTGGTCATAGAAGACGCCGTGGCAGGCGTGCAGGCCGCTCTTGCCGCCGGAATGCGCTGCATCTCCGTCGCAGGCAACCGCGACCTGCCCGGATTACGCGTAGCCGACCTGATGGTCAAAGATTTGACCGAGTTGAATGTTGAGCGTGTGAGCAACATCCCGGCTCGTGCTTAAAAATCCTTGAATTTTCACTCACAACCAGGTATACTCTAAATAGAGCCTGCTTGCTCTTTCCTCTACAAAATGGAAAGCAGGCATCAACATTACAGGAAAACAGCTTCTCCTATTATTCATGGTGTGGGTTCCTGTTTAGAGCGGCGCCTTTCGCCAATCCTGACATCTTCTTAACAGATGTGCATCAGTCCCATATGTCCCATATGTCCCATATAGCAACGTCCATGCGATATTCCAGAAGTACTCCAGAGAAAGATATACGGAATAAATATGAAATCAGTCATAAAACACATGCAACATCTGACACATCTGCAACTTTTCATACAAATGACCATCACTTGCTACGCATATTTGTCATCTTGTGCTTATCTCATCTCAGGGTTACAATAGAACTCTCGTTTCCGGTTTGAAATACCCGATGAATAATAGGCCCTGAAGAGGCGATGAGGAGACAGCGCAGTTAGTGTTGCAGATCGATTAATAGATAGTATCTGTTCAGGAGAAAACAGATATGGAGAAAATTGCCGTTGCGCTTGAAATTGGCCTCAAAGGCCGCGTATTCGCGCAGGCGCTCAATTGGATCGGGTGGTGTCGAGCAGGCAAAGACGAGGTGTCTGCCCTTCATCAACTTGTCATCGCTGGCCCGCGCTACGCGCCGGTAGCCGAGCGCGCAGGTCTTCCTTTCGCCATTCCTCCTTCCTTCGAGACGTTCGAGGTCGTCGAGCGCGTAGCGGGGACAGCTACAACGGACTTTGGCGCGCCAGCCGTTCTACTTTCATCCGATTCAAAGCCCCTCGTGGAGGCTGATATTGAGCGGCTGGTCAGTCTACTCACAGCCTGCTGGTCCACCTTCGATGAAGTTCTATACAGTATTCCAGCGGTACTGCGCGACAAAAAGCCTGAGCGAGGACGCTCTCCAGAGGCCATGCGCCTGCACCTGCTGGAAGCAGACTTGACGCATCTCTCAGGGTTTGGTCCCGCTTACCGGCGCCCAGACCCCGCTCGTATAGCAGAGCAAGAAGCAGAAGTGCGAGAACAAATTGTAGCGGCGCTGCGGGCAGTACAACGCGATGAAGAGCCTGTCCCTCGCCGCAAGCATGGCTTTTCATGGACCCCGCGCTTCGCCGCGCGCAGATCAGCATGGCACGCCCTCGACCATGCCTGGGAACTTCAAGGACGGTTGGGCAAGTAAACTCGCGCAGACTAATCAGGATTGAAGCTCTTGCTTGACAACTTGGAAAGTCAATGGCACAATACACCCTGTAAACAACACCATGGAGGTGTAGGGGCCCCGGTGGGTCTCACCGTCTTCAAAACGGCCGGGGGGTCGCTCGGCGCGGTCCCTGATGGGTTCGACTCCCATACGCCTCTGCCCGATACAGCACTCGTTTGTTGTTGCCTTCCAAAGCAATCAGTGCCAGCAGTGGAGGAACATCATGGGAAACACAGTCCAGGTCTGCGTGATCGGGGCGGGTCCAAGCGGCATCGCGGCGGCAAAGAATGCAGTGCTATTCGGCTTTGATGTCGTCGTCTTCGAAAAGAACGACAGGGTCGGCGGCAACTGGGTCTTCGATGCCAGCACCGGACACTCCAGCGTTTACGAAAACACCCATATCATTAGTTCGAAGACCTGGTCGGAATATGAAGACTTTCCTATGCCGGATAACTATCCAGATTACCCGCATCATCGTCAATTACAGGCCTACTTTGAATCCTATGCCAGGCATTTTCACGTGTATGAACGCATCCGCTTCAAACACACCGTTACCAGGGTAACGCGAACCGATGAGGGCAAATGGTCTGTAGAATATACTGACGAGGCCGGTGAAGCGCATACTGCTCTATTCGACCAATTAATGGTTGCCAACGGCCACCACTGGAACCCGAAATACCCTGAGTACCCTGGCGAATTTACAGGCACCTATATGCACTCGCACGACTTCAAACGGATCAGCGAAGACTGGCGCGGCAAAAGCGTACTGGTGATAGGCGCCGGTAATTCAGCCTGTGACATCGCGGTGGAAGCCGCGCGCCTGGCAGACAAGGTGTGCCTGTCGATGCGCAGCCCGCAGTGGTTTATCCCAAAATTCTTCTTTGGGATGCCCTCGGACGTTTTCGCGGCTCGTACCAACTGGATGCCAATGAAACTCAAACAGTTGGCGCTGACCAGATTACTCAATATCATTGAGGGGCCATATAGCAAATACGGCCTGCCTACAAACACGCACCCGGCCCTGAGTCATCACCCGACACTCAACTCCGATCTCCTCGACTTCATCCGGCACGGTCGCATCTTCCCTCGCCCTGCTATCAAGCGATTCGCAGGAGACAGTGTCGAATTTGTGAATGGGGAAGTCGAAGCATTCGATATCGTGTGTGCCTGTACTGGCTTCTGGATCACTTTCCCCTTTTTCGATGAGTCGTTTATCAACTTTCAGCACGCTGAAAAAGTGCCACTGTTCCGCCGGATGATGCACCCGGACTACAAAAACCTGTATTTCATCGGCTTATTCCAACCGGTGGGCTGCATCTGGCCCATGGCGGATTACCAGGCCCAACTGGCGTGCGCCGAAATCGCTGGCACGTACCAACGCCCGGCCAATCTCAGGGCAGCGATCCAGGCTGAGATCGAGCATCCACACATCGCCTTTACCGGCGGCACCCGCCACTCAACCGAGGTTGACTATCATGGCTTCCGCAAGGACCTGGCTCGTGAATTGAAAAAGGCCGGGATCGACATTGGCAAACCGCCACAGGGAATACAGTCACGGTACAAGAGCGCAGTCAAACTTCAAGCGCGCTGAACATCATGTGTTGCCGGTAGCTTCAATGATCGAGCAGCGCATTTACAAGTTCGATCACTCGCATGATGGCGACAGTATTCCAAAGGCGATACGCTTCGATAGTGTTCAACATCGTCTCCATCGCGTCCGAGCCATATACGAGTGAGGACAGCAACAAAAGCTGTTCTTGCGGTCGAAGCGCGACCCAACCAAGGCCATAACGCTGGATAAACGACAGGTTTTCTTGCTCCTGGCCTGGTATGAAGGATGTAGCAATGAAGGGTTTGTTCAGCGTGACTGACTCAAAAAGCGCATTCGGCCCGGCTTTGCCCATGATAACGTCAGCAGCAGCCATGAATGGCGCAATTTCTTTTGTATAGGGCAAGGCGATAAGGTTGGGCATGTTTTTGTAGCGTTCAAGCAGGCTAGTATTGGTACCAGCCGCCAGGATTATCTGCAATTCATGCGTAAGTGGGCCTTTGACGAGCAAGGTTTCGATAGCGCTCTCAATGCGCGACGCTCCTTCACCGCCGCCTTGTAGGAAGATAGTAAAGCGATTATGCGCAAGACCCATGCGTGTAAGCTGTTCTTTTTGTGCAACCTTTCCCGCTAAGTGCGCCTGGAAGAATTGAGCGCGCACCGGCCATCCGACCAGGTGCAGGCGATGCGGGTCAAAACCAGCCGCAAGCGCTTGTTCGTGTGTCTCGCGTGTTGTGGCGAAAGTCGCATCCGCCCGCCGTTCGGTGAGCCACGCGGCATGGACGCTGTTCGCGTCGGAAAAGAGCAAGACCAGGGGTACTGCAAGCGCACGCCGCTCCAACACGCGCTTGACTTCATAGGAAAAGAACGGATAGGTCGTGATGATGAGATCTGGACGTACTGTATCTACTAAGTCAGTTAGTTGCTGGTACACCAGGCGCGTGAAAACCCTGTGCGCCAGCATCGCTCGCCAGGGTGCATCGAAAAAGTGAAACTCCGCAGCCCACAGCCAGAGCGCTTTGCGACTCACAAAACGATAGTGCAGGTGGAAAAAACCCGGTTGCGGGTCAACGATAGTAATGGCTGGAGCTTCCGCATCTGCCGTGTATTGCTCGTACACGCTCTCCGCGGTCGGTAGCCCCTTTTCGAGCAAGTCGCGCAAAGCCTCGGCCAGGCTTACATGTCCCCCGCCTGTTTTCGAGGTGAGAATGAGAATACTCTTCCGTTTCGGCATCAACAATCCTTAATATAGCTTCCTTGATAACTATATGCTACAATGTGGCTAAGATCAACCATTCGCATTCAAGAACGTGAATTGGCCTACACAGGTAAATCAGCAGGGAGATATCGATCAGAGGTATGCTACCGTATCAACAAGAAGGGCACGGCCACCCGCTCCTCCTCATCCACGGGTGGGGTGTAACTTATACCGTATGGCGTAATCTGGTTCCACTGCTTGCACCACATTTCCAACTCATTCTCGTCGAGCTTCCCGGTCTGGGAGCAGCGTGCGAAATTGTACCCGGCAAGCCGTATTACTCAGCGTGCGCCGAGGGCCTTGAAGAGCTTCGCATTGCTCTGGGCATCGAACAATGGGCCATCCTGGCCTATTCAACAGGAACGCGGGCGGGCGAGGCCTATATCCAGCGTTATCCACACCATGTCGATCGAGCCGTCTTCCTCTGTCCACTCTACCTGCGCAGGGTCTGGAAAATGGCGCTCGAAGTCGAACAATGGATAAATTTGAGATCTTCAGGACTGGCAAGTTGGATAGTATCGGGCTGGCGCCTCTATTATTTGCTCATCGTACTCGGATTTAACCTGCAATGCCGTGATTATGCTGAAGAGTGGATGAGCGAGATAGCATTGCAACTTCCGGCCAATCTCAAGCGTATGCTGCTGGAATTGCCCGGCAAGGGTCGCGCTCCATTTTCGTTGCCAGACTCACCACCAGTTCCCATCCTCTTCGTCTGGGGACACAAGGATGCCCTGGCTCCACCACCGTCTCGCCTGCAACCGCATGACATAATCATTGTAGCGACCCATAGCGCTCCCGTGCTTAGCCCAAAAGATGTGGCAGCAGTTGCATTGCCGTTCCTGAAATCTGTAGAACATCATCTTGTAGCCCTGAGGAAATGAGCATGGCCCGATTTCACCTTCGAGTTCCGGCGTCGTACTCGCCACTTCGATGCCCAACACTACCAAATGACCTATCAGAAAGCGACAGTTCAAAACGGTACGTAAATTTGATAGTTATCAAAGGCGAAGTGCTGGTATTGCACTCCTTTGTGGGCAATCTGCCTTGCGAACGTTGTAGCTAAAAGTGAATTGGTGGGTAAGACGTAGGCAGCATGGGGATCAGCCAGGACAGTAGCCACGTAAGGAGCATAACGATTGCCAGTCCTGGTGATTTGCCCATTGCCATTGACAACAGCACAGATGATGCGCTCATCGCTCTGGAAGATAATGCGGTTGCATGTCCAATATTCTGAATACATGCGCGTAATATTACGACGCAAGAGATCATGCATCAGCGCTACTTGCAAACGATTTGCGCTTTGATCGGCAGGAAGAGATTGGAAGATACGGAGTGTTCCGGTAAGAAATACCAGCACAATCAAGCAGGTCGCCAACCATCGCCCTGCCAACCTGATGCCTGTGCCGTTTGCCGTCCTCCCGGTCGCAAACCACAGAGGAGAAAGCACCGCAGGAAAGGCAATAAGCAACCCTACTAAATACCGGTCGTTCGACTGGGGTAAATACGCCGCATTTGAACTTATAGCGTAGAGCAGCATCGTCAAACCAGCGCTTCCCAGCAGCGCCAGCCGGGCGAAGTGTCGCATAGCAGCCTGTCTCTTTTCATCAATCCGCTCCTGTGACGCACCTTGCGTTCGCAGTTTCCACAATGCAGTGATAGCAATTGCCGTGGCGAAGCTCCAGAGCAACGTGAAACCCACTCCCCAACTCGTGTATTCAAGCACGCACTGAAAGGGATGAGGACCCGCGAATGTTATCTGCTTCCCGCCACTCACCGGACAAGATCGGTTCGCTCCCGTAATAATGGGCAGGCTGACGAAAAATGCTCCGATGACCTGGTTCACACCAGGCAAGTTATCCACTCTATCCGTATCACGAATGCGCAAAAGCACGGACAATGAATCCTGCCCCGCCGCCGCTGAAAGATTGTACGAAATCAGGGGCCACGCGCCAATCACCAGTCCCAGTAAAAGGCAGGGTACAGCCCATGTCCTCCATTCTCGCCAGCAACCTATCAATAGCAACAACGCCGATAACAACACAAATGGAATGATCAGCAAGTCGCTCCATAATCCAAGCCCCGCAGCTACTCCCCAACCACCATATCCGGCGTACCGCCACCAGGGATACGACTGTGATGCGTAGCGACTGGATGAAAGCGCCAGCCAGGAGGCGAGAAGCAAAACCAGCGCGCCAAAAAGCAGCGTCTCAGGATATCCTCCTATTGCCCAAAGCTCTTGCCTCATCATTCCATCTGATCCCAGGCCAAGCAAAACCAGCGAGACAAGCGCTAATCCCCGTGAATAGAGCAAACTGGTCAGAAAATACATGCTTATCAGAAAGAGTGTAAAGAGCAGAACGAGACCCATACGCAGAGAAAAGATGGTGGTGCCGAAAAGATGAAAGAACACCGATCCAAGATAGGCTTCTAACGAACCCATATAGTTTTGACCATAAAAGAAGGTAGGATGTTCCCCTCGATACGCAATATGTAAGGCCATCAACCCCATCGTACTCTCATCACTGTTAGTGACAAGATATCCCTTGCCAATAAGCAAGACACGCAGCAATGACGCGATAGCTATGATAACTATCGCCACACTTCCATATATACCTGTGATTAAAGGGAAGCGAATTTTAGTATGATTGAACGTAACCATAATGCTTCCAGGTACTCTTCTTCGCGGTACCAGCGAGTTTCGTACACTCCGCACTATATTGTAACGTATAACATGAAATATTTTCTTTATTGCATTCTCAAATATCCATGGTATAGTATGGTAGGGTTTATACGCTACCTGAGATCACTATCGGGTACAGGCCATTGTACCGCCGGGCCGCGATTTCAACTACTCAACAAGAATAGTAAAGCATAATTGATGAGGTAAAATATGACATCATCAACCGGTTCCGAACACTCTGCAAAGCCACTGCGAGTCGCCGTCATCGGCTACGGACTGGCTGGCGCGGTATTTCACGCTCCGCTTATCGCGGCCACAGATGGTATGATCGTATCTGCCATTGTGACGAACAATCCTGAACGCCGGCAGCGCGCTCGCGCGGATTTTCCAGACGCCACCATCCTTGCATCAGCCGAACACATCTGGCAGAACGCTTCCAACTATGACCTGGTAGTTGTCGCGTCACCAAACCGCACCCATGTACCGCTCGGCATAGCCGCGATGCAGGCGGGTCTGCCCGTCGTGATTGACAAGCCCCTTGCGCCCTCGGTAGTAGAAGCTGAGCGCCTGATATCCACCAGTAAGAGTACAGGCAAGCTATTGACGGTCTTCCAGAACCGGCGCTGGGACAACGATTTCCTTACCGTCCGTCAACTGCTGGCGAGCGAGTCGGATGTGCTGGGCCAGATTATACGTTTCGAGTCATGGTTCCAACGCTATCGTCCACTTCCACGTGCAGGCGCGTGGCGCGAACTCCCCGCTCCCGGCGAAGCTGGTGGCCTGCTTTTCGACCTGGGCAGCCACCTGATCGACCAGGCAGTGCTGCTCTTCGGGCAACCATTGCGCGTCTACGCCGAAGTTGAGTCGAGACGACCCGGCGCGCAGGTTGACGACGACACATTCGTCGCGCTTGAATTCGCCAACGGCACGCGCGCGCACCTCTGGATGGATGTACTCACCCGCATCCCAGGCCCCCGGTTGCGCATTACTGGACTGCGCGGCATGTATGAGAAGTGGGGACTTGACCCACAGGAGGATGCCCTGAGCGCTGGAAAGCGTCCGGGAGACGCTGGCTGGGGACAGGAGCCATACGAACGCTGGGGCCGACTTTCAACGGACGTAGGCCAACTGCATATCGATGGTCCCGTCGAAACGCTGCCGGGCGCGTATGAAACCTTCTACGCACTGCTGCATGACGCGCTCGTCTCGGGTAGCAAACCGCCTGTCGATCCCTCCGATGCCATAGCTACGCTGCGGGTCATTGAAGCAGCGCGCGAGAGCGCGCAGAAACATACAGTTATAGAATTGGAACACCATCAAGAAAATGTTTCTGGACATTGCGGATGAGTCGCGAAGTAGTAATGGCTAGTGCCGAACTGGGCTGTCTGCTGCACCATCTTATCGAAATTGGAAATGAGGTAGTAGAGGTTTTTGGCGGTAGGATACCACATCGAGGGCCTGGATGATGATAAAATCGGCGCCATGTCCCATCAGGCAAGAGGATTCGGCGGGATGCTCTGAGCGAAATGAAACAGGTTGGCGGGATCATAGATCGCTTTAATACGCTGTAGCCTTGACAGGTTTGCGCCATAATAGGCGTGTTGCCAGTCAGCCAGGTTTGGGTCGATGTAGTTCTGGTAGGCGGCTCCACTGGCATATGGACGCATAACCTGCCAGGTGTCAGCCAGCCAGGAGTAGTTGGCTGTGACGACAGCAGCCGGGTCGCTCGCACTCCAGTGCGCCAGGTATTGAGCGGAAAACAGGGCGTCGCGATGAACAAAGGCTGTGGCATTCGCCGCCACGCGATTTATCGCGCCACCGCATGCATCCAGCAGGATGCCACCTCCCGCAATCGTAGAGGACGCCTGGCGGCGGTTGATCGCGGTCACCAGGTTATCAATGCCCTGGCGCGTCAACGGGCGAGTGTAAAAATCGGACTTCGCGCTGTAAGTGTCCCTTTGCTCCTGTCCATCAGGGGTCTGGCCGGGCAGGTGGCACTCACTCACCGTCTTGCCATAACAGCCTGCCTCGATCAGCATTGTCTCCAGAATACCTGATTCTGATACGTAGTTGCTGGCAGGCGCGACACTCATGGAGCTGGTAAGCTGGCGCAGCAAGGGGTTCAGCGCGGCGGTATCGCCTACGTAGACGCCATTTACACGCGCAATCGGGTTAGAATTTTTGCTGCCGGTACCCAGAAGCAGGCAGTTAGACCATAGTTCATCCGGCGTATGGGGCGCCCAGTTTTGCCAGGCATTGACCATATTCGCGGCGCTGCTCCAGGGCCAGTTCAACGTGAAGAGCGACAATGTGGCAACCGGGTGGGTCTGGAAGGTGAACGAGGTAACGACGCCGAAGTTACCGCCACCGCCGCCACGCAGCGCCCAGAAGAGGTCGGCGTTGGTATTCGCGTCGCAAGTGAGCATTCGACCATCGGCTACCACAACTTGAGCCGAGAGCAGGTTATCGCAGGTCAGGCCAAATTTGCGGCCCAGGACGCCAATACCGCCACCCAGCGTCACTCCTGCAATGCCCACTGTCGGGCAGGACCCGGCGGGAATGATCATACCGCGCTGCGCGACCGCCGCGTAGACATCAATCAGCCGCGCCCCCGCTCCAACGATAGCATTCCCGGCGCTCGCGTTCACCTGCACCGCGTTCATGCGGGTCACGTCTACTACGAGGCCAGTAGAAGTAGAATAGCCGGCATAGGAGTGTCCACCGCCCCGCGCTGCGAGCGGCAAACCAAACGTGCGCGTAAAAGAGAGGCAGGCCTGCACATCCGAGGGGGAAGCGCAGTACGCAATAGCTGCTGGTCGTATACCATCGAAGCGAGGGCTGTACAGTTTGTACGCAGCCTGGTATTGGGGACTACCTTGCTGTACCAATGTTCCCTGCAAGCTGCTTGCAAGGGCTGCCCAATCAGCAGCTGTGGGCAAGGGCTGCTTCGTCGGACTGGGAGTGGGACTCGGACCTGGCGTGGCGCGACTGGGAGCGGGAGTTACGCTGGAAGGACCCGATCCACTCTGGCAAGCGGCCAGCACGCCCGGCAAGCTCCACACTCCCAGGGCACTGAGCGCGAGAAATTTCCGGCGGCTCAACTTTTCCTGTATATCGTCTGTAATCATAATCCACCATTTCTAATGATCGGCAAGGTTTAAGAAGTCAGACTTAAACGCCAGAAATCTTGCGTTGGCGCGTTGGCATTATTGCTTGCCCCACGCACAAGGTAGACGTTCCCCGCGCCATCATACGTTGCGGCTCCCAGGCGAGAGCCTCCCGGTAGAGTCGCAAGCGCTGTAGAATGCAGGGTGAGCAGGTCGATAAGCCATGTATTATCCAGGGTAATATTTTGGACGGGATCATATCCGCCCACTACCACGACCTTCCCATTGCCGAGATCGCAACTAGCCACACCATTAAAGGCTTGTGGCGCCGGTATTTGCTCCTTTGTCCAGGTATCAGATGCAATAGAGTAGCGATAGATGTCTGTTATGCCCTGCTTCTCTTCCGTATCTAGTGTGCCGCCCATCATCACGATGCCACCGCGCCTATCGGGAGCCAGCACAGTATAGCCGACTCCCACAGGCAATGGAGCGAGAACCTTCCACTGATCCAGGGCAATGTCGTAGCGGTACCACCCCCTTCCCGCGAATGTGCGGGTACCGAATACTTGCATAAATCCCTGGGTGATATAGAGATAACCCTGTTGATCCGCGATCATGGAACCCCCGTATCCAAAAACAATCGTACTGGGAGGCACGATCTTTACTAATGCGCCGGTATCGGGTTGGTATTTGTATACAAGTGGCGTGACAGCCTGGTTATCAGGTGAAAATCCCCCGGTAAAAAAGAAGTTGTTTTGCGCGTCCAGAACGACACTATTATTGAACATGCCAGGGAAATTGCTCGTGACAATGCCCCATTGTGACGCCGCAATATCATAGCGATACAGGTTGTCGTCGTGGCGAGGGGAATACTTTGTCCCACGAAATCCGCCGCTCATATAGATATACCCTCGCTGCTGCACGCGCGCATAGATTGCCACGTTATCCGCTTCCGGCGACGGCAAAGCAGGCAATGTTGACCATGAACTGGTCACTGGCGGCCCCGTTGGAGTGACGGGCGTTGATGTGGATGCTGAATGTGTGCCTGTTCCAGACGGGCCTGCTGTTGGCGTGAACGCAGGTCCCGTACCTATGCCGAATGGGTGAGCGAGCGCAAGCACGGCAAGACCTCCCCCAACCGCTACCAGCCCTACCAGACCTCCGAGCACGACACGACGCGAGAAGACGCCGGAACGCTGAACGGGGCCAGGCCCAGGTGTTGCGCCGGGTGTCATTGGGATGAAGGCTGCAGCAGGCGCTGGCCGGGGAGGAGTGATGGATTGCGCCGGGAAAGGCGTATTGACAGGTGCAGAACTTTCCGTAAACACTGGAATGGTCGGGCCGGTCGTTACCACTTCTTCAACGATAGGAGGCGGAGAAATATCGCGGGGCGATCCAGGAATGGGCGCAGGTATCGAGCGAAACGACGGCCCTGAAGCGCTGGCCTGTTCAAACGCATTGGAAAAACTCTGCATACTGGCAAAGCGCTTATGCGGTTCCTTGGCAAGCGCAACCATGATAACTTCTTCAAGTTGCGGCGGGATACCTGGAATTTTCTCTCGCAAGGGCCTGGGAGAAGCCATCACATGTTGAATAGCAATCTCGGTAAATGACCCCTGAAAGGGACGCGCGCCCGTCAGCCATTCGTAGATGACTATTCCCAGAGAATATTGATCGCTGGCCGGCTGAGGCTTCCCCTGAAGCTGCTCGGGCGACATGTAGGCTACCGTGCCAACGATATCTCGTGTCAACTGGCTTCGCGAACTCTGGGTCTGGGTAACAGTAGCAATGCCGAAATCACTTAGCAAGACCTCATTGTTGCGTCCCAACAGCATATTCTCAGGCTTAATATCGCGATGGATCACTTTTTCATTATGAGCATAATGTAGAGCACCGGCCACCTGCTTGACGTAGGAAACGACCTGAGCGAGTGGCACTCGCGTACCCTTTGGGTGTGCATTGTATACGGTGCCATTGGGCGCATAATCCATGATCAAAAAAGGGGCGCCCTCTGCTATATCGTAATCGAACACCCTGATAATGTGCGGATGTAACAACCTGGCAATAGTATGCGCTTCGCGTTGGAAACTATCCGCGTCACTACCCGCTAACCGGGCGTTAAGCACTTTCGCAGCAGCATAACTGTTGAGCCGCACATGTTGGCACAGGTAAACCTCAGCAAAGCCCCCCTGTCCCAGCAAACGGATGAGACGATAACTGCCAAGTTGTTGTCCTACGCGGTCTACCATCTTTACACCTCTAATAAAGAGCAGGTAAAAGTTTCATATCATATGGATGCGCATCTATGAATTATTGGAGGGTGACAACTTCTCCACCCGTCATGCTCTGCAAATCACCCGGCGTCAGTCGAAACACTGTATGCGGGCTGCCAGCCGCAGCCCATATTTCATCATACCGCAATAAATCCCTGTCGATGAAGGTTGCAAGGCGTTCAGCGTGACCAACCGGCGGGACACCGCCAACAGCAAAACCGGTATGTTGCCGCACAAAATCAGCATCGGCTTTCTCGATTTCTTCACCAAGCAGCAGACCGAGCCGCGTTTCATTCACCCGGTTAGCTCCACTGACAAGGGCCAGCGCCGGCTTATGCGACTGCGCCCCGCGAAAAACCAGCGATTTCACAATCTGGCCTACCGAGCAACCAACGGCCTGAGCCGCTTCAAGCGCTGTGCGCGTCGAATCTGGGAACACCACTATCTCATCTGAAAAGCCCAGTGACTTGAGGGCCTGCTGAACTTTTTTAACACTCGAGCCTGGTTCTTTTGACATCTTGAAATCCTTCACTCATATACGAGGCCAGGGCGGCGGCTCGGCCTGCGAGAGATCCTTCGCTACGCTCAGGATGACACAGGACGGGTGGGTCTTGTCCCGGCACTGGCTCGTACCCTTCCTGGATATGGATAAGTTGGTCACTAAAATATATCGAGCAGATCACTTAGACATGCAATGATACTATCTGGTTTAATATTATCCGGTGTCTGTCGTCCTCGTTTTTCTATTTGCCGCGTGTAGGTCAGCAAGTAATCATCCGTCAACACATTTTGTTGAGCTTGCCCGGAAGCTCTCATGGCTGCCAACGCCTCTGCTCGTAGAGATGCTTTGGGCATCCAGATTGCCAGTATATCCAGCCTTTTTGCGCCAGCGATATCGCCTCGCAGCGAATCGCCAACCATGACCGCCTCTTCAGGTGAGACATTCAGGCTGTTAAGTGTATGTATGAAGATGTCCGGGTTGGGTTTTCGTATGCCCAGATCTGCTGAAATCGCCATGTGTTGCAGTTCAAAATAGTCAAGCAGACCCATTGTGCGCAGGTCCTCTTGAAATGGTACGCCCCCGTAATGGCGGTTCGACACGACGCCCAGCAGGTAGCCCCGCTCTTTGAGGGCTGCCAGGGTTGAAAGCGTATCGTCGAAAAGCACGCGAATATCGGGAGTGCGCACACGCAGCGCTTCATAGATAGCTTCTCCGCATTCGTGAGTGACCGCCGGTATACCGATTTGTTGCAGGGCATCCATCGCCGACTGCACAAAGTCAGGCTCGTATTCGACAAGCTGGCGCGTTTTGACGCGAATCTGCTTCTCGAAACTTTTACGCACTAATTTTCCAAGCTCATCCACATCCATGTCGGCGTACACTCTGGTACCGGTAAAGCGAAAAAGCTCTAAAACTGCTCGCAGATTCGCGATTCTCTCGCTCACAAGCATCACTCTTTCATCTTTGCTCGTCCAGAGCGTACTGCCGAGGTCAAACAATATGCAGCGAACGTTACGTCCAAATTTCATCTACTGGCACCTTATCGTATCAAAACCTGTAATAGCGTTTGGATTTGAACAGACCTCCTGCATAGCAACCCTCCTACCGGTCATCGACCAATTCGTTCAACTATGCAAGTATGCAAGAGAAATATGTGATGTTACTATAGCATGGAAGATTTCTCCGGTCTAGTCCGGTGGAGGCAGACATTTTGAGAGAAGGCTTCCCGTAAGCGAACGTGAGACGTGTCCTGGTTGTCATCCTGAGCGCAGCGAAGGATCTCTCCGTCCGGCGAGCCAGATCCTTCGCTGCGCTCAGGATGACAAGTATTCTCTCCAAATGTCTGCGGTGGAGGCAGGACAAGTAACAAATGTGTCGAAAGTTGCAAGTGTTGCACAATAATCACCAGAGGGACGGTTGTTGCTTGATGCTATAATGGGGATTTTTCAGTACAGCGCAAGCAAGCAAACTCTATAGAGAGTATACCGTATGGTGCGGGAAAACACAAGGTAAATTATGGGTGAATTATGATAGAATAGCACAGGAATTAGTTTCTCCGAGGCCATGTTGTAAAACATGTATATCGTTTCATAGCGTTCGTCTTCAGACAATAATCGGGGTATAAATGGAAGAAACCATAAGAATTCTAGCAGTCATTTTTAGCATTATTTTCATCGTTGCTATCTTGCAAGATAGTTTCGAGTCAATCGTCCTTCCACGCCGTGTAACGCGGCGTTTTCGGCTCTCGCGCATGTTCTACCTGGCGACGTGGGCCTTCTGGTCGGCCATAGCGAGGAAGATGCGTCAAGGCAACCGGCGCGAGTTTTATTTAAGCTACTATGGTCCGCTCTCGCTCCTTCTTTTACTAATCATCTGGGCAGGAATCCTGATGCTGTCTTTCGCAATGATTCAATGGGGACTGAAATTACCCATGAATCCCCCGGAAAAAGTTACTTCGTTTGGAACGTATCTCTACATGAGTGGAACGACATTTATTACCCTGGGATTAGGGGATGTTACGCCACTCAGTGGCATGGGACGCTTCCTGGCGGTGGCAGAGGCCGGAGGAGGCTTTGGCTTTCTGGCGTTGATTATTGGTTACGTTCCCATCATTTACCAGGCATTTTCGCGGCGCGAGATCAATATTTCCCTCCTGGATGCGCGGGCAGGCTCACCGCCCAGCGCGACAGAAATGTTACGCGGGCATTACCGCGCCCAGCGTATTGAGGAGTTGGTGCAATTTATGCGTGAGTGGGAAAGATGGAGCGCGGAGTTACTGGAAAGCCATCTTTCGTATCCCGTCCTGACCTATTATCGCTCGCAACACGAACGCCAGTCCTGGCTCGCCGCCCTTACTACCGTCCTGGATACATGTGCCTTACTCATCGTGGGTTTTGAAAATATTTCAACGCCCACTATACGGAATACCTTCGCTATTGCGCGCCACGCGGCAGTTGACCTCGCCCAGGTGTACGGCACACCGCCTGTGAATCCCAAATATAATCGTCTTCCACCAGAAGATTTCGCGCGTATGCAAGATTCCCTCGCAGAGGTAGGGCTGCATTTCTCGCATGGTGAGGAAACCGAAAAGCATCTCTCCGACTTACGACGGATGTACGAGCCATTTGTCAATGCGCTTTCTGCTCACCTCTTAGTGAACCTTCCTCCCTGGATGTCAGAAGAGAGAAGCGTTGATGACTGGCAAACGAGCGCCTGGGATCACTTTGCCCAGTTGTCTCCCGAAAGGCTCGCGGAAATCACGCATATTATCGTCGATCATAAGAAAAAGACGGCTATCCCTCATGACCATCCACATGCGCACGCGCAAAGTGAGAATAGCGAGCATCACTCCTCAGACGAACGGAGCCGCGCAACAGAAGCATCCTGAAATGGAGAGATCGAGCATTGTGCTATACTAAAGGCCAGGATGCTATTTTGTGGCACGACCCTTTAGACTTTACGCTACCGGGAGGATCATATGCCTGTCTCAGCCACTAATTCCCGGCTGATCTACGATGCGCTCAAAGCCTGCGATATTCAGATCATGTCGGCTCTTCCCGAAACATGGCTCGTCCACCTGATTCGTTTGGCCGACGAAGACCCCGATATGACGCTGGTTCGCCTCGCTAAAGAGGAAGAGGGCATCGGTATCTCGGCGGGTGCGCACCTGGCCGGAGTCAACTCGGCCCTGCTGATGCAAAATCACGGTTTCCTCGCTGCCATTAACCCTATTGTCTCGCTGGCTTTCCTGTACAAAATCCCTTTGCTGATGCTAATCAGTTATCGCGGGCATTTTGGTGAAAAAGACCCATGGCAGACCCAGGGCGGCGCTGTAACCGAGCCAATCCTGCGCGCCATGAATATCCATACCTGGCATCTCAACAACGCCGCAGATATCCCGCGCCGCATCAAAGATGCGCAAACACTCACGCAGGCATCATTACACCCGGTAGCCGTTTTGCTGCCGCGCGAATTGATGTGGGAGGACTGAATATATGTTACGAGTTGATGCCCTGACCGCTATTTACTCCGACTTGCAGGACAAGATCGTCGTCACTATCATGGGCGCGGTAGCCGCCGAACTCTACTCTATCGGGCATCGCCCCAACTTCTTCTATCTCGAACACGCAATGGGGCTGGCCTCCTCGATGGGTCTGGGTATCGCCCTGTCAATGCCACAGCACAAGGTTATCGTCCTCGACGGCGACGGCTCGTTACTTATGAACCTGGGAACTCTCAGCACGATGGCGCGATACAAGCCGGGCAACTTGCTACACATCGTCTTCGATAACGAAAGCCTGCTCTCCGTAGGCGGCTTCCCCACCGCTACCGCCACAGGCACTGACCTGGCCGGCATAGCCAGGGCTTCAGGCATCCCTTCGGTTATGGAAGCAAATACCCTCGAAAGCCTCTCAAAGAGCGTGCGAGATGCCCTGGCAAGCAATACGCTGACAACAATCACCTCTAAAGTAGAGGCCATCGGCCCGAAAACGTTCCACATGGATTTACCCTTGCTCGAGAACCGCTTCCAGTTCAAACGCGCGCTGGAAGCCATGAAAAAACAAAGCAATGTCCAAGTGTAGGGACGCGATTCATCGCGTCCGCCCATCGCGTCCGCTCTGGCTAGCCTGCGCGATAGGCGGACGCGATAGGCGGACGCGATAGGCGGACGCGATAGGCGGACGC
>JADEYI010001025.1_pt1 | contig 25541 bp, 25 predicted proteins | sample 8542331 | NCBI WGS metagenome assembly JADEYI01 (sample SAMN16510988, study PRJNA670497) | mine drainage metagenome | isolation source: biofilm near Copperflume 1 | place: Germany: Marsberg coppermine Kilianstollen | collected 2018-02
TGCAGCGGACAAAGTCTCGGAACACTTAGCGGTCAAAGTCTCAGAACTTCAACACCCCCGTTCCGGCCGGCGCCACGCTGCTCTGCATCGCTGCGAGCGGCGCCGTCGGGCATCCCGCGCCGCCAGGCCAGGTTCGGCGCCCTCGTCGAATGCGCACGATGATCCGCGCGCGCCCGTCGCCGAACGATGCCGCCGTGTTCACGAGCATTGCAAGGGTGTGAAGCCTCGTGTCCTGGTCGCAAATCTGCTTTACAGCCTTCCGAAGCGTGGCTATACTGCCGACAACTTGCACTGAGGCGGCGCGCGCCTCAGTTCTTTTTTTCGCTTGTAGCCCGGGGATTTTGCCGCTGCGGCGCCTCATCGTTCCGCCACGGAGGATGATATGGTCGAGAAGTCCCAGCCCATCACGCGCGAAGGCATGGCCAAGGTCGAGGACGAGCTGCGCTACCTCGAGACGACGCGCCGGTCGCAGGTCGCCGACAAGATCCGGCAAGCGAAGGAGCTTGCCAGCACCCAAAACAACGCCGAGTACGAGGACGCCAAGAACGAGCAGGCGATGGTCGAGGGCCGCATCATCCAGCTCCAGGCCCTCCTCCAGAACGCCGAGCTGATCGACGAGGACGGCGCGTCCCGCTCGAAGCAGGTGATTCTCGGCAGCCACGTGCGGGTGAAGAGCGCGGAAGGGAAGGCCGTCGAGTACATCATCGTCGGCCCCGCGGAGGCGGACCCGAAGGAAGGCAAGATCAGCAACGAATCGCCGGTGGGCCGCGCCCTCATCGGCAAGCGCCTCAACGACGAGGTGCAGGTCAACGTCCCCAAAGGCCTGATCCAGTACAAGATCACGAAGATCAGCTGATCAGGCGGCCGGCCGGGCCCTCAGTGCCGGCCCACCGCGGCCCTCGTCGCCAGCCCCTCTCCCACAGCGGGAGAGGCGAACTGGGCGTCGCGCGGCGGGCTAACCAACGGCCGGTCGTCGACCGAAGGTTCGTCCGACATCCGACATCCCGGCACCCCCGGCGATCACGCCGAGGCCGCGTCGAACCGAATCTCCGCTACGCGCGGCTCGCTCGCTGTCTGGCGCAAGTCGCGGCGACCGCGCGACGGCAGCTGGTCGATCAGCACCTCCGGGTCGGCCTCCGTCAGTCGCAGGTGCGCGTCCTGCCACATGCCGTGATGCAGCACCTTTAGCCGGCCGTCGTGCGCCAGCGCCTCGCGCACGAAGTCGGTGCGGGCGCCGTGGCGCGCGATCACCAGCCAGCGATGGTCCTCTTCCAGGTAGACCAGCATGCGGCGATGCGGCTCGTCCGTCGCCGCATCGAGCGTCTCGACGGTCGTCGCGGCGCGGACGACGGGCCGCATCACCGGCCACCCGAGGACGACGACGAGCCGCGAGAGCGCGCGTCCGAACGATTGCAGCAGCGTTGCCATCAGGATTCCCTCGCGTGCGTCCCCCTCGTCTCATCGTAACGCCCGGCCTTTGCGCCGACGTGACGGCGCGGCGGCGCCGTGCTGCATGATCCTTGCGCACGAAATCAGCATCGAATTGCAACGCGGCCATCGTGGACGCGACCGCCTTTGCGAGGGGCAGCGCGCAACAGTGGCAGCAGGCAGGCGAACAGCGACGGGAGGCGACATGCTGCTCCGCACGAAGGAACTCGAAGGCTGCGCCGTGCACGCGACCGACGGCGAGCTCGGTGAGGTGAAAGACGTCTACTTCGACATCGACAGCTGGACGCTGCGCTACTTCGTCGTCGAGACGGGAAGCTGGCTGCGCCATCGCCGCGTCCTCATCGCACCTGACGCCTTGGGCCAGCCGCCGTTCACCGCCGAGCCGCGTGAGCTGCGCGTGAAGCTGACGCAGGAACAGATCAAGAACAGCCCGGACGTCGACACGCAGATGCCGTTCTCGCGCCAGCAGGAGACCGCGTACCGAGACTACTACGCCTGGCCGGTGTACTGGCCGATGGCGACCTTCACCGCCGGCGGCGTCGGCGTCGCCCCGCCGCTGGTCAGCGCGCATCAACCGACGCCCGACGAGTCCGCCGCCGCGCGCCTCGCCCGTCAGCAGCAGGACACGCGCCTGCGCAGCGCCGACGAGATCCGCGGCTACTCGCTGCGCGCGCCGGGCGGCGATGTCGGCCACGTGCGCGACTTCATCTTCGACGACGCTGACTGGCGGCTCGCCTACTTCGCCGTCGACACCGGCAACTGGCTCCCGGGCAAGAACGTGCTGATCGCGCCCGACTGGATCAGCGGCGTCAACTGGTCCGATTCCGCCGTCACGACCGACCTCACGACCGACGACGTCAAGACCGCGCCCGAATACGACGGTAAGGGTGAGATCACGCCGGCGTACCGGCAGGCGCTGCGGGAGCACTACCGCCGCTAGCGAGCGGTCTGCGCTCGGCGGCTGCGGACGAGGCTACCTCTCCGCCGGCCCTCCGCCGCCCGGGCCGAGGGAGTGCGCGACGAAGTTCCGTGCGGAAGACGCAGCCCGGCGGTAAGCCGAGCGGCGTGCGCCGGCGGCCGGTTGTGCATCCTCGCGGATGTCCGGCTCCGACCGATCGCCATCTCTCATTGTGAAGGCGCGGCGGAGATGACGGCGCAAGCCGCTGACCACCGGTAGCGTGGAATCCCGGCCAGCAGTCCTGGGTCAGCAGTCGCCAGCGCCGGCACCCTCGAGACTGTGGGGAGCGCCCGTGGGAGGGGACTCTCGCCGGCCATCACCGGACAGCAGCGCTCATCCCCCGCCGGCGGCGCCGGGGCGGCGGTTGCGGCCGCCGCGACGGCCGCGACGACGCCGCTTCTGGTTGCCGTCCGCATCTGACTCGCTCGGCGCCTGCTGTCCCTGCTGCAGCGGCGCGCCCGAACCCGTCGCCGGCGCGGCGCCCGGCGCTTCGGCGGCGGCCGCCGGCTTGCGCAGCGGCGCCTCGATCTGCTCGACGAGCTCCACGGGCCGCACGGTGAGGCCGTACTGCATCTGCAGGTCGATCGCCGGCATCTCCATCACCTGGTGCTGCTCGGTCAGCCAGAGCGTGACCGTCTTCTTCATCACGTTGACGCTGTTGACCTTCGCCTCGCCGGCGGGCGTCGAGACCATCGAGCCAACCTTCGGCATCTGCCCGCGCAGCTCGCGGTAGGCGTCGAATTCAAACGTCAGGCAGCAGTAGAGGCGGCCGCAGACGCCGGAGATCTTCTGCGGGTTCAGCGAGAGATCCTGCTCCTTCGCCATCTTGATCGATACCGACGGGAAGGCCGTCTGCCACGAGGAGCAGCAGAGGCGCTGGCCGCACACGTCGTAGCCATCGACGAGCTTGGCGCGATCGCGATCGCCGACCTGCAGCATCTGCACGCGCGTGCTGAAGGCTGAAGAAAGGTCGCGGACAAGCGTACGGAAGTCGACGCGCTCGGGCGCCGTGAAGTAGAAGGTCAGCTGTGAGCCGTCGAGGTTGTACTCCGCCGACTGGATCTGCATATCGAGGCCATCATCGGCGACGCGGCGCTTGGCCGCCCGCAGGTCGCCGCTCGCGCGCTCGCGCAGCTCCCGCGAGCGCGCGATGTCTTCGACCGTGGCGATGCGGAGGATGGGCTTGAGGACGTCCTTGATCTCGCTGGCGAGCACCTGGTCAGGCGCGATAACCACGCGCCCGACCTCGAGGCCGTGCGAGGTTTCCACCACGACGTAGTTCCCGACGTCGAGGTCGGCCTCGCCTGCATCGAAGTAGTAGACCTTTCCCGCTTCCTTGAAGCGTACCCCGACGGGCACGCGCTGCTGGTCGGACATGAAACCCCCTGCCGCGAACCCTGATCCGCGGCGCATGCATGCAGCGAGGGACTGGCGCGACCCCTCGGGAACCCCCGCGCGTCGTGCGAAGGGCGTTCCCCGGCCCCCGTTACGGACGCGGGCGGTCGCCGACGGCGTTCGGCCGCAGCTCGGGCAGCGCCAGCATCATCACTTCGAGCGCGAGGACGGGGCTGGCGTTCTCATCGAGCTGCTGGCGGGCATCCGCGATGCTGCGCAGCGCGCCGACAATTCCCCGCACCGTGCATTGTGACGCGAGGGGGCGAAGCCTGTCCAATCGGTCTCTGTGGACCGCCTGGTCCTCCCGGCCCGAGGCGATGAGAAGGAGGTCGCGCCAGAAGGCCTGCCAGGCATCGAGCACGCGATGGACGTGCCGCCGGTCCTTCGTGAAGCCACCGCCGAGGCTGCTGGCGAAGGCGAAGCGCCCGGCGAGCGACGAAGCCGCCAGCTCCTCGGCGCGGGCGAGCGCCTCCTCGCGCTCCTCCATCATGCGGGCGTCGTGGAGGGCGACGACGGCCCAGCCGAGGCGGCCCATCGAGAGTCGCGCGAGCTCGGCGGCGCGCCCGGGCTCGACGTCCCAGCGGTCGCGCAGCGCCCGCTCGATCGCCGCCTGCGGGAGGCCGGTGAAGGTGATGCGTCGTGTGCGGGAGCGCAACGTGTCGAGCAGGAGCTCCTCGCGGTCCGTGCTGAGGATGAGCACGCTGCGTGGCGGCGGCTCCTCGAGTGTCTTCAGGAGCGCGTTGGCCGCGGCGTCGTTCATCAGATCGGCCGGCTCGATGATGAGGACGCGGCAGCGCCCCTCGAACGGCGCGCGCGTGACCAGGCGGTCGAGCCGGCGGATCTGGCAGATGCGGATGTCACGCTCGTCGGCGCTATGCCGGTGTTCGGACTCGTCGCAGGGGCTGCCGACGGTGATGACCTCCACATCGGCGTGGCCGCCGGCGGCCACGCGCTCGCACTGGCGGCAGCGCTGGCAGGGAGGGCCATCGCCGGTGCAGTTGAGCGCCTGAGCGAACTGCAGCGCGGCGAGCGTCTTGCCGGTGTGCTTCGGGCCGGCGAACAGGTACGCGTGGGCGACGCGGCCGCTCGCGACGGCGCTCGCGAGCGCGCTGACCGCGGCGTGCTGGCCGACGACCGTCCAGCTTGCTTCGTGGCCGGTGGCTGCTGATGCGTCAGTCATGCGTCGTCGCTGCCAGCCTGGCCGGGTGGTTCGTCGCCGGCGCCATAGCGTACCGCACGAGTGAGATCGCGGCCTCGATGCCAGCGCGGCCGTTGCCCTGCGGCAGACCGGCAGCCGCAGGCACGACGTCCGCGTGCGGCCCGCCTACGCCAGCGGCGGCCGCACGCCCGGCTTGCGCACCTCGACCCGCCCGCCGGCATCCCGCAGGCGCGCCTGGCACGCCAGCCGCAGCGGCGTCTGCAGCACGCGCCGGCCACGCTCCGTGACCAGCGCCCGCTCCTCGGCGCGCCCCATCGGCGTCAGCGACGCCATCCCATCGAGCACCTCGCAGGCGCAGGTCGTGCAGCGCGCCTCGCCCCCACAGGTCGTCGGCCAGTAGTACCCCAGCGCCTGCGCCGCCGCCATCAGCGTCGCTTCGGCTGGCGCCTCGATCTCGACGTCAAGCGGCAGGATGTGAACGCGCGCCATCGATCGCATCGTACAGCGTCCGGCGCGAGACTGCCGTTCATCGGCGCCGGAGCGAGCCTCGTCGCCGGCCGCCGATGCGCCCTCCGGGAACAAAACGGCGGGCGGCGACGTCTCTCGTGCAAACGCAGCGGCCACGCCGTCGCTCCCCGGGCGCCACTGCGCCTCGTCGCCCGGTGGCCGAGGCAGAACGGCCGCGCTCGATGTGCTACCCTCTGCGGCGGCGGGGCTACGAAAGGAGCGACGGGCCAACAGAAGCACACTTCGCTCGGGAAGGTGGCCGTGACCGTGCGTCGTCGACGACGCAGGGTCGTTTGGGCAACTCGCTTCGGAGCAAGTGAAGCCGGAGATGGTGCGACGCGCGGTTAACCTTCGCGGGAAGGCGAACGTTGTACCCTCTGTCCGGTATCCGCCAGGGGGACATTCAAGGAGGAACGTCTTGAAACGACTCGTCGCAATGCTCGCCATCGCCGGCCTGGGGCTGTTGGGGTTCGCCGGCGCCTGTAACCTGCTCAACCCCTCGCTGACCCAAGTGGGCGCCAGTGACACCTACGGCGCCCAGCTCCAGAACAACACCGGCACCAACTTCCTCGGCCACAGCTTCAAGGTCGCCTTCGTCGACGCCAACGGCAATGTGGTGGATCAGAAGACGAACGTCCAGGGCTGTCTGCGCTCCTGGCAGAACGGCGCCTCGGACTTCTTCTCGGTGCAGAGCTCGCTCGGCGCGGCGACCACCGCGAACGCGATCGGCTCGCTGGACCTCGGATCGCCGCTGATCTCCGGCACCACCGTCTCGACGAGCGCCGCCCTGTCGGGGCTGACAGCGACGACACCCACCTTATCCAGCGTGAACCCGACCAGCGCGACGACGACGCTGACGGTGAAGGGCACGCTCAAGAACAACGACGCCGTGACCTACGTCTCGCCGAATGTCTGCGTCGTCGTCTACGGCAGCAGCGGGCAGGTCGTCGTCACGCAGAAGCTGACCGGCATCGCTGACCTGGCGACCGGCGCATCGACGAACTTCACCGTCAGCGTGACGGTGCCGAACAGCACGGCGTCGGTGAACAGCGTCGCCGTCTGGGCCGATGGCCTCGAGAACAACGTCCCGACGACGCCGATCTCGCTCACGACGCCGGTCAACACCGGCGCGGCGAAGGTCGCGTTCCAGACGCAGCCGTCCTCGACGGCCACCGGCGGCACGCCGTTCGCCAGCCAGCCGGTCGTCGTCCTCCAGGACTCGGGCGGCAACACGATCACGACGGGCTCGGCGAGCACGCAGAACGTCACGCTGACGCTCGGCGGCGGCGCCAGCGGCGCGGCGCTCACCTGCGCGCAGGCGAGTAACACCGTCGCGGCGGTCGCCGGCGTGGCGACGTTCAGCGGCTGCAAGATCGACAAGGCGTCGAGCACGGCGTACACCCTGACGGCATCGAGCCCGGGCGCGACGAGCGCCACCAGCAACGGCATCACGGTGAGCGTCGGCCCGGGCGCGATGCTCGGCTTCACGACGCAGCCGCCGGCGAGCACGGCTTCGGGTGCGACCTTCGCGACCGCCCCGGTCGTCGCCATTCAGGATGCCGGCGGCAACACCGTCACGACCGGCGCCGCCGCAACCGCGACGGTTGACCTGAGCGTCTTCTCCGGGGCCGCAGTCATCACCTGCACGAACAACTCCGTGGCGGCAGTCGCCGGCATCGCGACGTTTGCCGGTTGCTCCGTCGACAAGGCCGGCAGCTGGACGCTGCGCGCCCGCACGAACAGCGTGACCGGAGTCAGTGACGGCCAGAGTGCTTCCTTCGCGATCACGCCCGGCGCGGCGACGCACCTCGACTTCACGCCGAACCCGCCGGCGGGCGCGGCGGCCAACGCTGCGTTCACCGTCGTGGTCTCGGTCGAGGACGCCGCACACAACGTCGTCACGAGCGGCACGGCTTCCACGACGTCGACCACGCTGACGAAGGCGAGCGGCACCGGCACACTGTCCGGCTGCACGGCCGCCGTCGCCGCGGTCAACGGCGTTGCGACCTTCACCGGCTGCAAGATCGACACGGCGGGCGCGTACACGCTGAATGCGGCGGGCGGAAGCCTGACGTCGGCGACGAGCAGCTCGTTCAACATCACGTAGGGTCCGCAGGGGCTCCGAACGTGGAGGAAGGGGCGGCCCATGCGGGCCGCCCCTTCCTCATCCCGCCGCCGCACCAACGGCGGCCGCTTGACGCGCCGCCCTCGTCCCTCGCAGCCACATCGCGTATAACTCCGTCCAGCAGGCCCGCGGGGCGACGGCTGGATGCGAGCGCGATGACCCTCGACCTCACCTTCCTCGGCACCGGCAACGCCTTCGCACCGGGCCGCTACTGGAGCAGCTTCCTTGAAGGCGACCGCTGCCTCTTCGACGCACCGCCGACGCTGCTCGCGCATCTGAAGAAGCTCGGCAAGGATCCGCGCGACGTCGAGCTGGCGTTCATCAGCCACTTTCACGGCGACCACTTCTTCGGCCTGCCCTTCCTCATGCTCGAATACGCCGAGCTCGCCCCGCGCACGAAGGATCTGACGATCATCGGCCCGCCCGGCATCCCGGCACGCCTGCGCGCCCTCACCGACCTCGCATTCTCCAACGTCTTCCGCAAGGACCGCGGCTACCTGATGAACTTCATCGAGGTCAGCGACGGCCTCTCATGCGATGTCGGCGCCTACCGCTTCATTGCCCGACAGGTGCCGCACGTGCCGGGCCTCGAGTGCTTCGCCTACCGCGTCGAGTCCGCCGCCGGCACCATCGCCTACTCCGGCGATACGATGATGTGCGACGCGCTGGTGCCGCTCGCCGACGGCGCCGACGTCTTCGTCGTCGAATGTTCCTGCTGGGGCGAAAACTGCGGCCCGCACCTCAACCCGAAGGACATCCTCAGCCTGCGCACCCGCATCTCGCCGAAGACGACGTTCGTCCTCACGCACATCGGCGCCGGCGAAGCGCCGGCGGCACTGACGGATGCCGGTATCCTCATCGCCGATGACTTCGGGCGCATGACGATCGGCGGCGCTCCCTAGCGCCCGTCCCTGCGCTGCTCGCCCGACACCTCAGCCGATGTGCCGTACCTCACGCGCCGGTTGGCGTTCGCGGTCCGCCGTTCCCGTCAGACCGCGCCGTTCAGGATCTCGTCGAGGTGGCTGGCGTCGCCGCCGGGCCCGACGAGCGCGGCGGCGAACGCCCCCGGACGGAAGAGCGCCGACGCCACGCGCTGCACGTCGTCCGGCGTCACCGCGGCGAGCTGCGCGACCACGTCATCGACCTGCTCGATCGCGCCGGTCATCAGCAGCGACTCGCCGGCGCGCTGCGCGAGCGCCATCGTCGATTCCAACCCGAGCCGGAAGTTGCCCGTCGCGAAGTCGCGGGCGCGCGCCGCTTCGGCGGCCTCCGGCGGCGCCGACGTCAACTTGAAGAGCTCGTCGCGGACCACCTGCGTCGCCTCTTCGAGGTGCTCGAGCGTGACGCCGGCGCTGATGCTCATCGTGCCGACGTCGTTGTAGCGCGAGGTGCCGGAGCCGACCGAGTACGCCAGGCCGCGCCGCTCGCGCACCTCCTTGAACAGCCGCGAACTCATGCCGCGCCCGAGGATCGTGTTCAGCACCGTGAGCGCGAAGCGGTCCGGATGCATCCGCGGCAGCGCGTACAACGCGATGCCCAGGTGGCACTGCGCGATCTCGCGCGTCTCGACCACCACCCGCGCGCCGTCGAGCGCCTCAGCCGCAGCGGCGACGGTTGGCCGCGCGCGCGCCGGCACGTCGGCGAAGTGCTGCTCGGCGAGCCGCACCACGGCATCGTGCGTGGTGTTGCCAGTGACGCTCAGCACCGTGTCCGCGGGCGTGTACCACGTCTGCATGTGCCCGCGCATGTCGTCGGCCGTCAGCGCCTCGACCGTCTCAATCGTGCCGCCGATCGGCCAGCCCATCGGCTGGTCGCCGAAGGTCGCCCGCCCCAGCAACTCCGATGCCCAGGCGCCCGGTTGGTCGAACGTCCGCCGCAGCTCTTGCTGGACGACTGCGCGCTCGCGGGCCACTTCCGCGGGGTCAATCAGCGAGTGCCGACACATGTCGGCGATCACATCCACGGCGAGCGGCAGCCTGTCGAACGGCACCTGGTTCCAGTAGCAGGTCAGTTCCTTCGACGTGTAGGCGTTGAGGACGCCGCCCGCGCCCTCGATCGCCTCGGCGATCTGGACGGCGTCGGGCCGGCGCTCCGTGCCCTTGAACAGCATGTGCTCGATGAAGTGAGAGACGCCGTTCGTCCGCGGCGATTCCTGTCGCGAGCCGACGCCGAAGAAGATGTTGACGCTGACGCTCTGCGCCGTCGGCACCGGCGTGGTGACGACGCGCATGCCGTTGCCCAGCGTCGAGATCTGCCACGGCTCGGCCACGAAGCGGCTCCCTCGCTGTCCGGCGTGCTGGAGCCTCAGTGTAACAGGCGGCTGCGGCCGCAGTGCGCCCGCCGACGAAGGCTCACGCCGGCCGCGTCTGCCCCGTCCCGAAGACGATCCACTTGTACGTGCAGATCTCCCGTAGCCCGACGGGCCCGCGCGCGTGCGCCTTCTGCGTCGCGTCGATGATCTCCGCGCCCAGCCCGAACTGCCCGCCGTCCGTGAACTGCGTGCTGGCGTTGACGTAGCACACCGCAGTATCGACTTCGCGCAGGAAGCGCATCGCCGTCGTGTAATTCTCCGTCACGATGGCATCGGAATGCCCGCTGCTGTAGCGGTAGATGAAGTCGGTCGCGTCCTCGTACGAATCCACGACCTTCACCGATGCGACGAGCGCAAGGAACTCCTTGCCGAAGTCAGCGTCCGTCGCCGGCACGACGTTCGGCCGCTCGCCGATGACGTCGTACGCGCGCGCGTCGCAGCGCAGCTCGACGTCGCGGTCGCCGAGCGAGTCGGCGATCCGCGGCAGGAAGCGCGGCGCGACCGCGGCGTGCACGACGAGCGTATCGAGCGCGTTGCAGATGCTGTAGCGGCGCGTCTTGGCGTTGACGACGATGTCGCGCGCCTTGTCGAGGTCGGCGTCGGCATCGACGTACGTATGGCAGACGCCGATGCCGCCGATCAGCACCGGCATCTGCGCGTTCTTCTCGACGAAGCGGATCAGCTCTTCGCCGCCGCGCGGCACGACGAGGTCAATGCAGTCCTTCATCGCCAGCATCTCGGAGACGATGCTGCGGTCGGCGGATTCGATCACCTGCACAGCGCCGTCGGGCACGCCGGCCGCCCGCAGCGCGTCGTCGATGATCCGGCCGAGCACGATGTTCGACTGTAGCGCCTCCTTGCCGCCGCGGAGGATCGTCGCGCTGCCCGCCTTCAGGCAGAGCGAGGCGATATCCACGGTGACGTTCGGGCGGTTCTCGTAGATCGCGCCGATGACGCCGAACGGGACGCGCATCTTGCCGACGAGCAGGCCGTTGGGCAGCGTCCGCATCTCCAGCGTCTCGCCGACCGGGTCCGGCAGGCGGGCGACCTGCCGCACGTCGGCCGCGATCCCGCGCAGGCGCGCCTCCGACAGCGTGAGCCGATCAAGCACGGCGTCCGAGAGGCCCTCGGCACGCCCGCGCGCGAGGTCGGCCGCGTTCGCCGCCAGGACTTCGCCCGCGCGCGCCTCCAGCGCATCGGCAAGCCGGGCGAGCGCGTCGTCCTTCACCTCTGTCGAGAGCGTGCTGAGCCGGCGCGCTGCAGCCTTCGCCTCGCCGGCTTTCCGCTCGATCTCGGAGGCTGTGGTGGTCATGACCGCATCCTGTCTCGATGTAGCGGCAGTGTAGCGCCTGCGCCGGCTCCATCCGGCGCGACGTGTCCTGCTGCGCGCACCGCGTCGGCGGCGTACGCAGCGCCTCGGCGTCGGCGGTCGGCGAGCGTCACGTCAAGCGCGGCGTAATGGCGACGCCGCCGCGCCGTTCTAGGTAGTGTCGAAGGAGGCGGGGCCTTCGACGAACGAGCGGGGCGCGGCAGCAATGCCGCACTCCGTTTGTTTTGTCCGCCGGCAGTGCCGGATCTGGCGGACTCCGCACCCGGCAGCGCCAGCCCGTTCCACCCTGGCGGAGTTCCGAGGTTGCCCGTAACGGGTCACTCCGCGGGCCAACAGCAACTGCTTCTGCGCTGCAGCGCCGCTCCCACGCTGCCGTCTCGCCTCCGTCTCCACGCTCCCGCTCCCGGCGCTTCTCCCGGGCCTGCACCGGGCCGCCTGCAGGGGAGCCGCGGCGTTGCACGCGCCGGCGCTCGCCAGTTGTCGTCGGATTGTCATCGCGCTCCTTCCGCGCCGCCCCGGGCGCGAGCGTGACGTACATGCCCGATCGCCGCGAGGCCGAGCAGGCGTACGTCGGCCGGTACCAGCAGGTCGACGCCGCACGAGGCGACGGGCAGCGCTTCGTCGCGCGTCAGTTGCTCCTTCGTCACCCAGACGAAGGCGTCCTCCGTCCGCTCGAGGCGCGGCGCGCCGGCGACCGGCCGCGTGAAGTAGATGCAGTCGATGTGTTGGTGCGGCCCCTCGGCGATGTCCTCGACGAGGACTGCGTAGGGCGGCGGGATCTGCACCGGCTCGTCGAAGGCGAGCGGCGCGGCGTGGGGCACGACCTCTACCGTGAAGCCCGTCTCCTCGAGCACCTCGCGCACGACCGCCTGCACCGGGTCTTCGTCCGGTTCGACATGCCCGCCGGGCGGCAACCACATCTGGTTCTTGCGATGCCAGTGCAGGAGCGTCCGCTCGCCCTCGACGACGAAGCCAGAGACTGTGAGATGGCGACGCACGTTGTCTGCCTTCCTGTCGCGGCGTGCTGCGGTGGGCGCTGCGCGGCTCGCGGCAAGGCGCCGTCGGAGACGGGCGGCCGGCCAGCTGCGTACAGCGCGCCCGCTACGACGACGGAGGATACCGCGTGCGCTGCGCCGGCTCACGTCTGCCGCCGCTGTCGCGAGGATGAGATGCACCAGACGAGATAGAGCGCAGTAGAGCTTCTACTGGCGCGAAGCGCTGCGGTCTGCATCAATGTCAGCAACCACTCGCGGCGGCGCCCTCCTGCCGGCTCTCCGGCGCTCCAGGATCTGCCGCAGACCGGCCGGTTGCGCGCGGGAGCCCTGCCATTCTCAGCCTCACCCGACTTCGAGCGGTTCCGTACAAGTACCTCGTCGCCGCCGTCTTCGTCTTCGGCCTCTTCATGGATCTGATGGACACGACGGTCGTGAACGTCGCCGTGCCGAAGCTCAGCCAGGACTTCCAGGCCAGCACCTCCGCCGTCGAGTGGACGATCACGGGCTACCTGCTGAGCCTCGCCGTCTTCATCCCGGCGGCCGGATTCCTCTCCGACCGCTTCGGGACGAAGCGCATGTTCCTCACCGCGATGGCGATCTTCATCGCCGCGTCGGCGGCCTGCGGGCAGGCGAACTCGTTGCCGGAGCTGATCGCCTTCCGCTTCGTGCAGGGCATCGGCGGCGGCATGATGACGCCGGTGGGCACGGCGATGCTATCGCGCGAGTTCCCCGGGGTCGAGCGGGCGAAGGCTTCGGCGATCATCTCCGTGCCGGTCGTCCTGGCGCCGACGTTCGGGCCGGTGCTGGGCGGCTACCTCGTCGAATACGCCAGCTGGCGCTGGATCTTCTACATCAACCTGCCGATCGGCCTCATCGGTCTCGTCTTCGGCTTCCTCGTGCTGAAGGAGCACAAGGAGGAGTACGCGCAGCGCGGCTTCGACCTGCCCGGGCTGATCACCGGTGGCGTCGGCGCCGCGATGATGCTCTACGCCTTCTCGGAAGCGGCGACCCGCGGTTGGGGCTCGTCGCGCGTCGTCGGCTTCGGGCTCGGCGGCCTGGCGCTGATGGCGCTGTTCGTGCTCATCGAACTCAACGTGAAGTTCCCGATCCTCGACCTCAGCCTCTTCAAGCGCTGGCTCTTCACCTCGGGCAACCTGATGATGATGCCGGCCTTCGGCGCCTTCGGTGGCTTCATCCTGCTGCTGACGCTCTTCCTGCAGGAGCTGCAGGGGTATTCGCCGTTACAGGCGGGACTGATCCAGGCGCCGAGCACGATCGGCACGGCGATCTCGCTGCCGCTTGCCAGCCGCCTCTACCCGCGCGTCGGCCCGCGACGCATGATGATCGGCGGCTTCCTCTTCTCCGCGCTGATGATGCTGCCGTTCCTCACGCTGCGCCTCAGCACGCCGTGGTGGTGGGTGACGCTGCTGCTGATCTTCCGCGGGCTGCCATTCGCGTTCGGCGTCGTCGCCGCGCAGACGATCATCTACGGCCCGCTCGAAAGCTCCAAACAGGGGCCGGCCTCGTCGATCTACAACACGCTGCGCCAGGTCGCTGCGTCGTTCGGCGTCGCGCTCATCGTCACGATCGCGATCAACCGCACACGCCTCCACGGCGGCGGCCGGCAAGCGGCGGTGATGGGCTACCACGACGCGTTCTTCGTCGTCTTCCTGTTCCTGCTGATCCCGTTCGTGCTCGCCTTCTTCATCGATGACCAGCAGGCCGCCGAAACCCTCGCCCGCCGCCAGCAGCCCGAGCCCGTCGCGACGCCCGCCGCCGAGCTCGCGGAGCGCCACCGCGTCAGCGAGCCGTGACGCGCCGCCGGCGGCGCGCGTGAGCGCCGCTTCACCCACACGACGGTACTCCGCGCCACGTCCACGAGGCGCGCCGCCTCGCCGCACGCGCGGAGCGTCGGCGCGAGAGGCTCCCGCCCGGCCGCCGCCTCGCCGCCGCACGCGCGATATCCTCCCGGCGATGTCCACACTCTACTTCGAGACGGACCCGCGCCTGCCGGACCTGCCCGCGTTCACGGGCCCGACGGATATCCTCCTCTACTTCGTTTCGCTCGCCTTCTCGACGCGCTACGGCGCCCAGCATGACCTCGCGCGGCTCGCGCTGCTGCTCCGCGGCGAGCACAAGATCGACCTCGAACCGCTCACCACCTTCGCGGATCGCGACGTCGAGGTGGAGGCGGACGCGCGCGAGCTCGAGCGCGTCTGGCAGCCGGCGGCGCCCCTTGCGGCGACGCTGCGTCTCGTCAACGACGCGCTCGCCGGCGCCGACCCGCGCGTCGCCGGCCTCCTCGCCGGAGCCCCCGGCCTGCGTGAGCGCCTGCTCGATCTTCAGAGGATGGCCGAACGCGCGGAAGAGCACGACGCGCGCGTCCGCCTCAGCTTCGAGTTGTGAGGCGGCGGCCTGATCGGACGCGCGTCTCGCCTCGCCGCTCCAGCAGCCGGCGTCCTGCGGCCCTACTGCATCCCCGCCCAGCGCTGGAGCGCGCCGACGACATCGCGCTCTCCGCCCCCGGTGCCGACTTCGCGCCGCTCCGCCGCCACGACGGCGAGCGCGACACACACGGCGGCGAGCGCCAGCAGCAGGCCGGCGTGCCACCAGGCGATGCCGTCGAGGAGCGGCCGGCCGGCTCCGTAGTACCAGAACGGCGACACGTAGCGGAGGCCGCCCAGCCCGCCGATGCCCTGCGCCAGGCTGTTCGCCACGTAGGTCGCCGTCGCCAGGGCGATCACGCAGCCGGTCGCGGCGCCGCGCGTCGGCAGCAGCGCGCCCAGCCAGAGCGACAGCGCGAAGAACAGCAGCGTGATCGGCAGCATGTTCGCCACGCCGAGCGCGACGTCGCCCAGCGTCAGATCGATCGCCACGGTCGGCAGTGTGACGACGAAACCGGCGAAGCAGATCAGCACGATCGCGCCGGCGCCCACGCAGGCTGCCGCCGTCTTCTCGACCACCAGTCGCCGCCGCGAGACGGGCTGCGCCAGCAGCAGCTCGAGCGTGCCCGCCGCGTCCTCGCCGCCGACCGCGGCGGTGCCCTGTGTGACAGCGAAGACGATCAGCAGCACGATCGTCCAGCTGAAGAAGCGGGCGCTGAGGTTCCCGGCGCCGGTCGCGATGCTCAGATCCGTCCCCAGCACCGCCTGCAGGCTCGACGGGATGTCGAAGTTCTGTGACGCGTCGCGGATCGAGGGCCACGTCAGTACATCAAGCGCGGCGATCACGGCGAGCGCGGCGCCGAAGCCGACGACCTGCCATCGTTGGTCGCGCAGTGACTTCCGGAAGATCCAGCCGGCGGTCATCCGCTCACACCTGCTCCGGCCCGCCCGCCGCCACGCGTTGCAACGTGATTTCCGGACGCGACTGGCGTCGGCGGCTCCCGTAGCGTAGGAACCGCGGCCGACGTACGTGCGACGGCCCGCACGCGGGCGTCCCGGTCGCCACAATCATCGAAGGCAGCGACCCCGGGGCGCCGCAATCCGCGAGCTGCGGCTTCCCCGACGCGAGCAGGGCGCGCCGGTGAAGCGCCGCCCGAACGCGCATGATCACGCCACCACCTCTTCGCGCGCCGGCCGGGCGTCCTCCGCGGCGTAGTAGCCGACGAAGATCTCCTCCAACGACGGCTCCTGCGTGCGCAGGTCGACGACGGCGACGGAGGCGATCGCCTTCAGCGCGGCGTCCATCGCCCCGCTCACTCGCATGCGCACGCGCACGCCGTCGCGCTCGATCACATCGGCGGCGATGCCCTCGAACAGCCGATCTGGCGGCGGCGACGCGAACGTCACCTCGAGCGTCCGTACGGCACGCGCCTTCAGCGCCGCCACCTCCTCGACGGCGACGATGCGGCCGGCGCGGATCATCGCGACAGCGCTGCAGGTGCGCTCGACCTCTTGCAGCGCATGCGAGGAGAAGAAGACCGTCGCGCCGGCGCTGGCCGACTCCGCGAGCAGATGCGCCACCTCCTCCTGCATCAGCGGGTCCAGGCCGCTTGTCGGCTCATCGAGCACCAGCACATCGGGCCGATGCATGAGCGCCTGCACGAGTCCCACCTTCTGACGGTTTCCCTTGGAGAGCGCGCCGATGCGGCGGCCGGGGTCGACGTCGAGCCGCGCGAGCAGTTGGCTTCGATGCGCGTCGGCCCGACGGCCCCGTAGATGGTCGATGAAGTCGAGGAGCTCGCCGACGCGCATCGGCTCATACAGGCGCAGGTCTCCCGGCACGTAGCCGATGCGCGGCCGCAGCGCGAGCGCGTCGGCGCGGCAGTCCAGGCCGAGCACCCGCGCCTGCCCGCTCGTCGGCCGCAGCAGGTCGAGCAGGAGCCGGATCGCCGTCGTCTTGCCGGCGCCGTTGGGGCCGAGGAAGCCGAACGTCGCGCCGACGGGCACGCGCAGGTCGATGCCGGCGAGCGCGCGCGTCCGCGCGTAGTCCTTCACGACGCCGTCGAATTCGATTGCCGCGGGCACGCCCCGACCGTCCATCGCTGGGCATTCTAGCGGCCGCGGCGCGCGCCGGTCATCGGCGAAGGCCTGAGGTTTCGGCGGTGCGGGAAGTCAACCGGTGGCTTGTAGCAGCGGCGGCCGCCGCCGTATACTGACAGGCGCTCGACCACCGGGCGCTTTCTTTGTGAGCGAGGAGCCAACGTGCCGAAGCGAACGTACCAGCCCAAGCGGATCCCGCGCCGCCGGCGCCACGGCTTCCTGCATCGCATGGCGACGGCCGCCGGGCGCAACGTGATCCGCGCGCGTCGCCTGAAGGGCCGCAAGCGCCTGGTCGTGGTGTAGGCGCAGAAGGAACCGATGCGCCGTGAGCAGCGGCTGCGTCGTCGTCGAGACTTCGTCGCCGCGTACCGGGATGGACGCACGCAAGGGAACCGGCTGCTCGTGGTGCGCGTGCGGCCCAATGGAAGCGAGACGGCCCGATTCGGCTTCGTCGCGGGCAAGGTGGTCGGCGGCGCCGTCGTGCGGAATCTCGTGAAGCGGCGCTTGCGCGCGATCGTGCGCGGGCTGGCGGTCAAGCCGGGGCTCGATGTGGTGGTGGGAGCACGGAAGGCCGCCGCGGCCGCCGAGTATCAAGAGCTCGAACGCGCCCTCGTGGCGCTGCTACGCCGCACCGACGCGCTTGCTTCGGCGACCGCATCGATGCCACAGGAGAGCCGTTGAAGCGCCCCGCGCTCGCCGCCATCCGCTTCTACCAGACCCGCCTCTCGGCGGGCCGGCCGGCCTGCCGCTTCGAGCCGACATGCTCGCACTACGCCTACGAGGCGATCGAGACGCGCGGCGCGCTTGTCGGCACCCTGATGGCGATCTGGCGGCTTCTCCGCTGCAACCCGTTCAACGACGGCGGCTACGACCCTGTGCCCGCTCGCGCCGAGCGGCGGCGCGTCCGCCACAACCGATGATGCCCCACGTGAAACACTGGCGTCTGCGCCGTCTCCCGCACCCCCGACGCGCGGCCGCTGACGAACTCGCGCGCCCCGGCGCTGCGTCGTCGCGCCATCGTCGTCCGCAGAGCGCATCGGGCTTGAGCTCGCCAGACGCACGGCGGGCGACGCCGGCGGCCGATGTTTCACGTGAAACAACGCGACGCCGACGCCGACGCCGGCTCCTGGCGCTCGCCGCCGTCGGCGCCGCGACGCTGGTCCTCGTCGCCTGCACGCGCGCTCCCGCACCGCAGGGATGGGCGCCGCCCCAGCCGGTGATGGCGAACAACCAGCAGCTCGTCATCGCAGCGCGCAAGGCGAAGCTCTACGCGCTGCCCCCCAGCGTGACGACGGCGACGTGGCAGTTCCCGCCCGTCGACAAGAACTCCTACCCGGTGGATTCGGTCTCGGCAGCCAAGCTCGCCGCCATGGTCGACGCCCTCAGCATCGGCGCCGACCAGAAGTCCTCGATCCAAACGAAAGTCAAGAATCTGAACATCCAGGGACCGAGCGTCAGCGACCTCAACAACGCGATCAACGGCTCGGCAGCCAGCCCGGACAACAAGACGAAGCTCACAACGGCCGTCGATCAGATCACGCAGGCCGACAAGACGGCGATCGCCAGCCCCCAAGCCTTCTACGGCGATATCGGCGTCTCTTCGGACAGCAAGACGGTCTACGCGGCCGCCTTTCGCGGCTACGTCTACGCGCTCGAATCGGCCACCGGCCGCCTCGTCTGGGTCCAGAAGCTGAACGACCAGATGGTCGGCGGCGTCGCCGTCGACGGCAGCACCGTCTACTACGGCTCGAAGGGGAAGCGCCTCTACGCCGCCGACGCCACGACAGGCGCCATCAAGTGGACCTTCGCGGCGGCGGGCGAGATCTGGTCGACGCCGACGATCGCCGCCGGCACGATCTACGCCACATCGCTCGACGGGACGGTCTACGCGCTCGACACGGCCGGCAAGCAGCGCTGGACGTTCAAGAACGCCAACGCCGGCATCGCCGGCGCCGTCACCGTCGCCGGCGATGCGCTGTACGTCGGCGCCTTCGACAACCGGCTGTACTCCGTGAAGGTCAGCGACGGCACCGAGAACTGGGCGTTCGTCGCCGGCAACTGGTTTTGGGGGGCGCCGCGCGTCCAGGACGGCGTCGTCTATGCTGCGAACCTCGACGGCAAGGTGTACGCTGTAGATGCGTCGAAGGGGAGCCTCAGGTGGGCCCGCCCGTTCGATTCCGGCTCACCCATTCGGTCGTCGCCCACAATGGTGGGAGGCGGCCTGATCGTCGCGAATAAGGCCGGGAAGGTGTACAAGCTGGAGCCTGCGACTGGCCGTCCCGTCGGCAGCGCCTACAACGCCGGTAGCACCATCTACGCCAACTTGACAGGCATGCCACCCGATACCGTCTACGTCTCGCCACAGAGTCCCACGCTGATCGTGCTCAACGCGAGCGGCAACCTGACGCTCGCGTCCAGCTACCCGCTGGCGCAGTAGGAGGAACGATGGACGTCATCCTCATGCTGTTCCAGGTGCTGCTCGTCTATCCGATCACGAACGTGCTCGTCGTGCTGGCGCGCGTCTTCGGCGGCAACTACGGCATCGCCATCATCGTCTTCACCCTGCTGACGAAGGTGATCACTTGGCCGCTGACGGCGAGCCAGTACAAGCAGAGTCGCGCCATGCAGGCGCTGCAGCCGAAGATGCAGGATCTCCAGAAGAAGTACAAGGGCAAAGACCCGAAGAAGCTGCAGTCGGAGACGATGGCGCTCTACAAGGAGCACGGCGTCAACCCGCTCGGCTGTATCTTCCCGATGCTGGTGCAATTCCCGATCTGGATCGCGCTGTACGACGTGATCCGCGTCTCCCTCGGCACCGCCCCCGAGAGCCTCGTCTCGCTGTCCCAGAACCTGTACCCGATCCGCTTCATCCACACCGCGGTGCCGCTCAACAATCAGCTGCTCTACTGGAACTTGGCGCAGAACGATAGTTCGTACGTGCTGCCAATCATCGTCGCCCTGACGATGTACATCCAGCAGAAGATGATCACGCCGCCGGCGACTGCGGCCACGGCGAATTCGCAGCAGGCGCAGACGCAGCAGATGATGACGTGGATGATGCCGTTGGTCTTCGGCTACTTCAGCTTGAACGTACCGGCCGGGCTCGCGCTCTACTGGGCGGTCTCAAACGCGAGTGGCGTCGTCCTGCAGTACTTCTACATGGGCCGGAAGTTCGATCTGAAGGAGCTGCTGACCCTGAACCCGCAGCCCGCGCCATCGGCCAGGCGGGTCCGGCCCGAGGCGACGAAGAGCGATGACGACGAGCCGCCGGGCGACGCCAGCGAGCGCAACGGGCGGCTCCCCGCGGCGACGGCCGAGAGCAGCACCGACCAGGACGGCGTGCCAGCGATGGCCGCAGGCAGCCAGGGGACGCGAAGGAAACGACATGGCCGACGTCGAGGTAAGCGGTAAGACCGTCGAAGAAGCGATCGAGGACGCACTCGCCGAGCTGAGCGAGAGCGACCCCGACGGCCGCGTCTTCGGACGCGGCGACGTCGAGATCGAGGTGCTGAGCCAGGGCCGCGCCGGAGTGCTGGGCGTCGGCGCGGAGCCCGCTCGCGTCCGCGTCCGCCAGCGCGAGGACGCGGTGCCCGCCGCCGCGGGGCACGGCGCCGCCGATGCGAGCGGCGCAGGGTCAGCCGGGCCCGCCGCCATCGACGCCGCTGCGGATGCGCCGGCGGGAGACGAATACGTCGAGGACGAGGCGGAGATCGCCGCGCAGACGCTCGACAAGATGCTGGAGATGATGGGGGTGCGGGCGGACGTCTCGATCCGCGACGCGGAGACGCCCGGCGACGGCCTGGGCATGGTGAAGGCTGTGCTCGACATCGAGGGCGAAGACCTCGGCCTGCTGATCGGCCGGCGCGGGGAGACGCTGGCTTCGATGCAGTACCTGCTCAACCTGATGATGTCGCGCCAGTTCGGCGAGCGGCTGTCGTTCACCGTCGACGTCGAGGGCTACCGCCGCCGACGCGAGCGGCAACTGAACACGCTGGCCCGGCGGATGGCCGACCAGGTGAAGCGCACGCGGCGGCCGGTGACGCTGGAGCCGATGCCCCCGAACGAACGGCGCATCATCCACATGGCGCTCGCCGAAGACCGCTACGTCACGACGGCGAGCAGCGGCGAAGGCGACGCGCGCCAGATCTCGATCTCCCCGCGCTGATGGCCGGCGCGAGCGACGCCTGCCGGATGTGCGCATGAGCGTCGTGCCGGACTTCGTCGTCATCGGCCACGCCGTGCGCGACGTGGCGCCGGGCGGCTGGCGGCTCGGCGGCACGGTCACATTCGCGGCCGTGCAGGCGCACCGGCTGGGGCTGACGGTGGGTGTCGTGACGGCGGCCGGCGCCGACCTCGACGTGCAGGCGGGGTTGCCCTTCGCGCGGGTGGTCCAGCGGCCGAGCAGCGGCGAGACGACATGCTTCGAGAACGTCTACGTTGGCGGCGAACGGCGCCAGAGCGTACGATCGCGGGCGGAAGCGATCGCCTTCGCCCGCGTGCCGGAGGCCTGGCGTGCGGCGTCGATCGTCCTGCTGGGGCCGGTGCTCGACGAACTGGCGCCGGAGTTCGGGAGCCTGCTCGCAAGCGAGGCTCTTCTCGGGGTTTCCGTGCAGGGTTGGTTGCGGCGCGTCGATGGAGCGGGGCACGTCGCCCACACGGGCTGGGCCGGCGCGCCGTTCTGGCGCGGGGCGGACGTCTTATTCGTATCCGATGAAGATCTGGAGGGCGCCGACGGCGGCGACGCGATGCTCGACCGGTGGACGCGCGAGGTGCCGGCGGTGGCGATGACCGAATCGTGGCGTGGCGCCCGTGTCTGGTCGCACGGCGCCTGGCGGCGGATGGACGCCTTTCCGGAGACGGAGATCGACCCGACGGGCGCCGGCGATACGTTCGCGACGGCGCTGCTCGTGCGGCTGCACGAGACCGGCGATGTCCTGGCGTCGGCGCGCTTCGGGGCCGCCGCGGCGAGCCTCTCGGTCGGCGGGCCCGGCGCCGACGCGATCCCCGGCCGCGACGAGATCGAGGCGCGGTTGCGGCAGTACCCGGAGGTCGCGCTGCGATGAGCGAGGTGATCGCGCTCGCGAACCAGAAGGGGGGCGTCGGCAAGACGACGACGGCGATCAATCTCGGCGCGGCGCTGGCGATGCACGGCAAGCGCGTGCTGATCTTCGACTTCGACCCGCAGGCGAACTCGAGCGCCGGGCTGGGCATGCGCGCGGACGGCGCAGCCACGACGTACGAGGTGGTGATCGCCGGCGTGCCGGTCGTGGACGTCGCGCGGCCGACGATGGTCGAGGGGTTGTGGCTGGCGGCGGCGTCGCCCTCGCTGGCGGGCGCGGAGGTGGAGCTGGTGCCAATGATGGCGCGCGAGTTCCGCCTGAAGCGGGCGCTGGACGCGGTACGCGAGTCGTACGAGTACGTGCTCATCGACTGCCCGCCGTCGCTCGGGCTGCTGACGGTGAACGCGCTGGCGGCCGCGGACGAGGTGATCGTTCCGGTGCAGTGCGAGTACCTGGCGCTGGAGGGGTTGAGTCAGCTGACATCGACGCTGGAGCTGGTGCGAAGAAATCTGAACTCCAGCCTGCGGTTACGCGGGCTGTTGCTGACGATGTTCGACGGACGCACAAACCTTTCGCAGCAGGTCGCGGACGAGGTGCGGACGCACTTTACCAACACCTTTACCACGGTGATCCCGCGGAGCGTGCGGCTCAGCGAGGCGCCGAGCCACGGGCTGGCGATCGCGCAGTACGACCCGTCGTCACGGGCGGCGCGGGCGTACGGAGAGCTGGCGATGGAGCTGATCAACGGGTCGCGGACGGAGGTACGAGCATGACGTCATCGCATCGGCAGGCGCTCGGTCGCGGGCTCGCGTCGCTGATCCCCCAGACGACCGGGGGCGCGGCTTCGGGCGTCGAGACGGTGGACATCGACCTCATCGTGCCGAACCCCGAGCAGCCGCGGACGCACTTCGCGCCGGACGCGCTCGCGGAGCTGGCGGCGAGCATCCGCGAGCACGGGTTGCTGCAGCCGGTGCTGGTAACGCAGGTGCGTTCGGAGATGGGCGTCAGCACGTACCAGCTCATCGCCGGCGAGCGGCGGCTGCAGGCGGCGCGCCTGGCGGGCATGACGCGCATGCCGGTGGTGGTGCGCGAAGCGGCCGGCGCGCAGCTGCTTGAGATGGCGCTCGTCGAGAACCTCCAGCGCCAAGATCTGAACCCGCTGGAAGAAGCGGCCGCCTTCAGGCGCCTCGCCGACGAGTTTGGCCTGACGCAGGAGCAGATCGCGCGGCGCGTCGGCCGCAGCCGGGCGGCGGTGGCGAACATCTCCCGCCTGCTGACGCTCGAGGAGGACATCCGGGCGAGCATCGCGTCGGGGCAGATCAGCGAAGGGCACGCGCGTGCGCTGCTGGCGATCGAGGACTCATCGACGCGCCTCGACGCCTGGCGACGGATCGTGTCGGACGCGCTGACCGTGCGGCAGGCGGAGGAGATCGCGCGGCTGCTGCGCGAGACGTCGGCGCCGGGCGGCGCGACCAAGGGCCGCCGGCGGCCGGTACAGGAATCTGATCCGTACGTGCGCGACGCGGAGGCCGCCCTGCGGAGCGCGCTGGGGGCGCGGGTGGCGCTGACGAAGGGCCGGAAGGGTGGCCGGATCGTGATCCGGTTTCACAGCGACGAGGAGCTGGAGGGTATCCTCGCCCGCGTCGTCGGCGCTGCGCCGGAGTAAGGTCCGCGCAACACGCCTCACTTCGACGACGAGGCCGGCGGCCGACGACAAGGCATCATCGGCCGCACAGTCAGCTCGCCGCTCGCGGATACGCTGGCGTCGCCTCTCTGACCGCCGCCGGGAGGGGAGCGGCCGCGGCGACGCCATGTTCCCTAGCCGCGAACAGACAGCGGACGAGCGACCAGACGCCGTCGACGACAGGCGCCAGCCGGGCCCGCTCGCGCGCCTGACACATCCCGCGGCTCGCGTCCCGATCCCCGCGCGTCCACTCCGCTGCACACGCCCTGGGTGCATGCACCCACGCCGCGCCGCGCCCGCGCTCCGATACACACGGGAGAGGTGCGATGCAGGGAATGCAATCCGGCCGCTGCCATCGAGCTGCGCGGTTCGTGCTGCTCTCGTGTGCGCTCGCCTCGCTCGCCTTCGCGCTCGCCTCGCCTGCTCCGACACCCGCCGCCGCCGCGTCCGGGAGCCTCAGCATGTCGTCGGGCGCGGCGTCGCTCGCGCTCGGTGACAGCACCGCCGTCACGCTCGACCTGTCGGGCGCCGTCGACGTCCATGAGGTCGACCTCTACGTCCTCTACAACCCGGGCGTCGTCCGGGTGATCGATGCCGATGCGGCCACGACGGGCACGCAGATCCTGCCCGGGCCGTTCCCCGGCCAGGGCGGCAGCGTTACGGCGAACAGCGCCGCCGGCGGCAGCATCGAATATCGGTTCGTGCTGCCGTCGTCGGTCACGGCATCGGGCAGCGGCACCGTGGCGACGGTGCGCTTCCAGGCGGTGGGGCCCGGCGATGCGGGCCTCGGTTGGGGCGCCGTGCAGCTCGTCGACGGCGCCTCGAACGCGACGACGCCGCCGGCGACCGCCGTGCAGCTGACCGTCGGCGACACGACGATCGCAGCGACCGGCACCGCCGCCGCGACCGACACGCCACTCGCGACGGGGACGCCGTCGGCGACCGGGACGCCAGCGCCGACGACCACGGCTGCGGCGACGAGTACCGCCGCCGGAACGCCGAGCGGCACATCGACGGCGCGGCCGACGGCGAGCACGACGGCGACGCGCACGCCGACCGTCACCGGCACGCCGCCCGCGACGATCACGCCGCGGGCGACGGCCTCGCCGCGGATCACGGTGCTGCAGAATTCGAATCAGCCGACGCAGACCATCGACCAGAAGCTGGGCGTCGATGGCGCCAGCCAGCAGAACCAGGCGTTGCCCAGCGCGGGCAACGGCGGCCCGGGCACACAGTGGTGGCGCTGGACGTTCTTCGGCGCGGCGCTGATGCTCGGCGTGGCGGGCTGGTTCTTCACCTTCGCGCTGCACGCGAGCGACCGCGACGTCGTGCTGCTCGACCGCCACGACCGGCGGCGGCGGCGGCCGTGACGGCGAGCCGCCGCCGGGGCAGACGGGGCAGATCGAGCGTGATCGAGGTCGGCGGCCGCGCGGACAACGCCCCGACTGGTGCAGGGAGGCGGCGGCTTGCGGCCGCAGGTGACGGCGGGGCACGCATCACCCGCTCGTCGCCGGCGATGGCCGTGTAGCGCCTACGAGAGCGTGAACATCTCGATCGGGCGGATGAGGCCGGTGCGGTCCTTCGGCGGCTTGCCTTGCTCGGCGAGGCGGAGGTCGAGCCGGTTGAGGCAGTCTTCCGCGTTCTGGTTTTGCACGCCGCAGACGTTGCACGGCTGCTTGTGGCAGTCCGGCGTCTGTTCACCGCGCAGCGTCTTCTGCCATTCGTTGCGCAAGTAGGACTCCGAGACGCCGATGCTGATGTGCGACCAGGGGAAGACCTCGCGCAGCCCGCGCTCCCGGTAGGCGTAGAAGGCGGCATCGAGGCCGCTGTCGGCGAGCGCGCGCTCCCAGCGCGGCCAGTCGTAGTGCTCGTGCCAGGCGTCGAAGCGCGCGCCCGCCCGCCACGCACGCTCGATGGCGGCGCCGAGGCGGCGGTCGCCGCGCGAGAGCACGGCTTCGAGCAGGCTGTGCTCCGGGTCCTCCCACGAGAACTGGACGCCCGCCTTCTTCAACCCCTCGCGCAGGTACAGGTGCCGCGGCCGCAGCACCTCCGGCCGCGCCTGCTGCGCCCACTGGAACGGCGTG
>JADEYI010001026.1_pt1 | contig 25539 bp, 21 predicted proteins | sample 8542331 | NCBI WGS metagenome assembly JADEYI01 (sample SAMN16510988, study PRJNA670497) | mine drainage metagenome | isolation source: biofilm near Copperflume 1 | place: Germany: Marsberg coppermine Kilianstollen | collected 2018-02
TTCTGTGTGCATGAGGACCCAGCAAGAGAACTCCCAATTGGGGGCAGTGCTTACGCCCCAGGGCTTCTCAAGTCCAAAACCAATCAGCGGCACAGCGTTTTCCGCTGCTTGATTTAGCATGCATAAGCCCTGGCTTACAGGGCGAGTATTGTTTACAAAAGAGGCAAAGCTCGGTTATTATAGGGCGGAATTGACCTCTATGGTCTGCCATGTGAGGTCAAGCTCGCAAGAAAGTCCGTGCCAAGAGGCCAGGCCGAAGGGAAGAAACTATTTGAACTCAACAGGAATCTTGAAGCTGATCGGGCGTAAGGTGCAGATCACCCTAGCTGTCGCGGTAGTTGCAACAGCGCTTACGCTTGTTTTAAGGAGCATTGGAGCAGGCAGCGTGGTCGTCTTTATCCTCTCGGCTGTAGCTCTCGCGGCGCTCGCATCGCTCGTGGGTGACGGCACAGACCAGCTAGGACAGCGGATGGGTTCGGGGGCTACGGGCGTGCTACAGTCGGCGCTTGGCAACCTGCCTGAGCTGTTTATCTCGATCTTCGCGCTGCAAGCGGGCCTGGTGGTTGTGGTGCAGACTGCCCTGGTCGGTTCTATCCTGGCGAATACCTTGCTGGTGCTGGGGCTGGCTTTCTTCTTTGGCGGCCTCAAGAATGGCACGCAGACCTTCGGTGCAGGGCAAACCCGCTTGATGTCTACGCTCCTTCTCCTCAGCGTGGCGGCCCTCGCCATCCCGACCCTCGCCACTGCTCCGGGCGGCCCTGACGCAGGCCACCGCGAAGACCTAAGCCTTATTTGCGCCGTAGTGCTGCTGATCGTCTTCGCCGCTAGCATACCATTTTCATTGCGAGGCGGGCCGGGAGCGCATAGCGAGCATGAGGAGGCAGGAGCTTTGTGGCCACTGCCTCTGGCCCTGGGGCTGCTGGCGCTGGCCGGAGTGGGCGCGGCGTTCGTCTCCGATTGGTTCGTGGAGGCTCTAAAGCCTTCGATGGCAACGCTTGGTCTATCGGAGGAGTTCGTGGGCCTGGTTATCGTGGCGATAGCAGGCAACGCCGTAGAAAATGTTGTTGGCGTGCAGATGGCCTGGCGCAACAAACCCGATCTGTCGATCAGCCTGATCCTGAATAGCAGCCTGCAAGTCTCTATCGCCTTGATCCCTGTGCTGGTTATTATCAGCCAGGTCATCCCAGGTGCACATCTTACCCTGGTTCTGCCCATCCTGCTGGTAGCTGCCCTCGCCCTCACTGCACTGCTTTGTGCGCTTATCGTCAACGACGGCGAATCAACGTGGCTGGAAGGGTTAGCCTTGATAGCTCTCTACTTTATAATAGCAGCCAGCGTCTGGTGGGGGCCGGCTATCTCCCCATAGAGGAGCATTCTACTATAACTGCGCGTCTTCACGGTAATGGTGCAACGTTCCACATCCCACCTCTCTACCTGGTAGTGCTCGTTCTTGCTGACCGGGTCGCGTCGCTTGGTCTTGGCTACTAGCCGGAGGCCCGCCGGCAACGACACTTCTGGGTGCGCCTCGTCAAGTTGAGGCACATGGTAGATTGCGCTCAGGAAGTTGATCCCTTTGACCATGCGGTCTTGAGAGTGGTCGTAATGCCACCGGATGATGTCATTCTCATCTGTATAAGGCTTCTCGTAGATGGAGTCATCAATGATGATGCAATCATCAGCGCGTTCGATAGCTCGCACGTGAGGCTTGACGATGTGCCGCAGGTCGGCGGAGGTGAACTTGCATTGCTAGAGAAAGCGTTGGATGCGGCCATGACTGACGCTAGACTGACGCTACCACATAACAGAGCAGACATCCTGTGCCTGTGGTTTGGCTGAACGAGCTAATCAGATAGTCCGAGTACAGGTGCAACAATTCCTTGTCGTTCACCTTTTGGTTTATCCAACCTTGCGCTACGTGAGGTGAGTTACCGTGAAGTTTACCTGCTACATGAGGAGAGTACTAATCCGCACTGACCAGCGCGACCATGGCATCGCGAGTAGGCCCCGCCGATGGGCGTGGTCCGGCGGACATCATCTCGGTAAAGATGCGCTCGACGCGCTCTTGCATTTCAAAGTCATCATCGAACACGCCGGTGCGGTCAAGGAAACCCCCGCGGCGGGTCGTTTTGCGGAACACCTCAGGGTCGCGCATGGCCACGGCTGCGGTAGCTATAAGCATGAAAAGTGGGTAGGAGCCGGTGCGCTTCGTTACGTCAAGCTTCTCGCCCTGCCACATGCGAGTGCGATCATTGTCGGAATCGCGGGCCAGAGCGAAGCGCTCGGCGGCTTCGGGGAAGGTAGCCGCGAAGTAGGAGGCAGCCGCGTCCGCAGGTTCGCCTGGGTGGGTAGCAATGGCGCGGGCAAGCTCTACTGCATGTACCAGCGACATCGAGACACCCAGCGCAAAGCTGGGGTTTGTGTGGCAATATGCATCAGCCACCGGGAGAATGCCCCCAGCGACCGGCTGACCCCCCGGAGCATAGTTGCGCAGGGTATTCTGCAGGCTGCCCATGGGGAGTACAGGGGTGATGGGGCCGGCAAACTGGGGATCGACGAGGGGCTGCATGAGGGGGATCGAGCGGCAGACGGCCATGAACGCATCTTCACGGCGGAGCTCGCGGAGATCACGGTCCCACGTAGGCACCATTATCACTATAGCAAAGGTGAGGTTGTCCCCAATGAAGGTGGCGAAAGCGGCGTAACCGAGATCGCCGCGCGGGAAGGTGAGCCAGGGTCCATCAGGGAAGCGATTGCCCTGGTGGACCTGGAAGTAACGGCTGTAGTAGACGAGATTGCAATCCGACGAATCGATCTCAGGGGGCCTGCCGCCGAGCGTAGGCAACCAGGAGGGCACAGGCGACCGCCGCCCCATGGCATCCACCACCAGGTCGCCTTCGATCTGCTCACCGGTGGAGGTCCGGACGCCCCGGACACGAGGCACTGGTCCTGTATCACCGAACAGGCCTGTCACATGCGTATGCGGGCGAGCGGCGATGTTGGGTTCGGCGAGCGCAGCGTTGCGGAGCGCCCACTCGATTACTTCGCGGCGAACACAGAGGTAGACCATGTCGGGGTCCACGACGGGCGCTCCACCAGGAGCTTTGCGCCAAACCTCGTGATCGAAAGCCCCAGCCGCAAGCAAGGCATCGAACACGTCGGGAAGCGTCTCGCGCAGCACTTTGCGACCCCTGGGTATAAAAGCGTGGGGCTGGTGGAAATGAGGGATACCGGCGCGGGGCCAGCCGAAGGACGCTTGCCAGCTATCGTCCCGGTCTAACGGGTCACGCTCGAGCAACGTAGCACGGTGCCCGGCGCGCGCCAGCACAAGCGCGGAAGCGAGACCGGCCATTCCGCCTCCAGCAACGACAATATTCATACTCAGAATATACTGCGATTCGCTGAGGCAGTCAACAGGTCAGGACGAAAAGCAAGTAACTCGCCTTACGCAGGCGCTCGAGGGTATCAACCATCTCTCCTTCTCCAACATGGGCGGCTCATGGACCTCCTGCGTAAGGTGAGTTACTTAATAGAGGAGGGAGCCTTCATAAATAGGTGGCAAATGGAGGTGGTACATGACTGAACAGGAAGCTGTGAGGCAACTGAAGCGTGGGGACGTGGGAGGGCTAGAGCATCTTGTACAACTGTATGCGGCACAGGCTCTACGAGTCTCTTATCTGGTAAGTCATGACTATGCAACGTCTGAGGATATTGCCCAAGAGGCTTTCTTGCGTGCGTATGAATGCATAGACCAATTTGATGCTGCGTAAGGCTTTGGCCGTTGTTTCTCCATAGAGTGATTAACGCAACACTCCGAGCAACTGTCGTTGACCCCTGGTCCGAGAATTTATGGGTACATTGTAGAGTGTCTTTATCTATACTACATCACATTTCGCGCGCCAATTCCCGCCCCACCCTTCATGGATGTGCAAAACTCCACCCTGCGCCTGATTGACCTCCCTTTGTCCCTTTGGTATACTAATAACTGAACACCTGTTCTACTTATGTCTACTTGGGAACCCCAACGGGCCTCTGAGAAATGGAAGGTTTATAGCTCCCAGGGTGCTCTGAGTACTCATATCAGCTTTGCCACGCAATGGGCTGTGCCTTGTATTCACCTTACCAAATAAGGATAATTAAATGCTCCGAAGTTATAACAAGTCAGACTCAAGAAAAGGATACTCTCTAGAAGCTATGCCACAGGTAGAATACCAGCGTTTGCCGGGCCACGCGCAAACCCATATCGTGGTGCGCGGCGCTCGCGAGCACAATCTCAAAAACATAGACATCGCCATCCCGCGTGATAAGCTTGTGGTCATCACGGGCCTATCCGGTTCGGGCAAGTCGTCGCTCGCCTTCGACACTATTTACGCTGAAGGTCAGCGTCGTTACGTCGAGTCCCTTTCTGCCTATGCCCGCCAGTTCCTGGGGCAAATGGAAAAGCCCGATGTTGACCTGATAGAAGGTCTCTCACCCGCTATCTCGATTGACCAGAAAGGGGCGTCACGCAACCCGCGCTCCACAGTAGGCACCATCACCGAGGTCTACGACTACATGCGCCTTTTGTTCGCGCGGGTAGGGCACCCGCATTGCCCAGTCTGTGGGCGCGAGATAGAGCAGCAAACAGTGCAAGAGATAGTGGACGCTGTGCAGGCGCTTCCCGACGGCACACGCATCATGGTGCTGGCCCCGATCATCAAAGCACGCAAGGGCGAGCACCAGAAGGTGATGGAAGACCTGCGCAAAGCAGGCTATGTTCGCGCCCGCATAGATGGTGAGGTGCGCGACCTTGACACCACTATTGACCTTGAAAAGTACAAGATGCACACCATAGAGGCTGTAGTAGACCGCCTGGTAATCCACCCTCCTGACGAAGGGACAGGGGACCAGGAGTCAGGGATTAGCGACGAAGTAACCTCCAACCCCAAGCTCCAGGCCTTGAATCCAATAGACCCGGATCGTGCAAGGCTCGCCGACTCAGTGGAAACTGCCCTCAAGCTCGGACAAGGGTCGGTTCTTGTCTCGATAATAGATGGCGAAGAGCTGATGTTCTCGGAGCATTTCGCTTGCCCTAACTGCGGTATCTCTATAGGGGCTGTCGAGCCGCGCACCTTCTCATTCAACTCGCCACATGGAGCCTGTCCGGTCTGCACAGGTCTGGGCACTCAGATCGAACCTGACCCGGAATTGATCGTGCCCGACCTCAATCTCAGCATTATCGAGGGGGGGCTTGCACCCTGGGCGCGTTCGTTCCAGCAGGGCGACAGCTATATGGCCGAAATCCTGGAGGGTGTAGGCAGCACGTTTGGCTTCGACCTGGAAACTCCGCTAAACGCACTCAGCGAGGAGCAGATGAAGGTGCTCCTCTTTGGAAGCGAGGAAAAGGTGAAGGTGCGGCACAAGAGCTACCAGGGGCGCTGGCAGGAGTATGACGTGACCTTTGAGGGCGCAATTAATATCGTCAAGCGCCGGCACGCTGAGACCAACTCGGAAACCGTCAGGCAAGAGCTAGAACGCTTCATGAGCAACCGCCCCTGCCAGGCATGCCGGGGCCAGCGCCTCAAGCCGGAGAGCCTGTGGGTTACTGTAGACGAGAAGTCTATATCGCACGTGGGGTCTCTTTCGGTGCGCGAGGCTGCGCGCTTCTTCAACTATCTGGCAGGCGAAAGCGACAAGCCCACTCCCCTCTCAGAGAAAGAGCAGCTAATCGCCCGCCAGGTGCTCAAAGAGATAAAGGCTCGCCTCGGCTTCCTGGTGGATGTGGGTCTTGAGTACCTGACGATCAACCGTACCGCTGCTACCCTTGCGGGCGGAGAAGCTCAACGCATCCGCCTCGCCACACAGATAGGATCGTCGCTCATGGGGGTGCTTTATATACTGGACGAGCCGTCTATTGGGCTGCACCAGCGCGACAACGCCCGCCTGATCAACACGCTCATACGCTTGCGCGACCTCGGCAACACCCTGATCGTGGTGGAGCATGACGAAGAAACTATGCGGGTGGCCGATTGGATCATTGATATAGGTCCGGGCGCGGGGGAGCATGGCGGCAGCGTGGTAGCCGAAGGCAGCTACGAAGACATAGTGGACGCTCCCGACTCGATAACGGGCAAGTACCTCAGGGGCGAGCGCCAGATAGCTGTGCCCAAGAAGCGGCGCAAAGGCAACGGCAAGAGCATCGTTGTACATGGCGCGCACGAAAACAACCTCAAAGATCTGACGGTGGCGTTCCCACTGGGCGAGTTCATCTGTGTGACGGGCGTATCCGGCTCCGGTAAGTCCACGCTGGTGCATGAGGTGTTGTCGCGCAAGCTGGCGCAGGTGCTCAACAGATCGCGGGAACGCCCAGGCGCGCACAAGAGCATAGAGGGGATCGAGAATATAGATAAGATAATCGAGATAGACCAATCACCCATCGGCAGGACACCGCGCTCGAACCCCGCCACATACACAGGAGCTTTCACACCGATCCGTGAAATCTTTGCCAAAGTGCCGGAAGCCAGAGTGCGCGGGTACGACTCGGGCCGCTTCTCTTTCAACGTGAAGGGCGGGCGTTGTGAGGCGTGCCGGGGCGAAGGCATCATCGAGATCGAGATGCAGTTCCTGCCCGATGTGTACGTGCCCTGCGAAGTATGTCACGGCACGCGCTTCAATCGCGAGACGCTGGAGATACGCTACAAAGGCAAGAACATAGCCGAAGTGCTTGACATGACGGTGGAGGAAGCCAACACCTTCTTCGATAGCGTGCCTGCGATCAAGAACAAGCTCAAGACGCTTTGCGAAGTGGGCCTGGGCTACATCCGGGTGGGTCAACCCGCGACCACCCTCTCCGGCGGCGAAGCACAGCGCATCAAGCTGGCAACCGAGCTATCACGTCGCGCTACAGGCAAGACTTTCTACATACTGGACGAACCGACCACCGGCCTCCACTTCGCGGATATAGACAAGCTGCTCCAACTGTTGCAGAGGCTCACCGACGGCGGAAACAGCGTGCTGGTGATTGAGCACAACCTCGATGTCATCAAGACAGCCGATTGGATAATAGACCTCGGCCCCGAAGGTGGCGACGCGGGCGGGCAGATAATTGCCGTAGGCACACCAGAGGAGGTAGCCGACACCCCAGGCTCATACACAGGCGAGTTCCTCAAGCGCGTACTGCCACAGCAGAAGGAAAAGGCCCGTCAGGGAGCGGCGTGACGGATCAGCCCGCCGTCTTCTACAGGTGTAGGGGCTACGGCAGCCCAACAGTAGTAATGGATGCCGGACTTGGAGATACATCCCGCACATGGGGGGCCGTTGAGCCGGAAGTAGCCAGGTTCACGCGGGTCTTCGTATATGACCGTAAAGGCATAGGTGCCAGCCAGAGTGGGTCCAGGCCCCGCAATAGCCGCCAAATGGTGAGTGAGCTTCGTGACCTGTTGTCGATCGCCGGTATCGCGCCTCCGTATGTGCTGGTTGGGCACTCTTTTGGCGGGTTGAACATGATCCTATTCGCCAGTCTCCACCCAGACGAAGCTAAAGGTCTGGTGCTGGTAGATACGCCTCACCCAAACCGGATAGCGGCAGAAAGAAAGCTCCTGTCTCCTGAGCAAATGCGGCGTTACATCGATAGCTTCAACGGCAATAGTGAAGGTATGACTTTGGAGGAGCGCGAAGAGAGCAGCGAGCAAGTAAGCGCAGCGCCGCCGCTACCGGATATACCTCTCGTAGTGCTACACAGTGGAACTTTCACCAGGCCGGCAGGTTGGCCCGTTAGAGCATTAGAACAGAGTTTTATCGAAGGGCAAAAAGACCTGGCAAGTAGGACACCACAGGGCAAGCGGGTAGTTGTAGAGGGAAGAGGCCATTACATCCAGCACGACCACCCTGAACTGGTCATAGAGGCAATCAGCGAAGTGGTCGAGAGGGCGCGTGCCGCAGAGCGTTTAGAAGAGGGGAAACAGAGATAGCAAAACGGTGGCCGAGAATGGCAAGATAGACGGGCAAGCCTCGCCTGATCGCCAGGCAAGTACAAGGCAATTGCCATATCCAGCTATGCAAGGGAACATGTAATCACTTCGGGCACTACTTACCAGGGAGGAACAATGGGACAAATCGTAGAGTTCAGCACCGAGAAGGGCACAGCCAACGCCTATCTTGCTGTACCACAAGAGGGCCGCGGGCCGGGCATCTTGCTGCTGCATGCGTGGTGGGGGCTGAATGGCTTCATCAAGAGGTTGGCCGACAGGTTCGCGGCTGAAGGTTTCATCGTGCTTGCCCCTGACCTTTACGGCGGGCCCACTGCCGCAACCATCGAGGAGGCTGAGAAGCTGGTGAGCAACCTGGATGATCAACGAGCCTCGGCGATTGCGCTGGCGTCAGTGGATTACCTGCTTGGGCAAAGCGCAACCGAGAGCGCTAACATCAGAGTTGTGGGATTCTCCCTGGGGGCCGCTTACGCCGCGTGGCTGACCAAAAAACGCCCACAGATTACCTCTGCCGTCCTTTTCTATGGCGGCGCAGAGCAAGCTGGGCAAGAGGAGGGCTTTGCGAGCGCCACCAACGCCGCCTTCCTGGGCCACTTCGCTGAAGACGACGACTATGAGCCTGGCGAGTTCGTGCCCAGGCTCCAGGAGCAGTTGCATTCGGCAGGCAAGGAAGCTCACTTTTATATTTATCCAGGCACCGGGCACTGGTTCTTTGAGGAGGATCGCCCCTCTGCCTATAACGCTGATGCTGCCGAGCTTGCGTGGACGCGCACGCTGGAGTTCTTGCGTAGATGACTGACTAAGGGCCGCTGAAGTAGAAGCTGGCGGGTATCAGTTACAGGAGAAATAGTGAATGGGTAAAATTATTACAGAAATCGCTGTATCGAACATGGAGAAGTCAACAGAGTTCTACAACGCGCTCGGCTTCACCAAGCAGGACGAGGGGATCGTGGACGAGAACGGCTCGCAGTGGAACAGCATGGCTCTGGGCGATGCGGGCCTGTGGCTCATACGTCAGGATATAGTGCCGGAGTTACAGCAAGATGCACCACGCGGCAACGGAGTCACCATCTATGTGAGCGTTGATGACGTAGACAGCCTCTATCAAAAGGTGAAAACAGAGGGAGCACAGATGAATATCGTCAAGGAGATAGAAACCCTCTGGTATGGCCTGCGCCAGTTCTCGATAACCGATCCTGACGGCTATCTACTCACCATCAACATGCCCATTGAGCAGCAGGAGAAACCGGAAGAGGCCGTTGCAGAAGCTTAACCCCGATACTGAGGCCGCGCTGGCTCACCTGGCAGCTGCCGACCCGGTGATGGCGCGGCTTATAGAGGCCACAGGGCCCCTTGGCCTCACACCGACCACCGACTACTTCTTCACCCTTGTCGATTCCATAGCTTCCCAGCAGCTTTCCGCGAAGGTATGCGCCACTATAGTCAGGCGGATATGTGAGCTTGTCCCGGGCAAAGAGTCGCCTGATGCCGAGGATATAGTGGCTCTGCCCGACCAGATGCTTCGAGATACCGGGCTGTCGTGGAGCAAAGTCAATTCAATAAAAGACCTTGCGGACCATGTGCTCACGGGCAAGCTCGAGCTGGGCCGCATCTCGCAGATGGAAGATGAGGAGATAATAAAGGAGCTAGTAGCGGTGAAAGGGATAGGGCGCTGGACCGCCGAGATGTTCCTTATCTTCTCGCTGGCCCGCCCTGATGTGCTAGCGGTGGATGACTACGGCCTGCGCAGCGCCACGAAGCGTCTATATAATCTGCCGGAGCTGCCCAAACCCGCAGTTATGCGACAGGTAGGCGAGCGGTGGCAGCCCTTTCGCTCGTACGCATCTCTCTACCTCTGGCGGGGGCATGACGACTCGCCAAAGATTGATGCTATGCAGGTACGCGGTTAGGCCACATCAAAACGGAACCGCGCTCCATACTCCTCCGCCCAGCAACAAGGCCATTCTACTCAAATGCCGCGCGGTTCCTGGCTATATACTCTTCGTACTCAGCAGGCACGTCGTCCTCCGGGTAGATAGCGTTCACGGGGCACTCAGGTTCGCAGGCTCCGCAATCTATACACTCATCCGGGTTGATGTAAAGCTGGGGTGCGTCCGCGAAGCCGGATTCGTCCTTGCGTGGGTGGATGCAATCAACAGGACAAACATCAACGCACCCCGCGTCTTTCACGTTGATACAGGGTTCAGTAATTACGTAGGTCATGGTCCGTTATTCTCCTTTGACATGTTGCGACAATAAGCCGCTCAATCAGCATATCTAAAGGATAAGGGACAATAAATTGCTTGTCTTTGCGCTGGAGCAAATAGCAGGGCTTAATAACTATCTCAAAAGGCGATAAACTGGTATAACCTTTGCAAAAAGGAGATTCAAATGGGCAGATTGAGGAAAGATCGACAGCCGCAAGGTGCTCCAGAGCCAAGATAGTTGCTAAGAGCCATAGTAAGCGTTCAGGATAGGGGCATGGGGTGAGGGCAGGCGAGGGCACGCCCGCACAGCTTCTCCTTGCAGATTGCTATACCCCTATTCTGAACACCCACCGCAGGCGGTAAGTTTGCCTCTGCTTCTGCGTGGGTTTATAATGCCTTTGTACTCTATGTACTCTATCGTGATCGTGAAGAAAGGCCGACCCTGTGCAGCAGCCCACAACAGACAGCGAACTGAATAGGCCTGCTTCCGCTTCCCACTCATCTGATTTGGAGGTGGAGAAGGCCCCTGTGCAACCGGTGGTCTCTGTGCCCGCGCCTTCTGACATGCGTACCCGCCCTAAAGGTAACGCCCCTGCTCCTACCACGCCACGCCCACTTAACATTCGCTCTATCACACATGGCGGCATAACCTGGATTGATATAATTCATCCCGGCGAGCCTGAGATAGAATGGCTGCGGCGCTTCAACTTTCACCCACTCCATCTCGATGACACTCTCTCCAAGATTCAGCGCCCAAAGATAGACGATACAGATGAATACACCTTCTTGGTGCTGCACTTCCCTGTCTACTCCAAGCTGGTGCGCGTCACCACCCCTAGCGAGGTAGATATCTTTGTCGGGGCGAACTACTTTATTACATCACACGCGGGTAACCTCAAGCCGCTCCTCCGCTTCTTCAAGCAGTGCCAGGACGACCCGCTGGTGCGTGACCGCGCTATGTCACGCTCCACCGGCTATCTTCTCTACTTCGTGATAGACAAACTGGTTGATTATTGCTTCCCTATCCTCAACAAAATCGACGCTAATATTGAGCAAGTAGAGGATGAAATATTTGAGGAAAAAGTGCGCCGCACAGTGCAGGAGATATCGCTTATACGCCGAGATGTGATAGCCTTTCGTCGTATTATCAAGCCTCTTATGCCCGTAATCGCCAGCCTGGAGCGTAAACACCGTACTTTTCTCAATGAGGATATGGAGGAGTATTTCGGCGATATTTCCGACCACCTGAGCAAGATATGGGACACGCTGGCGGACTACAAAGAGGTTATAGAGGGCCTGAGCGACACTGTTACCGCCCTTACTTCGAACCGTATCAACGAAATCATCAAGGTGCTCACCATTATCTCGGTGGTTCTCCTGCCCCTCACCCTTATTTCAGGCATCTACGGAATGAACGTAGACCTGCCCGCCCAGAGCCACCCTTATGCCTTTGAAATAGTTATCGGCATTATGCTGGCTATTATCGTGAGTATGCTTGGTTTCTTTAAGTGGCGTAAATGGATATAAGCCCTTGTGACGACAGGAGGTCTGGTCGTCTACCGCCGCTCTGACACGCTGTGATTGACCAACTCCAATCGAGATTCCAGGATAGCTCGGCTATGCGGCAGGCGGCTGTTGTGCTCCTTGCCCTCGGCGTAGGGGCGGTTGGCGGTCTCGCTGTAGTCTCGGCAAACCCCCTTGTGCCTTTTGTCGCCCTCATCGGGCTGCTAGCCCTGCCTCTCCTCGTCACGCGGCCCATGGCCGATGTGGTGCTGGTGGTGGGCACAATCACCCTCCTCCCCTTCGCTGTGCTGCCCGTTCGTCTCGCACTATTTACACCTACTCTTCTTGAAATTAGCCTTCTTCTACTTTATGCAGCCTGGCTGCTCCGCTCTCTTACCAACCCAGGAGAGGGGCTGGCGCGTACTCCCATTGACCTGTGGCTTGTCCTCTTCCTCGGTTGTACACTCTTCGCTTTTGTCCTCGGCCTGGGGCGCGACCGCGCGGGCGACGTCATACACAGCTACTTTAAGCTGGTCCTTTCTATAGGTATATTCTTCGCGGCGGGCAACGTGATACGTACCTGGCGGCAGGTGGCGCTCGTACTGCGTAGCCTCATAGCGCTGGGTGCGGCGGTCGCATCAATAGGCATAGTGCTCTGGCGATTACCCGACACCCTGGCCGCGAGCCTTCTCTCACGCCTGAGCGTTGTTGGTTATCCAGCCACCGGTGTTATCCGCTACGTGAACGACGACCCCGCTCAGGGCGAGCGAGCCATCGGCACCCAGGTAGACCCTAACGCCTTCGGTGCGCTGTTAGCTATGGTGGCCGCCTTCACAACCGTCCAGCTCCTGACACGCAAGCCTCTCTTCGCACGCTGGCTGCTGTCAGGGATGCTACTCGTAGATATAGCAGCGTTGGTGCTCACGCAGTCCAGAGAGGCGCTGGCCGCTCTGCTGGCTGCCGCTGTGCTGATCGCCACGATGCGCTACCGCAGGCTCTGGGCCTGGGGCGTGGTGGCGCTTGTGCTCATACTGGCTCTTGGCGTTGGGCGCGGGTATTTTACCCGGCTCATCGTGGGCATACAGTTCCAGGACCAGGCTAACCAGATGCGTCTGGCTGAATACCAGAACGCCCTTAGTATAGTGGCTCGCTATCCCGCCTTCGGCGTAGGCTTCGGCACCGCAGGCGAGCTTGACCTGACCACAGGCGTCTCCAGCCTTTATCTGAGCATAGCCGAGCGCACCGGGCTGATCGGCCTTCTCCTCTTTGGTATTGTGGTCGTTGTCTTCTTCGTCAACATTATCCCTGCCATAGCCCTCTCTCGCAGCCATGCCCCACCGCCGGGTGAGGGCGGCGAGCAGGAGTGGTCTGTCCTCGATTCCGCCCTGCTTGGCAGCACAGCCGCTATCTTTGGCGCTCTTGTCCTCGGCGTGGCTGACCACTTCTACTTTTACAATACCTCGACTGCATTCTTTCCGCACATGGTAGCACTATTCTGGCTCGCTGCCAGCCTGGCTTTCGCCTCCCGCCGCCACTTATTCTCGCCTGGCTCAACCGAGTTAGATTGAGGGTGTGCAATGCGGTATCTTGTGCTAAGACTTCGCATCTCACGAAGGCGCACTTATAGAGAGGCACGTGCCTGTACCGGTCTATAAGTGTATATAGCGGACGAAAGGAGTAGAATGGATACACTTTATGAATGGAGGTCCGAACAGCGGCGGTTACCCCGCTTGCTAGATACACGAAGGAACTTTGACGAGGGAATACAACTCTTTCTACGTCAGCACAGCGCAGTCCACTCTGTCCAGCTTTCACAGGGGCAAGGTTGGTCACTCGAAGATGTGCTGGTACGTGGCCTTACGCCGGAGCAGATGCGGCGAAGTGTACGCCTGAGCGGTGGTGCAAACTCGATTATCTGGATCATCTGGCATATCGCTCGTACCGAAGATGTTACCATGAACCTTTTTGTAGCCGGTCGCCCACAGGTCCTCTCCACAGGCGACTGGGCCGTGCAAATGTGCCTGTCTCAGCACGATATAGGCACAGGCATGGCCGATGATGAGGTGGAGGATCTCAGCAGACGTGTGAGTATAGATGCAGTGCGTGCTTATCGCAGTGCTGTAGGCCTCCGGACCAAAGAAATCGCGTCCCACCTTTGTTGGGAGGATCTACAGCAGGGTATAGACGCCCATCAGATAGAAGCCCTCTGGAAGGCAGGCGCTCTGGATGAGCGCGCTCACGGCCTCGCCTATTTCTGGGCAGCTAAGAAGAAGCGCTTCTTCTTGACTATGCCTGCCACTCGCCACCCCTTTTCCCACCTCAGTCAGGCCCTGGCAATTAAGGAGAAGGTCATATCCTGAACAAACGACGTAGCAAAAGAGAGATAAAGACAGCGGTAAAGGCTTCTTTATCTCTCTTTTGCTACCTCTATTTCTAATGGGCATGGCAAATGTGCCAGCTTTAGTTATCAAACCTTGGTGTGGCGCTCGGTATCGCTGTACACTGTGCCTGTTGTGCGGTTCGTACCCAGCAGCAGTTGTGCCAGCTTGGTGATACCCCAGCCTATGAGCACATACACCACTATAGCCACGAGAGACTCCGGCTCAAAGACGCCTGTGCTTGCCGCTCCCGGGTAGGTCAGGTTACTGCCGAAGAGGCCCGCGAATGGCGCTACCATCCAGTCTGTGAGGCCGTAGATGATCTGCGAGAAGCCCGCGCTGTTGTTAGCCCCGGTGAGCAGTAAAACAAAGCGGAGGACCAGCAATATCGCGATGACCCCCACTATAAACCAGATGAGCCTGCTCACCCAGTCTACTGCGGCTGCCTTATCGCCTGCCGGGTCAACTACCCTCTCAGCCACATTGTGCGACACCACCCGGTCGCTTGGTGCGCTCGACGCGGTGGTTGTCTGTACAGTGGACGCATTGCTCACGGGGGCCACAGGCACACCCGCTGTTGTAGCTGTATCCGCAGCCGTAGTCTGCGTCTGGCTCACGGTCGTCTGCTCAGGCTGGCCGGCCACTACTGTCTCATCGCTACGTATAACCTGCCGTTGATTGTCGTTCATACCATGACCTCCTATTTTCTCCAACATGTCGGCGACGCACACTGCGCACCGGGTATTACCTGTAACTATGTTGTCAAGCAAGATGCTCAACCGCATTGTCGTTCGCAGAGCATATCTCCGTACCCTACGAACCAAGACACATTGCGGCCTCTATTAATGATAACGCTGTTTGCTCGCTATCGTTATGCATTACCCAAAATCAGCCTTTGTTACGAGTGTTGATTAGCGATTCTTACAACGGTTGACAACAGCCCCGCTCGGATAGTAAGCTGTGAAAAGCCGGGAGGCACAACGGAGGACCAATGGCAGACGAGCAACAGAAGGCATTACCCGTTACATTGAGCAATATCGAGATACAGAAGATAATCCCGCACCGCTTCCCTTTCCTGCTTGTAGATAAGATAATCGAAATGGAATGGGGTAAGCGTGCGGTCGGCATAAAGAATGTCACCATAAACGAGCCATTCTTTATGGGCCACTTCCCGGATTATGCGGTGATGCCAGGCGTGCTGATAATAGAGGCTATCGCGCAAGTGGGCGCGGTGGCGGTGCTGGGGATGCCGGAAAACAGAGGCAAGCTCGCCTTTTTCGCAGGTTTGGACGAAGTACGATTCAAGCGCCAGGTGGTGCCGGGCGAGATATTACGTCTTGAAGTTACCCTCACAAGGGTACGGGGGTCGATAGGCCAGGGCACAGGCGAGGCCACCGTTGACGGCCAGCTTGCTTGCCGAGGCTCATTCATCTTCGCGCTCGCCAAAGCGCAAGGGAACCAGGGATCAGGGATCAGGGATCAGTAGCAAGTAGAACACCAATCCCGATCCCTGGCTCGTTCTCTATCCGAAGTATCCAAGCTCGTCTTTAGCTTCTTCGCTCATCATAGACGGGTGCCAGGGCGGCGAGAAGACAAGGTGCACCTCCACTTCGTCCAGGTCATCCAATGTCGAGAGCGCCCGCCGAATGTTGGTGATAAGCTCAGGCCCCACAGGGCAACCAGGGCTGGTGAGGGTCATAGTTATATCAGCTTTAGTATTTTCGACAGTAATGTCGTATATCAAGCCCAGGTCCACAACATTCAACCCCAGCTCAGGGTCAAAGACCTCCGCGCGGATAAGCTCCCGCACCTGATCTTCACCCGTTAGCATTCTTGCTTGTGTATCAGCCATTTATCTTGCTCCTTTCAGTCGAGCATAACCACCCCTATATTATACCCCGTACCGCCCTACTCATCGAAGAGATATGTTGCCTCCTGGTAGAGCCTGATTTCGTTAGCTGCCAGCTTCCTCTTCACCTGCTCATGCCACCAGGCATTCTTTTCTTCAAGTGGTTGGTTACTGCTCAACAACGATAAGGGCACATTTACCCGCAGGGCGCGTGGGTTGATGATGTGGCGGGTAATACCTGTCGGCACTTTTGTTCCCGCCTCGGCCAACTTCAGTATGTCGTCCGGGCTGTAGGGCGGGAAGACAACCAGCCCGCTTATATTGTCGTAGTAAGAAGCAACCTCATCCAACTCATCGCTATTCACTCTGTGAATAGCTACTTGCGGGTCGCCTTTATAAGTGTCCACCATGCTATTGAGCAGGGCGTTGGCGACATGCGTGCCGTGGTGCTCGGTCTCCGGCATACCATCTACGGCGTATACCGTCGAAGAGATATCTTGCTCAGGTATCACAATGTAGGCAAGTATTGCTCGCGCATCAAGCGCGGCCCTGGCCGCTCGGAGCGACACAGGCTGGAGCAACAATCCATCTATCTTTGCAATCTCTTGTAGAAAGGTTGACGGCTTGCGCCCCGTAATAAGGTGGTGCCACGTCACCAGTTGAACCCGCTCCGATTTATAATCCACCACCTGCACCAGCAGATGCAGGCAGCCAAGCCTTTGCACCGCGCTGGTGCGGTTAGCGCCATCCAGCACGACAAAATGGTCAGTTCCCGGTAGAGGGGCTACTACAGGTGGGTTCTTCAGGGTAGCATCCGCCCTCAACCGCGCCTGCAACCTGTCCACCCGCTTTTCATCGGCGTGCTCATGCAAAATCAGCCACTGTACTGGCACCAACTTGAGATCGGGCATGTCCAAAGGTGCGTTCTCTTGCACCCATAGAGTACCTCTATTACCTTGCTGTGACGCCATAGATAGTATGCTCCGTTGCGCTCCACGTAATTATCCTCAGCACAAGACCCCCAAGTTATAACAGAACCACCACAACCGGGCAACCTGAGCCGCCTGCGTATGCGTTCAGAACAGGGGTGCAGGGGGCTTGGCCTTGCCCCTGACGGAGTTACAGGGGTGTCCCCTGGCACTCAGCATGAGTAAAGCCCCCTCTCCCACAAGGGGAGAGGGATATGGGGTGAGGGGGGAGGACACCCGCATAGTTACCTCTTGAACTGTATTATACCTCATCTCCATTTACCCGCCCGCGGCGGAGCTGCGAGTTACGAATTGGCTGTGCGCACCAGGTTATGAGTGAGGAGCGAGGACAACAGCGCAGGCGTTCGCTAAGAATCCCATTCTTGTGGTAGGTCCAGACCTACTATTTGCATCAGGCGTAGGGCGTTGGTAGAGTTGGCTATACCGGGGCGCAGCTTGTAATCAAAGAGCATTTGTAGGCCGCTAGCTGTGTCACGGATTGTCTCGGTGAAGTGGATAGGGTTAGCGGCGGCAGCTACCTCAGGGATACCAGCCAGGTTGAGGTCGTGGGTGGAGACGGCACCTATAGCGCCTTGATGGACGAGGTACATTATTATGCGGCGGGCCGCTATCTGGCGCTCTATATTATTGGTGCCCTGGAGGATTTCGTCCAGCAGGTAGAAAAGACGGCGCGCCTCGCCATTATTGCAGCTGCGTGCAGCGTCAACCACGCGCTTCAGGCGCTGTAGCTCGGCCATGAAGTAGGAGACGCCGCGCTCCAGCGAATCTTCAATGCGCATGCTGGTCCACAGGGCGACGGGTGGCAAGCTCATGGCCGATGCGCAAACAGGGCCGCCTGCCCCCGCGAGCACTATATTGACCCCTATAGCTCGCAAAAGAGTGCTTTTACCCGACATATTAGAGCCGGTAACGAGCAGAAAAGTGCCGGGAGGCCCAACAGTTACGCCGTTGGTGATGCGAACATTAGCGGCGATCAGAGGGTGTCCGAGGTCCTCGGCCATGAGCGAAGTGGCTGCCGGATCGGGGCTGGGCAAGACCCAGAAGGGATTGTCGTGGTAGAGGGTGGCGAGGGAAGAAAGGGCTTCGACTTCGCCCAGGGCATCAAGCCAGGCGCGTGCATGTCTGCCAACTTCGCCTTGCCAGACCTCAAAAGAACGGAGCAGATGCAGATCCCAGAGGGTGAGCGCCTGAATAGGGATGTATAGCTGCGAGGAGGGCGGTATAACAAAGGTAGTGAGCTTGTGCAGCCTGCGCATCTGCTTGTGAGCAGGCACGCCGCCCACAGCTAGTTTCTCCTGTATTTCTTTGAGGATTGGCGCGGCAAAAGGGGCTTTAGAGAGCAATTCAAAGGAGTCGGCGTAGTGGCGAAAGCCAGATTCGCCTGATGTGGCGCTGGTGAATATAGAGTAAGCTGCGCGCCCCGCCGTGAGGGTAAAGGCTATGTTGACGCCTGCGAAGATGAGCCAGAGCGGGTAGGGAGTGAAGCCGAAAATCTGCGCCAGCAGGAGCGCCCAGAGCAGGACGACATCGAGACGGGCTACCCAGGCAAGCCATCTGCGGCCCGCGAGCCAGGGAGCGCCCTCAGCCCAGATAACAAAGGGTTCGGGGTCGGGCTTTTGGTCCCCGAGAAGTCTGCCGCGAAGGGTAAGCTCATCGCGCAGATCTATCATAGGAGCAAGCTCGGCGACTGCCCGCTGGCGGTCACGCACCACTTCGGGGGGCGCGAACGTCTGGAGCCAGTGGCTGAGGGTATTCTCGCCCATCGTTGTGCCCACTGTATCGAGGAGATGGAAGAGAGAAGCCCTGCCGAATATATCCAGGTCGGCAGCGTACGGGTCGTCCGGCGCAGCCTGCACTGTGTGCCGCGAAGGGAAGTCTACCCAGTGGCGCGCCAGTCGTGCGAGCGCCTCGGTGTTGATCTTCCAGAGAGCTTCGTGGCGGCGGCGCAAGCTGCCGACCGAGTTATGGTATCGGACGAGAAGCACAAAGGCTATAAAGAGAGCCAGGCCAAGCGCCCAGAGGAAGGAGATACCTTGCCATACTGCCCAGAGAACTGCTGCTGCTGCTGCGAAAAAGGTGAGGAGCCGGACATTGCCGATACGGTTCCAACGCTCAGTCTCAGCGTCGAAGTCGCGCTTGAAGCGGTCTGCGCGAGATTGATATAGCTCCTCCGTGCTGGGTGAAGGTTGGATTGCCCTTTGTTCACTTTGAGGTTGAGTGGTCTCTATTGCGGTCATACAGCGACCAGTATACCATTTTAGCCGGCGCTGGGCCTTGCCCTCAATGCTATCAGCAGCGACGGCATCAAAATTGCCTGGCGCACAGTGATATGATAAGCTCCTGTTGCTGCTGTTAGAGAGGAGACAGTCATTAGAGTTCCCAGAGAGGATTACGGCATGGGTAGGGATGACCATTATATCTTTATGGACGGCTGCGTGGTGAAAGGGTGTAAGCCTTTTATCGCCTTTGAGAAGACCTTCGGAGAGTATGCGGCTCTACTGAGAAAGTTGTATATGCATGGCCACTGGGGACGCTTTGAGCGCAGATTCATGGGACTGCATAGGCCGGCGTATTTCAACTTTGGCGATTGGGTGCAGTTACATGTACATACGGCACAGTCTACGCAGAATATACGCACAGGAGCTGATAGGATTGATCGCATTTTGAGGGGCATAAGGGGTCATGGCGACATTCATATGTTCGGTACAAGCGCGGCTGGATCGGCTATGTTGGAGTACTTCTTACTGACGGACCCCGATAGACTCTATTACCATCCTGATAATGAGCATGAGTTGAAGCCTGCAAAGAAGTACGACATTGACGTGCGGATTGCAAGCCTTACGACTATCGATGCGCCAACTAACTGGGTGCCCTTGCGCCACGACAGTGGGCGGCTGAGACGATATTATGGACGTGACGCCCTGGGGCGGTATTTGGCAGGACGCACAAGAATCAAGGCTGGACCCCATGTGCCGCCGGAGAAGCACACGACACGCACTGAGGATGTGCCTAACACCTGGGTAGAGGCAGAGCCGGTGGCGGGGCTTGATTACGATGATCGACCGCACTATGAGTATCTCCCGAAGGCGAGCATCGAGCGCCACATCTATACCGGAAGCCATATGTCGCACGAAACGCGAGAGTTCCTGGCGCGTATATGGAGATAAGAAGAGAGCGCAGACTTCGGTTGCCGCTAAACTTGGCAGGGGATATACTGCTAGACCAGCTAGCGGCGAGCACTCATCGTCTGATCACCAAGACATAGCCTTGCTGCAACGCGTAACTCGTAACTGCAATTCCGTCACATCGGGCGACGTGCGCCTAGACCAGGTGGTGATCCAGCGCGTAGCGAGTGGCGGCGCTGCGGGTGGTGACGCCTATCTTGTTGTAGATGGAGTAGAGGTGAGCCTGAACGGTGCGGGGGCTGACGGATAGCTCGTTGGCTATCTGTGCGTCGGTGAGGCCGGAGGCAACCAGGTTTAGCACCTCCATTTCGCGCCTGGTAAGCCCTACCGCAAAGGGCGGCGCAGGGAGAATAGGCGGCGGAGCGGCAGGGGCGTCGAGGTGGCTCTGCAAAGGGTCTCTGCGCGGCAGCGTTGAGCGGTTGGTCTTATAGGCGTCGTTGAGGGCGTATGCTATGGCATCTTCCAGAGGAAGGGCCGCGCCTGCGGTCCAGAATGCACTGAAGCTCTCTTCGCCCCTCCTGCCGCGTATGGTAGCCAGGCTTTGCTCGTAGCGAGCCCGGTCCGAAGGGTTGAGGGGTGCGCCGACAGCTTTGCGTAATGCCGCTGCGGCCCCGAAGAGGCGAGCCGCCCGCTCGTCTTGCTCCAGCGCGCCTGAGAGGGCCGACATCGCTTCCAGGCACTCGGTCATCCCTACCTTGTCGCCAAGCTCTCGATAAAGGGATAAACTTTCTTTGTATAGCGACTCGGCAGAAGTGTAATCGCCTGTGTGCATCGCCGCCACACCCAGGAAGAATAACGAGCTTGCGATACCACGCGTCTCGCCCAGGTCGCGGTACAGCGAAAGGCTTTCTTCATACAGCCGCGTGGCCTGCTCGGAAGCGCCTGAGTAGATCGTTACGTAACCGAGCAGGAAGAGAGAAGCCGCGATGCCATGTTTTTCGCTCAATTCACGGTATAGAGAGAGGCTTTCATCACCGAGGATGGCGGCCTGACTGTAGTCGCCGCGATATACGGCTTCGTATCCCAGGTTGTGGAGCGAGTTAGCGATGCCCCGCCTATCCCCCAACTCTCGTCGGATAGCCAGGCTTTCCTCGAACAAGGCTGTGGCCTGCTCGTAGTCCCCTCTGTTGTTGGCAAGCACACCCAGGCTGTTGAGGGAGAGGGCGATCTCGCCTTTATCTCCTATCAGACGGCACGTTTCGAGGCTGGCGTTGAGTAGCTCACCGGCATCGGCGTAATCACCCTGATAGACCGCCAGCATACCGGCGGCGTTGAGGGCCGCGGCACGCGCAGCGGTGAGGTTGCCGCTGGGCACAGCGAGCGCGCCTTTGAGCCAACGTCGGCCTTCGCTCAAGTAGCCGCGCATTTCCCAGAAGCGCCACAGCGCAGCACTCAAGCGGAGGGTGGCTTCTGCCCCTTTGCCCACGCGTGCGCTGCGGTCGAGGGCCGCGCGCAAGTTATCGTGCTCAGACTCCAGACGGTCAAGCCAGAAGCTCTGTTTCTCGCTCAATATCTCTTTTTGTGCCTGTTCAGCAAGATTCAGGTACCAATCCAGGTGCTTGAGCTGGAGTTCCTGCTCGCCGCCGGAGGCTTGCAGTTTTTCGTTCGCGTACTGGCGTATCGTTTCGAGCAGGCGATAGCAGACTTCGCCGTTAGACTCCTCAGCCATCACGAGCGACTTGTCTATAAGCTGAGAGAGTAGGTCTAGCACTTCAATTTCGCCTATACTCTGGTCCGAGCAGATAGCCTCGGCAGCATCCAGACCCCAGGAGCCGACAAAGATAGAGAGGCGTTGCAGCAGTAGCTTCTCTTCCTCAGTAAGAAGGTCATAGCTCCAGTCTATAGCCGCGCGCAGTGTCTGCTGCCTCGGTAGAGCAGTACGACTGCCTCCGGTGAGGATGCGGAAGCAGTTATCCAAACGAGACGCGATCTGATCTATAGTGAGCACTTTCACACGTGCAGCCGCAAGCTCTATCGCCAGGGGAATGCCGTCGAGACGGTAGCAAACGCGAACCACCGAAGGGCCACTGTCGGGGGTGACTATCAGATTGGGGCGGCTGAAGAGGGCGCGCTCCAAAAAGAGTTGTACAGCCTCGTACTGTACAAGGTTCTCAAAAGGGTGGCGCTGGTGTGGATCGGGGTGAGAAAGGGAGGGCACGAGCCATGCGATTTCACCTGTGATGCCCAGAGCCTGGCGGCTGGTAGCCAGAATACGCAGTTCCGAGCAGTTGCGCAGCAGGTTGGCGGCAAGCTCCGCACAGCCGCCAACCATATGTTCGCAGTTGTCCAGCACCAGGAGAAGCTTTAGCGGCTGAAGATGGTCTAGAAGAATAGAGGATATATCTCGGCCCGGCTCCTCGCGCAGGTCGAGCGTGGTAGCTACCACCTGTGGCAGGAGATGCGGATCGGAGATGGTAGTCAGATCAACGAACCAGACGCCATCAGGATATTCCGCTTCCAAACTGGAGGCCACCTGGAGAGAAAGGCGCGTCTTGCCGCAGCCGCCGGTGCCCGTGAGGGTCAGCAATCTCGTCTCCTGCAGGAGACGTTTCACTTCGGCTGTTTCTTTCTCACGCCCTATGAAACTGGTTAGCTGCTGAGGCAGGTTGCTGGTCAACAAAGAAGCACCCTCCGCCGCAGGCGGAATTACGAGTTAGCAATTAGCAATCATGAATTCACAACTGCTAATTTCCGTTACTGTAGCCCCTGTACCAGGCCCGAATATTTATCTACCAGTTGGCGGGCCTCAGCATCGGAGTCGGCTTCTGCTATTACGTGGAAGAGGGGGCGGTCAGCATCAGGAAGGATAAGTGCCCATTCGTCATTGCCGAGCTTTATCTTTACACCGTCAACCTGGCGAGTGCTACTATCTCGATATTGCTCATTCAGGATGCGCATGACGCGCCCCTTGTCTTCCCAGCGGCAGGGCACGCGATTAGAGGCCATAGCGAAGTGAGGCAGCTGCTCTATTGCTTGAGTAAAGCGGGTCTTACAGAGGGAAGTTAGCTCTATTAACTTGGCGATAGCGAAGAGTCCGTCGGCGGCAGGTTGAAAAGGGGGGAAGATAAAGGAGCCTTGACCATCGCCGGCCAACACCACGCCTGCGCGCAAAGCAGCAGTCATTAGGGCATAAGAGTTAAAGCGTGTGCGTATAATTTCCGCTCCATGCTTTGCGGCTATCTCCTCAAAGATAGTGGGCGCCCACACGGGCACAGCCACTGTCCCACCTGTGCCGTGTTGAGAAAGGGTAAGCTCAGCCATCGCTGCGAGGGCGGTCATGCCATTTACCTGCTGGCCCCGCTCGTCCACGAAGTAGATGCGCTCGCCACCTGTGTCGAGGCGAACGCCGAAGCCTGCTTTGAGGGTTTGTGTGATGGCGCCGAGGCGGGCCATACCTTGCTCGAACTCCTCCGGCGTCTGGTAAAGCAACTCTTCCTGCACAACAGCATTGATAGCAACTACATCAGCATTGAGCTTACCGAGGAGCGTGGGCAAAACCAGGCTGGATGAGGAGTTAGCGTAGTCAACAGCTATGCGGCTGTAGCCGTCGGTGCTGTGAATGGCATCTACATTGAGGTTCTGGATGTAATCGGCGCTGTAGCGCTGCTCTACGTCGTTGGCGTAGTTGATGCGGCCAACGTCGCCGAGATAGGCGCGGCGGAAGTCTTCTCGGAAGAAAAGACCCTCAATTTTGCGCTCGGTAGACTTGTCGAGGTCAAGGCCGCGACGGTCGAAGAACTTTATATCCACCACGCGAGCATCAAATGGAGAGAGGCGGACGTGAACGCCGCCTGCCGCCCCCACTGCGCGTGTGTAGTGCCGCGCCACAGGCATAGGCACGTTGCGCAAGTCCAGCACATTGATACCCGCTGATGGGAGGCCGGCGATGAGGGCGCGCTTGATCATACGCGGGGTGTAATGGCTGTCGCGATTGACAGTGACGCTAGTGCCTTTGGATAGAACGCCGCCGTAGGCCGCGCCAAGCTTGGCGGCAAACTCCGGGGTGAGGTCTACATTTACCAGGCCGGTGACGCCCCATCGCCCGAAGAGGTTGCGCCGCCCCTGCGACCCCCAGATGATCGAGGAGGTGACGGTCGCCCCGCTTTCCACTTCTTTAGAAGGCCAGATTTTGACGTTGGGGTGGATGACAGAGCCGGTGCCGACGATAGTGCCATCACCTACTACCGCTCCCTCAAAGATCATCGCCTGAGGTTTTACGTTCACCTGGGTTTGCAGGATAGCCCCGCGCACTTCGGCGCGCTCGCCGACGTAGCAGTTGCGCCATATGATAGCGCGATCTATTGTAGCTCGCGTGTCGATGATCGAGAAATCGCGTATGACCGCCGGGCCGCGAACTGTGGCTCCTGAGTTAATCTTTACGCCTGCCCCCAGAAAGACAGGGCCTGTGATCTGAGCGTCGCGTGCGATCTCAACCTCGTCTTCCACCCAGATGCCGGAGCCTGGCTCGGCTTCGTGTCCGAGGCGTGGAAGGTCTACCTGCCCGCTCAGATAGTCGCCGCAGGAGCGCATATAATCGGGGATGGAACCTACATCGCACCAGTAGCCATCGGCGACGTAGCCGTACATCGGATCGCCCTTTTCCAGGAGAATCGGGAATAAATCGTTGCTGAAATCGAAGACCTGGCCCGCCTCATAATATTTGAAGATCTCAGGCTCGATGATATAGATGCCGGTGTTGACGGTGTCGGAAAAGACCTCGCCCCAGCTTGGCTTTTCCTGGAACTGCTTGACCCGGCCTTCGTCGTCTATGATAACCACACCGTACTCAAGGGGGTTAGGCATTCGCTTGAGGACGATAGTAGCCATCGAACTTTTTTCTTTATGGAAGCGGATAGCTTTACTCAGATCAAAGTCGGTAAGGGCATCGCCTGAGATAACCATAAAGGTATCGTCCAGCCATTCTATCCCCTGGCGAACAGAGCCTGCGGTGCCGAGAGGGCTATCCTCAACTGTATAATGGATTTTGACGCCGAAGCCGGAGCCGTCGCCGAGGTATTCCTGCACAACAGATGCAAGGTATTGCAAGGTGATGACAACCTCGGTAATGCCGTGACGCTTGAGAAGCTCGATAATGTGAACGATAGCGGGGCGATCTACCACAGGGACCATCGGCTTGGGCCGCCGGATAGTGAGTGGGCGAAGACGAGAGCCTTCGCCTCCTGCCATGATAACAGCCTTCATAGTGGGGCCTCCTCTCAGTGGGGCTGAGGAAAGAGCTATAGAGATTGAGAGGATGGATCTCAATCCTGAGCAGTTGAGGCATCAGCGCAGCCAATCTTTTTCGGTGTGCCATTGCGCCTTTATTGATTGATTATACAAGAGGTGGGGTGGTTGTCAACCTGGAAGGGGAGGGGTTACTGTTCAGGTGCAGGGCAGAACAAAGTTCAAGAGGTAACTGTGCGCCATCTGCCCTCACCCGCCCTCACCCCATGCCCCTTCTCCC
>JADEYI010001027.1_pt1 | contig 25537 bp, 22 predicted proteins | sample 8542331 | NCBI WGS metagenome assembly JADEYI01 (sample SAMN16510988, study PRJNA670497) | mine drainage metagenome | isolation source: biofilm near Copperflume 1 | place: Germany: Marsberg coppermine Kilianstollen | collected 2018-02
TCCTACCCCTTGATGGACTCGCCAGATCCAAGCAAGACCCAATCAACCGTGGGCACAGTGCTCAGTATTTATACCGCCCCCCGCCGGCCGGGGCCAATGTATGCTTACTAAGCATTGTCAACAACATCTCCAGGTGCACCTTGTTGGAGCCTATTACGAGGCTGCGGCTCCGGGAGGATTGGCCGAGCGCGCTGCCGAGCGCGCCGATTTCGATGGGGTCGCCCAGGGGCGTTCCCGTCCCATGCACCGCCACATACCGGACAGCTTCCGCACCTAGACTGGCACTCGCCAGGCACGAACTCACCAGTGCCTGTACCAGAGAAAGCACCTCTTTTTTTAAAGAAAGAAGGCTATAATTCGCACAAGAGACTGCCAGGATCCCATAGAGCCTAAATTGAGGCTTTGTCTGGCTGGTTTTGGCCAGGGGCAGAATGATCACACGGCAGACATTGTAAAATCTGCACTTTCAAAATAGTTATTCAGTGAGCTGCAACCTGCAAGGTGAAGTAGTGCTGTAGGAGAAGGAGATCTATATCAAGTAATTCAGTCCCATTTTTGCAGCTTGCGGTGTATGAAAGATAAGGAACAAGTACCTGCTGTGATGGGCCGTTGGGGGCAGTGAGGCTGCTAGATCGGCCGTCCTGATTGACTGCAGATGCGCGCATCATCGCCATTGTGTTGCCCTTTGCAGCGCTTGCACCGCTCCTGCAGCCGCATAATCCATGGTAAGCAAGGATCTTAGCGGTTACAGCCAGAGGAACGGCCAGAAATTTCTGGACCCCGTGCCATTACTGTTGAGGCATATTTAAGGGTTTAGGGTTTAGCCTGTATATAACCTATATCATAAACCCTAAACCCTAAAAATTTCAGCCAGCGAAGCAGCCAGCCAACTGCATGTGCAATGCACAAAGCAAGGTAGCATCATACTCATCTGAAATTTTAGGGCTCTTGGAGTGTAAAATTTGTTCCCCTTCACATGAGGGAAGTGCAAGGGGTTTGAAGCTACAGACCTTAAATAGGCAACTGTGAAACCCTCGCCCCGTCCGTAGCCGTCTCCGGAGGCGTCAAATGTCTTGCAGCGACCCACGGGGGACAGAGCCTGTGGACATCATGCATGCTTAATCTTCTGAATTCTTGCTTAATCAGAATGCTTGGGTGTCACTTACCCAATCAAAGTCTCCTCAAAATCTTACAAAATCACAATGAGCATCGATCTCTAGTCTTTGCATGCAAATGGTGTCGGGTTCTGGCAGGGCAAAGTCAGCCAAACATGCCTAAGATTACCACGTATTGTTCCTGCTAACAAGCAAGGCCTATATTTTAGGGTTTAGGAATGCCTACCCAACCCTAAATCCTAAACCCTAGAATATAAACCCTAAATCTGCAGCCAGATTGTTAGTGGAAGCTGGCAGGCACACATTTTCAAGGAAATTGTAACTTAGAGAAAGATGCGCGCCTGCAGCAAGCAGATGCGCGCAGTTGTCTGCGGCGTCAGCATCACGTTGACGCCCCCGGCCGCGGCGGCCGTTGTTTCACCGCTCAGCAACCCCTGCAGTCAAGGTTTTCAAATCAAAAGTACCATGCATCAAACACCCTTGCTGTGGCACTCTGCAAGGGATTTCATCGGACTGCATTCGTGCCCTGGCGGCTTCGGCCAGTTCCATTCAGCAGCCGCGGCAAAATATTCAGGCCGTCACCAGACTCATAAGCAATTGAGACATGCAGATACATAAAAGGCACAAGAGGAGGGTTGCATATCACCCGTGAGACTGCATGAGCTCCTAATCTCAATGTGTCAAAAGAAAAGCTGATCCAGATTTTAAACTCTGGATATTCTTTCCCAACGCCCGGAAATTTAAATCCCCACCTGGTGCGCCATGTGCAGAGCCATGAGCGAGGAAGAGCAGGCGGTGTCTGTGGAGACACAAGGGCCGCTCAGGCCAAAGGTGTAGGAGATCCGCCCGACTAAGAAATTGAGGCCATGGCCGGTAATTGCCGCTGAGTTCGAGTCCGCAACCCCCTGCAAACCCAACAGTCACACCATTGTGAATTAGGGGACAACATCTACTGTGAACTGCAGAAAGTCCAACGGGTGTTGCAAAGGGAATCTCTAAAAAGAAGTTGTTGTTGCTCAGGACCAATGGAGGCAAGAACAGTCAGCAGGCCGTGTGGTGTTGTCCTCTTCAATTGCTTAAACCAGTGATGTATATCCATGTTTAAGTTGAGCTGGGTTGGGGAATCAGTCTTGGAACTTACGCTTGGGCCAAGTATGGCATCCAGGTATTCAGTGAACATGCAGCCAAAGTAGACGCCAGTGGCCGCAGCCTCTGAGTCCAAATCGCCGCCTGCCGCATGCATGCATTCCTACCCCACCAGGCAAATCGATCAGGTTAAAAGGTGCAATTACACCTTCAACAGGGTTGAACGAGGAGCTGTAGCTCATGAAGGAATGCCAGCTGATGAACAAACGTAGGAGGACTGCTAAATGGACACTGGCGGCCTTAAAGCAAGCACTACTCCCTGTCATTTTCCATTTTCCCGGCTGTAGAAAAAGCTAACGAAGTAGTAAAGCAGTGAGCACTCCTGCTGCCTTGCTGACGTGTCCAGTTCCTCAACAGCGCAATGCTGTGTGGTTCATTGTTGCAGTGCATTCATGCAAAGAAGATTAGAGACTCGCGGTCTGCTGCGCTGGTGAATTGTGATCGGTAAACGTAGGAAACGTAAGGGTAGGTAATGCATGCACACCTGCGTCTGTTCAAGGGCGAGCCTGGTCTGCGGGTCCATGGCGGTAGCTTCCGCGGAAGCCAGCCGGAAGGCGCCCGCGTCAAATTGCGCCACGTTATCCACAAAGCACCCGAAGCGCACGTACCTAGAAGCATGCAGTGCACATTAGTCATATACAAAGAATTCGTCATATGCCATGCATGCGTGCAAAATATTTGCTTTTCTTTGTGGCTTCAAAGTTTGCAGGGGATAGATTTGAGCTGGTAGCTCTGCATGTCCATCCTTGGCATAGCAAGAAGCAACAACAGCATTAACTAGTGCACAATAGCGTGCTCTGACTGCTACAAGGCTTCAATGGAGCATCACTTAAATGAGCAGTTGATGAAAACGGAGCATGAGTGGTGTGCTCACATTTTGGGTGTTATTCACATCACTTCCCAGAGCTCTCCTCTGCGTGCTACAGAGCTGAATGTTCTGCAATTCCTGAAAACACGGGATGAGGAATTTGCTCACATTTTCTTGGCGGCGGCTTCAGGAGAGTACACGTCATCGATGTCCCATCTGCTGACGGGGACGGGGACCGGCAGGTTCGCCCCCGCAGACAGGGTGCGCCAGAACTGCTCCGCGCCTGATCTGGCGCTGTCCAGGGGTTGCAAAGCCGATGGCAGGGGATATCGCGCCGCGACGGCGCAGACTGTTGAGAAGGTGGTGGAAGCAGACGTCGCCAATGTGAGTCTTTCATCCTGCAGATTGACAACAAGGAGATATTTAACAAAGTTCACGAACCCAAGGTGCCCCACGATGTTTGGAAAGAAAATTGACACGTGACAGAACACTGCAAGGCAACCCAGGTCCAAATAAAACATATTCTGGTCAATCCAGTCCCCTTCCCACAAGAGACTTTGCACATAGTCCGCCAACTAGCCGAGCCCGCAGCGACGGCGCCACATGCCAGAGAACTCCCAGCTTTCATAATGAGGTGCCAGGAAAATGCAAACCTGAGGTGATTGGACAGGGTCGGCAGGGGTGAGCGCGCCGCGCACATAGCCGGCCAGCGCGGAAGCCGTGGGGAAGTCAAACGCCACCGTGGCGGGAAGCGCGACGCCAAACTTGGCCGCGATCGCATTTCGAAGCTCCACTGCCCCCAACGAATCCAGACCCGCCTGTGCCCATGATAAAGATTTTTGGGACCCGCCTGTCCCCAATTTTAGCCATTTGAACATGGCAGGCTCATTGCTTTTTTTTCGGAAAATTGCTGCAAGCTGTCAGAGGAGACCTTGTGAGCCTTACACCCAACACTTGACATTATTAATAGAAAGGTGCGCCCAACAAGCTGGTGCAGGCTGTAAGGAGAGTGGTGTGCCTTGTCTGCATCCCTTACTTCAGCATGCATGCGGCTATGAATGTGCAAGGATTGTTACAGTTGCAGAAAAAAGTTCACCTGCATGAGCGGCTGGTCTGGTGCAACATCCGCTCCCAGTACAGAAGCAACAACTGACTGGACACTGACGAGGACGTCCTGCGCTGGAGGCACGCTGCGGGAGACGGGGACCACCGCCTGTCTTGGCACCATGCTGTCCACCACAAAGCGAGCCATTGCCTGCCAAATACAAAATCACATAATCTCATCAATCTCGCTGTCAGGTCCGTTGAGGGGATAGTTGCCCTTTTGGGGACTCTCTCGGACCGTGAAAGCATAGAGTTGGTATGCAAATGATTTGCCTGCCTGGACACGTCCCGATCAACCTCAATTGAGAATGAATTGCCAAATGTATTGCCAAATGAAATGGCAATCTTTAATGGGAGACACGGCCAAATAAATGAAAAAATAGGGTGCACAGGCTCCTAAAAACACAAATTGTCTTTTGAACCTGGATTGTGGGGTAGTCGAAGGCGACCGTAGCAGGGAGGGTGACGCCAAATCTGGACGCCACTCCATTACGGAGCTCTACGGCGCCAAGCGAGTCGAGCCCCGCTGACATCAGCGGCTGATCTGGCGCCAAATCAGCGCCCGTCGCCTCGCGTGCCAGGGTTTTGAGGACATCAATAACCTGTGCCACACCGAGTCATCCCCATTCAGTTAGTGCTTTACACTGGAGCAACACGTTTTCTTCCGCAATTGCCACAAGAACCATCGGTCACACACGCATTTTGTCTTTCCACCGTTTGGCAGTGCACTAGCTGAAACCGCCATTTCATAAGCATGACTGGTTTAATTGTATGACTACTCTGAACATCACATGACAGCTATGATCATGCCATTCTTTGGACAAACCAGCACATATCAGTAAGATTTTCAAGCCAAGAGCATTATTGCACCATGGGAAGTACTTCCTCCGCTGCTGCCACAGCTGTAGCCTCTGGCCGACCGCCCCATTTTAAATTTGGATTTGAAATATTGAGCTCATTTGCTGCACTGCTCTCTGGCGCCATGTCAGCAAAGAAGGGCATGCGGGCCTGATCAGGCTTCAGCAGCCAGCTCCAGTCAAATCCGCTCACAGTCATCACAGCATTCACTCTGGCGCAATTGCCGATCATTGCTCCTGCAAAACAACAATTGTGCAAACTTTCCTAGCGTCTTTTGTTGACTAGATTATGATGCATGTGCCCTTTTGAAAACTCCGCACGCAAAAGTATCTTGAGGATTCGTCTAAAGAACTCCTGGCTGCAATAAGGGCGGGTGGTCATTGAGAAACAAAGCTACCCTTGAGGCTATCGCTGGGTCATACTGTAGAATAATAGTGTATGCATGACACGGCTACTAATGACAGAGCAACAAGGAAATTCTGCTGTTTGAGTGAGACTAGTGGTGCTGAGAGACGTTACCTAGGGCATTCAGTCCAAGGGAGGGGGTGACTAATCGCAGCCCCGAGCGCGTCAGCCGCTGCGCCAGATCTGGCGCGCCTGAAGCCATGCCGGAGCCTGCCCAGGCCCCCCACTGGAGGCTGCAAGAGGGGAGACCCTGCGATTGCAAGATCTCACAATCACTTTCAGGCCTCTGGAACCCCCTCTTTAGATGGATTTGAGAGCTATCTTGTCACATGAATGGCAGGCCTGGGCGAGATTTACTGTCATTCTTGACATGTGTTATTGAGCAATCACATATATTCGTTCACACGCGCAAAATTCTCAGGAACCTTATGTGCAAGCAAGCATGCCAGCCTCTCAAACGTTGTTAACATACTGGTATTATCTCTTCCGGAATATCTTAATTGCAATTGCTAATAGTTGCATTTACTATTATCATGAAAAGATACATTACTAGGAATTTGACAAATCATCAAGACAATTTGCATGTTGTCAGGCAGTGCGTCTAGCGCAGCATTGGCAGCCAAGTGACTCAGCTTACCTCAATAAACGCTTGTCACTTATCTACGCAATCAAACAATTTTCATCTGAATAGAAAAGCTGCTGCGACGCACCTAAGCCAGCTGTGGCTTGGATAGGCGTGTAATAATAATGTTAATAAGAAATGGAAGCAAGGAGAATTCACCTGTACATGCTGGTATGAGGCGAGCACGTCTAGCGCGGCGTTGGCGGCCGAGTAGTTGGCCTGCCCGGCGTTGCCCAAGAGGGCAGCTATCGACGAGAAGTAGGCAACGCCGCGCGACGGCGCCGCGGCCAGGGCCGCAGCGGCGTTCCTTGCCCCGTCCAGTTTAGGCGCCAGCACCTTCCGCAGAAGCGAGGCCGTCTGCTTCTTGACAAGGCCGTCTGATACCACGCCGCCTGCAGTGGGTTTAGGGTTTAGGGATCAGAATTTAGGGTTAAACCCTAAATATAGAGGTATTTGGCAGCTGAGAGAGGCTTGTCCAGACTCAAAGAAGTCAAGAAAGAAGTCATGAAAACACCTATAAAGCACAAAGCTACAACCGCATAACAGCCACCAGAAAAACAACAGAAAATCTTCTTGGAATGGCATGCCACTTGACCTTCCAGCCCACAGTACGATCTCCTCTTGCTGGTATCCCTTTTTATGATTCATTGATATGATTTGGCAGTGGCAATGATTCATCAACTTGTCTCCTATATCATTACCATACATGAGGAAGTTGAAGGAAAGAAGTGTTCTGATCTTTCACCTGCATGGACGAACACTGGAGACGGCGGCTCCTGGCCAGAAGGCTGCACAAAAGCCGCTGCGCAGTCTTCTGCTGCTGCCAGGTCGCACATTGCAAACTTCACTACAGAGCCACTCGATTTTAGCGCCTCAAGAGCCGCATATCTTGTTTTTGAGGCGCTTCGGCCAAGGAGCAGAATGTGCTGTGCGCCCGAGGCGGCTGCCCAGCTGCCCACCAGGCTGCCCAGAGCGCCCAGACCCCCCGAGATGACCACTGATGACTTATGAAGGCCGCCTGTACATGCCAGCAGAGCAATTCGTTGTTGCTGTGCTCGGCTGTGGTTTACCTTTCATGTCTTCCAAAGAGGACTGTTCTAACAGACCTATACACTCAGTGACTGTGCTGAATGCTCTCATTCAGGTCAGTACACAAACAAATTGAAATTTGATTTCAATGCAAGATTTTCGTGCTTGCAATTGGCACAGGCTCTGTGCCAGGCTCTGCCATAACGCGTTTCAGGAGTTTGCATTCTGCAAGGTCTGACCTTCGGCGAAGTTGTTGGCTGCATCACTGTCGAAGGGATTTGCGTGCGCCAAGAGCGGCACATGCACCGCTCCAGCTTCCTGGCAGCTGCCGTTGTAGTCGCCGGAGAGACCAGGGCCCTCTGAGGCATCCTGAGCATGTGCCTGCAAAACACAATTGATTCTCAGAAAATCTACAGCTGAGGGCCAAATTTGCACAACCTGGAGATCACAAGCTGTGTCACAATTGCAGAGCTGCAGCAAATCCGTGCAAGCATCAATGAATGTCCGCGGGTCACAGGCACTACTCGAGTAATATAAGAGATGCATTGAGGCGTACACTTGCGAGGGGGAATTTTAATAAGGTGAAAGGGAAAGGAATGCTTGAATGGGGTACGTAAATGCTGTTGCGAGAAGCGCACTTGCAGAGGTGTTGTCATTTCCATGCTGACGGCGATGCCAGGCGCGAGTTCGGCGGCGGCAGATTTGAGGAAGCCGTGCGCAGCTGCGCTGACAAGGCTCGCCTGATCTGGCGTCGGCGCGTGGCCTGCCGACCGCGCCGCTGTGAACACGGCGTTCCCTCCTGCACCGGGGACTTTTGTCAATGAGAACATTCCCCTGACCCTAAGATTTTAAATTACCCTGAGGACATTGCTGCCTGTCTGTGTTTGTGGATAGCAGGCCGAGGCATGCTGCACGTATCATGGATGTCAGATCTTTCATGTTCTGCGGGGAACAGACTGTTAACGGATGCGTTGAAGTGGGCAAGGAAGTGAAAGCTTTGGAATTTACAGGAACTGATACGTTTGCAGCAAAGTATCATGATGCCACCCCCACCTTGTAAGAAGCCATCCCCTTGCATGAAACGCAGCATGCTCTGCAGAGCTTGCTGCACCGAGGCTGACGCAGCGCCTGAATTACTGGCCGGGCATCTGAGAAGCAGCTGCCCTGCATGTAGCTGCCACGCAGCTTCCTTGCTACGCCGCTGCACCCATCTCGAGCGTTCCCTGCTCTGCAATGGGCTGTGCGCCTGCCACAGTGTGACATACCTGCTGCGCTCCAAAACAGGCTCCTCCACCTTTGCGCCTATTTAGTGCACACAGCACCATTAGCATACTGTACTAGAAAACATTTCATGATATGGTATATTATATTGTTTGGGTACAGGTGGTAGGGATTCGGGTCAGGGTACTATTGTCATGATGATGATCTCAGGCAACCTCTGAGATGGCCTTGCATAAAGTTTGCCAGGAGCATGAGCAAGAGGTCATTATCTTGCACCTAACGCACAAGCATCACTACACAGCTGCCATGACAAGTATTGCATGAGAGAACCAATCTTTTAAAGAAATCTTGCATGAGCGCACCTGCAGTATTTCTTGCGACGGGCTTTGAAGAAATGAGCTTGGCGTGAAGTTCCGACAAGATTGTATTCCCAGTGCGGTATGTGTTTAGCCGGCTGCTGTCTGAAAGCTGGGCACCGGTGTCCACGCATGCAAAAGAAACCCCGGACTTTGCTGTTTTGCCAGCAAATGCTCCCAGTGCTCCTGCAGAGAATTGCAAAGTCGTCAATATGGCTATGAAAATTCTTTGTGAGAATCCTGCATTCAACTTCATGAGATCTTGGCACCTTGGGTGAAGTGCTTCCAAAATGGCGGCTATGACTCAACAGTTCCATATTGCTCACAAAGTAGTTGTAACAGCGGGAGCGTCATCATGATAATTGATGCTATTAAAATGACGACTCCAGCAGGTTGTGCCTCCTGGAAAGCTGCGTTCCACTTTTTGCAAACATGCTGCCTCTTTCAAGGCATCGCTTTACAGCGACAAGTCACACAAAACATGGCCTATGCTTCTAATGCACAATCTTTGAATCTCCAGCCAGCTTCTCATCAAGTTTGAATGTGCATTTTTAGACTTCAGTATTGACTCACCGGGCACGCGGGTGTGCCCGTCCGGGCTGCCCACAAACACGCCCAGGTGCATGCAGCTGTCCACGACTGCGGGATGACTAACATAGCCAATTCTGGCGTGCTTGCTGTCCAGATCCACGCGGCCGACAGCGTTGCCTCTCGCCAGATTTTCAAGCATGGTTTTGGAAAATCTGATTGTGCTCGCCAGGGCAGACACGGGCAGCTGGGGTGTTCCCTTCCCACCCTGCACATTTCCTAATATTTTCAATTTATTCAACGTAGTTCCTGTGATGCACTGCTGTCTCCGCCAAACGTCTAGAAAAATTTTAACAGATCAAGACAATGAAAAAACAGTTTTCCTTGCAATTCAGTCATTTCGCCGAGTGTTAACGAAAAAGCACTGCAGAGGTTTCAAAATGATGTGAGAGGCAATGCGAGAAGGAGCCACCTCGGATGGAAGGCTTGGTGTTTTCTGCAGCGCTCCTCTGAGGTGAGTTGTCCATGCATTGGCAGAAGCGCTGCTGTGAGACTGCAGCTGCACCACGCCTGAAGAGATGTCCAGATTGGCGCGGGTTGGAAGCAGCTCGCCAGACCCCTAGCCGCAATCACGAACACAGTTCAAATTGAAGGTTTCATTGCACCACCCAAAGTATTGCCGACACGTGCATAACACTGTATTCAAGCCAGAAGGGGGGCAAAGTCAAACATGCTTAAATGCGAATGGTGATGCCGACATTGAGTTGCACCAATTGAGCCTGGGAACATTGCCAGACGCTGAGTTTTCTGCACTGCAATTCCCCTTACACTACACCAGGGAGTTATGGATTAGGGTAAGGGTGCGCACCAGGGTTTTGGGCAGCAGCAGGGGCGCGTCTATGACGGCGTGCGTGAGCGCAATATCTGGCAACGCGTCGGTCACGGCAGCCCCGGCCGCGCGCGCCGCTTCAAACATCGCCGCGCCGGGAAACAGAACGCGCCCGCTCACCTGCACGCAGAATATTAGTCAGCCCTTATCGACGAACTGTAGTGTTATCCGAACGACGTCGTGAATATCAAGATTTTAGAGATTTTGAGGTCCAAGAAAGAACATGTCGCATGTTTCTTGGGACTTTGTAAGCTGTTGCATGCACGAAACCGAAGACATCTGAGATGCGCGCATATCAAAGTATGATGAGAATCTAATATACCGGTTTTGGCAATGATGCAACAGCATTGGGATTGCCCTTCCAGGCCTTTGCAGAGTCTTCCTGAAACTTCCAATGCAATACTTAAATGGAGATCTGGAGTCATGAACGCTGAAACGACAAAGCAATCTGTTGCCCTACTGGCAAAAATGGTTCTGCTTTGCAGAACTTGCCTGGTGGTCCCAGAGGTACGCCAGCGCAGGCGCGGCCAGGTCAGCTTCCAGGGTGACTAATCCGTTATAGCCTGCCCGACCATTAGTCATCTCTCCTACGCGCCGCGCAAAGCGCAGCGGTGACGGCGCGTACCAGAACCGGCGGCGACGCCATGCGGCCTGGGGCGTTCCCGACCCTGTGACACATCGCCAACTCATTGCATGCAGAGCTCCTAACCCACAAGGGTGTGTATAGTACGCAAGTCGATGCTGAGATGGACATAGAGCATGCACGGGCTAAAATGACTCAGGTAACCTATAGCACCTACTGATATGCAAATGACTTCTGTCCTCATGGCTATTGAGCCCGCTTGTCTTGTAGGGCGCATTGCATTTGGACGCAAAACAGGAAGGCGCATACGCAGACGATTAGCTGACAACATGTCCTGCAAAATTCGAATCTCCGCCACTTTTGGGCCCAACTTCGTGCATCTTGTTTTACCTTGGACTTTTTCTGCAGGAACAGTGCGCAAGAGCACGTGCGCGTTCGTTCCCTGGAAGGCAAATCCGCTGATGCCCGCGACGGTGTTCCCTCCCGCATGCGCCAAATCAGGCGCAGCCTGTTCAAGGGAAATAAAATAGTACGGTTCTCAAAATCAGATTCCAATAGTTTAAAATTCATCTAGCATGAATCTCCAAAGCAGCCGGCAACTATCAGCTGCAATTTTGAGGATGGGGCAAACCCGAAGGCCCACGCAGTGACAGGCCAAGTACCAACCAGCAAGTCGTTTGTCCTTATGGGTAAGAAAGGAAGTTCCAGGGTGACTTACTTGGCGTGGGATGTTGGGAACCAATCCAGGGTCCTTCGCAGCTGCTTCCATGATGTTGCGCACATACGGGTTGAAACCCCTGGGCAACAAATCCTTTTCAGTGGTTTTGCTTTTGGAATCCACCTGCAAATTTTCCCGCCACACCGCAGTGCAGATCCCATTGAGCTATGCATGCTAATGAGAGGGAATAAGGGGGGTGCTCGGCCCCGGCTGGCGGGGGGCGGTATAAATGCTGAGCACCGTGCCCACGGTTGATTGGGTCTTGCTTGGATCTGGCGAGTCCATCAAGGGGTAGGATTTTGGCAGCCTTTACCTGCAGCTTGTCTGCAGACGCACCTTGCTTCTGGCAGGACAACCGTGTAATAATAATAATAATAAGGGGGGTGGTGAAATCAACTGAAATGTCTGAAATGGTAAGAACGGGCGTTGTGTCACCTGAGGTGCAGGATCGGTATCTGGGAAGAATCCGAGAGGCCCAGAATTGAGCGCCCGATGCCGATTGCTCCGGCCGCCGTTTCTGCATGGCCCAACTGTGACTTCGCCGCCGTCAGCCGCAGCCCTGCACATGACAAAGTCAGGCCCCTCAAGTACTCTTTCACTTTCTAACTGTTATTTCTGCCTGCCAGATCACATGTGCTACCAGCTTGTGGAAGATGCAAGTTTTCTCACAGCATGCAAATGCTTCCATCTAAGCATATGCTACAAAAGTCAGCATTTCTCTGCTGCTGACTGCCAAGGGTTTTGCAATTTGTTGCAGTAAGTGCGATGTGCGGTGCTGCTGAGCTACAGGCTGTGTTGTCACCAAACTGCCAACTTGCCTTCAGTATACTGCGCTCGCAGGAGAGCCGTGTAGTTTTATATTTTAGGGGTTAGTGTTTCAAACCCTAATCCGTAAACCCTCATCAATCTTGTTGTCCATACCATCAATCCATCAACAGCAAGCCCTAATGAGTTGGGGAATTCTTACTCGTACTGCCGCCGCTGCCGGCCACGGCGAATGCCGCGCCGATCTCGATTGGGTCGCCGAGGGCCGTGCCGGTGCCATGCATCTCCAGCGCGGTCCAGTCAGCCGCCGCCATGTCAGCGTCCGCCAGCGCCGCACGGATGACCTGGCAAGACATTAGATAATGACTTGTCAGTGATGAGTCATCTGAAGAGTGCTACACTTGATAGTCAGGCTGCGGAAGCTTGAATACGTCATGAGTGATTTGTTGCACGCTGTCTTGCAAAGAGGCAAAGTTGGCTTGCAGCAGGTGGATATTGCTCTCAAACCTGTATTAAACCTTGGCGATAATTACGTCCACTGTGGTCTGAGAACAGCACGAAAAGCAAGTTCTGAGACGGGAGACGTGTTGCTGAAATCAGGCAAGAACTTGCCTGCTGCTGGGAGGGTCCATTGGGGGCAGTCAGGCTGCTGGAGCGGCCATCCTGATTCACAGCCGTGCCCGCAAGCACGATAGCCAGTTGAGGATTGCCAGAATTGTCAGAGACGCTGTCCCCGTCCCCATTTCCTGCTAGCCTGTTACATACCAGATATATACATAATCTCCATGTGCAGCCACCATTATATTGCGGTCTCTTCGTCTGCGCTTCATGCCCTTGCACAGCAAAGATGTTCAGGACTGCGAATGCTGGTGCTCACATCAAATTATTATAAATATTACATGCTTTTCCTACCAAGAGGCAAGGTGCGTCCTGCAGACAAGTTGCAGTTAAAGGCTGCCACAATCCTACCCCTTGTTGGACTTGCCAGATTCAAGCAAGACCCAACCAACCGTGGGCACAATGCTCATTATGTGTACCGGCCCCCGCCAGCCGGGGCTCACATCAAACTAGCTTGCGTTTAATGGCTTATTGATGGCAGCAGCCCAGCTCTCAAAGTAAATTGAGGAAGGGTAGATATTTCACGGTAGATTAGCTATGCTGTGATGCCTGTACTTGAATTTCAAGGGTGCTTGCCTGAATAGGATTGCGACACACGCCTCCGAACGGACGTACCCGTCTGCAGAGGCGTCGAACGTCTTGCACCTGCCGCCATGTGCCCCTCAGTTCTGTCAAGAATTGAGAATCGTATTCATAGAGTGCGTGCTACTGATTACGCGAGGTATGTGGGGACACCTAATCAGCCCTGTGTGGCTTATGACGGGTTTTTCTGGCACCAACAATACCTTTTCTGGTGATCCTGCATTTGTGCTCGTGCGTGAGTCAGGTTCGCTTCTTGGTGGTAGAATCTCTTGGGCCGGTCACACCCCCTGAAAGCTAGATACGTTTATGCCCCTTAACACAATTGATGTAGTCATGGCAATCTGTCGCTCTTACCGCGAGGTGCACTCATGCCAGTCACAGCCTTCCAACCTTACAGTACCAATTCCACAGACCCCACCCACAACCCCTAGATCCTAAAAGTAGGAAAAGAATAACCCTGAAACCATGTGATGTTATCTCAATGAACTACCGCACCTGCTCTCAGACCCTATATCAACACTCACAAGCTATCGGCCGCACCTGCCGTCAGGTGCGGTCATGTCGGCGCCGACAAACATGACCGAGGTTTTCCACTTCATGATTTTTTTTCACCCAATTGTACCCCTCAACCCTACAATATGTTTCCAAAAAACACCCTCAAACCCTATATCAACACTCATAAACTATCGGCCGCACCTGCCGTCAGGTGCCGTCATACCGGCGCCGACAAACATGACCGAGGTTTCCCAGTTCATTGGCAGATTCGCCCCCACAGACAGGCCCCGCCCGCAGCCGCCGTGGCGCATGGCATTGCACACAATATGGGTCGTGACTAACGATGACGAGCACGCTGTGTCTATGCTCACGCTTGGGCCCTGCAAGGCACAACGAAAGCCGGAGAATGATTTATTTGTGCAAGCCTATCTGAACGATATCAGTCAGGCATGCGGGCTTCACTGAGGATGACAGTGGATGAATGCTTCAAATGTTTACGTGCGACTTTTCCCAGCCTGCCAACAGCAAGTAACAGTAGCTCTGCGAATGTCTCGATGATGCATGATGTTCAAAACTCCCGTCAGTAAGCCGCTATATACAAAAGGAAGCCTAGCATAAGGGACCCCAAATCCTAATGGCAACCCTCAACGAAGGACCTAGGAATACATTAAATGAGCAATGTGAGCCGCCTAACACCTCCCATGCAATGCATGCCGCCTTGCAAGCCACACAGGCTTAAGGAGCAATTGCCCATAATTGCAGTATAAACGATGGGAATCTTAGATCCCCTAAAGTACTCAAAGCCAGAAACCCCGCATGATGGTGCATCACCTGATGGCCTCTGGCTTTGGGTTTGCCGACCTTGTAATAATAATAATGATAATTACCTTGAGGCCGTGCACGTAGGAGAGGCGGCCGGCGGCGACGCTCAGAGCGCGGCCGGTGCCGACGAATGAGCTGGCGTCCTTGTGGGCGCTTACTAATGCCGGCTCGCCTAATTTTGCGACCCCTACCGCCACCGCAGTCAGCCGCCCGTCGGCGTCCCCTCCCGCCAGCATTCCCCACGTGTCCTGATCAGGCACAACTTGTTTGAGTTTCAAGTTCACTTCTGTCAAGGCATTTTGTCAATCGATACCTCATCCTCGGAGGGATGCTTTTGCTACTGGCAATTTTTCTGTGTGGGCACGTTTGCTAACGCAAGCGCTATCTATCCTAACTTGAGGATTGATATATCACCGGGAAGGACTTCTCTTCCATATGTCATGTTTCTGGGAAGGATTGCAAACATATTTGGTGAGGTGCATGTGCTGAAATTAATGCTGTAAAACCACTTTGTTGATTTCTAGGATTAACGGCATCTTAAAACAATTGAAAAGCATACCATGTGATTTTGGGAAGCACTTCATTGTTAGAGTAACTTGCGTTTCTGGCAGAGCAGTGAGCTCATGGGAAACCAGAAAACCTACCTCGAGCATGACCCTTTGCTGAGGGTCCATAAGCGCAGCCTCCGAGGGGGTTATGCCAAAAGCCGCCGCGTCAAACTCAGCGTAATATTTTACAAATCCCCCGAATCGTCCCCCGAGGTTGCTTTCAGGGATTGCGTCCGCCTCCCAGCGGTCCAGGGGGATTGCGCGAATGGCATCGCTCGTATTCAAATTCAAATTCTCTTGCGATGGCATATCAGGCAGCCGCGTGCTCATGTCCTGGACCACTATCAGGGGCCGCGCGTCAATAGCAGGGGTCGATAATGCATATGATGGCCCCTCCCTGCGTTCAAACAAAATGCATTTCATGTTGGCCGAGCGAGAAGGCAGAAAGCTAGTTGTTCAGCGCAGCTATGTTGCTCCTCTTGAGCACACTCCGGTCAGAACAAGAGAAGCTTGCACCAGACATTAAGCAGCCACATGCGCAGCAGCGATCACAGCAGACTTTGATATGTCCTCTGCCTTTTGCTCTTTACAAAGAACAGCAGATGACAAGAGATGAGGCGACCCTCTTCGAGTCAGCTACAGGCCGCCATCTTGCACACTGGAACACAAGAGCACACTTCCGGTACAGTCACATTACCTGAGACGCAGCGCAGATGTGACGGCAGCCTCGGCTGCCGCGGGCGGCTGCAGTTTGACAGAAAGCAGTCCGGCTATAGCGGAGATTGTAGGGTAGTCAAAAATGAGCGTCCCCGGCAGCTCGCTGTGGAACGCGCGGCCGATCTCGTTTCGGAGCTCCACCGCGCCTGCGCAAGGCATGCGCCAGATACACTCAGAATATTTTTTGCAGAGAGGTTGTGAGGCCTATATTGAGCCGAGCTACTGACAATAAGCCCAGCGCATGGGTGTGCTCAAGAGGGCGTGCTGCAATTCAAATCTACAGACATGCCAGAGAAATGGGCTCATGCCCTTTTGCCCTTGGTATCTAGTATCACATGCTAAGCCTTAAAATGAGATATTCATGTTGCAGGTCAATGTGTGGAAAGGGTGAGAAGAAGCTTGTGTGCCTGAGCAATGGGGTAGGCTCACCGAGGGAGTCGAGGCCGGCCTCGACTAAGGGTCGGTCATCCGCCACGCTGGCGCCCAGCACGGATGACACAGCGACCCGTAGTAACCTGGTTATGTCATCAGCAGACAGTCTTGCAGCGTTGCCTCCCGCCTTTTCTGCTGCAGCTTGCGCAGCGATGGCTGATGTGCCCTTGCCCTGGGTTGATTGAGCGCCCTTGAACTCCCCATAGTAGGCGGCTGTCGCTTTGAGCCTGCATACACAGCAGAATATCATGTGAGGGATGAAATATTAATTGGGGAGCCCGGTGTCGCTATGTGGACTGATCAGAGCCTCTCAGAAAGCTATATTATCTGGCAGCACCTATAAGCCCCCACCCCTAACCACCTATACAGACCTGAAAGCTTCATGTGTAGGGGTCTTGTTTCTCACCTCTCCGACAGGATGACGCCAGCATTAAGACATGCTGAAGTCCATCCTGCCCTCAATCCCCCTAGCAGGCAAACCAACTGCAGCTATGCCGGACCTCTCAACGCCCCTAACCCTCTATACACCATACATACCTGGACAACTCCTTGACCATTTGGACTGAATCAGATCAGATCAGATCAATTCAGACCCTCCACCTGTCCAACAGGATAGCGCTGGCAGTCCGGCTTGCCGGCGTATTTCCTGCCCGCACCCCAGTTAGTAATCCACCTGAAGCGGCCATGCCGGCTACCGATTTGAGAGCGCCAAAGCCGATGAGCTCCATCCTAACCCCCTAAACGCTACTGACCAAACATACTTTTCCTCTAACCAGGCAAGATGCCGTGTCTTGTGTAAGCCGCTCCCAAACCTGTCCCAGTGAGTTTCGCTGGCAGTGAGCCCAGCAGGAGTGTGTCTCGCGTGCAATCCCCCAAGCAGCGAGCCGAGTGCGGCCATCTCGGCCGCCGTTTTCAGAGTGCCAAAGCCGACGCGCTCTATTTCTAAACCCCTACAGGCTACCCTCTACTTAAACACCCTATCTAGAGCAAGTTGATGCCCGACCTGTCCCACAAAATAACGCTGGCAGTCAGGCTCGCCGGAGTTTCTCCTGCTTTAAATCCCCCAAGCAGCGAGCCTAAAGCAGCCATGCCCGCCGCCGGCTTGAGAGCGCCAAATCCGATGCGCTCCATCCGCCTGATGCCGGCGCGCTCGGCCATCCCCGAGCCGGCCCAGGCGCCCCAATTGACGCTCACCGCTGCAACCCCCTGCAAGCAAGGGTAATAAAAATCTTAGGGTTACCCTAAACCCTAAACCGTAAATTTGTAGCTAGGTTTGGGGATTGCCTGAGGGGTCTAGGCGGCCCAAACTATAGCGAGTGCGTACATATTTGTGGGCAACTGAGGGCTTTGGGAATTACAAGGTGGAAGTTTCTCTGTTACAGACTGAGTCTGGAAGCCTGCTGTTAGATTAATCTGCCCTGGAACGCCATAATCCAATGATGCATATTCAAGGTTTGAGAAACACAAGGATGTCATCAAGTACTTGTTGCTGGGAAGATACTGCAATGAATTGTCTTTCTGGGACTGACTAATTCCCTGCACGCAAGGGTGTTCAGTTCAAGGCTCATAGGGTTCACCTATGGTGACATACAACCCCAGATTGACCCACCCGCCCCAGTGGCTGCACCCACCCATTTCTTCCCCGCAACAGTTGCTGAGAGTAGGTTTGCAGCGTTGATATTGACTTTGCAAAAATTGTGCAGTGCTTGGTGCTATTGAGGAAATGACCTCTGCTGCACTCCTGTGCAATCTTGTGGTTGGCGAGAAAAGCATGCAACTAGCAGTGAAAAGCAGTTGCACTGCAAGACTGCTCTGCCGCTGTAAGCCTTCAGGAGACGCAAGAGACATCGTCACCTGTGTTTGTAATTGAGCGGCGCTTGCGTCCAGCACAGCATTCGCAGCCGCGTAGTTGGTTTGACCTCCCGAGCCCATGGATGCGGCGATGGAGGAGAACAGTTTTACGGCCGAAACGGGCGCCCCGTAAATGCCCGCAAGCACAGACTCCGCGCCCGCAACCTGCACGCAGGCCGAGGTTCAGCTACAGCCCATTGAGTCCCTCTTGGCATGATTGACACCACGGGTCTGTGCTATGCCTAATGAATTGCTGCTTTGATGTTCAGCATCCGAAAATTTCTTGTACTCCTTTCCTGCTTTGACGTGTCTACAAACACGACAGATTTTGCAATTTGAGACACTAAACGTCACAATTTCTCTGTAAGCTCCGCTTCAATCGGGTTTGCTTGTAGCGCTCTCATATGCCAGAAATGAAACTTGCAGCAGTGAAGCGAAAGGGGAAGAAAATCCAAAGGAAAAAAGGAAGCGATAGTACCTTTGGTGCAAATACTGTGCGCATGCCTGCTGCGGTCTGCTTTGCCAGCGTGGCGTCGCGAAGAACACCCCCCGCCAGAAGCACACCCGCCACCGGGGGGCCTGCGCCAGCCAAATTAGGTAATCAAAGATAAACCTCGAAACTGATGTTGCAGTGGAGAGACTGCACTTGTGTATGGCAATCACCTCGAGCATTTGCCACCTTGCATCGCGTATGCCTGCTGCCAAACATTTGAGGAAAAGTGCTTTCATGAAGCAGTTGGAAAAGGGAACTATCAAGGATGAAGTTAAGGCTGGATGTTGTGATCGATCATATACTGACGCAGTAGCATGAGGGACCAAACATGGCGGGGTCTCACCCAGTCGCCTATCAGGCGCTAAAACAGCGCGTGTGTCTTCAGTGAACGCCACGTCGCACTTAGTAATGGTGACGGCGGCGGCCCAGCCGTGACTCATCATCCCGGTCAGCGCTGAGCTGGCGCCCTCCAAGCGACCGCTCCTCCCCAGCGCCACCATATGCTTCACACCTGCACAGAATGTAAAGAACAGCGTTTCAGCTGTGCCTACATTTCGCGCTTGTATCGTTCTAAAAGACTTCTTTGGAGCTTGTTTTTGGAATGCCAGTGCCCAGATGGCAAGGGGAAGGCTTGGCGAGGCCCTGGGAAGACAAATTCTTAGAGCTACTTGAGAAGCCCCGCCCACTAGCATGCACCGGGCAATTGAATGAACATAAGTATTTCCCACTGTAGACGGAAGACAGCTTGGAGCTTCATCTACATCACTTTGGCACTCCCCATAGATTTCATGGTGTATAAATACAAATAGGGGGAGGAATTTGGCAGCCTTTACATGCAGCTTGTCTGCAGACGCACCTTGCCTTTGGCAGGAAAGGCATGTAATAATAATGATAATCAATACAAATGGCACGTCCTAAATGAACAACCCTACCTTGACTTGCTAGCCACTCCATTGTCAGCGATCCGATCGCGCCGAGACCACCCGAGATTATCCACCTGCCCACCACATGCATTGCAATCAGTCATCTCTCATTCTGCTAATGTTCAATTCTCTTTTAATTTCCGTGGGATCTTTGACAGATCCTACTGCCTGAAACTGGAATGCACTGCTGAGTATGAACAATGCACAGCGGATACCAAGCAAAGTTGCTTTACTAAAAACTGCTCGGGGTATTCCTTGAAATAGGTAACCTCGCACATTACAGAGAGGTCATGCACAGCATGTGTACAAGAGATGCTTTGATCAACTCCTGAAGTGAGGGGAGCGTGAGATTGAGCACCTCCCCTGCGCCTGATCAGGCACCGGCAACGCGGGCTGAGCTGTCACCACGATCTTGCCCACGTGGCGCGCGGCCGACAGCTGGCGCAGCGCAGCGTGCGCATCGGCCAGACTGTAGATTATCGGCGGCAACGGCTTTATTTTGCCTGTGCAAAAGATCCAAATAACACATCAAAAATGTTTATGGTAAGGAGCAGCTGGACTTTAATACCGGCTGCATCAAGCTATGGAAGGCGTTGCTTCCACTTTATTGTGCACGCCACATGAGATTGCGGCGGTCAGCCAAGGAAAATCTTATGGTTTAGGGTTACTAAACACGTCTACAACCCTAAACCCTAAACTTGTACTACATATGTACTACCCTAAACCATAAAATTGTACAACTGCTTGCACAAGTTATGACAGCGCAGGTGATCAGAAGTACTCACCCAAATTGTGATTTGCATGGAATGACACCATATAGAGGAGAATACAGGTGTCCTGATGGCAGGGATATTGACTTATTATTGCCACGGAACATGACATGACATGCGTGTATGCCTGTGGCCCTAATTATAATAATAATAACAACAACAACAACAATAATATTCAAAATAAAAATAATGATGACGAGCAGGCCTGATCAGTAAAAATGCATGCAATATCACGAAATCAAGGTTTGGCTGCTGAGAGCAATGCTAACTTTCTGCGCCCGCACCCGCATGCAGCATAGCAGCCAGGCGGCGCATGTTGGCCCTGACGACAGCAGGGGTCCAGAAATCGATGGCGATGAGGTGGTACGCCAAATCAGGCCGCTCCTGGGCCGCCCGCTGGGGGGACCAGATATCTCGCTTGCCCACCTCCACGAAATGGGCCCCCCGCTCCAGCACTGCGATCGACGCCGCCACCATGCCTGGCAACATATCACCGCATAAGATAAGCACTTTGTTTTGCAGGCAATCTATCCACTGCTGTCTTTGTTTGCCGAGTCAGTGTACATGGTCAATCATTTTTCATGTGCCCATAGTACTGAAGCGGGGCATGTGCTACACAATGGCTGAAAAATCAATTAGCCAAATCACCGAGATAATCTCTCTTTCTTTGCTGCTCCTGCTAGTGCTGGACACTCAGCTGCGCAGCGGGATGGCCTGATTAAAATGGTTCCGGCAGTGCTCGATATGGTGCCCACCTCAGGCCAGTTCCTTCCTGTACCCGTCATACCCACCTGGGGAAGTAAGGGAGTTAAAAACAATGTTTGGCCGCCGCTTTGGCGCAGCAAAGACGTCGGCAAACTCCAGGCTGCGGAAAAAGGCAGCGCAGATGAATTTGAAATCTGATCCCTAAGGGAGTAAAACAGAACCCACCTGGTGATGTCAGTGAGTTGAGAACAATGTTTGGCCGCCGCTTTTGCGCAACAAAGACGTCGGCAAATTCCAGGCTTCTGGAGGAGGCAACGCAGTTGACGCCCAGGCCCCGCAGGTGCGCGCGCTTTGCCGCGCTGCCGGCCGTGCCGATGACGTCAGCGCCGTTCGATTTTGCAATCTGAATCGCCGCCAGGCCCAGGCCGCCTGTTTGGGCAGCAAAAATATCACTCAGCAATAACACAAAGTCTAACACATTGCCACGTGCACAAGCACACGGGAGCCATTTCCCAAATCAGCGGCTTCGCGAAGGCAGTCATAGGCGGTGAGGAACACCATCGGAATTGCGACGGCCTCCAGAAACCTAATTTTTGGACCCCTAAACCCTACACATACCTTATCAAAATGGAAAATGAGCCCCACCTGTTGCGGCGTGCACCAGCACGCGGGAGCCACTCCTCGCACCAGCAGCTTCGCGCAGGCAGTCGTAGGCCGTCAGAAAAACCGTGGGAATCGTGGCGGCTTCGGCAAATGACAAATTCGGCGGCATCGGAACGATGGTTCGCGCGTCGCACAGCACCGCGCTGCCGAGACAGCCGGCCGCCTGGCCGAACACCGCGTCGCCAACCCTACAGGGGAGATAAGAAGAATATTAACGGTTTTGGGCTTCAACTTTAGGATGGGCTTCTGTAAACCTTCGGCAGTAAACCTATGGCATGCAGCAAGTTTTGAGGGATATAATCCTCCTGTGCACATTCTGGACCAATCTGCGACCAGCCTTTCGATATTCAGCAGAGAGGATTGAGTTTACCTTGCACTGCCTGTTTGAAGAGCAAGCATGGGCTCTGCAAAATAGTCAGCTGATTACAGATTGTATGTGGGGGTTACTTGAAAAATCAAGCTTTGATTGTGGGGGTGCATTACCTGTGCAGGTGGCGCGCTTCGGATCCAACGGCCGCCACGATGCCTGCCACGTCACCGCCCGGTTCACCCGGGTCCCCGGGGTACATTCCCAGGACGTTCAGTACGTCCCGGAAATTGAGCCCCACCGCCTTCACCGTCAGCAGCACCTGGACAGAACAAATTGGGTGGGACTTCAGAGCTGTCAACTTATGTCAGAGCAAACCTGAGCATTCTTCTTTCTCAGGTTTCATGACAGCAGTTCCTGCAACCCACTCTTCAAGCTTGGAGCGCTGCATATGAAGATTTATTGAAACCTTAGCTAGGCACTCTCATTCCTTGCCAGCAGCTTGCCTCAAAGGCCCATCGAATTCAATACTAGCCCCTCGCATGCGTTAGCTGATTTCAATTCTCAGGGCTTCACAGTGAAAGTGACAAGGTACAATACCACTTCTTACCAGGTTAGTCTTCTTGAAGACTCACCAATGGCAAAAGGATGTCCCGAAAGGATACAGTAAACCTTTTGTAGATCAAGGCAAGGGTCCCCCACCTGGTGCGGCAGTGGGGCGGTGGAGGGCAGGGGGACCGCGATCAAATTGGAGAGGGAACCCCGCGGAGACGGCGTCAGGTGGTACGGGCCGTCCCGGTGACTGACCGCGGACCGTAACAGCCGTGCGCTACGGGACACCGCCCCGTCGCAGCTGTCGCCCGCCACGCTGGCGCCCGCGTCCTGAACAGGACCGTCATTCGTTTACGAAATACAAACTTGACAGGTGAGTCGAAGCTTTGCCTGCCTAATTATGCTTGCTTCTACATTGTGCCATGCCTGGGCAAATAAGTTGCATGTGAATGCCTATGCAAGTGAATTTTCAGGATTTATTAGAATGTTAGGAATTGCTCTTCTGTCTCTTAGACCAGGACCATTGGGTACATAGCCACAGTGCAAGCCAATCGGCAGCAGCTATGCATGTAATCTGCAACCCATGATGCACAGCATTGTTAAAGACAAGGCAAGTGGCCTGATCATTCATTCAGATGCTGACCTGTTTCAGAGTGCCCAATGGTGCTGCTGCGCTGTGGTCTACCCCGCGCCAATTCAGGCTCGGCAACTCCAGCGCAGCACAGCGCAGCATGCCCCATAGAGCAGCGCCCCCGGGTGCCTTATTTGTCACCCTGCAAATTTTTATTGTTTCATTATTCATCATTTATCTACTTTGCATGCACTAGATAAATAAAGGAAAAAACAAATTTTGGGCATGTGAGAACCTTAAGCTTCGGACACTTGCAGATGGGCAGGACTTTCCGAGGGTACAGGTGAAGAGAGTTCAAAATGACCACAAAGAAAGATACAATTGGTGTCAAAACCAATTTATTGTCATCTTTGACGTGACAGCGTGATTTGTTCCAAATACCGGTTTTGACGAGCTGCAAAAGCCGATGCATGAAGTCCTGCAGCTTGTTTTCGGACAGCAGACAACTGCAGCTGTTTTCAAGATTTGAAGAAGTCCTCCATTTCTTCAAGAATTCAAGGCGAGTGCAGCTATCGTCAAAGGAGACTTACCTGTTGATGCTCGTGCTATCCAGCAGGCCATGTGTGGCGAGGCCGCAGCTTCCGCCAGCTTCCCCGGATTGTTGCCTGCCGGCCGCCACCCGCTGCCACAGCTCGAGCGCTTGCGCTCCGGCCTGCGCGGATTGTGGCCTGCCCGCCGGGAGCCCCAGCGTGACGTCGGCATGTGCCGGCACATGCAGACCTGTTGCAGCAACAAAACGACTCTTTTACGTCGGTGCAGTCCCAAATGTTTGCATCACTGGCAGAGCTATTGCAGCAACACCGCCACACTGGCAGCGAATTCTGTATCTCAGTTAGTCTCCTAGTCTCCTTTAATTCACTGATCCCTCTTATGCTGCCATCTGTTCTGTCTTGGTTCCACACCGTCCCATCTTGCCTCTCACTGACGTGGCAAGCAGACTTTGCAAATCTATCATAGGTTTCCAGTCCCTATTTTCAGCTTGTCCGTGCCCCTTCTGTGTCCTGCAAAAAACATCTCAAGCTTTTCACTTTACTGTAATGCTCCAGAAAGTTGCACACCTGAAGTTGCTTTGGGTCCGCGGCTGGGCACAACGATCGAGCGCTGGTCATTAGTGATATCAGTAATGCTGACGTGGAGGCCGCGGCGCCAGTGCCTGGTTCGGCGCGGTCCGGTCAGCGCGATGACGTGATCGGCCTGCAGCTGCGACTCATAGACCACGTTCTCCTGGACGTTGTCTGCCTTCGCAGCCCTCGCAGGCGCCTGTGGCACAGAGAAACTGTATATATTATATCAGCGTTTTAGGGATTAGGGTTTTCTCCCTACAGAAAACCTACATATACTGAGGAGCCGCCAAAGTTTACCACGATCACGCAACTCTGCTGCAGAAAAAGACATCTAAAGAAATCACCCTTCATGTGATTTCATTATGGTTGCTTTGTGGTAGCAGCGCAGGTGGGTGCAATTTCAATACTGGAAGGCCAAGCGCTGCTGCTAGCATTTGGAGAATTGGTGGATTTGTCAAAAAGAAACAAAAATCTCCTCGTGACAGCAATCAGGCAATCCTAAAATTCTGTTTGGCTTCATGTTAATTTTTGCATTGCAGCTGCTGGCGATTAATTGAATATAAGTTGAATATAAACAATAGGAAGTGTTTCAAGAGTTTCACCTGAGGAGAGGACAGCCGCTTTGCAAGCAGGCCTTGCAGGTTCATGCCAACATTAGCAGAGCCTGTTTTGGCGGCGGGCAGGCACCAAGCGCTGCTGACTGCCGATGACTCATCCAGCTTCTCCGGCGCTCCCGCCACGGCCCATGCTGCACCGCCTGTTCTCCAAAATTCATTTCAAGGCTCGAAACGATTCTCTTCTGAAGTTCATTTGGATCTTCAGCAAGCATGTGATCCATGTGTCACCCTCAAAGCCCCGCTGCACCTGTGAGCCCATTCTAAAATGCCTTTGTTTGAGCTTCGGACATCACAATCTGAAATTTTTATGTGACGCTGTTTCTCCCTGAGGCAAGGTGCGTCTGTAGACAACGACAGCCTCGTATCTTCCTGCTCGATGGACTTGCTAGAATATGGGCACGGTGCACAGCACACTTATACCGCCCCCTGCCAGCCGGAGTCAAACAACATTTATTATTATAATACGCTTTTCCTGCCAAGAGGCAAGGTGCGTCCGGAGACAAGCTGCATGCAAACGCTGCCAACATCCTGCCCCTTGTTGGACTCGCCAGATCCAAGCAAGACCCAATCAACCGTGGGCACGGTGCTCAGTATTTGTAC
>JADEYI010001028.1_pt1 | contig 25535 bp, 18 predicted proteins | sample 8542331 | NCBI WGS metagenome assembly JADEYI01 (sample SAMN16510988, study PRJNA670497) | mine drainage metagenome | isolation source: biofilm near Copperflume 1 | place: Germany: Marsberg coppermine Kilianstollen | collected 2018-02
AACGGCTCAAGCCCCTCGGGCTTGAGGAACGGCTCAAGCCCCTCGGGCTTGAGGAACGGCTCAAGCCCCTCGGGCTTGAGGAGAGGGAGGTTGCCAAGTCAATGAGAATTCTCACAATCTGGTTCGACCAAAGCGTTGGGTTGGGGTTGACCGGTATAGGCACAGTTACATGAGACAGCTGGGTGTTCGAATCAACCAATGCCACAACTGGGATCTTCAGCATTCTGGCCTCTTCTATTACATGCCTGTTCTCATTTGGATTTATTATGAACAGCAGATCAGGTTGCCTCGTGAGGCGCAGCTGCAGGCGACCTCCTTTCAACATGAGGAAGCCTGGGTAGGCCTGCTTTGTTTTCTCATATCGGGGGGAGTGGATTCGGTTTGCTTTCAGGAAAGCTTCAAATCTGCTTGAGATCTGTGCGAATCGGGATATCATCTTAGATGTGGAGCCCCAATTGGTCAGGCTGCCACCTACCCAACGGTTCCCGCTAAATGAGAGCGAAGACGATATCTCTCTCTTGCAGCTTTCAATCAAGCCATTCGTTGGAGAGATCTCTCCACGGGTGTCAACCACTAAGATGTGGCCCCTCTGCCGCAAAACAGAAGCTGCCAAATACAACCCCTTTGCTGTTTGCTGCAATGTGAGCGAGGCGTTTGTAACAGCCCCCTGACCCCTCTCCCCAATTAGAGAATTGGACATGGCAGGGTAACGGACCCGGGACAGGGAGAGATTTAAGGGTCTATGCCCTACATGCCCACCAGATTGAATGAGGCGTTTCAACCAAAACAGGGCAAATCTCGATTCTAAGCAATTCGAAGGGGTCTCCTTTTGATTAATCGTTAAGTTTCTTGTCATATTGTTTTTTGTTCTTGGTAAAGCCTTTGCTTCTTCGATACGGTTCTTTGAAACGGGGGCTTCAAGCAGTTTCTGCGACAAGGGGGTTCGATGGCCACCCCCGGCCTGCGAGGGGGTTCGATGGGATGTGGCAAGAGCCACACAACCCGTGCGGAGCAAGGCCCGTGCATTGGAAAGCAATGCAAGAGGGGGTGAGGCAGAGAACATCCCCGGGGCTGAATGGGGGGCTCCCTTCTCTTCTGGGTAGAGGCCTGCCAGGACAAGAACCCTGACATCTTGCAGGGTTCTTGTCCTGGCAGGCCCAACCTCGGTTGAATCCCTATGACTCCTACGACAGCATTGACGTCTGAGGCCCTTCCCCTCCTTCGCTATGATGTGCATAGCATGCCATGGCATCGTAACAAAGCAATGCTGGCATCACAAGGCGATGCAGGCTATGCCCGTGCTGCTGTTTCGCTGGCTGCTGTCCCGCTTGCTGCAGCAAGCGGGACAGCAGCCAGCGGAGGGGCGACCCCCTGCCAGCTGCGCAGCTTGCGAGATTCACGCCCTTGCAGGCGAGGCCACTGACTTGCATTGCATGTTTGCAAAGGGTAGTGGGGTAGGCTCAAGCACTCAGCCGCGGCGGTGAGTTTAGAATACAAAGAGGATCAAGAAGGCCATCATGAGTGCAAACAAGGCGATTGCTTCGGTCAAAGCAAACCCCAGAATTGCATAACCGAACAGCTGCTTGGTTAGTGATGGGTTTCTAGCTACAGAATTGATAAGTGATCCAAAAACAATACCTATACCTGCTCCTGCACCAGCCAGTGCTATAGTTGCACAACCAGCTCCAATTAGCTTAGCTCCTTCAAACATAATCGAGAAGAATCTTTGTTTATATGATGCTCATGGCGGGGGTTTTGGCGCTTGTCAGCAAGCACCTGGTTTCGAACCATCCCAATGGGGGTGGCTGCTTGATTCCATCTCGGAGAACCTCTCAACTAAGTCTACATTGTCTGCAAAGTCTGCAAAGTCCTTATCAGTCTGCGATTTCGCTGGAACAGCGAGAGCAAACTGCCTTTATGATAGGGGTCTTCTCTGCATCACGCCCACCGCGACAGAGGGGATGCCAACCTTGAAGACTGAGGGGCTGAAGGCGGGGTCCTTGCTCGTGCTGCGCTTGCGCAGCACGAGCAAGGGGAGCCAGCTCAACTCCAATCGAGTGCACCTTTCCGCCATTCATACACGAACCCTATTGTAAGGATGAGTAGAAAGGCCATCATAGACCAAAACCCAAACAGCCCTACTCTGTTCAACACCAGTGCCCAAGGAAAAAGAAAGGTTACCTCCAAATCAAAGATGATAAATAGAATTGCTACTAGATAAAATTGGACATCGAAACGGCTCCTGGCATCATCAAATGGATCGAACCCGCACTCGTAAGCAGATATCTTCTCTGGGTCCGGTTTTCGGGTAGATGCCAAGAAAGAAACCCCTAACAAGATGATCGCTAATCCTGTGGCTATCAAGAAATAAATGAAAATGGCAAGATACTCTACCATGTGGATTTCTGTTTTTTGATCGATTTGGTATTTGTGCTCGATCTAGATATCTTTTTGGGGTCACTCCTCCTTCTTGATGCATTGCTTGCATCGGGCAGTGAGCCCCTCAACTAGGAGGGAACAGGCGAGACCTTGCCCTCGGTTAGAGGGGCTCAGCCTCCAGAACGGAGGGTGGCTTTGCTATGCATAAGCAGAAGCAGAAGCAGAAGCATCAAATCAACCCTCCATTGGCCTCCCTCTCCACCTTGAGGTTTAGATCTGTTCTGGAGACAAGGCTGTCGAGTCTTGCCCCGAGGACGACGGGGATCGAACCCGCGGCCTTTGACGTGACAGGCCAATACTCTGACCAACTGAGCTACGTCCTCGAGCGACCAGAATAACCATTTCTAGGGGTGTTAGACCAGCTGTCAGGAGATTCCAATACAACAAGATTGTTGAGATCGGGGCTTCAAACAGACAGGATTGATGTTAGCATCTCTACCCCCTCTTGCTCGTGCTGCTGCATGCAGCAGCACGAGAAAGGGGGGGGGTTTCGGACAAGTTTGGGGAGAGAGCTCCACACTTTGTGTGATGGAGCGATAAGGTGAGAGACATCCATGTGCTCAGCATCGCTCCCCTAGAATTGCAAATTCTAGGGAAGCGATGCTGGACAGATGCAGATTGCTGCCAAGAGACGCCCATGCCATCTTAGGCCACGGGGGCCGTGTTCAATGAAGACTCATCGGCTCGGAGGTGCGGATTCTTGTAATAGACCAGGAACTGCTCAAACTTGCCGAGGAATGGCAAGAAAACGAGGAAGTAGAGGAAGAAATAGACTGAGGCGGCTTGCCCAAGGAAGATGTACGGGTCCTCAACTGGCTGTTGCCCAATCCAAACCAACACTATGCAATCCGCCACTAGCAGCCAAAACAGCTTCCTGTGGATAGGTCGGAATAGGGAGCTCCTCACCTGTGAGGTGTTTATAAACGGCAGTGACAACAATGCTATGAAAACCAAAGCAATAGCAGCAACCCCACCGAGCTTGTTTGGAATGCTGCGGAGGATGGCATACACCCAGAGGAAATACCATTCCGGCACAATGTGCGCCGGTGTTGACATGGGGTTTGCCGGTATGTAGTTGTCGGGGTGTCCCAGCGCGTTGGGGTAGAAATAGACAAAGATTGAGAACAATATAGCAAATGCCACCCAACCCACCAAGTCCTTCACGTAGAAGTATGGGTAGAAGCTCACCTTGTCAACTGTCCCGTTCGTCCCTAAGGGGTTGTTCGATCCATATTGATGGAGTGCGGCTATGTGAACTATGGAGGCTCCAGCAATGATGAAGGGCATCAGGTAATGAAGGCTGTAGAAGCGATTCAACGTAGCATTGTCTACTGAGAACCCCCCCCACAACCAGGTTACTATGCTATCCCCTACAACAGGTATAGCACTAGCCAAACTGGTGATCACCGTTGCACCCCAAAAGCTCATCTGTCCCCACGGCAACACGTAGCCGATGAAGGCAGTGATGATCATCAATAGCAGGATCACAACTCCCAAGCACCAAACCAATTCACGAGGGCTTGAATAGCTGCTGTAGTAGAGGTTGCGGAACATGTGGAGGTAAACCACCAGGAAGAACATGCTTGCTCCATTGGCGTGCGCATATCGAAGCAGCCATCCCCCCTCAACGTCCCTCATGATGTGCTCCACGCTCAAGAAGGCCAAGTCGACATGTGGAGTGTAGTGCATGGCTAGGAAGATGCCGGTGGCCATTTGAATCAAGAGACAAAGGCCTGCTAAACTCCCAAAGCTCCAAAAATAGTTTAAATTGCTGGGAGTTGGGTAGTCTATTAGATGGTCGTTAATTGTGGAGAAAAGGGGTTGCTTAACTATTGATAACCGTTTCATAAAACTGTTTGTTTTTACCGCAATCTTGCTTCTCTTCTTTGGCAGCCGTTCTTCGTGGCCCGTGCATTGATTGCATCACTTCCAGAGCATTGCTCTGGAAGTGATGCAAGCAACCCGACCCCCTCTTGCTCTGATGCGGAAGCGCATCAAGGGCGGGGGGCCATCGAACCCCCTCAAGCCCGTGCTGCGCTAGCTGCGCTCGCCCTTGAATCCCAAGGCCGCCTCGCTGAACGGAAGGTACTCATTGCCGTTTAGGCCCAAGTGGACAGCCCAACCCTTCACCTTAGTGGAGATGTATTGCATCGTTCAGATAGATGCAGATCAGGATGGTAAACACATATGCTTGGAGGCAAGCTACCCCTATTTCGAGCCCAGTCAAGGCAAACACAATCACAACTGGTATGACTGAGGCTGCGCTCAAGACCCCTCCAAAGGAGAGCATGGTCCAGGCAAAGCTGCTAATAATCTTCACTAGGGTGTGCCCCGCCATCATGTTGGCAAACAATCGAACGCCAAGGCTCACTGCACGGAAGCAGTAAGAGACCAATTCCAGAACCACCAAGAGGGGTGCCAATGCCAAGGGAGCCCCCTTTGGCAGCAAGAAGCTAAAGAAATGGATGCCATGCCTCTGGAACCCTACTGTGGTAATGCCTATGAACAGCGACAAGGAGAGGCCAAATGTTACAACCAAATGGCTTGTGGCTGTGAAGCTGTAAGGGATCATTCCAACTAGATTGCTGCTCAGCAGGAAGAGGAAGGTCGTCAATACAAGTGGAAAGTATTTCCTGCCTTCGGCCCCTATCTGCTCCTCTACCAAACTCGCCACAAATTGATAAGTCATTTCAACCACGGATTGCCAGCGTGAAGGCACCAAGAACCCCCCCCCTCTAGTCACTAAATAGAGAAGGAGGGAAACCAACCCAGTGGCCACTAATAGATAAAGTGAAGAGTTGGTAAATGACAAGAAGAGATTACCAACTCGGATGGGCAAGATGCTAACAACAGAGAATTGCTCCAACGGCGAGTAAATCATGTGTGAAATAGTTCTTTTAGTCGGCAGTGGCCTGCATGCACCACCCCTCCAAAGCAGGGCCTAGATCCCTTCAAGGTTTACATAAGTTCTATACAAAGGGGCCTGCTCCCTGTGTGCCATTCTGGCAAAACGCAACGTTCTTGCATTGCTGCCGCCCAGCTTGCGGGCCCCCCGCCCGCACCCAGCACATGCCCAGAAGGCCCCAGCACCCTGCAAAGGATGGAGCTGATGCGAACAGTTCCTGGCCCCCCCGAGGGGGTTCGATGGGATGTGGCAAGAGCCACACAACCCGTGCGGAGCAAGGTACACGAGGGGGTTGCACTGGAAGGGGATGCTTGCACTGTGTGCAACCGCAGTCTGCTAAGTGGACCGCTCTGGGTTGCAGCGCTTGAGGCCCCATGTTCCTGCACCATTGCACACCTCAACCAGGGCGCAGGCTATTGCGCCAGACGCCCCCCTCTTGCTCGGCTTGCTGCCGTCCCACTTGCTGCTGTCCCGCTTGCTGCAGCAAGCGGGGCAGCAGCAGCAGGACGGCCTTGCTCTCATGCGAAAGCGCATCAAGGGCGGGTGGCCAACGGCCCCCCTCGCAGGCCTTGCTCCGCACGGGTTGTGTGGCTCTTGCCACATCCCATCGAACCCCATCCCTGCTATGTGCTGTGCTGAAGGGCGGGCTCAGCTCGGAATGCTGCGACCATATCTAAGCCCCTCCCCAATAATAAATGGATACAAACAAGAAGAGCCACACCACATCAACCATGTGCCAGTACCATGCGGCTGCCTCAAATCCAAAATGATGCTTCTTTGTGAAATGGTGTGAAAGCAGCCGGAAGAGGCAAACCGTAAGGAATATTGTGCCAACTATCACGTGAAATCCGTGGAACCCCGTCGCGAGATAGAAGGTAGACCCATAAACCCCATCGGCGATGGTAAACGGGGCCTCTAGGTACTCATATGCCTGGAACCCTGTAAACACAAGGGCCAGCAAGACCGTGATTAGGAGAGCCGCAATGCCCTGCTCGCGGTGTCCCGCTAAGATTGCATGGTGGGCCCAGGTGACTGATGCCCCCGATGACAGGAGGATGATGGTGTTTAGAAATGGGACTTCCCATGGATTCAACACCTGAATCCCCTTTGGGGGCCACACAGCGCCTATTTCTACCGTGGGCGCCAAGCTGGAATGGAAGAATGCCCAAAAGAATGCCAGGAAGAACATTATCTCCGATACTATAAACAAGATCATTCCATAACGGAGACCTAGCTGCACTGCTACGGTGTGATGCCCTTGGTAGGTAGATTCCCTAACGACGTCTCTCCACCACACACACATAGAGTAGATAATCATAGCTATGCCAAAGGCAAGAACTAAGCCCCCACCGACATAGCTGTGCATATACATTACGCCGCCTACCGTGGTAACGAGACAGGCTAGAGAGGCCAGCAAAGGCCATGGGCTTGGATCCACTAAATGAAAGGGGTGTTTTCTCATACCTAAATCTTCTGTTTAATGTTGTTTCTGCAACGCTCACCATCTCTACCACTTGCAAGAGAATTGAGGGGGTTCGCTGGGATGTGGCAAGAGCCACACAACCCGTGCGGAGCAAGGCCGTGCATTGGAAAGCAATGCAAGAGGGGGTGCAGGCATGACAGACCTCAAGAACCCCCCCAGACCCCCCTTGCTCATGATGCGTTTGTGCATCATGAGCAAGGGGGGCGCCGAACCCCTGCCCAAGGGCGCTTTTCGTTGAGAAGCTGGACGCCGCAAGAAGATGTTTTGTCATCATCCCATTAGAGGGGCCACAACAACGAGGGGCCAAAACCAGGCCTAACTGCTCATTGATAGGCCATCTCGAGATTGTTAGATGCCACTTGTGGACCCATCTCACCTGCCCACCTTAGATCTAAGATGGGGGCTCTTGGTTGATGAGTTCTCTGTTGGTCTATTTGTTCTGCATTGCAGAGCAATGCGTCTGCCCTTCACTTCTTACTCCTTACTCCTTACTCCTCCTGCAATTTGTTGGAGATCCAGCCAACGTAGTTCTCCAGAGAGACGGCTTCCACCACTATGGGCATGAACCCATGATTGGCACCACACAGTTCGCTGCACTGTCCATAAAACACGCCCTCCCTTTTTATAAAGATTGGTGTCTGATTCAAACGGCCAGGAACGGCATCACATTTTACTCCCAGAGAAGGGACAGCCCAGCTGTGGAGGACATCAGCAGATGTAATAATCATTCTGATGTGGGTGTTGACCGGAACCACCACTCGGTTGTCCACCTCTAGCAGGCGAAGCTGCCCTGGTTCCAAGTCATCTTCAGGAATCAAGTAACTATCGAACGCTATCGATGATTCATCAGAAGTGTTGTAATCAGAGTACTCATATGACCAATACCATTGATGCCCTATAGCCTTAACAGTTACCGCAGGATCCACAACCTCATCCATGCTGTAAAGCAGAGCAAAGGAGGGGATGGCTATCAAAACGAGAACGAGGCTTGGTGCCACCGTCCAGGCGATCTCGATAGTGGTTCCATGAATGATCTTTTCGGGAACAGGGTTCTTCTTCTGCTGGAAATGGTAAAGCGTTCGCACCAACATCCAGAGCACAAAGACCAAAATTACTACCATAAAGAAGCAGATGTCATGGTGCAAGTCGATAATACCTTGCATAACTGGCGTTGCTGGGTCTTGAAACCCCATTTGCCAGGCTTCTGGCGCATCTAGATGTCCCACAACGGGCAGGCAAAACAACAAAGCAATATAGTAAAACATAGATCTTGTCCTTTATTCCTTGATTTAACCTCTAACGATCAGTCTGCTTTGCTTCTCGGATTCATTCACTCTCTCTACTCGGGGTTCTTGCATTGCAAGCCAAGGCAACCCCCCTCTTGCATTGCTTTCCAATGCACGGCCTTGCTCCGCACGGGTTGTGTGGCTCTTGCCACATCCCATCGAACCCCCGCGATCCGCTTCTTGTTGCTTGCAGCAGCAGCAAGGCCTTGCTCGCGCTGCGCTTTCGCAGCACGAGCAAGAACCCCCCCCGTGATCCGCACGGACTTGATGCACATGCCCCCGTTGCTTTGCGATGCAGTGCACCGCGCTCCAACCCTAAGGCCGCTTCAATCAATAAGGTGATGCCGCCTACCACCAGCGATACCGCAAGAAGGAACGGTTCGATTCTGCCGCCTTGTGGAGAGAGTCTCTCCTCTGACGGGGCTCCCCCCTTTTGTAATAGGCATCGATCAGTTCCTCCGCTAGGCAGGAAGACAGCCCCTTGCCACGCCTCCTTACCCGTTCACGGGCAGAAGTGATAATCCACCGAATTGCTAGCCGTTCCCCCCTTGCTTTTGGAACTGTGCAGGGGATTTGCCGCGTGATCCCCGCTATCTTCTTCTTCCGCACCTCTAAGCTTGGTTCAACGTTGGAGATGGCACGGGCCAGATGGCTCAACACAGAGGCCTGGGGTTCGTTGGCCATCCACGGGCCGTGCTTAGCTTGACGAGCAAGAGGGGGTGCGATGGCCACCCCCCCTTGATGCGCTTGCGCACCAGAGGAAGGCCAACGAGGGGGCAGGGGGACCTGCGCCTTGGCCCCCTTGAGATGTAGACCTAGCGCTGCACTGCCACCCAATGGGTGGCCCTTCAATGGCCAAAAATAGACGGGTCTCTTGGTGTGGAACCTCAGCCCCACCCCTGCCCTTGCAGGGCTTGCATGGGCTGTAACGCCCGCGTTCCCGTTGGGGCTCTGCGACCCATTTGGCAAGACAGCGTTCGGGTTCGATGGGCTATGCCCCAGTGGGGCCTCAACCCCCAACACCCCCCCTCGTGGGCCGGGGGTGGCCATCGAACCCCTTCGCTCACCCCCCTCCTTAACAAAGGAAAGCCTCTTGATAGAGAAGCGCGGGGAGAGAGCCCCTGAGAATGGGAGGCCTAGCAGGGTGCCCAAGTGGCCTTTGCCTTGAGAGAAGGCTTCCCCAAAGCTGGCCCCCGGGAAAGACGCCAAATAGAATGGAAATGATGGAATGCCCGGAGATTCAGTTGCCTTGCGGCCCAAGGCAATGGAAGCCGTTCGATTGGGTGCCGAACGCTTGCCAGACCTTGAGGTCCGCAGCCCCTCCCCGACCGCCCGTTCAGCCAGAATGGCGCTTCGGGCGCCCCTGTTGTAGAGGTTGCTCCGCCCGCCCTCTTCCAATTTCTCACAGAAGAGGGTCAAGGAATCCGCTAGCAACCCAACCGACACCCCCTTCTTGCCGTGGCGCATCAATTGGTTTACCAGCTTGGTCAGATAAGCAGGCAGAGCCCGTGGGGCAACATGGGGGGAGGCTTTCTGCCTAGACACCTTCGCTTCCCCTACATGGGAAGGCCACCGGACGGGGCCTCCACTGATTGGTGATCCATGCCCCCACCCCCCTAGCTTGCCGATCAAGAGACGATGGTTTACACGCTCCTGACCCTGCGAATCTGAATAGACGGGCAATTCCTCGGGTGATTGCCCTGCAGGGGAATGAGTGGACCCTCCCTCAACCACCCTTGATTTAGGTTGTACACCACTTGCTGCAAAACTAGTCTCGAGGAGGCCTCTAGCAGTTGTGCTGTTTGATGGATCGGTGTCCAGAAAGGCAGCCACATCCCGCCCCAAACCAATTGTTTGGGACCAACGTGGTGACATCAAGCAGGCCCTATTGTCTCTTAATCTAGAACCTGGCGCTGGGGTCTGCATTGTGGATTGGTTTGAATTTGAATTTGAATTTGACTCTGTTCTTCTGGCAGCCATTTTTGATTCGGCAAAGGGAAACGTTTTGTGCGAGGTGAAGTGTGCCATTCGGAATTGTTTTTTGTTTGTTCGCTACCTCTACGGCCGTAAAGCCACGGGTTGGCTTGTAATTTCTCTTGGTCTGGGCTTGAACCCGACAATTGGCGATTTCCTCAGGGTTCAGGCCTTGGATTGGCACGGGCAGTGCCGGCTTTGCAATGCATCATTGCATGCACCAACACGTCTAGCCGAGAGGGGAGCTGGTTGTATTGCACTCTTTCTTCTCTGACATGATTTGGGGTTTGGCGTCAAAGCCCCACAGGTTGAGGCGCGAGAAAGGGAGTTAGATCCCACCGGAAATGGCTCGTGAATCGAACGATCTGCCAATCAATTGAGATCTCTGTCAAGCAGAGCGCAGCAAGCTGCGCCCCTCTTCGCACCCCAAGCAATGCAGCTTCTTGCCACGCAACAGACGTGAATCTCTGGCAGAAGCGAGTGGGATCTAGCAAGTGCCGACAAGAAAGATTCCCTTTCCCTATGTTTGCATCAATGCTGCTGGTTTGGGGTCACGCAGAGCTCTGCCCTGCAAATGAGGGGAGATGCGTTGGTTTGAAGATTGACAGAGCTATGTTGCGGGGCTTCCGCACGTCCATTTTGTTGGCGCGCAATGCCTCCGACAATTGATTGATGGAGCACCCGCCACTTTCTGTTGCAATCCGTTGATTGCAGCCTTCTATGACTTTCTCCTCTTTGCCCCGTACTTAGATCTGCTTTGTCGCCGTTGGACCACCCCCTGGGCATCTAACACACCTCGAACTACGTGGTACTTTACCCCAGGCAGGTCCTTCACCCTGCCGCCACGTATTAGGACTACTGAGTGTTCCTGGAGATTGTGGCCTTCGCCTGGGATGTAAGCGCTAACTTCGGCGTAATTGGTCAACCTAACCTTGGCTACCTTGCGCAAGGCTGAATTTGGTTTCTTTGGTGTTCTAGTAAAGACACGCAAGCAAACTCCTTGCTTCTGTGGCGATTGCTTCAGGGCAGGGGTCTTCCTTCTTACCCTCTTTGGAGGCCGCTCATTCTTGGTCTTTATAATTTGATGGATAGTGGGCATTCTGGTATTGGTTTTTTGGCGGGAGCTTTGTCAACTATCTAGATGGGATTAGGATGAAGCATGGAAGCGCAAGCAGCTCCACGAAGTGCATGGCCTTGATTGCAATTTGCTTGTTGTGAATCTGTGGAGCTAAGGCCCGGCAGGCCCAACAGGGGCAGGCCTGCTAGCGGCAGGCCCAGCAGGGGCAGGCCTGATAGCGGCAGGCCCCACAGGGGCAGGCCTGATAGGGGCAGGCCTCACCGGGGCAGGGGCCCTGTCCCAAGCCCATTTCGCTGAACGGCCCCTGCCCCCAAGGGCTTTTTGTTGAGCAGGCCCCCCAAGGGGGGGGACGCTAAACGGGCCCCGCCCCCTCAAGGTCCGCTTGCTGCTACAAGTAGCAGCAAGGGAAGCAAGGCCACCGACAGCCGTCTTATCGCTGCAGGATGTTTGCAACGGAGCACCTGATCACATCCAGGAAGACGTCTGGCATCAGCCCCATAACAAGGACCGATGCCACAAACGGCAAGAGAAGGAAGAACTCTCGCCGAGAGAGGTCGGCAAAGGCAGCTAGATAGTATGGTTTAGGGAAGCCATACAGGAGCCTATTGCAGAGCCAAAGGGCATAAGCAGCTCCTAGCACCATAGTAGATGCTGCCATTGTAGCCACAAAGGTGTTGCTGCGGAAAGCTCCAACAAGGACTAAGAATTCACCAACAAAGTTGGCAGTTCCAGGCAGGCTGATGTTTGCCATGGTAAAGAACAGGAACATTGTAGCGAATATCGGCATGCTCCGTGCACAGCCACCGTAGTATCGGAGGAGCCGGGTTTTGTGTCGATCGTAGAGGAACCCAACCAACAAGAAGAGGGCGGGCGACACAAGCCCGTGGGCTAACATCAAGAGAACTGCCCCCTCCACACCCTGGGGGTTTAAACTGAACAGGCCCAGGGTAACGAAATTCATGTGCGCCACTGATGAGTAAGCTATTATCTTCTTCAGGTCTACTTGGCGCAGGGTCGTGAGTGAGCTGTATATTATGGCTAAGATGCTTAGGGTCTCAATCAAGGGCGTAAAGAAGATGGAAGCGTATGGGAAGAGCGGGATTGAGAACCGCAAGAATCCGTACGTCCCCAATTTCAGGAGGATGCCTGCCAAGATCACCGATCCTGCTGTGGGCGCCTCCACGTGGGCCTCTGGCAACCAGATGTGGACTGGCAACATGGGGACCTTGACTGCAAAGCTTGCAAAGAAAGCCAACCAAAGGATTAGCTCGCGGGTCTCGCTGAATTGTGTGGCATAGAGGATTTGCAAATCAGTTGTCCCCGTTTGGCAATATATCAGCAGTATTGCCAGCAACATCAGCAATGACCCCACCAAGGTATAGAGAAAGAATTGATAGGCGGCCCTTATCTTTCTTTCTCGTGAGCCCCACACCCCAATTATCAGGAACATCGGTATAAGAACGCTCTCAAAGAAGATGTAGAAGAAGAGGAGATCTAAGGCAGAGAACGCCGCTATCAATAAACTCTCTAGAAGAAGGAACGCCACGCAGTACTCCTTCACTGAAGCCTTGATTGTGGTCCATCCTACCAGTATGCAGATGGGGATGAGGAAGGTTGTAAGAACAATGAAGAAGAGAGATATGCCGTCCAGACCTACAACAAAGCTGAGCGTTGTGTATTCGCCACCATTGGCAGATGGCTGAATCAGAGCAAAGCTGTTGACAAACTGGAACCGTCCCGACGAGTTGTCAAACTGGATCCAAAGCAGGAGAGAGATAAGGAAGGTCAGCAGAGAGGCTGCAAACCCAATGCTTCGCACCAGTTTCTCATTCCACGCGGGCACAAACAATATTAGAAGAACACCTATCAGGGGCAAAAACAGGATCAAGGGAAGGATTGACATGATAGAGACCGTTTCTTAGTGAGCTTCGCATCTGTTGGCTGTGCGTTGCCTTGCAACGCAGCCATGCCTGCTGCACTTGCGCAGCAGCAGCAAGGTCCTACGGAGGGAGAGAGAGAGCCCCTGCACTTGCACTGCACTGCACTTGCAGCAGAAGTAGAGGTAGAGGTAGAGGTAGAGGTGCAGTGCAAGTGCAGGCCATCAACCCCCTCTTGCATTGCTTTCCAATGCACGGGCCTTGCTCCGCACGGGTTGTGTGGCTCTTGCCACATCCCATCGAACCCCTGTGGCTAGGGGATTGATTACGGCAACCAATCGAAGCCTACCAATATCCCAGAAACCAGAACTACCCAGGCCAAAGAGAGCGGAAGGAAAACCTTCCATCCTAGCCTCATAAGCTGGTCGTAACGGTATCTAGGGAATGCAGCCCGAACCCACACAAAGAGGAAGAGGAAGAGCACCACCTTCAACCCCAGCCAAAAGGCCCCAGGGACCCATTGCAGGATCAACAGGTTGGCAGGTGGCAACCATCCACCCAGGAAGAACAATGAGCAGAGTGTGCTCATTACAAGGATGTTGGCATACTCGCCCAAGAAGAAGAGGGCAAACCCCATTGAGGAGTATTCTACGTTGTAGCCAGCTACCAACTCAGCCTCAGCCTCCGGCAAGTCAAATGGGGCTCTGTTGGTCTCTGCCAAGCAAGAGACAAAGAAGAGGACGAGAAGGGGGAAGAGGGGGACACAGAACCATATGTTTTGTTGCGCGAGCACTACTGCGCTCAGGTTGAGGGAGCCTACGCAGAGAAGAACAGTTATCACTATCAAACCAATCGACACCTCATACGAGACCATTTGAGCCGCAGACCGCAAACTCCCCAGGAAGCCATACTTGGAGTTGCTGGACCAACCAGCGGTGATTATGCCATACACACCGAGAGATGATATGGCAAATATGTAGAGCAGGCCAACATCTATGTCAGCTAGCACCAAGCCCTCACCAAAGGGTATCACCGCCCAGGCCACTTGGCTCAACAAGAAGGTGAGCAAGGGGGCTACAAGGAAGATCACCACATTGGCGCTGCTTGGCAAGACCGGCTCCTTTACGGCCAGCTTGAGCCCGTCGGCTATGGGCTGGAACAGCCCAAAGATGCCTACCACGTTTGGCCCCTTCCGTCGTTGCATGGACGCCATGACCTTCCGCTCCGCCAAAGTCAAGAATGCTACTGCCAACAGCAGTGGTACAGTTATCCCTAAGATCTTTAAGATCAAACTAACAATTAAGAAATTCATGACCGTGTTCTTGTTTTCTGTCTTGGTTTTGCACCAATAGGCCGTGCATCGATTGCAGAGAGCCTTTGCCCCGCTTGCTGCTGTCCCGCTTGCTGGAGCAAGCGGGACAGCAGCACGAGCAAGGCCTTACAACATGAAGGCTACCCTTAATGGGGTTCGATGGCCACCCCCGGCCAACGAGTGGGTTCGATGGGATGTGGCAAGAGCCACACAACCCGTGCGGAGCAAGGCCGTGCATTGGAAAGCAATGCAAGAGGGGGCAGAGGCGTCGATGGCATGCACATGCATGCAGGCCTCCTGAAAGGCCTGCATGCATGTGCTGCCAGGGCAGCACTGGAGGGCGTGCATTGCAATGCGTGCACTGTGTGCAAGAGCGCATTGCCTTTCACTGCAATCCTAGCGAGCAGCTAGGAATCTCTCAGTAAAGCCGTCAAAGAACTCCTTGAGCTTCTTGTCTAGATCATCGCTGATCACCTTCTTCTCAGCGATCTCTGAGAGGATGTCGGGGCTAACCTCTTGCAAGAGAGCTTGCTGGAAGGGCAGAATGTCCGGCAGGCTCAATCTGTCTAGATACCCCTTTGTGGCAGCGTAAACGATAACCACCTGTCTCTCAATAGGTATAGGGCTAAACTGCGGCTGCTTCAGCATCTCTGTGAGGCGAGCTCCGCGGTTTAGCAGATATTGAGTGGCAGCATCCAAGTCTGACCCAAACTGGGCGAAGGCGGCAACCTCTCGGTACTGTGCCAACTCCAGCTTCAACGTTCCAGCTACCTGTTTCATTGCCTTCAACTGGGCAGCCGAGCCCACTCGGCTAACTGACAGGCCCACGTTGATGGCAGGTCGGATCCCCTTGTAGAAGAGCTCCGTTTCAAGGAAGATCTGTCCATCGGTAATGGAGATCACGTTGGTAGGGATGTAAGCTGAGACATCACCTGCCTGTGTCTCGATCACTGGTAGTGCTGTCAAGGACCCAGCCCCCAGCTTGTCGGACATCTTGGCGGCCCTCTCTAAGAGGCGTGAGTGCAGATAGAACACGTCCCCCGGGAATGCCTCACGGCCTGGAGGTCGTCGCAGGAGCAGCGACATCTGACGGTAGGCAACCGATTGCTTGCTCAAGTCATCATAAATGATGAGTGCGTGCATCCCATTGTCGCGGAAGTACTCCCCCATGGCACAGCCTGAGTATGGGGCTAGGAATTGCAATGGAGCTGGATCAGAGGCGGTGGCTGCAACAATGATTGAGTACTGAAGGGCCCCTTCTCGCTCTAAGATCTTAACCAATTGAGCAACCGTTGAACGTTTCTGGCCCACAGCCACATAGACACAATAAAGCTTTTGTCCTGAACCATTCTCCCCACTGTTCACTGCCCTTTGGTTCAATATGGTATCGATAGCAATTGCGGTCTTGCCGGTTTGGCGGTCACCAATGATCAATTCCCGTTGGCCACGGCCGATTGGCACAAGGCTATCCACCGCCTTCAAGCCAGTTTGCATAGGCTCACTGACTGATTTACGTGCAATGATCCCAGGTGCCTTGACCTCGACACGCTGACGCTTCACGTCGGTCAATGGACCCTTCCCATCTATGGGTTGCCCCAATGCATCTACCACACGGCCCAGGGTTCCCTTGCCCACTGGCACGTCCACAATCGCCCCAGTCCGCTTCACTATGTCCCCTTCCTGGATGGCAGTGTCACTGCCAAACAGAACTACACCAACATTGTCGCTCTCCAGGTTGAGGGCCATGCCCTTTACGCCGCTCTCAAATTCTACCATTTCGCCTGCCTGTATCTTGTTAAGGCCATAAACACGGGCAATCCCATCCCCTATAGACAAGACACGACCTATTTCATCAATATTGAGCTTCGAGTAGCTCTTTAAGATCTTCTGTTCTAATAGCGTTGACATCTCGCTTAAATGAAGAGCCATAAACTTTCCTTTTTTACATCAGCAGCAGCTTGATCAAACCCTGTTGATCAATTGCCATCGGCGGTCTGCGTTTTGTTGTGCATCAACATGTGTGCCAAGTTGTTGTGTGATGCTCGGATTGAGTGGGCAGCAACCCGCCCTTGCACATATTGCACGCATTGCCTTGCAATGCAATGCAATGCAACCCCCTCTTAGGCCCCCAGGAACAGGCTGAGGAGGGGTTTAGGCGGCTGCATCATTAGGGAAGAGAAGAGCTACCAAGACGACCCCCATTGCCTGTTCCCAATCTTTAGTCGCTAGTTGCCTCAGGTGCCCAGCCTGGAAAAGGGTTGCATTGCAAGGCAATGCAACCCAACGCGTGCACTATGTGCAAGGGCGGTGTTAGTGGCAGGCTGATGGGCAACCACTGAGGAAAGGGGTTCGATGGCCATCCGCCCTTGATGCGCTTGCTCATCAGAGCAAGGCCGTCCTACTGCTGCTGTCCCGCTTGCTGCAGCAAGCGGGACAGCAGCAAGCCGAGCAAGAGGGGGTTCGATGGCCACCCCCGGCCTGCGAGGGGGTTCGATGGGATGTGGCAAGAGCCACACAACCCGTGCGGAGCAAGGCCCGTGCATTGGAAAGCAATGCAAGAGGGGGCAGGGTGCCAAGCACCCACCCATTGCCTGTGATCTCAGGCAGGAAGCGTCCACAAATTGGAACGCAAGCAGATCTTGAGCCGATGCCGCTCCTGGGAAGTCAAATCCTTCCTCAAAGCTACGGGCATCCCCTTCAGGGAATTGGTAGCAAGCAAGGTGAAGGGGTATTGATACTGTTCTGCTGATGCTAGTCTGGTATTCAGCCACATGGCACAGAAGAGGATCTCGTCTACCATGCAGCCACCACTTGTCGACTGGCTTCAGCTGAAAGACCGAGGTTGCTCTCCTATGGTGCGCAAACCATAGGCAATAGAGGGAATGGTCCCTCACCAGCTCGATTTGGTGACTCCCATTAAGAGCCCCTGCGAGGCCATTCTACGAAACGAAATGCGTGAGAGCTTGCAGAAACGATAAACCCCGCGCCCACGGCCAGTTGCTATGCATCGGTTTCTCAACCGTGTAGGGGAACCATTGCGATTCAAGCTGTTTAGCAGCTGGAGCGACTTGAACCTCACCTCATGGGGAAGGGAAAGATCCTGGATTATCGATTTGTACTCTATCCTTCTCAACTCTTGTCTCTTACAAAGCTGCCTACGGTTCTGGTCTCTTCCTGTTTGATTTGTCATAATGTTGGGTAGTTTTCTTGAGGTGGACCCTCCCTAAGGGGGATTTGCCAACACCCTTTCCCCGGGGAAGGGGTGTTGCATCTCCCTGACACCGTGCGCAAACCCACCATGGCTCCTTAAGGCGGAGCGCCCTAAGGAGCTGCATGACACAAACATGCATGCAATGGCTGGTGGCTAGCGATGCGGGGAGGAGCTCTGCAGCGATGCCATGATTCGATAGATCTTGCTAAGGGAGTGCCTACTCCTTAGCCATCTCCCAAAAGGAGGGGGGTTCTAGAACTGGGCTGCTTCTGCAAGCTCCTTAGCTTGCTCAATGCTTGTTTCTGCAAGCGATTATCAACCTCAGGGTGGGGCTTCAAACTCTATTTGTAGCAGATCCAAACCTTTATCCCAACCTTTCCAAAGGGGGTTAAGGCGCTCCGCGAAGCAAAGCCCAGCTTGGAAGAGAAGACGTGCGAAGATGTTTGACCCCATTGAAACCCCTCCTCTCGAGAGCGTTGTGCCTTCTTCGAGCGGCCACCCACCCGCCCAGAGCAGCTGACCTTTACCCCTTCGATGTACCTTTTTTGGAGCTCTCGCATCAGGGCTTGTTTGATTCGCCGGAACGGAACTCTCCGCTCCAAATAGTAAGCTATCTCTTCAGATAGGAATCGGGCAGTTTGCTCCTCCTCCATTGATTTGTATGGATACATAGCAACGGAGAGGCCCAATCCCCTGCCAAGCACTGCTTCCATTGTAGAGATTGAGGAGTGGTTACCTTGCTTACGGATCTCTCTTATGGAGGACCTCAGCCAGCTAACGGGGGCTAGCATCGGCCCAGTGTGGGGCCTTTCCCTAAGCCCTCTCTTTTGATCACACGGCCCAGGGGCCGGTGGCCGTCTTCCGGCTACGGATGGGGCTAACGCCAGCGGGGAGAGTGTGTGCAACCCGCGGGATGATCGCGCCGGGTTTGAATACCCCCCCCAACTCGAAGAGCCCGCACGGCCCGAAGTCCCATATGGGGGTCTTGATGAGGAGGCTCCTTTGCCTGTGGGCTTCTTCCCAGGATTCAACCCCGCCCTTGTCAACCCATGAGCATAGGGTTGCAGCTGGTTGATCAATGACAGGTAACCTTCGCCCCTCCCTTCAAACCAAACCAGGCGGTGCATTCTGTAGAAAAGTGCAAAGTCCTTATCAAGGAGCAGGCTCGCGGTGTTGCCCCTCCTCTTGGTTATGGAGAGGAGGGTGGAATAGATGAAAAGCTTCCTTTCCCAACGTGGCATCCACCCGCGGCTATAGCCGCTCCCTCTTGAGGCAGGGGACCCCCCCCTCAGGGAAGGGGGGGCAAGTGGGCTTCTGTGATCATTAGCTGCCCCTGCGCCCCTTCCCAGTTGAGCGAGGCCGTGAGGGCTGCTGCCCCAAAGACGTGTGCCAACAAGAGGTGCCTGCCTCTGTCCAGGCTCCACTCCAACCCCCAGTCCACCATTGGGCAATGGGTGCGCACGCCTCTGTAGAGGGCGTGACGGAATGAGTGGTCTCAATTGGAATCGCTCACCTCTCTCACCCCGTGATCTCTCTGGATTGAGGTAAAGCATCAAGACCTTACCCCTTTTCGGCATCAAAGTCAAGGCCACCAAGGGTTTTGGATACCTAATCTGCTCAAAGATCTTGTCAAGGTAAGACCTTGCCTTAATGTCAAGCGACAACAGGGTGGAATAATGGAGATAACTGTACCAGCAAGAGTCAAAACTCTTGTTTGTTGTTTTTAATCTTAGTGAAATGGGGTTGGCTTTTTGTCCCATATGTAGATGTGATTGTTTTTTTAGAGTGTTTGTATAGCAGAGCTCTCCAACCAATGAACCAGCAGTACAAGTGATGAGAGGCCGACGAAACGCTTTGCAGGGGCTGGATGCCCCCCTCCCTCCGGCTTGTGCCGCTGCAAGCGCAGCAAGCGGAGTCCCGTTGCAGGGCAATCGAATTCCAATACCGTTTCTTGCAAGACATGCCCCTCAAAGGGAAGATTTGCTAAGCATCACAAAGCCATGCTGGGCCAACCTAAGGATTGGAAGAGAGGCTTTGAGCCCATCTTTCCCGAGAGGAGAGCTCACTCCCTAAGATGGATTTGAACCAACGACCTAACGGTTAACAGCCGTCCGCTCTACCACTGAGCTATTAGAGATCCCTTTGCGAGCAGAATCTGGGACCTGGGGTCTCTGGATGATGCCAAGGCTTTCTTCGCTGCAATCTAGTGGCCGTTAGCCACTGGCACCGTTCACATTGTTGTGGCATCGCTTGGCTTCTCTCCAATGCACAACGGGGCTTGTGAGTGTGCACAGCCGCCGTTGGTGAGCAACCCCGCCCTTGCTGCGCTTGCTACTGCTTGCTGCTTGCTGCTTGCTGCTTGCTGCTTGCTGCTGCTTGAAGCAGCATGAGCAAGAACCCTCTCTCGAATCTCTTGTTTGGCCTGTGCACAGGCCTTGTGGTGCGAAGAACGCGGGCAATCAAAGCAGAGGGCTGCTTCCTTGCCCGCCTGTTGGGCAAACTGGCGGCGCATTGTCTTGCATTTTGTGCTTCCTCGGCTGCTTTTGCCACTTTTGCTTGCTGGAGATCTGCAGAATTGACAAGATAAAGGAGTCAATCCAGCCGCAGGTTCCCCTACGGCTACCTTGTTACGACTTCGCTCCAGTTGCCAAACAGTTCTTGGTCATTCTACGCCCCTTCTTGTGTTGCGCGCCTCACCCGCTTTGGGGGCCCATCCCACCTAAGGGCTGGGGCCACCAGAGCGGCGCACCAGAGTGGCACGATTGGGGCAACATCAGAGAGGGGGTTGATGAGACTTCTAAGCCACTCGACTCCCGGAGCGTGACGGGCGGGGAGTACAAGGCCCAGGTACAGATTCACCGTGGCGTGCTGATCCACGATTACTAGTGATTCCACCTTCATGCTCTCGAGTTGCAGAGAGCAATCCGAACTGGGGCAACTTTTACAGGATTCGCTCCGGTTCGCACCATCGCTTCCCTTTGTGGTTGCCATTGTAACACGTGTGTAGCCCAGCCCATAAGGGTCATGACGACTTGACGTGATCCTCACCTTCCTCCTGTATATCACAGGCAGTTTGGAAACAGTAGCAACTCACTTCGTGATGCAGGGGGTCCTTGTGGCTGGCCCAAGGCTAAGCCTTGAGTAGCAGGCGCGCATTGCTCTGCAATGCGCCTCTCCAAGGCCCCACACCTGAGAGGGGTTGCTGGCAAGATTCCATGAGGGTTGCGCTCGTTAAAGGAACTAACCAAACATCTTACGACACGAGCTGACGACAGCCATGCAACGCCTGTTGATTGCTTTCTTGCCCGGTAAAGGGCAAGATCGAATCAATGTCAAGGGCTGGTAAGGTTCTGCGCGTTGTTTCGAATTAAACCACATGTTCCACCACTTGTATGAGCCCCCGTCTATTCCTTTGAGTTTTAGCCTTGCGGCTGTACTCCTCAGGCGGAGGATTTAACGCGTTAGCTAGACCACCAAGCAGGCTGACAGATGGAAGGATTTGCACCACTCCCGTGGTGCAAGCCCCCAAATGCAGCCCCCTGATAGTGAATCCTCATAGTTGAGGGCGTGGACTACGGGGGTCTCTAATCCCCTTTGATCCCCACGCTTTCGCACCTCAGCGTCAGTCAAGCGCCAGGGAGATGCCTTCGCTTTCGGCCTTCCTCCTGGTATCTACGAATTTCACCTCTACTCCAGGAATTCCACTCCCCTCTAGCTTACTCTAGCCAAACCCAAAAGTGGCCATGCGTTGCAAGGCAACGCAGGCATCACATGGAGAGCATCGCTCTCCATGTGATGCAGGCCACTGCCCCTTGGCAACCCTCGGGTGGGCCCAGGGATTTGCCAAACCACCCCGCCTCAAATGGCGGGGAGCTCTTGAGATTCACTCTGAATCTTTAGCACGGCGGAAGGATTTAGCCGGTTTGGGGTTGGAAACCCAACCCCACAACCCACATCAATCCCTCAGCCAGGCTTGAAGGGTTGCTCAATCTCCAGATGGGGGTTGAGCCCCCTAGAAGCCTGCCCAAGAAGGGGTGGCGATTGGCCGCCTACATGCCCTTTACGCCCAGTAATTCCGAATAACGCTTGCCCCCCCCGTATTACCGCGGCTGCTGGCACGGAGTTAGCCGGGACTTTTCCCTCAGCCCATGTCACAATCTAGGCTGAGGTCAGAGGTTTACAACCCATTTAGCCTTCGTCCCTCACGCGGTATGGCTGGATCAGGCTTCCGCCCATTGTCCAAGATTCCTCACTGCTGCCGCTCGAAAGCGTCTGGGCCGTGTCTCAGTCCCAGTGTGGCCGATCGTCCTCTCAGACCGACTAAGGATCTTTGGCTTGGTCGAGCTTTTAACTCACCAACTACCTAATCCTACGAGAGCTCATCTTCTACCGACTGATATGTCTTTCTCTTGTTTGTATACGGGATTCAGAGCCATCAACCAACAGAGTTGGTGAGGCTCCTTCCACCGTAGTAGAAGGCAGATTCTCACGTCTTACTCACCCGTTCGCCACGGAGTTGGATCCCGTTCGTGTTGCACACAATGGGACTGCCCCACTTGCAGAGCATCACTTTGCATGCGGTGCAAGGCATTGCTTGCATCAACAACAGGATTGGCCCCGTTCGACTTGCATGTGTCAGGCCTACCGCCAGCGTTCATTCTGAGCCAGGATCAAACTCATCATGCTTTGCTTGATCAGATGCAGAGCATAGCTCTGAGCACAACACTGCCCCTGATCTTGTGTGTTTGCTCTATTCTTTCTTCTCCTTCTCTTTCTCAGCCTCTGTTCCTCTTCGTCAGCCCCTTCCCCCCCAATCCTTCTCCTCTTCTGCACACACCCCTTTCCCTTGTAAAGCTTGCCCCTAAACCCTCTCCGTTGAGTGAGGGAGTGAGGGAGTGAGGTTGGGGACATGCCCACTGCTTTGGCCTCACGCCTATTTGCGTTGGGCAGAGGTGGGAGTGATGCAACATCAGCTACTTTGTTATGCCCACAACAAGGGAGAGTACAATTCCCAAGTGCGGGGCAAGATCGTGTTGCGCCGGCGCAGCAAAGAGAGGCTGCACATTGCTTTGACTTGTTACCTAATTACGGGCAGAGGCTCTCATTGCATCACATGCAAAGCAATGCCCCCAAAGTGATGCCAGGGCAGAGAAGAGAAGGGGAAGGAACTAGGGAAAGGGGTATTGCCGCCTTTTCTTCCTGTTAGAATTGGGCTTGTTTCTTATACTGGAGAGAGAAAGCAGCGTGGATCATCTACTCGTACCAGAACGGGAAACAAGTGGAGAGAGAGGCCCTTTTTGCTTTGTTCTATTGTTCGCAAGCAAAAAGGGCCTCTCTCTCTTACCGCATAGGAAATGTAAGGGATCTCTGTTCCAGACCTCATTAAGCTTTTCCTAAGGGGTATGATATCTATCAACGTCTTCCTAGCTCCATGCCCCATTTCTGCAACCCTATCTAACACCTGTACGAGGTGAGCTTTTTGTTATGGGCGAGGCAATTTGATGAGTCGCAGAGGGGTTTGCTATAGTCATGGCACAAGCCTGCATTGCAATCAAATTGCAAGAGTCTAGGGGAAGCCTCCTTGGGCATCATCAGAGTGATGCCAGGGCAGGGAGGCAGACAAGAGGCCACACCTTTTGGTGGCTTCCCTCATAGGGAAAGGAGTATGAAAAGGAGTAGGGTGCCTTTACTGAAGTTTACTCAACGAGCCCAATCTCTTTGCAAGGGGGAGGGTGCTCTGTGCACTATAACTAGACCCTTTCTTTTAGCCCTAGCCTGGCCCTACAGGCCAAAAAATGCATTAATTGCTTGCATTAATTCTCTGCATTCTTATGCATCTTAGGTCGCTCCTCTCCCGGCATCACTTTGTGATGCCAGGCAGGCAGACGCGCCGCCTCTTGGTGGGAGCTCCCGTTGGCTTGCGCCCTTGCATCACTTTCTGATGCCAGTTGCATCACATGCAAGGCTATGCCTTAGGCGGGCCTCCGCATCACTTTGTGATGGACGGGCCGTGCATTGCAAAGCAATGCCCCCTAAGTGAAGCCAGATCTTGAATGGCTGTTTGCCGTTCCCTCCTTCCCAAGGATCAAGGGAAGACCGAATGTTTGCTCTCTTCCACCAGGGGGAGGAGGTCTAGCCGGTCCCTTACCACCTCTTGGTAATTGACGAAGGCCAACACCGCCTCTTCAACGGGCTTGCCAAGCCTAAAAGTGGACACCTTGTCCCTGTCTGAATCCCTTGCGGCTCTTAACACCCCGTCGATGTCTTCTTGGGGTAGGCCTTTCTGTCTCAAAACCCGGACCAAATTGGGTTGCAACACCCTCCACATCAACTCTGCCGGGTAGCTCCCCGAGCCGTCCGCCCGCTCCTTGTCGATGTAGGCACCCCATCTCTGTGTAGCATAATCTGCAGTGCATTTTGCAGCGTGTCCGGCTTCACTTCCAACATCTATAGCTATCACGGGCCCCGCGCTTCTTGTTAAAAGCGCCACAAACGCGCTCATAGCGGGGCGTAAACCATTTTGTCCACCTTTTCTCGATTTAGGTGGCTGTAGAACCAGTCTCGGAAGGTCTTAGACCGAAACCCCACCCAGAACATTAGGGTAACCTGCAGAACTTCCATGGTGTAGAGCCAGCAGATTATTTGGAAGGTGTTTTTCGGCTCGCTCCCAAAACAGCCGAACAGAAATGCCACAAAAAAGATTATTCTATCTAATGTCGTACAGGTCGAGTAATAGACAAAGCAAAGCTCTACGTAAAAGAAATATGCAAGGAGTTTAGACAATAAATTGCGAACAGCCAGAAACACCCGTTTGAAGTATCCAAACACCTTTTTGATGAAGTAGACCATAAATCCCCGATAGTTATTTCGACGGCTCGACACATTGCAATTGCAATGTGTCGATATACCGCTCATTTCCAGCCAATCAGTGAAGCTACAGGTAATTACCTGGGGTCTTCCTATTTAGGAAGTATGGAGGAAGAGGCCAAGCCCTTGAGAACTAACAACAAACATAGCAAACAACAAGACGGGAACTCTCCCACTGCCCTTCCCCGGCGGGCATCGCGCCCTTAAAAGGGGTGCAAGCTGCCATTGAGCAGCCTATACAAAGCAGCAGCAACAGCAACAATGCGGAGCAGTTGTTTGAAGGGGTTGATAAGCGTTTCATCACGGCAAGAATTGTTTGTTTCTAGTCCTCCCCCAATTGACAGTTTGAGAGTCCTCTCTAAAACAGTTTATCGATTCCTCTTCCCTGAGGAGAGAAGCCCCTATCTTATCTGGTACAGCCCAGGTTTCTTAGGAAGGGACAACCACCTCTTTTTAGGGATCTTTTTTTATTGCAGCAGCAAAAGGGGGAGAGTTGTTACAAACAAGAATGATATGGAAAAGAAATGCAATTAGTCAGCCCATTAGTACGGGTAAGCTCGCACATTGCTGCGCTTCCACTCCCCGCCTATTCCGTAGTGATCTTCTACGAGCTCAGAAACTTGTTTTGAGACACGATTTCCTGCTTGATAGGCTTTCAGCAGTTACTCGATCTAAACGTAGCTACCCAGCGATGCTGCTGGCGCAACAACTGGTAGACCAGAGGTTTACCATTCCCGGTCCTCTCGTACAAAGGAATGATTCTCTCAGTTTCAAACACCCAAAAAAGATAGGAACCGTACTGCCTCTCGGCGCACTAAACCCAACTCACGTACCGCTTTCATCGGCGAACAGCCGAACCCTTGGGACCTTCTCCAGCCCCAGGATGCGATGCATTTTTGCCCCATGTTTCCATGGGAATAGACTATATCATCATCTCACACAGACAAAGCGTGAGAGCTCGGCGTGTTATGGACGTGGGCAAACCTTACGGCAACCTTTCTAGGCAAGGCCATTGAAGGAATCCTCATCTCTCTTGGAGAAGAAGAGCAATCCTCATCTCTCTTGGAGAAGAAGAGCAATCCTCATCTCTCTTGGAGAAGAAG
>JADEYI010001029.1_pt1 | contig 25530 bp, 29 predicted proteins | sample 8542331 | NCBI WGS metagenome assembly JADEYI01 (sample SAMN16510988, study PRJNA670497) | mine drainage metagenome | isolation source: biofilm near Copperflume 1 | place: Germany: Marsberg coppermine Kilianstollen | collected 2018-02
CAGACTGAATTTAAAATCGCGGCATGACTACAATGTAATTTTGAAATACACCCCTTCTGTCTCTTTTATTTCCGAACAGATTCTATTACTTTGAGTCACGATGACCACACCACGAACAATAACACCTACACATCTTATTTCAGAATTGGAGTTCTCCACTTCACGCAGTAGAGGTCCTGGTGGTCAAAATGTAAACAAAGTGAATACCAAAGTCACCTTGCGTTGGAACATCAAAGACTCCTTGATTCTCACCATGGAGGAAAAAGAACTTCTCCTGCTAAAACTTTCCAAGCGGCTTACCACCGAAGGCGATCTTTTGATCAGTGCACAAGACAAGCGATCGCAATCGCAAAACAAAGAGGAGGCGGTACGTAAATTGAACGATTTGCTAAAAAAAGCTTTTGCCAAAAGGAAAAAGCGAAAGCCTACAAAACCATCTAAGGGCGCGGTACTGACCCGACTTGACAAAAAGAAAAAGCATTCCGAGAAAAAGAAATGGCGGCAGGGCAAGATTTGATCTTTACTTTACCGAAAAAGGGGTCGCAGTCCGGAAGTTCTTCCTGGGTTCTTACCCTTCCTGAAAATATGGAAATTTGCTTTTCATCAGGGTCAGGCAACTTTGAGGCCAGTGAGATGACCGTGAAAATATCGGGTAATACGGGTTCAGGAAATTACCCTTGGCGCAAAGTCAAAGAAGACTCAAAAATAAACACAGGTTCTGGAGACATTTCGATTGATGATGCTCAAGGTGATATTGATTTGACTGGGCACAAAGGATATTGATATAAAAATAAGCTCCGGTTCTGGAACAACAGAAATCAAAAAGTAGCCGAATAAGATCCGCTAGGAATCGGAACCTTTTAATAAAAGACCAAAATCATTAGGCCGATGATAACCCAAAGAATGGCTTCTCTCTTCCCAAAAACCAGTTGATTTTTTTAATTTTCCAGCTTTCATGATAGGGATTACAATTCGCGTCTAGAGAAAAACCTTCTCAAAAAACATATACAATAAGGGCAACATCACGATCGCACAAATTGCAAGGGCAATCATTATCCGTATCCCCTCTTCACGCTCTTTCGTCTTTTTCATCATGGTAGATTAGATGGTTTACCTCCTAAAGACGGAATCACGCAAGAAAGGTTTAAATCAATTGTACATTAACATTTTTCTAATGTCCAATGACCAGATTTTTTTAGGACTACTTTTTAACAAGTATCATTTTTTGGTGGATTGCAACTAATTTGTGTCTTAACCTTTGATTTGTCAGAAGTGTCAAAGGTGGCACTTTACATTGGTGTACTTTACGCACTCTCATAAAAAAGTTAATCCCAAACGCATAGTTAAATGTCTGTATTATAATATTCCGCTTCCAACTAAAACCAAAATAAATTTACAAAAATGGATAGCGGAAGCCGTAGTCAAAACTTTTACTTATTTTTTTTGATGAAGTTAAAAATCAGTAATTGTGTTACCTTGGCTTAGATTCTTTACCTCTTAGCATGAATAAAATAATTGTAACTATCGTTCTGCTTTTAGCCTTAACCGCTGGTCTACTTTACATGGGCGGTTTTTTTAAAAATGAGCAGGCTGAAAAAAGTCGCTTGACAGAAAATCCACCAAAAGTTAACGCCTATCCGTTCCTGCGATTGATCTCAGCCGATGGATCGAGTAGGAGTGCAAGGGATTTAACTTCTAAAAATATCCTTATAATTTTCTTCCCCGACTGCGACCATTGTCAGCGTGAGGCTAAAGAAATAAGCAATCATCTGAAGGCATTTGCTGACTATCAAGTGTGGTTTATTTCTACTGCTTCTTTCATCGACATTGATCGTTTTGCCAAGGACTACAAGCTAAACGATCAGGCTAATCTTCATTTTGTGCGTACCGAGATTCCTGATGTGCTCAATAACTTTGGGACCATCATAACCCCTTCTCTCTATATCTATTCCGCTGAAAAAAAACTGGTAAAGGCATTTAAAGGAGAAACAAAGATTGAAGAGATTTTGAGATCGCTGTAACTTTTCAGTCTTTCTCCAAGACTCAGACTCGTGTAAATAAAAAGGGTTAAAATCCGCCTGATTTTAACCCTTTTTCCTAAACATAAAAACCTAAATATGACCTTCTACGAACAAACCTGACACGATATTACAAACTGGTTATTAGAAATAGATTAGACTGTTATTAGAAAAGGATGAACCTATTGAAAGGTAGTTCAGAAGAGCCATCTTGAGGTTATTAAGCAACAATTTCAGATGAAAACAGACCCTTAATACCCTCTTCAGTGCTATTGCAAGGCCATCGTAATTGCCCTCACGGCCAAGGGTTCCATGATGCGATACCCCGCCAGATTGGGATGAACCCCATCATCACCCAGGTTGGCTTTCAATCCTTTTTTATCATCCGCCATCGCAGAAAAATAATCGAGGTAAATAAAACCATTCTTGGCAGCATATTGCGCGATCATTTCATTAAGTGTAAATATCTTTTCCGCTGGCGCAAGACCCGGTTTCCATGGATAATCAAAGACGGGAAGCACTGAAGACAGAACTACTTTAATATTGTTTGCCTTCGCCAACTCGGCCATAGAGATAATGTTGGCCATAATCTGTGCGAGGGTGGTTGGTCCAGTATTTCCAGCAATATCATTGGTGCCCGCTAAAATGACCACCACTGCCGGTTTTAATTCGATCACATCCTGCCGAAAGCGAAGGAGCATCTGAGGCGTGGTCTGTCCGCTGATGCCACGCCCGATGTAAGGCATGTCTTTAAAAAAATCGGGGTCAAGTGTCACCCAGCCTTCGGTGATAGAATTGCCCATAAAGACAACTCGCTGCTCACCAGCAACGGGTGTTGCAAGGGCACGGTTTTCATCCGCATAGCGTGTTAAGTTAGCCCAATCCTGGGCCGATACAATCGATGACATCAACATCAGTAAAAACAAGAAAGGCATTTTCATTTAGGTAAGCTTTAATACCTAAAGATTGAAAAATTTGAAATGGATTACAACTTCGACATTTGGCCTTGAGCTTGAAGCGATCGTTCTCCTGCCACCGGGGCAATGCTTGACGAGAAAACTATCGATAAAGAACTTTTATTACCGATGCGCTTTGGCGTACAAAACAACCTTGTGGTGTGCTATCTTCGGTTGCTGCTTGCGGCCCATTGGGTCAGACGAACTATACGTTGGACAAACGCTTGTTGAGCAAGAGCCCATAAGCATTATCACAAGAAAACTTAACCCGATTAATTTCAATTTCATTTTGTTAATGACACCGTCAGCACGACCTCCCCTTGAAGGTGCTCGAACTCCAAGATGGGGACGGTTGATCAAATCAGAAGACTGCTTTGTGCACCTTATTGTGCTTGGCGTAGTGCGATTGCGCTTTATACCCATTTTTTGTGGCGCGGTTAGAGTTGCCGTACGAAGGGCACTGAAACTCTACCGAACAGGAAGTAAGGATAATGGCAGCGAGGATGACGATTAAAGCTTTCATAAAGTTGTTGTGTTTTGTTGAACAAAAGTAGTGCAGCCCAACTACCGGCATCTGCCAAAGTCGCGTTCTAAACAATTCATGTATGTGAAAAGAGAAAAGAGAATAAAAGCTTGTCTTTTTGAGTGTTTCCCTTGGAATGTTCCATAATCCTTGCACGAAAAATACATCAAGCACCATTGCCCAAATCAATTTAAGCAAAATGCTTTTTCTCGCCTGTGGTGGAATGCCACTATTTTTAATAGTTGTTTCTTGATTTGTTACAACGAAGCCACATAAAGATCTTCCACTTTCTTTCGTGCCCACGGTGTTTTCCTTAAAAAGACAAGGCTGGATTTGATGCTGGGATCGTAGCGGAAGCAATTGATCGGAACGATTTCACCCAGATCTTCCCAACCGTAGCGATCCACCAAAAATACGAGGATCGCTTCAAGGGTTTTGCCATGGAGGGGATTGTTGAGTTGCGTTTCCATTTTTATGAAGCGATGAAATTCAGTTCGCGATCGTAGTCCGCCCGAATATCTTCGGGCAACGCGGCAAACGTGCTTTCAATTTTCTTGAGTTGTTGCTGGTAGAGATTATAAAGGACTGTGCCTGTATGCAGAGGAATTTCTGCTTCTTTCATTTTGGTGCAAAAGAAAATGCGCAACTCCAGTTCCGTCTGCTTAATGCCCGAGTATTTAATTTGCCGATTGGTATAACGAAGAACCTTGCGAAGGGATTTTTTGATCAGGTAAACATTTCTGGACGAAGGCACGGTCCCAAAAAGTTCTACCATATCTTCCTTCACATTTTCAATGTACGCCTTCTCATGGTGGGCTTCAAAAAGTAGGTAGTTTAATAGTTCTTTGTTTTCCTTTTTGTATTTCGCCAGGCGCAAGCACAGGTCTTGAAGTCTATCCACCTCAAGCGTGCGCAATTCTTTTTTAATTTCTTGAAGAGACGCAGTGGTCATACGTTTTCACTTCCACCAACGATCCGTGATGATCTTGAGCATTTCAGGATAAATGTCGCCAGCAGCACAAAGCTCACCGCCAAACAAAAAATTATTGCCTCCCTTAAAGTCAGTTACCGTTCCCCCCGCTTGTTGCAAAATGAATGCCCCCCCAGCAACATCCCAAGGTTTCAAATCGTATTCAAAGAAACCTTCCAATCGGCCGGCTGCTACATAGGCCAGATCAATTGCCGCACTGCCAAGCCTACGTATTCCATGGGTGGTCTCCAAAAAAGTTTTGATGATATCCAGGTAGACGTCTTTCTTCTCGCTGTGATAATAGGGAAACCCCGTAGCCAGCAAACTTTCGTTGAGTTGCGTAATGGGCGAAACATGAATTTCGGTTTCGTTGCAATAGGCCTTGCCATTTTCAATCGCATGAAAACATTCGTTGTGGGTAACCTCATACACCATGCCAAGCACAAGTTTTTCGCTCCGCCTCAATCCGATGCTAATGGCAAAAATGGGAAGGCCATGTAAAAAATTGGTGGTGCCATCAAGCGGATCAATAATCCACTGATATTCATTTTCGCCTTTCAATTCAGTGCCTTCCTCCGCCAAAAAACCAGAACCCGGAATAATTTTCTTTAAGGCATTGACCAATTTCTTTTCCGACTCCTTATCTACGTAGGAAACCAGGTTGCTGAATGAGCCTTTCTGTTCAATTCGGTTCCGATCAAAATTTGCACTTTCATGCCGGATAAAGTGTGCCACTTCACGGCACAACTCCATTACCTCATTTTCTACCTTGGATAAATTCATCATCGTTTATAAAGAATAACGTCAAGTTATACGTTTTTGGTTTTGAAAGGATATTATTTTTTTATTCGTCTTTAGCACCGGCTTTCTCTTTTCCACTCACCACCAATACAAGCTCACCCTTCACCTCTTTCTGCCGAAAGTGTAATAAAGTCTCGGCTATCGAGCCGGTAAAGGTTTCCTCATGAAGCTTGGTCAATTCGCGGGAAATCGAAATCATCCTATCGCTTCCAAAAAATTCAACCATTTGCTCCAGCGTCTTCAACAAACGGTGAGGCGACTCGTATAAAATAATCGTTCGCTGTTCTTCCGCCAATTCCCTTAGCAAAGTTTGTTTCCCCTTTTTGTGAGGCAAAAAACCTTCAAACACAAACCGGTCAGTTGGAAAACCTGACTTCACCAAGGCCGGCACCAAGGCCGTAGCGCCTGGAAGGCATTCTATTTTAATGTCATTCTTTAAGCATTCGCGAACAAGTAAAAAGCCGGGATCCGAAATTCCGGGCGTACCTGCATCGCTTACCAAAGCCATCTTGACCCCTTCCTTTAACTTTTGAATTACCGATTGAAGCGCTTTGTGTTCGTTGAAGATATGAAAACTATGAAGCGGCTTAGAGATCTGGTAGTGCTTTAGAAGAAATCCAGATGTGCGGGTGTCTTCTGCCAGGATTGAATCCACTGATTTTAATACTTCCAGCGCGCGCAGCGTAATATCTGCGAGATTACCGATAGGAGTTGGGACGACAAAAAGTGACGCGCTATCCATTCAAAGTTTCAAATTCAAGATTCAAGAAATACTCCCGTTCAAATTACGATTACCTAATCAAGTTGGGTTAGTTAGCGAGATTATATGTTGCCACTAAGGCACGAAGCCACTAAGAAACGCAAAAAAATTCGTGCCATAGTGGCTATAAATTTTATCAACCGCCTTGGCCAGTTTATGATCCTTTTCCGTAACAATGTCTCCTGCATCGTGCGTGGAAAGTTCGATGGCTACTGAATTATAGACATTAGTCCAGTAGGGATGGTGATCCATTTTTTCCGCCACCAAGGCCACACGCGTCATAAAAGCAAAAGCCTCTGAGAAATCCTTAAACGAAAAAGATTTCTTTAATCGGTTGTTTTCTTCTTTCCATTCCATAAACAAGTCAGTTGGATTGATGCTAAAGATAACGAAACATGCAGGAAATGAAAAAATGCCGCAGGATCAGTAAACGGCTTTTGTTAAAAGTCAAAGGGCAATGATGCCATCAATACCGGAAACCAAATTATAAACCTCGATTACAGCCTCGCTTCCTGGCATCATCATTTGAAAAGTAACACTTACATAGTTTCCGTTTTTTGAATTCTTTTCTTTGGATTCGTGCTTAGGGAAAAGATTCTTTACGGCCTCAACTTTTTCGGCCGGAACAATAAACTTGAAGATATAGAGCGAGGGCCAGGTATAATGCTGGTCTAGTTTCTCTCGCAGTGATTCTGCCCAGTTGGCTTCCATAATTCTTGCAAATAAAAAAGCCGTCCCAATGAGTGTCGGGACGGCTACTTATGCTTTTTGGTTAATAGAACTTGTAACGCTTGTCCTTAATATTAGACCCTTCCTTAATGGCTTGTGCAATGTTAAGTCCAGAAGCATTATTAATTTTCTTTAGAAGCTCATTTTTAAACATCGCGTAATCGCCTATTTCTGGTGCTATGGTTTTGTTTTGAAGGTCTAAAATAATTACTCCGTTCTCACCAGGAAAAGCAGGGCTACGCTTTCCGTTTTCCAGTGAAAAGACACGACCCACAGCGAAAGGATCTTGCCCTGCGCTTGGGAGTGAATTGGTATTTAATTTCAAATCGCTCGAAGCATTCACCAAAGCATCTGGGCCAAAGGCTTTTGCCATCTCATCAAGGGTGCCCTTTTCGGCACTAAGTTTTTCCACTATCTTTTTTCCTTTTAAGATATTGCGAACGGCTGGTGTAATCTCATCCTTTACCTGGTCTAGTGAACGAAATCCTTCTTCCGTTTCTCCGGTCATTACCGCCACTACATAGTCATCATCAAGATCAAAGACATCAGAGACCTTTCCTACTGCTCCATCGCGGAAGAGCCAAGTCACTACTTTGCGGGCATCACCCAAATTACCGATTCGTTGATCGTTGGTGCCAAGATCTTTAGCTTCAAGAACGTTTAAGGTTTCTTTGCCTGCCTTTTCTTTGAAAACCTCCACTCCAGAAAGACCAGCCGCAAAATTCTGAGCTTTCAAAAATGCTGCATTGTGGGTATCATCACTGGGTGTAATTTTAACTTCCACGGCTGCAATCGTGTAGCTTGAATTATCCTTCAGGGCAGTTACTTCGATAATATGATAACCAAATTGAGTTTCCACAACATCCGCCAAAACGCCTAATTTCTTTGCGTTAAAAACTGCAGTTTGAAAGGGCTTCACCATTTGTCCGGAAGAGAAATAACCTAAATCGCCACCCTTTGACGCGGTTCCATCCGTACCAAATTCTTTCGCTTTTGCCGCAAAAGAAGCTCCCCGTTTTATTTCATTTAATATTTTGATCGCTTTCTCTTTCGCTTCCTTTTTCTTGGCAGGCGTTTCGTCATCCCAACGAATCAGAATATGTGAGGCTTTTGCCGTATAGGAAGTGTCAGTGCCCACTTTCACCACTTTAATAATTTTATAATTGCCCTCATTAAGAAAGGGGCCAATCACATTTCCGTTGACCAATTTATCTTTTGTTATTGAAGGAGGTAATGTTGCAATGGTATATTTTTTAAAGGGATTTTGACCTTCCGTATTGGTAACAGCAAAGACCGAATCATCGGCAACAGTCTTGAAATCAGATGCAATCTTTTCAGCATCACTCTTGACCTTCGCAGAATCTTCTGCTGACGGGATTACTGGAAAGGTTACATAATTCAAACTGCGACTAAAAGTAGCCTTATATTTCTCTTTGTATTTGTCGTAATAGGCTTTCAAATCACTATCCGAAACTTTTACCGTGGAGTCGCTCATGGCAAAATAGGGAACAAACAACAATTTCACCTCGGCCACATCATTTTGATTGTGGTAATCGCGTTCGGCTTCCGCACCTGTTACAAAATTAGTTTTGATCAAAAGGTTTTCATACTTAATCCGTTCGCGTCCTAAGCCTAAGTCCTTTTTAAACATATCCCAACGATACTTGCTCTCAGCCCATTGCGCATACATTTGCTGATTAGTAGGAGGCGGGGAATTAAAATTATTGATAAACTGGATAACACGGTTGCGGTCGAAGTTGCCGGCTGAATCTGCGAAGGATTGTTTAACATTCGGGTCAATGTTTTTCCCTTGTATCATATCCCAGATTTCATCCGTGGTGACTTTTACGCCCGTTTGCTCAAACTGATCGCGAATAGCATATCTCAGTATGAGCAACTCCCAGGCCTGGCTCTGTAAGGTTGGTCTTTCTCTTTCGCCCGGTTGGCGATTAAAAGAAAGGGCATAGTTATTTTCCCTTTCTTGAACCATGTTCTGATATTCTTCCCGGGAAATATCTGTTCCGGCTATTTCTCCCACGCTATTTTCACTTGCTCCGAAAATTGACTTGGGGCCTTTCACAAAGTCACTACCTACGATAAAAGCTCCCATGGCGAGGGCTATAAAGCCCACCACAAACTTGGTCATCTTCGTCCTGAGTGTTCCAATCAATGCCATAATTCAGTATCTATTTTAAAAAAAACTTATGTGAATCCATTTTGAATTCCGGGTTCAACTCCCTCCCCCTCCAGATTACCCGAAAAAAGGAGTGCAAATTTAACCGGATATTGGTATTCAGCAAAGGGAACGGAGAATTAGGTGATTTTATGAAATCCCAGCCTTAAACTGCACCAGAACGAGTCAATTTGTTTCTTAACATAGCCTTAAATTCAATTTTATCAGGCCTGACCATCCTTTTCGCCCATAACTTTTACGGTGTCGATTCGCTTCTTGTCTGCTTTTTGAATAAGGAAGGTGTAAGGGGGAATGGAAATCGTCTCGCCTTGCTTTGGAAAGTCCTCGGTAAAAGCTAAAATCATACCTGCAAGGGTTTCGTATTCGCCCAAGGGTAAGGCTAACCCGAAATGTTCGTTTAGGTAATCTACTTCAAGGCGGGCACTGAATAGGAAGGTGTGGTCATCAATCTTCTGCTCTACCAGATCGTCTTTATCGTGCTCATCTTCGATTTCACCAAAGATCTCTTCAATCAAGTCTTCCATACTTACAATACCTGATGTGCCACCAAATTCATCAACCACAACCGCCACACTTTTTCGCGCTTTTATCAATTGCACCATCAACTTGTTGGCCATGGTAGTCTCCTGAGTTACGATAATGGGCGTGAGAATGTCCTCGATTCGGGACGGTTTTTTAAACAGTGCTGCTGAGTGGCAGTAACCCACGATATTGTCAACCGTATCGCGATAAACCAAAATTTTTGAATGCCCACTTTCCACAAAAGCTTCTCTCACTTTATCGATGGCTTCATCAATATCGACTGCAGAAATTTCCATGCGTGGGATCATGCAATCGCGAACTTTTACGGTTTTAAATTCTAACGCATTATGGAATATTTTTTTATCTAGCTCAATTTCTTCATCATCATGCCTGACTTTCATCATGTTCTTCAGGTAGTTGTTTAGATCGATAAGGCCAAACACTGGTTTTTCTTCCGAATAAGGAGTGCCCAGCAGTTTAGTGATTACAAACTTGGAAAGGCCGACAATTGAAAATGTTAATGGATAAAGGAGATAATAAAAAAAGTTGAATGGCACTGCCATCGCGGCCAAAGCCAGGTTTGGGTTGATAAGAAATAAACTTTTTGGGAGAAATTCGGCTGTAAATAAAATGAACAATGTGGAGATTAAGGTTTCAATGGCTAACCGAATGACATCGTCATTCAATTGAGGCGGTAAAAAATCAAGCAAAGGATCAATGAATTGAGCCATGAAAATCCCGAAAAGAACAAGGCCAACGGTATTGCCGATCAGCGTAGTGCCTATAAAAGCAGAAGGTTTTTTCAAAAACTTGGACATGATTATACCCCAGGGTTTTCCCTGTTTCGCTTGCAGCTCAATCTGCAATTTATTGGCAGAAAGAAAGGCAATTTCAATGCCCGCAAAGAAAAAGGAAATAACCAGCGATGTAATAATATAGGGAAGTAGCCCGGTGTCCATCTTATTTCTTTTTCCGGTAGATGTATAAAAAAAAGAAAATCATTGAGAGCATCACTGCCCAATAGCCATTGCTCACCCCTCTTGTCATCATTTCGGAGATGCCAATAATTAAAAAAGCGGCTGCTGAAGAGAGCAGAAGCACATTACCTAACTTCATAAAGAGTAAAGATAACAGGATTCAAGCAATTTAGGACGGTTATTCTTTCACCTCTACGAGCCCATTTGGATTTTTAATCGTATAATGAGAGAGATCTTGGTCGGCCAATAAACCAGTGCCATAGATAACATCTTTTTGGTCGGTGATGGTGACGAACTTATCCGTGAATATTTTTTTTGTTGCTGGCATCCAGAAAAGCTCTTCGGAGTTGAGTTGTTGGCCCTTTTCTATATTTACCACCTCTACTTTACCGCGGCCACGCCATTTATTTTCATTCTTGAAATAAAATGCTGAATTGGCACGCAACGTAGAAGTCATTTTTCCCTTCAAATTGTAAAATTCTAAATAGATTCCTTCCGGAAATTCGCGATCACCATTTTGAAATTCGTTGACCTTTTTGGCCTGCATAATCACCTTTATTTTTTCCTTTTCAGTGTAATGCATAATTACATTTGCCGCTTGTTTCAAGGGACCATCGTAAACCACTGGTTTTGCCTGTTCTTTTGAATTGCAGGAATTAAGAAATAAAAAGCTGAGCAGCCACAAGCTAGAAATGGCATTTAATCTTGAAGATATTGAAATTACCATAATAAAAAAGAGGGCTGGTGTTTAGCCAGCCCTTTCCACAACTTTCGTGCTAATCTTTGTGTCTTAGTCATCTTTCCTTACTTTCACCGTCACGGTTTCGTCAATCCAGCAAGCTATTTTTTTAGATTCCCCTGACTTCCAGTTCTCTTTCTCCAAATCATCAACGGTTGGATATTCGCTTAATGCCATTTTCATTTTATCACGGTTGCCTGACTTGACATACATCTGAAATGCAGCAATATAAATAAGCTTTTCTTCTGCCGATCCAGGCACCTTGGTGCATTCTGTTGCTGACGAAACGTACAAGTCACCAATGCGTTCATATACATCCTGGCTCTCCGGAACAGTTGCCCAAACTTTCTTGTAAAGGTCTCTGGCTTTCGCTTTGTTGCCCTTTTGGAACTCAATATCTCCATTGATAATGCCTATCCAACCTTTTTCTGCAGGTGTTTTTGCTTTGGCTTGAACTTCCGCTAATAATGCGGTGCCTTTATCGAACTCTTTATTCTTTACATAAGCAACGGCCAATTCTTTGACCACCGAAAAGTCTGAAGCTGATTTGTGCAGTGCCTCCGCAGCCGCAAACCAAGTTGGATCGTTCGGGCACTTCGCTTCGACACCAATAGAAAATACTTTCGAGGCAAGACGTAAATCAGAAGGATTGGCTTTGTACGCTGGAGCGACATATTTATTCAAAAAATCGCAGTCCATTTTCACCATTTTCTCTATTCTGTTATCAATGTAGTTGATAACCTTTTTATACTTGCCAATATCGCCTTTGTTATTCTGCTGTTGGGCTTTCTTGATTTTTGAATCAATCACTTCCATTAACTTATTGTAACGGGTCATAATTTGGTCTTCAGGCAGCTCATTGAGCCGGATCGCATCGATGTACCCAATTAGATTATTGTCAAGCACATTATTACCACTTACTTCAAAAGTTTTATCGAAAATGGCCAAGGACTTGGCCGCATTTGCCTTGTCGGTATTGTAATATTTCCGAGCGGAATAGGCTTTGCGGTTAAGCACGTACTCTTCTTCTCCGCAATTTTTAATGCGCAGATCATAAATGATGAAAAGGGAATCAACATAGCCCTCCTTAGTGCCTGGATCCAATTCTTTTTCGGCAAGGTTGTCATATGTTTCGAGGGCAGCCACATATAAATCAGAATGCCATTGGGGTGCGTTTGCAATCATCCATTGGATTCCAGGGATGGCGCTTTTGTAATCATGATTTTTTACAGCTTCTCTAAAGGCATCTGAATACTTTTCAGCTTTGGGCTGATCTTGAGGCCATTTGTATTCAGTGCACTGTGCCCACGAGTTTATGGTCAGTACCGAAAGCATTAATGCTAAAAACACATTTTCTCTTTTCATACGTTTAAATTTTAATCAAATTTTCGCTTAATGAACCACCTGTCATTGAAAGTGATCCCAAAATAAACCCTAAAATAGTTCTCTTCAATCAAATTTTGTAAAACAGTTCCTCTTTTTCCAATCTTTACCCCGATGTCAACAGCCGAATATCCCCCAACGGGCAAAGAGAGCCCAAAGGTAACACCCTTATCCATGACTGGACCTCCGTTAACGAGGTAAGGCGATTTTTCGTATGCAGCACCAATTCGATAAGTTACCCTGCTTAGGTAATTTGTGTAATCTAGCATGTCAGGGGTCAATTCAGCGCCAACACCAGAGCGAAAGCCAATTGTAGGAACTCCAATAGAGTTAATAAAACCATTGAATGTGCGAAAATCGAGATACGTAAAATCACCAGCCAGCGTCCACTTATCGGTTTTGCCAAATGATAGGCCAACTCCAAAATTTTTAGGTAGCGTCATCTTACTGCCAATATTGTTGTCAATGGTGGCCGAATCAATAATTGCGCCAGACGTGCTATTTAACTGATACCTGGAAAAGTGCTGCGCATCCAAATCTGATTTTAGACTGTACACTGCCCCAACGTTTACTCGATATTTCCCATGGAACAACGAATCCTTATGAAAAGAAATGCCGGCTGATAAATTTCCTCCATGAAAGTAATCCCTGACATACACCGAACCATAGGTAGTACTTGTGTTCGTGAATTTATTGATATCTTGGGTGATAATAGTACCAAACAAATAAGAAGCCTTAACCCCAAGAGAAAGCCATTTTGAAAGCGCAACACCATTAGACCAATAAAACTGATTTATCCCTCCTGTTCCGGTTTCCTGACGATTGATCGGAATGTTACTTCCACTCGCTACATCGGCAAATGAGATATTGTAGTTGACATGCGAATAAGGCGTCAAACCTACCGAAGTAGTCCATTTTCCACCAGGGATTATAGGAAAAGCCATGGCGAGATAGTTCAAATTACCTCCAAAAAAACTTTGATTGGCGATACCATCCGTAACTTTCCGGTTTTCAATCTGCATGCCTCCCTGAAAAACGGTGTTCCGGTTAAACACCAAAAGTGCTGGGTTTTGGTTATTCAAATATGAACTGCTTGGATTACTGATGCCGACTCCACCCATCCCTTGATTCTGCGCTAACCCAGATCCATAAATTTCTCCGATTCCAAATTTTGAAAATGGACTAGACGCAACCTGAGCCTTGGCGGCCAGCGCTACAAAAAGAAAAAGAAAAATTGAGGGAAAAACCCTTTTACAACGCTGCATTATGACGCAAAATCCTGTTCAAACCGCTCAACACTAGATTCGGGGCTGCAAATATGGTAGGTTTCACTTTGTTTTCAAAAAACAAAGTGTCACCACCACATAAAACAACTGCTAATTCGGGATAGGAATCTTTATACCTTTGAATAACCCCATTCATTTCGGCTATTATTCCGTTTAACACCCCACTGCGAATGCTGCCTTCCGTAGAATTACCGATAAGTTCGCTTTCATCAATTTTTGATACTAACGGCAATCGTTTTGTAAAAGTATGCAAGGCTTCAAAGCGCATGGTAATCCCTGGGGAAATCGAACCTCCTTTATAATTTCTGTTCCGGTCAACAAAATCGAAAGTGATACACGTGCCTACATCAATGACCAGCGCATCCCTGTCGGGGAAAAGATCTAACGCCCCGCAGATGGCAGCAATCCGATCGCTGCCAAGTGTTTCCGGGGTAGCATATTGATTTTGAATCGGCAAGGGAAGCAAATGAGTTAATAAAAATTTCTTTGGGGCATTTATTTCTTTCAAAATCGCCTTTCCGTCTACACTTACGGAACTCACGATGGCAGAATCAAAGGAGTGATGGCTCAAAAATGATTTTAGTTCTACTTCATTTGAAAAAGAATTTACTTCTCCAGGTTTGTCACCCAGAAAAGTGGCGGTTTTAACCCTCGTATTGCCAATGTCGATTACCAAATTCATGGTTTTCAATGATTACTTTCGTATCGTTGGTTTTTAATGTTCTAAAAATGAAAAATATAAAAGTCCGTAAATATAAAGTTATCGGCATCATGTCAGGCACTTCTTTAGATGGCGTTGATATTGCTTATTGCAAATTTGCTTTGACTAACAAGAATTGGGCTTTTACAATCCGGCAAGCCCAAACTTATCCGTATTCGCCTGAGTGGAAAAACAAGCTTTCAACGGCTCACCTTCTTTCTAGCGAGGCGCTTTTGAAACTGCACGCTGATTACGGTAAGTTTTTAGGCCAGCATTGCAATCAATTCATTGGCCAACACAAAATCAAAACCATCGACCTTATTGCCTCACACGGTCATACCATTTTCCATCAACCAAAAAATAAATTTACTTTTCAATTAGGTGAGGGCAACGCCATTCATGCCGCCACCGGTCTGCCCGTTGCATTTGACTTTCGCAGTTTAGACGTGGCCTTAGGTGGTGAGGGTGCTCCCCTTGTCCCCATTGGTGATCAGCTTCTTTTTTCTGATTTTGACGTTTGCCTCAACTTAGGGGGAATTGCAAATCTTTCGATGGAAGTAAAAGGCAAGCGGAAGGCTTTCGATATTTGCTTTTGCAACATGGCTCTGAATTACTTATCCGCTAAAGCAGGAAAGGATTTTGACAAGAACGGAACGATGGCCAAAGGAGGATTGATTAATAACGGATTGTTGGAATCCTTTGAAAAAATCTATCAGAAAGGTGAAAAAAAAAGGCCTTCGTTGGGTCGGGAAGGATTTGAAAAGGATTTTTTAAGCCTACTTGATAATGAATCCATCCCTTTGAACGACCGTTTGAGAACCGCATGCGAATCCATTGCCGATGAAATTGTGCTGTCCCTTCCACCTTCTCAAAAACGAATTAAATTACTCGCTTCCGGAGGCGGTGCCCTTAACCATTTTTTGATTGGCCTTATTGAAACCAAGCTTCCTCCAAAAACGAAAATTGAAATCCCTTCAAAAACCATAATCAATTTTAAAGAAGCAATGGTCTTTGCTTTTTTGGGCGTGCTTTGCAAAAGAAATGAAACCAACGTACTCAACAGCGTAACCGGTGCTACTCGAAATTCTTGCACTGGCGTTTTAATCGGGTAGATTCGCAACTATTTCTTAAACTTAAATATGAGAGAACTTCTTCAAAAATTTGAAAACAAAAGCGCTGAAATTGTCTTTGAGTGGAAAGATCCCGAAACAGAAGCCGAAGGTTGGGTGGTGATCAACTCCTTGCGTGGGGGGGCGGCAGGGGGAGGTACGCGCATGCGCAAAGGACTTGACAAGCGAGAAGTCGAATCATTGGCAAAAACAATGGAGGTGAAATTTACCGTTTCAGGGCCACCCATTGGAGGCGCAAAATCAGGAATAGATTTTGACCCAAATGATCCGCGTAAAGAAGGTGTGCTTCAACGTTGGTATTTGGCCGTAATGCCGTTGTTGAAATATTACTACGGAACAGGGGGCGACTTGAACGTAGATGAAATCCACGAAGTAATTCCACATACCGAAGATGTCGGCATCTGGCATCCGCAAGAGGGCGTATTTAATGGCCACTTTAAACCTACAGAACCTCAAAAAGTTAATCGCATCGGACAATTAAGGTTGGGCGTAATTAAAGTAATTGAGGATGAATCGTTTACACCATCATTGAAAAAAAAATACACCATTGCCGATATGTGTACTGGTTATGGTGTAGCACAGGCGGTTCGGCACTATTACGAGCTGTGGGATGGTAACTTGAAAGGCAAACGGGCGATGGTGCAAGGTTGGGGCAACGTTGGCGCGGCCGCGGGATTTTATTTGAGCCAAATGGGTGTAAAAGTGGTTGGCATATTAACTCGCGAAGGCGGACTTATCAATCAAGGTGGTTTTTCGCATGAAGAAATTTGCGGGTTGGTTATGAACCGCGATGGGAATCGATTGGTAACACCTGAATTACTGTCTTTTGAAATTGCCAATCATAAAATCTGGGATCTTGAGTTCGAAATTTTTATTCCGGCTGCGGCATCCCGATTGGTGACAAAAGAACAAACGGATAAAATGATTGCCTCGGGTACGGAAGTTTTCGCCTGCGGTGCAAATGTACCTTTCGCAGACCCAGAAATTTTCTTTGGCCCAATTGGTCTTGATGCGGATGAGAAAATCTCTATCATCCCAGACTTCATCGCCAACTGCGGAATGGCAAGGGTATTTGCCTATTTCATGGAAAATGAAGTCGCCATGGATGATGCTTCGATCTTTAACGATATTTCAAACACAATTCGAAAAGCGTTAGAAAAAACGAAGAAGCTAAATCCCTCTTCCAAGAAAATAGCGCAGGCATCTTTTGAAATTGCGTTGAAGCAGCTGGTGTAACCTAAATCTGGAGATACGTTACTTATGGATTAAGCCGCTCCAGCTAACAAGTACAACACTGCCATTCTTACGGCCACGCCATTTTGCACTTGATCTAAAATAATAGAGTGATGGGAATCAGCCGCATCGCTGGTTAGCTCAACCCCGCGATTAATTGGCCCAGGGTGCATCAACACAATATTCTTTTTTAAGTCGTCCAACATCTTTTTACTAATGCCGTAGTACAGTGAATATTCCCGAAGAGAAGGAAAATATTTCAATTGTTGACGCTCCAACTGAATTCGCAATACGTTGGCGACATCACACCAGGCAAGGGCCTTCTTCACTTCAAACTCTATTTGCACCCCAAGTGTGGAAATAAATTTTGGCAGCAAGGTGGGTGGGCCGCAAACCATCACGTCAGCGCCCAATTTTTTCAGCGCAAAAATGTTGGACAAGGCTACCCTGGAGTGCAAAATATCACCAATGATTGCTATTTTCTTTCCCTCGATGCCTCCCAATTTTTCGCGGATTGAGAATGCATCAAGCAAAGCTTGCGTGGGGTGCTCGTGTGTGCCATCTCCGGCATTGATGATATTCGCTTTGATGTGCTTGGCTAAAAAATGGGGTGCGCCTGCGCTCGCGTGGCGCATCACTACCATGTCCACTTTCATCGCTAAAATGTTATTCACCGTATCCAAAAGGGTCTCCCCTTTTTTCACACTGCTGCCGGAAGAAGAAAAATTAATGACATCTGCCGATAGGCGCTTCTCTGCAAGCTCAAAGGAAAGCCTTGTGCGTGTAGAGTTCTCAAAAAAAACATTGGCGATCGTTATATCACGAAGGGAAGGCACTTTTTTTATAGGGCGATTAATAACATCTTTAAAATTATCGGCTGTTTCAAAAATAAGTTCAATATCCTGACGGGTGATGTCTTTAATGCCGAGAAGATGCCGCTGACTTAGTTTTGACATACTTATTCCTTGTTGATCAACCAGATTTTATTTTTTTTATTCCCATTGGCTTCTAACTCTACCAGTACCCTTTGCGCATCGTGGGTGTCCACATACTTTCCTACATAGTCAGCCGCTATGGGTAAATCCCGGGTGGCTTTCCGATCAACTAGCACAAGAAGTTCAACCTTCGCAGGTCTGCCAAAGGAAATCATGGCATCAAGTGCGGCACGAACAGTTCTACCCGTAAAAAGCACATCATCGATCAACACCACATTTTTACCTTCGATGGCGAATGGAACGCGTGTTTCACTCGCTTTGGCGGGAGTATCGCGCCTGCGGAAGTCATCGCGATGAAAGGTAGCATCGAGGTAGCCTAGTGGCACATTTACTTTCAGTGATTTAAGCTTGTGATGAATCAATTCCGCCAGAAAAATGCCTCGTGGCTGCAGCCCCAGAAGGACGCAATCTTTAAAATCAGAATGGTTTTCAATGAGTTGCTGGCAAAGACGGCTAAGGGTGATGTCGAGTTGCTTGGAATCGAGTATCAGTTTTTTCTGCATGCCTGCGCGAAATTAAGGGAAATAAGTTAAAAGTCGGATAAATCGTTATTAGTTATTCGTTAATCGTTGATGGCTAACTGTTTTTACCTAATCTTTTTCTTGGCATGTCCTCTCAGGCTAAATCAAATTTAATCTGATCTAATTTGTGGGTTTATCCCGCAAAATAAATTTTACACCATCTTCAAAGGAAGGAATTGCCGTTCCCATGTGTTCCATCCCTTGGTATATGATAGGCTTTGCATGGAGAAATTCAAGGCTAGAAAGCATTCGAGTAAAATCGGTAAACTTGTTATCTGGATCTCCTTTTATTTCCAGTGTCCCAATAGTTATAAAAAGATTTGGCAACCCACTGGTTCTGTTCTTATTTGAAATCCCTTGAAATTGATTCTTTAGGTAATAGTTAGAATACCAAATGGACGGACTTGCCGCCACATAATTATTAAAAAACCCATCACCCTTTAAATTTTGCAACAAAGCGTATAGAACAAAATACCCTCCGAGAGAATGACCCATGATGGTGCGATTAGTAGTGTCTGCTCTATAGTTTTGTTCAATGTGTTGCTTAACTGCTGTTTTAATAAACTGATAGAATTTTTCTCCTCCTCCACTCAAGCGAAAACTGTCTTCAGGTAGAGCTTTCGGAAAAGTGTAGTCTCGATCCCGCAAAGAATCCATGACATAAGCATTTTCGTAGCCTATTCCGACCACGATTGGATCAATTCGTAGTTGATTCTTTTTATAAAGCTGTTGAACAGACGAACTGATGGGATCAAAAAATGCATTCCCATCTAAGAGGTAGAGTATCGGGTATTTTCTTTTGGTACTCTTATAGTAGCCCTTGGGTAAACGAACGAAAATACTGAAGGGCTCTTTTGAAAAGTCTGATTTTAATTTGAAAGCAGGAGTAGTTTCTTTCTCATCAGGTTCATCAGGTGTATGCTTATCCACTAAAGCCGTTACATACAAACAATAATGATGCGGAGGGGTAGTCCATCGCCCCTGGCTGTTTCTTCGAAAAAAACTCTTGGAGGCGCCTCCTAATTTAACTTCATAATAAATCTGCTTTATGCCTTCCTTGTGTTCGGGAATAAACTCAATGGAAACAAAAACTTTACCTTTTAAAATGATATCATATCGAGTAAGGTCAAAGTTCAACCAACCTTGGTGAATTGGATGACGCTGGATAATGCTGCGCTCCACTATCCTTTCCCCTGGCTGATTATTCTCTTCTTCATATCGGTAAAAATTTATTCTAAAGCTGGCGCTATCTGGCCGAGATGAATTGATATGAAGATTTACAGAGGCAATCTTAACTTCTTGGTTGCCCAATTTTATGAGTTGGCCAATCTCAAAGGTGTCATCTGGTTTAAAGATACCATCCGTAAAATGGATGAGCCCCCTCTTCTTGATTCCATATTTTTTCTCTACGAGTTTCTCTCCTACAATCGTAACGACTTTTAAGGCGGTGACCTTTTGGATCAGCTTAACCGTTGTATTTCTGTTGGGTTGGAAATGACTTATAGGAATTTTCAATTCATGAAAGCCTACCATCGAAAACGTCAAGGTATCACCAAGTCTGTTAGCAGGAATAGTAACAGAAAAGTTCCCGTTTTGCATAGAAACAGTCCCCAAATTCGATTTCCTTATTCCAATGTTGACGAATGGCAAGGCTTGGTCAGTGTTCGAGTCTACAATTTTACCAACAATCTGCACCTGCGAAACGGCTGAAAAGGTGCTGCTGACGAGAAAGATAATTCCAAGGTTTCTTAAATTCATTTTTCCTAGAAGGATGGTGATCCCCCTGAAATAGTTTTGAATCAAGGTCAGAAGCGCTCTAATTCCATAAAATTTATGACCTCAAGGGTCTGGAGCGATAAAATAGCTGCGAATGCCTTGTTCTTACTCAAAATCAGTAAAACAGTGATTTATAAAAGAATTCTATCGTAGTTTGTATAATTACTTGTTTTCCCGATATTTGCACTCCCTTTTTAAGGAAGGATTCATTAAAAACTATTTTTATGGCAAGGGTTTGTGAAGTTTCAGGCAAAAGGCCGCAGGTGGGAAACAAAGTTTCGCACGCCAATAACAAGTCAAAACGAAGGTTTTATCCCAATCTTCACACAAAACGTTTTTTTGTGGCGGAAGAAAATAAGTGGATTACGCTAAAAGTCTCCACCAAAGTGATCAAAACCATCAATTTGAAAGGCATCAGTGCCGTGCTAAAAGAAGCACGCCAAAAGGGTACATTGACCGCCAGCATTTAAAAAAATATAACCATGGCAAAGAAAGGAAACCGCATTCAAGTGATTTTGGAATGCACTGAACACAAGAACAGTGGCATGCCTGGCATGAGCCGCTACATCACCACCAAAAACAGAAAGAACACTACGGAACGTGTGGAGTTAAAAAAATACAATTCCGTGTTGAAAAAAATGACCCTCCACAAAGAAATTAAATAAAAGTTAATGGTTAATGGTTATAGTTAATCGTAACTCATAACCGAAAAAACAATTAACAAATAACTTTTAACAATTAACTGAACAGAAATGGCAAAGAAAGTAGTTGCATCGCTTAAGAAAACAGACGGCAAGAACTTCTCAAAAGTAATTCGGGCTGTACGGTCTGAAAAAACAGGGGCTTATATCTTCAAAGAAGAAATTGTTGCCTCCGATCTAGTGAAAGAGACCTTGGCAAAAAAAGGCTAAAGCCTTTCGGTAACGAATTTAAAAAGTCCCCGTGTGGGACTTTTTTGGTTTTTGTAATACACAAATAAACATGTCCCTTTTATCAGGCCTTTTCGGTAAAGAAAAAAAAGATTCGCTCGACCACGGACTGCAAAAATCCAAAGAGAGTTTTTTTGGTAGGTTAGGCAAAGTCATTGCTGGAAAATCATCCGTAGATGATGAAATACTGGACAACTTGGAAGAGATTTTGATTTCGTCTGATGTGGGCGTTGACACCACGTTAAAAATAATAAAGCGGATTCAAGAACGAGTTGCTCGTGATAAATATTGGGGTACTAGTGAACTGGATAAGCTTTTGAAAGAGGAAGTTTCCGCACTACTCTCAGAAACGGATAACGTCCTTGAAAATGATTTTGAAACACCTACCGGGATTAAACCTTATGTATTGATGGTCGTAGGCGTGAACGGTGTTGGTAAAACCACTACCATTGGAAAGCTTTCGGCTCAATTTAAAAAGAAAGGGAAAAGTGTGGTCTTAGGGGCAGCAGACACCTTTCGCGCTGCAGCCGTTGAGCAACTTATACTTTGGGGAGAACGAATTGGAGTACCGGTAATCTCAAAAGGGATGAATACCGATCCCTCAGCGGTGGCGTTTGAAGCCGTGCAAAAAGGAATTGAAGTTGGTGCAGATGTGATCATCATCGACACCGCTGGTCGTTTGCATACTAAAATAAATTTGATGGGTGAGCTTTCCAAAATCAAACGTTCTATTGAGAAAGTGCTACCTGGTGCGCCACATGATGTACTATTGGTATTAGATGGAAGTACAGGCCAAAATGCGGTAATTCAGGCACGGGAATTTACCAAAGCCACCGAAGTGACCTGCCTGGCCATTACCAAATTAGACGGTACGGCAAAAGGTGGTGTGGTCATTGGTATCTCCGATGAATTTAAAATCCCTGTAAAGTATATCGGGGTTGGCGAAAAGGTGGACGACCTTCAGGTATTTAATAAAGTGGAGTTTGTAGACTCACTTTTTAGAAAAAGCTGATCTCGATTGAAGGGTCACTAACTTTGAAGGATACTATTTCTTAACCGGTATCACCACCACTTCTCTCCAGCCAAACCTCCAAAACACTTGATAATTAAATCCCCACCAAGGATTTTTTTGAACGATGCCGTATCCGGGCATATCGTAAGGTGCCATCGTTGCATTACTTCCTTTTGTGCTTGGCGCAAGTTTCAACCGGCCCGTATAGCCCATCCATAGTCCTTTCCAAATTTTAACACGCAATCCGGTGGTAACTTCACCCCAGCCTCCACTAACATTTCCATTCGAGGTCTGAATAGAGCTTTTCGCAAACAAATTAGGTGAAGTTGCCGAATAGGAAAGTGACTCGCTGAATTGGGAATGACCTACCCTAAAACCAAGAAAAAACATATTCCTATCCGGATCGTTCGTAAGGAAATTAACATCAATCCCTATCCGATAATAGTTGCCATTATTACTGTAGTTGCCATTATTCAACGCCAAATTCTTACCCCAAGAGCCAACATCCACCGCTAGGTAATACCTCGAAAAGTCAACATCTCCATTTACCTCCCAACCCTTAAATGTGTTTCCAGAGAACGTCTTGCCAAGGTCAATCAAATCCGTACCTAAACGGAAACCTGATGGTCTATAGTCCGTTTTCGTTTTTACCTTTTTCTTTTGTTGGCCTTGGGCACCGATCACAAAAGAAAGCATAAGGCAAGCACTAATAAAATATCTGGTAGTTGACAGCATACGCTGAAATGTCTGATTTGGTAGGGTCTTTGATCAGGCTGGAGCTGAATGCTTTTATTTGCTCACTGCCTAGGTTAGTCTTTAAAATCTTTAGATTTTGATAATAGGTGAAAGCACCACAAGCTGGGGAAATCACTTTGCCTTGACGGACATACCCTAGCCGTAACGTGTCAGTGCCAATGACACTGCTATCGGCATTGATACGATGAAAAATAAAGGTGGTAGTGTCTTTGCTGATGTCAACAGGAAGAAGTAATTCTGCCACTGCTGGTCTAACCCTTAAAACAGAATCGGTGCCCGAAACTTCAATGGAATAATAGGCAAAGGTAACGATGGTGTCAAGGTGTTGATTTCTTTGTGTTTTGAACTGAATATGCATTAAGTTGGTGGCACTGATCAAGCAATCACCTGGATCAAAGCAGCTCACAAAAAGGCCACAGATAAAAATAAGGAGGACAAACTTCATATATAGGCTACAAATATAGTCGTTACCCTTTGGCAACTTTAAATTTTAGTACTTTTGACGGCTGAATTTTTTACGTGAAAACAAAAGGACAACGCCATACTAAAGTAAACATCGTAACGCTTGGCTGCTCAAAAAACCAGGTGGACAGTGAAGTTTTGCTCACCCAACTCAAAGGCAACCAAATTGATGTCTCACATGAAGCCAACAATGATGATGCCAACATCGTGGTGATCAATACCTGTGGGTTTATCGACAATGCCAAGCAAGAATCCATCGACACCATCTTGCGTTATGTAGATGCCAAAGAAGAGGGCCTCGTTGAGAAGGTGTATGTTACTGGCTGTCTCTCAGAGCGGTACAAAGATGACCTGGAAAAAGAAATCCCAAAAGTGGATGCCTGGTTTGGCACACGTGATCTTTCCCGATTGTTGAAACAACTGAATGCCAATTATAAACGAGAGTTGGTAGGCGAGCGGATTCTTACCAATCCTAGTCACTTTGCTTATCTAAAAATATCGGAAGGATGCGATCGCCCGTGTTCGTTTTGCGCTATTCCACTCATGCGCGGGAAGCACATTTCAAAACCGATGGAAGAATTGGTGCTAGAAGCGAAGAACCTTGCAAAAAAAGGGACGAAGGAATTACTACTTATTGCCCAAGATTCAACCTACTATGGGCTAGACCTTTATAAGAAAAGAAATTTAGCTGAATTACTCCAAAGACTTTCGGATGTGGATGGCATCGAGTGGATTCGCCTTCATTATGCTTTCCCCACTGGGTTTCCGATGGACGCGCTTGAGGTAATGGCTGAGCGAAAGAATATATGCAAATACATCGACATTCCCTTGCAACATGGGGCGACCGAAATATTGCAATTGATGAGGCGAGGCACCACGCGAGAAAAGACGGAGGCTTTGCTGAAATCGATCCGTGAAAAAGTGTCTGGTATTGCCATTCGCACAACATTGATCGCAGGCCACCCAGGTGAAACACAAAAACATTTTGACGAGATGATGAGTTTCGTGGAGCAATCGCGGTTTGATCGGTTGGGCGTCTTTCCCTATTCGCATGAAGATAATACCCACTCTTATTCGATGGTTGATGATGTTCCCGCAGACGTAAAACAAGAGCGGGTTGACCAGTTGATGGAACTTCAGCAGGGTATCTCCCTCGAATTGAATCAGGAAAAAATAGGAAAGGCTTTTAAAGTATTGGTGGATAGAAAAGAAGAAGGAGCGTACATTGGGCGAACGGAATTTGATTCCCCGGAAGTGGACAATGAAGTGATTTTAAATGGTGAAGAATACCTGCGAATAGGTGATTTTGTGAACGCTAAGATGACTAGCGCCACCGAATTTGATTTGATGGGCGAGGTGAATTGATACCTATTGTTAAAAAGTTGAAGAATTGGCACGGCAACGTTGGTTTGAAGGCTACCAATCGGACAAGCTCAGTTGGGCCGTACCAAACTTTTTGACTTTAAACCATCAGAACCATACTCGCATACGGGGCAATACGACCGGTCAAACTGCCCAAAGGTTAACCACGAAGACAGATGGTGTGCGTAGAAATATGCAAATAGACAAAGAATGCGATCTATGACCTATGTGGTTCAATTGGGTTGGGGCAGCCGGAATAGTCGATGGTAAAAGTGAAATTGGTATCGTAATCTTTTTTAAATCAAGGGGTTCCCTTTGTGCTTAGGCTTGTAACAAGCTCCTGTAGTTAGGTCGATCAACATTGCAATGCCTACCAGCGGTGGTGACAGCCAGGCAATATTTAAAAGAAACGTTCCCGTGCGAAATGTAGTGCCAAAGGTCTGTTTTTTTGGCTCACAGCCTTCTTGGTTCACTTCTACGAAAATCGGATTCTTTCTGCTATAAACCCCGGCTACTTTTCCTTGCTCGGCCAATTTCCCATTAACAAAGACTTGCGCGTTTGGGTGATCCTTCACCACCACGGTTGCGCCTATTTTTGATCCGCCAAAAACAACTCCACAACGACTGAATGAAAGCGATAAAGCGAAACAAACTATGAACGACTTTAGTAATTGAATCTTCATAAAAGAAAACTGAAAAGCGGAGGTCGAAAAAAATTGTTTTTGAGGACTCAAGTCTAATTCTCCTGACTTCGTCACTTTTTTTACTGATGTCCGAAATAGTTTGAAAGGGACTT
>JADEYI010001030.1_pt1 | contig 25527 bp, 26 predicted proteins | sample 8542331 | NCBI WGS metagenome assembly JADEYI01 (sample SAMN16510988, study PRJNA670497) | mine drainage metagenome | isolation source: biofilm near Copperflume 1 | place: Germany: Marsberg coppermine Kilianstollen | collected 2018-02
CCCCGCGCTGACACGCGCCGCTGCGACCTCTCCGCGCGCCGGGCTATGCTCGTGAAGCGATGACTGCGCCCACGCGTAGCGCCGGCTGTTCAGCGCACTCGTAGCGCGGGCTTTTCGGCGCACTCGTAGCGCGTGCTTTTCAGCCCGCGCGGGTCGCACTCCGATCGCACCGACACCGCACACCCGAGGACGCAGATGATTGAACCGCTCACGAGACGATCAACGACAATCAACAACAACCAAGCGCGCGGAGTCGACGCCGTCGCCACCAGACTCCGGGGCGGAGCCGGCCCTGCCATGCTGGCGGCTCACGTGATGCATGCTCCCCTTCCCTTCATGGAAGGGGCCGGGGTTAGGCCCGTCGGCCCGCGCCCTCCCCGAGACGCGAAACTGCAGACCGAAATCGAAAACAGATACGAATCACGCCGGCGATGGCGGGACATGGCAGGAGCAACGCCATCACCGGATCGGCCCAGCGGTCACGGCGATCTCCGCGCGTCACACGTGAACGTTACGGCGGCGGCGCGCGTACCACGCGGCGCATGCGGCGGCGAGCAGCGCGACGCCCGCGGCGGCGATCTCCGGCACCACGTAACTTCGTCCGCCTGCCGCCGAAGTGGCGGCGACCGCCCGCGCTGGGAGATCCGGCTCGATGGCCACGCCGCCGACCGATGGCGCGACCGGCAGTTTGAGGACCACACGGCCGTTGTTACGCGGCGTCGTCAGGTCGGACGGCTGGTTCGCGGGCGCGACCATGAAGGTCGAGCCCGACACGGGGTTCAGCGCGTATTCGGTGCTGTTGTTCATAGGGACCGTGTTCAGGTTGTTCAGGCGCAGAGCGTTGTTCGTGCCCGGGTTCGGCAGCGCCACGGCGGCCGTGCCGAAGTCAGCGGTCGCCCCGCCGTACGCGACGGAGTCGGCGGGAACGGGCCTGACTGTGCAGGTCGGGCCGGCCGGCAACCAGACGACCTTGCCGCCGGGGCTCTGGACGGGATGCAGCGGGTCGCCGCCGTTGCTGGCGGCGGTGTTGGCGTTCGAGAAGGTGAAGTCTGGTGTCCCGCCCATCGCCGCGCCGTTGAACTCTGACGTGGCGATGAGGATCGAGTCGCCGGTGCTGGCGTTGGTGACGTTCGCCGGGAACGTGAAGGTCGCCTTGAGGACGCCTGCCGCATCGAAGAACTGGAGCGGTTGGAACGCGACGAACTCCTGGGCCGGCGCGTCCATGCGCAGCTCGACGTACTGGATCGTGTTGTTGCCGTTGAGCCCGCCCATCACGGCATGGATGCGCATGCAGTGAAACGACGCGTACGCGAAATCCGCCTGGCCGAGCGTCGCGACGAGGAGCAGCGCGGGCGCGAGGACGCCCGCCACGAGTAGCGAGATGATGCGCATGGCTGGACTCCTGCTCGGGCGGGGCAATCGGGCCGGCCGCGGCCCGGACGGGTGTTGATGCCGATCTTACGCCGGCAGCCGGTCGCCGGATGCGTGCCGAGCAGCGGCGGCCGGCCCCGGGCATGGCCCGCGGGCCATCGATGGCATCGCGCTACCTTCGGGGGCCAGGGCGCGGCGCGGCGGCGCCGGTGACCGCGCGCGCCGGGCGGCGGCAAGACAGGAGCGCGGAGGCCCGCAATGTGACCAACGGCTGCCCTTTCGCGCCCCAGTTGAGTCCGTTTGGCCCGTCCGGATCCCGGAATGCGGGCCGTAGTCTACGCATATGGAGCATCTGCTCACGGACTGTTCACGGCTCTGTCTGGTGCTGCTCGACGACCACGAGGCCGCCCGGGCGGCGCTGGTGTTGCGGCTCCGCCGCCACGGCCGCCTGACGGTCGTCGGCGATACGCCGGACCCCGAGGTTGCGGTGCGCCTCGTCCGCGAGCACCGCCCGCACGCCGTCCTCGTGGATACGATGCGGGAGGACCGGCGGGGGCTGGAAGCGGTGTCGCGGCTGGCGGCGCTGGACCCGCCGGTGCGGCCGGCGATCGTCGTACACGTCGCTTCCCGGCACCTCGGAGACTGGCCGGAAGCGCGGGCGGCGGGCGCCGACGAGATCTTGCTCAAGGACTTCGCTGCCGACACGCTCGCCGGGCAGCTCGCGCCCATCGTGCGGCGGGTGCTCGCACCGGAGCGCTGGCCGACGGTCTAACACGGATCGCCTCACCCCGACGATCTCCCACGGCCACGCGGCTGGCATACTGTCCATGTGCCAGTGAGGTTCTCCGCGCCGTGCTGAACGAATCGACGTACGAGGCCCTGCTCGACTTCGCGCCGGACGCGATCATCGTGGTGGACGCGGCCGGACGGATCGTGGTCGCCAACGCACAGGTGGAAGCGCTGTTCGGCTACGTGCGCGCGGAGCTCATCGGCCAGAACGTCGATCTCCTGCTGCCGGAAGAGATGCGCGCGCACCATGCGCATCAACGCGCGGGCTATGCGACGGCGCCGCATACGCGGCCGATGGGCATCGGCCTCGAGCTGTTTGCCCTGCGCAAGGACGGCGCGCGCTTCCCGGTCGAGATCAGCCTGGCGCCCATGACGGCCGCCGCCGGGCTGCTCGTCACGGCGGTGATCCGCGACATCACGGCGCGCAAGCGCGCGGAGGCGGCCCTGCGCGAGAGCGAGGAGCGCTTCCGGCTGATGGTCGAAGGCGTGCAGGACTACGCCGTCTACATGCTCGACCCCGAGGGGTGCGTCGTGAGCTGGAACAGCGGCGCCCAGCGCATGAAGGGCTACACGGCTGAGGAGATCATCGGGCAGCACATGTCGGTGTTCTACACGGAAGAGGCCATCGCGGCGGGAGGGCCAGACGAGGAGCTGCGGCTGGCGAGGGAGCATGGGCGGCTGGAATCGGAGGGTTGGCGCGTGCGCAAGGACGGATCTCGCCACCTCGCGAATGTAGTGACGAGCGCCCTCTACGATTCGGACGGGTCGCTCCGGGGCTACGCCAAGGTCGTGCGCGACGTGACGGAGCGGAGGCGCGTCGAAGCGGAGCGCAACCGCCTGCGGGCGGAGATGGAGATGCGGCGAGACCGCGACCGTATCGCCATGGACCTGCACGACGGCATCATCCAGTCGCTCTACGCCGTGGGGTTGGGGCTCGAGGTGGCGGTGGATGAGCTGGCGGACGGTCCGGAGGAGGCGCGCGAGCGGGTCGACGCGTCCATCCGGCAGCTCAGCGAGGTCGTGGAGGACATCCGCCGCTACATCTACGAGTTGCGGCCGTCGCGCTTCAGCGGCGACCTCCGCGAGTCGCTCGACACGCTCGCGCGGGAGTTCGAAGAGCGCGCGGGGCCGACGATCACGGTGGCGTTGCCGCGGGAGGCGCCGCACGTCGACGATGAGCAAGCGCTGGCGGTGCTGCACATCGCGCAGGAGGCGCTGAACAACGTCCACAAGCACGCCCGCGCGCGCTCGGTGCAGGTGCGGCTTTCGGCAGACGACGGCGTCGTGCGGCTCGTGATCGCCGACGACGGCATCGGGCTCGACCGGCGGGAGTTCCCGGAGCATCACCGCGGGCTCCGCAACATGAAGCTGCGGGCAGAGCTCGCGGGCGCTGACTTCGACATCGAGTCCGCGGCCGGACGCGGCACGTCGGTCACGCTGACGCTGCCGGCGGCGCGCGCGTAGGTCGTGTACCCGAACAGGAGGCGGCTGGGGGAAGCGGAGAGCGCCCGTGGGGCGGCGTGGCGCGAGTCTACTCGAGGGCACCGGCCCTCCCGCGGCCGCTGGGACACCTATCTCGCGCAGCGGGAGCGGTTCGAGCCGCCGGGCGCGGACGAGCATGCGGTCTCGATGGCGCGGTCGGGCATGCTCGACCGCGACCTCGATGCAGCCGTCAGCGCGCTCTTCGCTTCGGTGGAGCAAGCGGCGTGGTAGCGCGGCAGACGGCGTCACGTCGTGCCGCGGGGAGGACCGCGTGAAGATCCTCGTCGTGAACGCCGGGAGCACGAGCATCAAGCTGAGCCTGATGCTCGCCGACGCGTCGTCGCCCCGTGTGCTTGGCGCCGCGGCCGAGCCTGCCGGCGGCGCGCAGTCGCTCGCGGATGCGTTCGAACGCGCGTTTGCGCGCCTGCCGGGCGACGCGCTGCGCGAGATCGCGGCGGTCGGGCACCGCGTGGTGCAGGGCGGCCGCTTCGTCGATCCGGTGATGATCGACGACGAGGTGATGCGGGAGGTCGAAGCGGCCGCGCAGATCGCACCCCTGCACAACCGCGCCGCGCTCGCGGGCGTCGCGGCCGCGGCCCGGCGCGTCGCGGGCGCACCGATGGTCGCCGTGTTCGACACGGGCTTTCATGCGTCGATGCCGGCGGTCGCGGCGCACTACGCGCTGCCCGAGGACGTCGCGGCGCGCTACGGCATCCGCCGCTACGGCTACCACGGGATCGCCCACGAGTCGATGGTCGAGCGGTATGCCCAGCTCAGCGGGCGGCCGCAAGCGGGGGTCTCGCTGCTGACGCTGCAGCTCGGCGGCGGCTGCTCGATCGCGGCGATCGCCGGCGGCCGCTCGGTCGACACGTCGATGGGGTTTACGCCGCTTGAGGGGCTGATGATGAGCACGCGCTCCGGCCAGATCGACGCGGCGGTCGTGCCCTACCTCCAGCGCGTCGCCGGCATGAGCGCGGACGAGGTCGATGCGCTGCTCAACGAGCGGTCCGGCCTGCTCGGCGTCTCGGGAGGCAGCGGCGACATGTCTGAGCTGCTCAGGCGCGAGGCCGGCGGCGACGGGCGGGCGCACCTCGCCATCGAGATGTTCTGCTACCGCGTGCGCGGGTACATCGGCGCGTACCTGGCGGCGGTCCCGGCGGCCGAGGCCGTGGTCTTCGGCGGCGGCATCGGCGAGCACGCGCCGGAGGTGCGCCTCCGCATCTGCGAGCCGCTCGAGCGGTTCGGGCTGCGCATCGACCGGGCGGCGAACGCGCGGCTCGCCGGCGGAGAAGGAAGGTTCGAAGCGGCGGGGAGCGCGATGAGCGCGTGGGTCGTGCCGCCGGACGAGGCAGGGATCATTGCCCGGGAGACGCGGCGGGCGTTGGAAGGGAGACGGACAGCATGACGGCGAACACCGGCGACGAGCGGGCAATCCGTGCGGAAGAGCGCGTCGCCCAGTACAAGCAGCGCCACCCGGAGGCGGCCGCGTGGGCAGCGGGCTACGGCGCGATCGCGCACAGCGTCGAGACGCAGGACCGCATCTTTGCGCTGGCGGAAACACTGGCGATGCGCGGGCTAGCGGGCGACGGTCAGCCGTTCTTCGCGGTGCTGTCGGCGGCGGACCGCATCGCGAGCGCCGCGATGTGGCTCGTGGTGCACGAGACGTACGCGCTCAACGTGCACCTCGATGGCCGCGACCTTGTCGCGGAGGACTTCAAGGCGCGGCCGGAGGGTCACACCGGGGGCTCGCTCAACATCGTGCCGGCGTACGTCGGCTACCTTGCGGTCAACGCGCTGACGGGGCTGACGCGGTCGTGGGTGATGGGCCAGGGGCACACGGTCTCGGCGATCGACTCGGTGAACCTGCTGGTCGGCAACGCGTCGCCGGAGCACGCGGCGCGCTACAGCGTGACCGACGAGGGTCTGACGCGGTACGTGAGGGACTTCTACTCGTACGAGCTGGACGGGCACGGCGTGCCGGCGTCGCCGCTTGGGAGCCACGTGAACGTGCACACGGCCGGCGGCATGATGGAGGGCGGCTACCTGGGGTTCACGGAGTTGCAGTACGTGCACATGCCGCTGGCAGGCGAGCGCCTCGTGGCGTTCCTGAGCGACGGCTCGTTCGAAGAGCAGCGCGGCAGCGACTGGACGCCGCGCTGGTGGCGGGCGAGCGACAGTGGCTACGTGACGCCGATCATGATCAACAATGGACGGCGCATCGATCAACGCACGACGATGGCGCAGGAGGGCGGCACGCCGTGGTTCGAGCGCCACCTCGAACTCAACTCCTTCGACCCGGTCCTGCTCGACGGCCGCGACCCGGCGGCTTTCGCGTGGGCAATCTTCGAGATGGAGGAACGCCTCGTCGCGGCGGCGGAGGTGGTGCGGCGGGGCGCGCGGGAGTACCCGGTGCTGCTGCCGTACGGCATCGCCTCGGCGCCGAAGGGCGCCGGGTTCTACGGCGAAGGCACGAACCTGGCTCATAACCTGCCCCTGCCGGCGAACCCGCGCGACGACGCCGCGACGGCGGAGCTCTTCAACACGAGCGCGCGCCGGCTCTGGGTGCCGCCGCCGGAGCTGACCGGGGCGGTGCGCACGCTGACGCACCACGACGCGTCGCGGCGGCCGCGCGAGCGCGACCATCCGCTCGCACACCGCCATGTGCCCGCGCCGACGATGCCGCCGCTGGAGTACGCGCCGGCACCGGCCGATCGCGAGGCGGACGCCGTCGACTGGCAGCAGGCGAGCCCGATGAGCGCGATCGACGGCGCGTTTGCGTCGATCGTGCGGGCGAACCCGGAGCTGCGCGCTCGCGTCGGGAACCCGGACGAGATGCGCTCGAACCGCATGGTGCGCACGCTCGACGAGCTGAAGTTCCGCGTGACCGACCCCGAGCCGACGATCCCGGAGGCGGTCGAGGGCGCGGTGATCACCGCGCTCAACGAGGAGGCGGTCGCGGCGGCGGCGCTGGCGAACAAGGGCGGCATCAACATGATCGTGACGTACGAGGCGTTCGCGCCGAAGATGTTCGGCGGGCTGCGGCAGGAGATCACGTTCACCATGCACCGGAAGGACGCAGGGCACGAAAACGGCTGGCTGGGCGTGCCGCTCGTCATGACCTCGCACGTCTGGGAGAACGGCAAGAACGAGATCTCGCACCAGGACCCTTCGATGGCGGAGCTGATGCTGGGCGAGCGCTCGGACGTCGCGCGCGTCGTCTTCGCCGCCGACTGGAACACGGCGACAGCGATCATCGAGGAGGCGTACCGGGGACACGGGACGTACTGGGGCGTGGTCGCGCCGAAGCTGCCGATCCCCGCTGTCTTCTCGGCCGAAGAGGCGCGCGCGCTCTTGTCGCAGGGGGCATCGCGGCTGACGTGGGCAGAGCACGATGCCCCGAACGCGCGCCTCGTCATCACGGCGATTGGCGCGTATCAGCTCACCCAGGTGGTGCGCGCATCGCGCCGGCTGCGGGAGCGGGGCGTGGCGCACACGACGGTGTACATGCTGGAACCGGGGCGCTTCCGCGCGCCGAGGAGCGAGGGGGAAGCGGCGCACGTCGCGCCGGAGCCGCTGGTCGCGGGGCTGTACCCGGAGAGCGTCGAGAAACGCATCTTCGTGACGCACACGCGCCCGGAGCCGATGCTCGGCGTGCTCACGCCACTGCACACGGGGCGTCAGACGGCCGGCATGGGGTTCATCGGCCACGGCGGCACGCTGGATGTGAACGGCATGCTCTTCATCAACCGGTGCACGTGGGCGCACATCGTGCGGGAGGCCGCGCGCCTGCTCGGGACGCCCGGCGGCGCGGTGCTGACGGACGAGGAGCGCGAGGCGCTCGATGGCCAGCGGGCGCCGGCGGGCGTCATCATCGATCCGCCGGCGCCGCACTGATGCGCGGCGAGGACGGGCCGGCGTGGCCGGGCGGAGGACACCTGTTCAACGGGGTCTGCCGCAGTATCCTTGAACGGAAGGCCGCAGACGGCGGACCGCATCGGATGCGGGGCAGCCTGCGCCGCAGGCTCTCCGGAGGATGCGCTTCCGCGCAGTCCGGCATCACGGCTCAGGAGGTTGCATGGACGAGGCCGCCCGGAAAACTACGCTGCGCATGATCCCATACGGGCTGTTCGTCGTCACGACGCGGCGGGGAGACGACATCGCGGCGGGGACGATCAACTGGCTGACGCAGGTGTCGTTCCAGCCGCCGCTCGTCGCCCTGGGGCTGAAGGCCGATAGCAGCACGCTCGCGCACGTGACGGAGATCGGCCAGTTCGCCGTGAACGTGCTGGGCTCCGGCCAGAAGGACCTCGCGTTCGCGTTCTTCAAGCCAACGCAGGTCGAAGGCAACCGGCTCAACGGCTACGCGTTCGAGACCGGGGCGACGGGCGCGCCGCTGCTGGTCGATGCGCCGGCGTGGTTCGAGTGCCGCCTGACCGACGTGGTGGACCGCGGAGACCATCACGTCGTGGTGGGCGAGGTGGTCGAGGCGGGCGTACGGCGCGAGTCGGCGCCGCTGACGCTCTCCGAGGCCGGCGTCTTCTACGGCGGCTGAGATCGTGGGGGTCCGCGCGCGGGCTTTCGCGCGCGCGATCGCGGCGGAGCCGCTACCCGCTGTAATTCCAGCCGGTGTAGCTCGACGTCAGCGGCTCGCCCTCGCGCAGACGGCCGGCGTCGCGGACACGGGCGATGACGAGCGTGTGGTCGCCGGCGGGCACGAACTGCTCGGCCTCGCACTCAATCCATGCCATCGCGCCGTCGAGCACAGGGCAGCCGCCGGCGCTGAGCTGGTACGGGATCTGGTCGAGCTTGTGGTGTATGCGCGCCGCGATGGCGGTACGGCCGCCGACTTTCGCGTCGTAGTAGGGCTGTGCGAACTTCGCCGCCAGCGCCATGCTCGCATCATCTTGCGAGAGCAGGTTGATGCTGAAGACGCGCGTCGCCTGAATGTTCTCGAGCGTTCGGGCGTCGCTCTCGAACGCCAGCGCGACGAGCCGCGGCTCGAACGAGACCTGCATCACCCAGTCGGCCATCATGCCATCGGCGTCGTCCCCTTTGCGCGAGCCGACGATGTACAGCCCGTACGACATCTGCTCCATGACGCCCTGGATGTTCCTGTCGCCGGTCATGGCGATCACCTCCTTCGCACCTGCTTGTCGCCCACCATCAGTGTATGTAGATCCGCCGCACACGGTACAGCCGTGCCGATCCTCCGGCCTGAGCGGATAAAAGGCAAGGCGAACATGCTGGAATGCCCGGCCCATCCAGGGGGGGCCGGGGGCGCAGCCCGCAGCGCACGCACGCGAAGGCCGCGGATCCCTCCGCGGCCTTCTGCCACTCCGGCGCGCGGGTCGCCGTCACGCGGGCGTGTTGAAGGAGGGGGTGACTCCTCCGCGTCCCTCCGGGTCGCGCGCCTTGCGCAGGCCTTGCAACGCGCTTCCCGGCTCCCACGGCGTGCCGAGCGCCGGCAGCAGCCAGCGGTCGAGTCCGACCCAGCCGGACACCTTCCAGCTAAACATCACCAGGATGGCGATGAGGAACAGGACCGGGTTGATGCTCGCCGAGCCGGCCAGCATGAAGTTGAAGTTCATCGTCGCGCCCGCCAGCGCCGCGAACCCCGTGAATACGCCGACGATCAGCATGATGCCGACCGCGACCTCGCCCACCGCGATCACCCAGGCGAACCAGTGATACCAGCCGTTGTCGAGCATGAAGTTCAGGAAGGTCCGGTACCAGTCGTAGGAGATTGGCGGCCTGCCCTTCGCGGGGATCTTCACGGCGTTGTCCCAGAACCCCTTCAGGGCGAGGCCGTCCGGCCCGGGGAGGGCGATCCAGCGCGCATCGCCCCAGACCTTGTGCGAGCCGGCGATCAGCCACTGGTAGCCGAGGTACAGCCGTGCCAGCGCCCAGAGCGGCGCCAGGTAGGTGTTGCTAAAGAGCATCCGGACGAAGCCCGGGTCGTGCAGTTCACGCTTTTGGAACGCTCGCTCGAAGACTGCCATGTCACACCCCCTCATCGTGCGTGTTGAACACGCGATCGGTCACGGCCTCGCCGATGCCCCACGCCGCGACGACAGCGGCGGCGATCGGGAGGAACATGAGGACCTGGTTCTTGTCGCCAAGGTTGAAGACGATGAGCACCGCCAGGACGCCGACGGCGACCCATGCGATGATGCCCAGCGCCAGCGCTGTGAGCTTTTCCATGGCCTGCTCCTTTCTCTCTGCCCGGAACTCCTGGCCGGACTCTCGATGAGATTATCCCAAGATTGCAGAGGCGCTGGGCAGAGACGATCGTCACGCATCGAGAGTCCGGATGGCACGTATTGGCGGGAGGACCACCAACCGCTGCGCGTGAGGCGCGGAGCGTCGGCGGCGGGCGGGCGCTACCGGGTCAACGGTGCCTCTCTCTGTTCGGGCAAGGCGCGGCCGGGGTCCGCATGGCCGGCGCCGGCGGCCACGGCACGCGCATCACGATGCCCCCTGAGGCACCGCTTCGCCTTCGGCGCGCTCGACGATGCGGTAGACGACCGTGCCCTGCGCGAGGAGCTTGCCCGCCCCGTTGGTGACGCGCACGTCAGAGTAGATGATCTCCTTGCCGCGCTTGAGGACGCGCCCCTCCGCGACGATGTCCTCGCCGATGGCCGCGGACAGGTAGTTGACGTTGATGCCGACGGTCGAGCCGAAGTAGCGTGGCGTCGCGACCTCGGCGGTTGTCCAGGCCGCCATCGCGCCGGTGGTATCGATGAGCGCCGAGATGGCGCCGCCGTGGAGCGCCTTCGAGGCGGTCGAGTTCTCGTCCTGGTAGCGCATGCGCAGGCGCGCCCAGCCAGCGCCGGCGTCGACGAACTCCATCGCCAGGTGCTTCATGAACGGCGTGCGGGCGATGACGGCGGCCATGCGCTGATTGTTCGCGTGCACGCGCTGTTGCGCGTCGCCGCTCTGCGCTTCGGTCGTCATGTGCGCTCCTGTCCTGCGGCCTTGCGGCGGGGCTCCGGCGGCGGAGCTGGCTGTCCGAAGACCTCGCGGATCATCCGGTAGTTTCGCGCAGGCGCTGCGGCCGCACGCCTCGACGCGCAGCAGCGCATCGCCGGCGCCGAGGCGGGGCAGCGAGACGCGCTCGGAGAGCAGACCGCGCACGCCGTGCCGCACCATGGCCCGGACATTGCCGTCGCTCATGCCACGCCATCCCGGCGCTAACGCGCTTCGCCGCGCGCCAGCGCCGGGCGCACGAATCGCTCGTCGATGATCTGCTCCGCCTCGCGGACGATGTCGCGCAGGATCTCGGCCGCCGGCTTGATCTCATGGACGAGGCCGGCGCCCTGGCCGACGGGCATGAAGGTGCGGTCGGGGTCGAAGCGCGGGGTGACGCCCATGTAATCCATCACGCCCTCGCGCATCGAGAGGCCCGCCTGCGCCGGGAAGGGCTGGAGCAGGTCGAGCTTCTTCTCCCACTCGTCGGTGCGCGCGTTGCGGATGGCGCGCGCGGGCTTGCCGGTGTAGCAGCGCGTGCGGACGGTGTCGTCTTCGTGGGCACGCACGATCGCCTCGCGGTAGCCGGGCGCAGCCTGGGCCTCGGGCGAGGCGATGAAGCGTGTGCCGATGATGGCGCCCTGGGCGCCAAGCGCGAGCGCGGCGACGAGCCCCCGCCCGTCGGCGATGCCGCCGGCGGCCAGCACGGGGATTTTCACCGCATCGACGACCTGCGGTACGAGCGCGAGGGTGCCGACCTCGCCGGTGTGGCCGCCGGCCTCGGTGCCCTGCGCGACGACGGCATCCGCGCCCGCGGCCTCGGACTTCTGCGCGTGGCGCACCCTGCCGCACATGACGAGCACCGTCATGGCGCGCGCGTGCATCTCGCCGATGAACTCCGCCGGCACGGCGAGCCCGGCGACGAAGATGCGCACGTCCTCCTCGAACACCACCTGTATCTGCGGGCGGATCATGTCGGGGATAGGCGCGAGCAGGTCGACGGCGAACGGCCTGTCTGTCAGCTCGCGGGTGCGCCGGATCTCGTGGCGCAGCCCCTCGGCGTCGAGCGTCGCGGCGCCGATGACGCCGAGCCCGCCGGCGTTGGAGACCGCCGCGACGAGGCTGGAGAGCGAGACGCCCCCCATGCCGGCGAGCACGACCGGGTACTCGATGCCGAGCAGGTCGCAGATCGGTGTGCGCAGCGGTGTCGTCATGGCGGCAAGACCTCCGGTATGCGTGATGATGATCGGTGCCCGGATCCGTGCGGCGTGCGGCGATGCCTACACATCGCCGTACACACCCGGCTCGAACTCGAGCGCGAGCACGGTCGCGTACGGGTCGATGGCCCGCTCCGGTACCGAGACCGTGACCTCGCCGAGCGGATCCGGGTGCAGCGACTCTATGATGCCGGTACGGACGCTGAACGCAAGCGGACCGCCGGTCGAGAGCGCGCGCACGGCGCGCAGCTTCCGGACGCGCACGCCGCGCACCGTGACGAAGTCGTACGGGCGGAGGAGCAGGTGCACGTATACCGTGTCGCCGCGGCGCGTGGATGGCCCGTAACACTGCCACGGCTCCAGCCCCGGCAGCGTGCCGATGATGCTCTCCGCGTTGCGGGCCATCCAGGGCTCGAGCGCGGTGAGCCGCTCGGCGAGCTCGGGCTGCAGGCGTCCATCGCCCATCGGGCCGACGTTGAGCAGCAGGTTGCCGCCGCGGCCGGCCACCTCACACAGCGTGTGGACGAGCGTGCGCGGCGACTTCCAGCGCGCGTCCGCGGGGTTGTAGGCCCAACTCTCGTTGACCGTCATGCAGGTCTCCCAGGGGCCGGGCGGAGGCTGGGCGGGGACGAACTGCTCGGGGGTGGCGTAGTCGCCCTGGCCGGGCAGGCGGTCGTTGATCAGGATGCCCGGCTGCAGCTCGCGGATCATGGCGGCCAGCTCCGCGGCCTTCCACTGCCGCGCGGTCCGCTCCCAGGCGCCGTCGAACCAGATGATGTCGATCTTGCCGTAGCCGGTGAGCAGCTCGCGCACCTGCGCGAACATGAACGCGTGGAAGCGCTCCCACCCGGCGGGATCCGGCTGCCGCCATCGGAAGAAGGTGTACGGCTTGTCGGCGTCGGTGAACGCCGGATAGTCGGGGTGGCGCCAGTCGATCAGCGAGTAGTAGACGCCGGCGCGCAGGCCCTCGCCGCGCACGGCGTCGAGGAACTCGCGCACGACGTCGCGCCCGAACGGCGAGTGCTCGATGGAGTAGGCGGAGTGCGCCGTGTGGTACATCGCGTAGCCGTCGTGATGCTTGGCGGTGATGACGGCGTACTGCATGCCCAGCCGTTTCGCGGTGCGTGCCAGGCCGCGCGGATCCCAGCCGCGCGGGTCAAACGTCGCTGCCGACGCGTGGTACTGCTCGACCGGCACGCCGGTGCATTCGGGCAGGGCGAAGGAGCCGCCGACGAGCGGCCACGACAGCTCGATGCCCTGCTGGCTGGAGTGCCCCCAGTGCACGAACAGGCCGAACCGGGCGGTGTCGAACCATGACTCCATCGCGCGTGCGCCTCCGTCGCCCCGGCAGCATACGGGCGTAGGGCGCGAGTGGCGACCTGCCCCCGGAGGCGGGCCGTGGCCGTCGCACGGCGCCGGATTACGCGGCGGGTTTCGCCACCTCAAGCGCCTCGACGCGCGCTGCCAGCTCGCCGATGACGAGCGCGGTCTCGGCCGCCAACTCGGCGACGATCGCCAGGACGACGGCGGTGATCTCCTCAAACTCCTGCTTCGAGACCTGGCGCGGTGCCCGGTGCACCGCCTGGTGCAGTCGCTGCCTGATGTGCTCGCTGTTCACGTCGTCACCCCTCCGTGTATGCAGGCCCGCGCGGTAACGCCCGGCGGGCGCTGATGCACGACAGCGTACGAGACGGGGAATGCGCGCGGTGTGAGAAGTCTCCCATCCGGGCGAACAGGCCATTCCTTCGCAGGTTTCTGGTGTACGATCGTCCTTTGCACGGGGTTGTTTCAGAAGGGGCAGATGCGCATGCCTGAGACGTTCACGGTGATCGAACCCGGACGCGAGTGCGAGCTGCGCGCGGAGACGCCCGGGGGCCGCGTGCTGCTCGACGCGGGCGCCGTGCGCCGCGGGCTTGGCTGGGAGCTGAAGCCGGAGGGCTTCTGTCGCGACGGCGTCTGCGTGCCGATCCCCGAGCAGGCGCGCGTGCTGGAAGCCGGCGCCGTCGACCTCACGGCGTTCGCGGCGCTGCTGCGCCGCCCGCTGGCGCTCGACATCGAGCAGCGCGCCGCGTACCTCGGTGTGGCGGCGGACGAGCGGGCGGAGGCGCTGCAGTCGCTCGAGGCGCCCGACTTCGCGCTGCCGGATCTCGACGGCCGCTTGCACGCGCTGTCAGAGCATCGCGGCGAGAAGGTGTTCCTGGTCGCCTGGGCGTCGTGGTGAGGATGCCGCTATGACCTGCCCGTGTGGCAGGAGATGCACGAAGAGCTGAAGGGCCATGGGTTCACGGTGATCTCGGTCGCCGAGGACAGGAGCGCGGAGGATGCGCGTCCGTGGATCGAAGCGGCGAAGCCGACGCACCCGAGCCTGATCGATCGGCTGCACATCGTCGCGGACCTGTACAACATGGTGAACGTGCCGACCGTCGTCTGGATCGATGAGCGCGGCCGCATCGTGCGTCCGAACGACGTCGCGTTCGGCTCGGACATGTTCAAGGCGGTCCACGGCATCGAGGCGGAGCGGCACAAGGCGGCGTTGCGCGCGTGGGTGCGGGAAGAGGCGCCGGCGCTTCCGGCGGCGCGAGCGCGGGATCTGACGCGCCCGCCGACGGAGCAGGACCAGCTCGCGCGCGCGGAGTTCGGGCTGGGCTTCTGGCTACACGCGCGCGGGCGGCAGGAGGCAGCCGAGCCCCATTTCCTGCGCGCCGGCGAGCTGGCGCCACACGATTTCATGATCCGCCGGGGCTCGATGCCCATCCGCGGCATCAACTCGATGGGCCCGGAGTTCTTCACGATGGCGCAGGAGTGGGCGGCGCAGGGCCACGCGTACTACCTGCCACTGCCGGACGAGGCGACGTAGGCCCAGGCGCGGCTGCTCGTCCGGCAGCCGGGAGACGAAGAGAGGCGCCGGTGCGGGCGCCTCTCTTCGTGCACAGCAAGCTGACAGCGGCAGCGCTCGAAGCGCCGGCGGATGTCAGGCGCCGAAGTAGAGCGTGAACTCGTGCGGGTGCGGCCGCAGGCGGACGGCGTCGATGGCCTCCTTCTGCAACTCCACCCACGCCTCGATCACGTCGGGGGTGAAGACGCCGCCCCGGAGCAGGAAGGCGTGGTCCTCTTCGAGCGCCTGCACCGACTCGGCGAGCGAGCCCGGCACGGTCTTCAGTTGTGCGGCCTCCTCCGGCGAGAGCTCGTAGGTGTTGCGCTCGAGCGGCGCGCCCGGGTCAAGCTTGTTCTCGATGCCGTCGAGTCCCGCCATCAGCATCGCCGGGAAGGCGAGGTAGGGGTTCGCGGTCGGGTCCGGCGAGCGGAACTCGATGCGCTTGGCCTTCGGGTTGTCGCTGATCATCGGGATGCGGCAGGCGGCGCTGCGGTTGCGGGCGGAGTAGACGAGGTTGACCGGCGCCTCGTAACCAGGGACGAGGCGCTTGTAGCTGTTGGTGGTGGGCGCGCAGAACGACATCAGCGCGCGGGCGTGCTTGAGCAGGCCGCCGATGTAGTAGCGGCAGTTCTCGCTCGTGAGGGCGTAGCCCTTGGCGTCGTAGAAGGTGTTCTGGCCGTCCTTCCAGAGGCTCTGGTGGCAGTGCATGCCGGAGCCGTTGTCGCCGAAGAGGGGCTTGGGCATGAAAGTGGCGACCTTGCCGTGCTTCCGGGCGACGTTCTTGACGATGTACTTGTACATGAGCAGCTTGTCGGCCATGTTCGTCAGCGTGTCGAAGCGCATGTCGATCTCACACTGGCCGGCCGTGGCCACCTCGTGGTGGTGAGCCTCGACGTCGATGCCGACTTCCTTCATCGCCAGCACCATCTCGGTGCGGATGTCCATGAGCGTGTCGTACGGCGCGACAGGGAAGTACCCCTGCTTGTGGGGGATGGTGTAGCCGGCGTTCGTGCCGTCGCCGTTGCCGCTGTTCCACGCCGCTTCGACGGAGTCGATGAAGTAGTAGCCGGAGTGTGCGTTCTGGTCGAAGCGCACGTCGTCGAAGATGAAGAACTCGGCCTCCGGGCCCCAGTAGCTTGTGTCGAACTGGCCGGCGGACTTCAGATAGGCTTCCGCCTTCTTCGCGATCGCGCGGGGGTCGCGGGAGTACGACTTCTTCGTGATCGGGTCGACGATGTCGCACACGAGCGAGATGGTCGGCTGCTCGGTCGCCGGGTCGAGCACGGCGGTGTTGATGTCGGGCACGATGAGCATGTCCGACTCCTCGATCTTCTGGAAGCCGCGGATGCTCGATCCGTCGAAGCCGAGGCCGTGGATCCAGATGTTGTCGTCGACCTCGGCGACGGGCACCGTGAAATGCTGCCACAATCCTGGAAGGTCGACGAACTTCATGTCCACGATCTGGATCTTGTGGTCCTTGATGAGCTGGGCGAGTTGTTCTTTTGTCACCGCTTCTTCCTTTGCACTAGAACGGGATCGACAGGTGCCGCTCCTGGCCGGGCCGGCCCGGTTGGCCGGCCTCCGCCGGCGTGTTGATGAGCATCGCAGCTTCCGCGCCTGAGCGCGAGACGCAGCGATAGCCGACTCCGGGGACGGTCTCGATCGAGAACCGCGCCGCGGCATGGAGTTTGTAGCGGATACGGCGGATATAGACATCGATGGCCCGCGAGTGGTCGGCGCCGGCGCCCCGCCGGGGCACCATGAGCTGGGCGCGCGGGATGGCGATGCCGGGCCGGCGCATCAGCGCATCGAGCACCTCGAACTCCGAGAACGTCAGCGAGACCGGGTCGGCGGCGACGCGTACGGACCGTTGATCCTCGCACAGCTCGACGTCGCCGCAGCGGAGGACGAGCGGCTCGCCCTCCCATCGGCGAAGTTGATGGCGATCTTGTTGTGGCCGATCTGCGTCGCCAGCGCGCCGGGGTCGGCCTTCGCGCAGCTCTGCACCGCCGCGCCGGTGTCCGTCGGCGGCGTGGAGGCGTTCAGCGCGCAATTGGGGTCGGTAAAGCCGGTCCCCCCGTTACCTGAGAACAACGCCGCATCCGCGGCGGTGCCGGTGCTTGTACCGCTGGCATCGCCGTGCGCGAACTTCGCCGCGGCGAAGATGGCGATCAGGGTGATCAGCGATAATGCGACCAGTTTCTGCAATCCCGAGAATCTTGACCCGCCCATAGATACTCCTCCCTCTAACCAGTAGACAGCCCGCGCTCCCGCGAGACTGCCGTGCGTCTTGTCCGACATCCTCGCGGCCGCACGTTACGCGCTGGTGACGGGCGCGTTACGGCCACATTTCGTTGAGAAAGCCTCATAGAGTGCGGCGGGGGCAGGTCACGCCTGGCGCCGTGCGTCGAGCGTACGGGTTGATCAGGTGGGGACGGGAGACGACAGACGACAGACACCAGAGGCCGTTACCGGCGTGGGGCGGTCTGCCGTCCCTTGTTTATCGCCGTTCGCAGGAGGTCCCGCTCGCGCGCGGCGCGGGGGTTACTCGGCGATGTCAGCCAGGTGGAACGGGCGGTCGCAGTGGTCGCAGTGGTACATCCGCGTCTCCGCCCGCCGCAGGGGGCGGCCGCAGACGCAGGCCCAGCCGGCGACGCGCGCCGGGTTGCCGCGCACGACCGCCTGCGCGGGGACGTTCGCCGTGACCACCGAGCCTGCGCCGACCATCGCCCAGGGGCCGATGCTGATGCCCGGCAGCACGACCGCGCCGGCGCCCACCGACGCGCCGTGGCCGACGAGCGATCGCTCGACGGTCCAGTCGCCGTTGGTCTTGAGCGAGCCGTCCGGGTTGACGGCGCGCGGGAAGCGGTCGTTCGCGAACACCACGTGTGGGCCGATGAAGACGCCATCCTCGAGCGTCACGCCGTGGAACAGGGAGGCCCGGTTCTCGATCTTGCAACGGTCGCCGACGACGACGTCCTCGCCGATATACACGCCCTTGCCGAGGATGCAGTCGGCGCCGATACGCGCTCGCTCGCGCACCTGCGCCTCGTGCCAGATGCGCGTGCGCTCGCCGATCCGCGCATCGGGCGAGACGTCAGCGGTCGGGTGGATCATGCTGATTCCAGGGCCTCCACCATGCGCTCGGCGGCGTGGCCGTCGCCGAAGACGGGCGGCGGCTCGCCGGGTGGGCGGGCGCGCCGTGCCGCCGCCAGTATACGCTCGGGGTGAGCTCCGGCGAGCACGTTCCAGCCGTCCGCGAGCGTCTCCACCCACTCGGTCTCTTCGCGCAGCGTCACGCACGGGACGCCGAGCAGGTAGGCCTCCTTCTGCACACCGCCGGAGTCGGTCAGCACCATGCGCGCGTGCTGCTGGAGCGCCAGCATGTCCAGGTAGCCGACGGGGTCGATCAGGCGCACGGCCGCATCGACCTCGATGTCGGTGTGGGCAAGCGCGGCACGCGTACGCGGGTGCAACGGAAGCACGACGGGCTCGCCGAGCATCGCGAGCGCCTCGATGATCCGCTCGAGGCGCGCCGGGTCGTCGGTATTGGCGGCGCGGTGCACGGTGGCGAGGGCGTAGCCGCCGGGTGGCAGCGCCAGCTCGTCGAGGATGCGCGACTGCGCAGCGGCGAGGGGCGCGTGTACCAGCAGGGCGTCGTACATGATGTCGCCGGTGAGGTAGATACGGCCGCGGGCGGCCGCGGGAGGTCCGGCGGCGGGAGGCGGGAGGACGTGGCCCTCGCGCAGCAGGTTGTCGACGGCGGTCTGCGTCGGCGCGAAGAGATAGGCCGAGACGCTGTCGGCGACGACGCGGTTGACCTCCTCGGGCATCTCTCGCACGAAGCTGCGTAGGCCGGCCTCGACGTGGGCGAGCGGGATGTTGAGTTTGGCGGCCGCCAGGGCTCCCGCGAGGGTGCTGTTGGTGTCGCCGTAGATCACGACGGCGTCCGGCGCTTCGCGGCGCATCACGTCTTCGAGCCGCTCGAGGATCTGGGCCGTCTGGCGGCCGTGGGGCCCGGAGCCGACACCCAGATGGTGGTCGGGGCGCGGCAGCGCCAGCTCGTCGAAGAACACGTCCGACATCGTCGCGTCGTAGTGCTGGCCGGTGTGGACGAGCACCTCGGTGTGCCGCCGCCGCACGACGCGGGAGAACGCTGCCGCCTTGATGAACTGCGGCCGGGCGCCGACGACGGTGAGGAGCTTCATGGATGGGAATGCGCCGCTGTGGACGCGCGGCCGTCCCGAGCGCGGCAGCCGTGGATCATGTGCCGGGATCAGAGTTCGTCCGCGCATCGATGTCTGCGCGGCGGTCCGCCGGCTCCTCGCCGGTGTCGCGCAGGTCGATGCGCGCGAGCGCGTGCAGGCGCGCGGCGATCTCCTCGCGCGAGCGCGGGAGGTTGTGCGCCAGCTCGTTGATCTTGCCGACCAGCTCGTCGTATGCGACGGTCGCGCGCCCCTGCGTGAGGTAGATCTTTGGATGGTGGGTGTTGAAGAGCTTCTCGGACGCGCCCACCAGCTCCTCGTGCAGCTTCTCGCCGGGGCGCATGCCGGTGTAGACGATCTGGATGTCGCGCCCGGGCACGAGGCCCTTCAGCCGGATCATCTTCTCCGCGAGGTCGGCCGTGCGGATCTTCTCGCCCATATCGAGCAGAAAGATCTGTCCCTGGTCGGCGAATGAGGCGGCCTGGATGACGAGCGACGCCGCCTCATCGACGGACATGTAGTAACGGGTTGTCTCCGGGTCGGTGAGGAGCACCGGGCCGCCGCGTTCGATCTGGCGCAGGAAGAGGGGCACGACGCTGCCGCGGCTGCCCATCACGTTGCCGAAACGCACCGCGGCAAACGCCGTCTTGCTGTCCTGCCCGAGCGCGATCACCAGCAGCTCGCCGATGCGCTTCGTCGCACCGTACACGTTGTCCGGGTTCACGGCCTTGTCCGTGGAAACGAACACGACCTTGCGGGCGCCGGCGTCGCTGGCGCCCGCGAAGACGTTGAGCGTGCCGATGACGTTGACCCGCAGCGCGGCGTCGGGATGGTCCTCCATCACCGGGATGTGCTTGTACGCCGCCGCATGGAACACGACATGCGGGCGCGTCCGCGCGAAGACAGCATCGACCTGCGCGCGCTCGGAGACGTCGCAGAGCCAGATACGGATGGCGGTGCGCGATTCGTCGGATTCGAGGTCGCGTTGCAGGTCGTACAGGCCGGTCTCGTTGACGTCCAGCAGATGGAGCTCGGCGGGGGCGAATGCGATCACCTGCCGGGCCAGCTCGGCGGCGATGTAGCCGGCGGCGCCGGTGATCAGCACGGACCTGCCGTGCAGCGTCGCCGCGCACATCTCGGCGTCGATGTCCACCTGCACGCGCCCGAGCAGGTCGTCGACGGTCACTTCGCGAAGCTGCGTCGCGGCCGGCGCGTCGCGCACGAGGTCGCGCAGCCCCGGCACGGTGCGGACGGGCACGCCGGCGGTCTGACAGATGCCGACGACCTCGCGGATCACGGCGCCGGCGGCGGAGGGGATCGCGAGCGCGATCAAGTCGACGCGGCGGCCGCGGCAGACTTCCGGGATATCGTGACGGCCGCCGCGGACGCTGACGGCGTGGATACGCACGCCGCGGAGCCGCCGGTCGTCGTCGATGAAGCCGACGGGCCGGTAGAGCCACTGGGGGTTCTGGAGGAACTCACGCGCGAGGAGCTGTCCGGTGTGGCCGGCGCCGACGATGAGCACGTTCTTGACGCCGACATCGTAGCCCGAGAAGGGGTTGCGCGACGCCCAGAGGCGCGGCCAGAACTTGATGCCGCCGATGGCTATCAGCATCAGCGCCGGCGCGACCACGTTGACGGTGAGCGGGATATCCCGGGGGCGGAGGAATGCGTTGATGGCGAAGAGGAAGATCGATACGACGCCGATGGACAGCGCGATGTTGAACGCGTCGACGATGCCCGCGTACTTCCACGATGTGCGGTAGATGCGGAAGAAGACGTTGCCGAGGATGTACGCCGCGGCGATGAACGGTGCGGCGATGGCGAAGAAGTGGATCGACCGCTGCGGCACGTCGCCATCGAACCGCAGCGCGAGGGCCGCGGCGTATGAGGCGATGACGATGGCGGCGTCGAGCAGGACGACCGGCACCAGCCGGAGGGTCGCCCGGAAGCCGTACGACGGCAGCGAGGTCATGCCGGGTGTACCGCCCGGACGGACGGTCTGGCCGGTGCGAGGATGGCACCCGGGAGCGACGGGCGGTGGGCGCGCGCAGGCGGCGTGTGATGCGGGGTGCTGTGCGTGGCGTCGCCTCCCTGCCTGCTGGCACGGCGCCGCTGACCGGCGCGACGAGGTCGTTCAGCGAGCGCCCTTCCGTGCAAGCACCGCCGGCACCGTCTTCGCGAGGATCGCGAGATCGCCTGCCAGCGAATGGTTGTTCACGTACTCAAGATCGTAGTTCATGGTTTCTTCGTAGGTCAAATCCGCGCGGCCGCTCACCTGGGCGAGTCCGGTAATCCCGGGCTTCACGTCGTGCCGGCGGTGATACTCCGGCGGATACTGCGATACGAGCTCCGGGATCTCCGGCCGCGGTCCGACGACGCTCATGTCACCATTCAGGACGTTCCAGAAGTTCGGCAACTCGTCCAGGCTCGTCGCGCGCAGGAAGCGCCCGACGCGCGTCAGGCGGGAGGTCGGCGTGATGAACACGAAGGTCTTGAAGTGCTCCGCATCGAGCTTCGGCGTCTCGTACGGTCTGTGACCTTCATGTGACATCGTGCGGTACTTGTAGAAGGTGAAGATCCGGCCCTGATAGCCGACGCGCTTCTGCGAGAAGATGACGGGGCCGCGCGAGTCCAGCTTGATGCAGATGGCGATCAGCGGGTACGTGATGAGGAACAGCACGACGCCGATCAACCCGATGGCCCCGTTCAAGATTCGGTCGAGCATTCACGCTCCACGGACGCGGTGCCGGCCGACGACCTGCTCCACGGCGTCGGCGACCCGGTCGACGGTGCCTTCGCTCATGCGCGTGTACAGGGGCAGCGAGATCATCGTCTCGAACGCCTCGTCGGCGACCGGGAAGTCGCCGGGCGCCCAGCCGTACGCCTCTCGATAATACGGGTGATGGTGGATCGGAATGAAGTGCACGGAGGTGCCGATGCCCAGCGCGCGCAGCTCGTCGATGAACGCGTCGCGGCCGATGGCGAGCATCTCGCGGCGGAGCCGGATGACGTACAGGTGCCAGGCGTGGGTCGTGCCCGCGCGCTCGACGGGCGTGATGATCTCCGGCAGCGCCGCAAGTCGCGCGTGATACCGTTCGGCCAGCAGCCGCCGCGTGAGCTGGAACTCGTCGATGCGCGCGAACTGCGCCGCGCCCAGCGCCGCCTGATAGTCGGACATCGCGTAGTTGTAGCCCGGCGCCAGCACCTGGTACGCCCAGGAGCCGCGCGCCGTGTAGCGGTCCCAGGCGTCGTTGCTCATCCCGTGCAGCGCGAGCAGGCGGCAGCGCTCCGCCAGGGCATCGTCGCCGGTGGTCAGCATACCGCCACGGCCCGAAGTGACGTTCTTGGTCGGGTAGAAGCTGAACACGGCGGCATCGCCGAGCGCGCCGACGCTGCGCCCCGCAACCTCCGTCCCGATGGCGTGCGCCGCGTCGGCGATCACGCGGGCGCCGTGTGCGCGGGCCAGCGCGAGGATCTCGTCCATGCCGCACGCCGAGCCGCCGTGGTGCACGGGCAGGATCGCCTTTGTGCGAGGCGTGATGGCGCGCTCGACGGCGGCCGGGTCGATGCAGTAGTCGTCGATGCTGATGTCGGCGAGCACAGGGGTCGCGCCCGCGTGGATGATGGCGTTGACGGTCGCGGCGAAGGTCGTCGGCGTCGTGATCACCTCATCGCCGGGACCGATACCAAGCCCAACGAGCGCCAGGTGCAGGCCGGCGGTGGCGGAGTCGAGGGCGATGGCGTGCTTCGCGCCGGCGTAGGCGGCGAAGGCGGCCTCGAACTGGCGCACGCGCTGGCCAGGCGCCAGCCAGCCCGAGCGCAGCGTCTCGACGACGGCGTCGATCTCGGCGCCGGAGATATCGGGCAGGTTATAGGGGAGGAAGTCCTCGTGTTCGATCACTGGACCGTGACGCGAATGCCGTCGGTGCCGTTGACGGGCACCCCGGCGGCCTGAAGCATGGTGACGATGCTGGCACCCTGGGGCAGGGTGCTCGTGAAGACGTGGGAGCTGGTGCCGAACGCGCTATTCGTATCGAAGTCCTTCTTGAACCTCACGGTGATCGTCCGCCCGTTCTCGCTGATGCTCTCGACCACCCGATACCTGCTGTAGTTCACCACGGCCTGCGCGTCGAGCACATGCGACTCGGTGCTCGGCCTGAGCACGAACGAGATCGCGCCAGCGGCGACGAGGATGACGAGGATGATCAGCGAGTAGCCGAGCCGCGTGAAGATCATGCCGTGCGCTGCGGCCTCGTGCGGACGCACGGGGCCGCACTCCATCCGGCGCTATGGTAGCCGAAAACGCCCGCATCTGCGCGTGACGGATGCGCGTGCTGGTCACCCTGGCGGTAGCCGCCGGGTGCCGGACGCTAGCACGGCCGGGCCCGCGGGTGGAGAGCCCTACAGCCTGCGGCGGCGGCGGTCGTGGCGGTCGAGGAGCACCACGTCGCGGTCACTGTGGTGCAGCGCGAAAGTGAAGAACCAGCCGGCGGCTCCCAGCATGAGGGCCGCGCCGAAGAACGTCCAGCGCCACCATTGCACACCGGGGCCGTCGTTGCCGGCGCTGGGCAGCGTGCCCTTCGGCGGTGTCACCGCGCCGGAGACGCCGAGCTTCTGGTCGATGGTGAGCGTCGGCACGTTCGAGTTCTGCAGGATCGTGATCAACGGCGTCACCGTCGGCTGCGGGGTCAGGGTCGCGGGCGGGGTGCCGGTCGGCGATGGCGTGGGCGTCGCGGTGGCGGTAGCCGAAGCGGTGGCGGTGGCTGTCGCGCTGCCGCCGGCGGTCGGTGTCGGGGTCGCCGACCCGGCGGGCGTCGCCGTGCTCGTCGCCGTCGCGGTCGCGGTGGCGGTGATCGTCGCCTGTGGCGTTGGTGTATCGGTCGGCGGAGCGGTGCCGGTCGCGAGGGCTGCGACGCCGCCGACGACCACCGTCGCAGCGATCCCCTGCGGCGTGGCCGGCACGGAGTTCCCGTCGAGCAACTGCACCGTCCCCCAGGTGAGGCCGGCGTTGCCATTGCCGACGGCGCGGAACTGCACGGTGGCGAGCGTACCGCTGCCGGAGGCCTCAAGGGCGGCGGGCAGGACGTAGCTGAACTGGATCGTCCCGCCGTACGCGCTGTCCGCGGTCACCGTGCCGCCGCCACCCGGGAACGGGCCCGGCAGGATCTGCGTTCCCGGCGTGGTGCTGTCGGCATCGACGACCTGGACGACCGCGGGGTTGTAGAGCGCCTGGACGTTGATCGCGTGGACGGCGGCGGCGCCGCGGATGTCGAGCGTCACGCTGACGATGTTCCCGATGACGAGCGACGCCGCGGGCGGCGACATCGAAAGCGTGCCGGAAGGGGCGGCGCGGGCGAGGGTCGGGGGGCAGGTGAGCGATGCGAGCAGGGACAGCGCGCCTGCGAGCAGCAAGAGGCGCGCGCGGCGGCGCCAGCCGAATTGCGTTCCCTGCATTCGCACTCCCCTCCTGTGGTATCGGAGGAGGAGGCACACGGGGACAAGGTGCTGGCACCCGGCGCGCGGGGGTGCGGGCCACTACGGCGCAGACGCAGGCGGCCTTACTTCGTGGCTACGAAGTAGATGCTCATGCTCATGTTGCCGATGCCGAGCTTCACCGACGAGAACTCGCGCGACAGCAGCGATTTGAGCTCCGCCTTGCGGTAGTTCTTGTGAAATGGCTCCTCGGCGGGACAGGAGCGCGAAAGGAAGCGCAGCTTCCAGATCAGGGACTGGCTCGGCACGGTGCCGATGTAGCGGCCGCCCGGTGGCAGCAGCGCGGCGATGCAGTGCAGCACGTCGGCGGGGTTCGGGAAGTGCTCGAGGACCTCCGTCATGACGACGGTGGAGATCGACCCCGGCCGCACGGGCAGGTGTTCGATGTCGGCCTGCAGCACGTTCGCGCGCGGTGCGTTGCGCTTCGCCTTCGGGACGTTGCGCGGGTTGATGTCGACGCCCGTGGAGCCGGGCGGCAGGTGGCGGAGCATGAGCCCGGTGCCGCAGCCGGCGTCGAGGTAGGGGGGCGCGCCATACTTCGCCAGGAGGCGCTTCAGCATGCGCTGGCGGCCGCGGTGGAACAGGCTCTCCAGCCCGCGGAGGTGGTCGGTGACCGCGACCCAGTCGTACTCCTCTTCGTCGAGGTAGAACTTCTTGTTCAGCAGCAGAAAGTCAGCGTCGTACCCGGTCGCGTCAGTCATCGATCCTCCCAGCGTGCGGGGCGACCGCCCCATTCGATATTGTCGGCGCCTGCGCGGGCTCGGCGGAGGGGTCCGGCGCGAGCGGGATGATCGCGCGGCGCAGCGGGCGCGCCCTGCGGGTCGTGAACACGAAGCGCTCGGCGCCCAGGAAGCTGATCGCGACGCCGACCCACACGGACACGGCGCCGGCGAGCAGGACGTCCGTGCCGGCGAGCGTCAGGAAGAGAAACGTGACGCCGTTCGACGCGACGGAGATCGCGGACGCGAGATGATACTTCAGTCCCTCGCGCACCAGCGCGGAGGCGCCGACGGCCCGGCGCTCGAACCACGTGAAGTTGCGGTTGAGCAGGAAGTTCGAGAGCACCGCGGCCTCGGCGCCCGTCGCCCAGGCGACGCCGTTGGGCAGGCCGACCTTGATCGTGAGC
>JADEYI010001031.1_pt1 | contig 25522 bp, 21 predicted proteins | sample 8542331 | NCBI WGS metagenome assembly JADEYI01 (sample SAMN16510988, study PRJNA670497) | mine drainage metagenome | isolation source: biofilm near Copperflume 1 | place: Germany: Marsberg coppermine Kilianstollen | collected 2018-02
CTCTGAACATTTACAACTTTCCACAGGTTTGACCCAGGTCAGAGCTAGGGGGTATAATTCTGGTGCGGCCAGCGTGCCGTGCTTTGTTTTGCGGTGGGCTTCGGCTTTTGGACTGGAGATAGCTGTGCAGGCTTTGCAACGCTTTGAAGAGTTCGTAGAAAGATTGATGGAAGGGTCGTTTGCGCGCCTCTTTCGCAGCCCTATTCAGCCCGCCGAAATTGCCAAGCGCCTTGAGCGCGAGATGGAGGCCCGCCCCACAATAAGTGTCGGGCGCACCTATGTGCCTAATGTATATGAGGTGACACTTAACCCGGAGGACTTCGCTGAGTTCGAGCCTTTTCGCCATTCTCTTGAACACAACATGGCCGAGTTCATATCCGATCTCGCATCTGAGCGGGGTTATTCGCTAGTGTCGCGCCCCAGGGTTACGCTTCAGGCGGGCGAAGGCACACCTCGCAGGGGCATTGAGATTGACTCCCAGTTGAGTGATCAGCCTGCCATCTCAGCTATCACGAGTAGCTCAGGTGCGCCCACGACACGCCGCAGCGAGGGCGAGGAGCCGCAAATAACGCGCACCCATGCTATGCCGCAGATAGCGCGTAATCGCCCCCACGCAGGCGTAGCCGGTTCCAGAGCGGTTGCCGCACCACCACTTGCCTATCTTCAGCCGCAAACGGGTGATATGGTAGGACGCGACTTCCCGGTCAGCAAAACATTGCTATCTATGGGACGTGGGCTTGACAACGATCTTGTGGTGGACGACCCGCGCGTCTCTCGTCATCACGCGCAGATCACCTTCCGCCACAGCCACTATTTGCTGCGCGACCTGCGCTCCACCAACGGCACATTTGTCAACAACCAGCCCGTCGAGGCTGTAGTGCTCGCCTCAGGAGACGTAGTTTCCCTCGGCGGCTTTGAGCTTACCTTTGTTCAGGAGTAGACTCGTGGAGCGTCAAACGCGAGGGATTATGGATAGAATATCCCACGCTTCACGTTTCACGCTTCACCTGACCTATGCCTAATATCCAGACACTGCCATTCGATATATTCATTCTCGGCTTACGCATTGCGTTTATCGGGCTTATTTACATCTTCCTTTTTCAGGTAATGCGCGTTATCGTGCGTGATCTGCGGCAAGTTGCCCCAACCGAACCGACGCAGCCGAGGTCAAAGTATGGCAAGCTGGTAGTTGTTGAGCCGGGACGGAGCAACCTGGAGCCAGGCACAACTTTCACCTTGCAATCTGTCACCTCGTTGGGCCGGAAACCGAGCAATAGCATAGTTCTCGACGATGATTTTATATCAGCCGAGCACTCCTTGATAAGCTGGCGCGACGGGCGTGCCTGGCTTGAAGATGTAGCCTCCACTAATGGCACTTTTCTCAATGAGGCGGAAGTGACACGCCCTGTAGCCGTTTCAGAAGGCGACATCATAGGAGTAGGCGGCGTGCGCTTCAAGTGGACGGAAGTATAAAGTAAGTTGCGGACGTTAGTAGTTGGTAAGGCGAGCAATCGGGGGTTGTTATGGATAACAGAAGCAATGGAGAAGGCCCGGGTAATAGCCGGGGTAACAATCTGAATGGAGATAGCGACCAGAATGCCAACTGGCCGCAACGCCCCGCATGGCCACGACCGGAAGTCTCTCAACCTCGCCTTGATCCGCCTGTTGACGCGGGCAGGCTCAACGCATCTTCGGCCCAGGCTAAGGGACGCCAGGGCTATTCACCTGCCTCTAAAGCCCCCGGCACACCTGACCCCAGGCAAGGTGAGGACGCGACCAAAGAGACTCGTCTCCTGCCTATAGTTGAGCCTTCGCGCTTTGACCGCAACCAGGGTGCACGCACATCGCCAACCTCTCCGCCCCGAAGCTCTAAACCTCCAGCCGCGCAGCCCAGGCAGCCCCACACGCCGCCTCCGCCTCCGCCTCCCGTCACGCAAGCCCCGCAAGGCCGCAAATCCGGCGGTTGGCAGTATGAACGGGATGAGCAACCGGAGTATGAGGACAACGAAGTTTACGCGCCCGCACGTGATTACCAGTCTCAGGCGAGAAATCGCGCTGTAAATATTAACACCAATCGTAGCTACCTTGCTGTTGATGTTGAGGGCGTAAAGAAGCGTCGCGGTGGGTGGGTCCTCTGGACGCTTGGGGGCATCCTGGCGATAGCCGCGATAGCTGTAGTTGCCTTCTCTCTAGCCTGGCAGGGGCAGTATGCAGGCAAGATCTACTCAGGCGTTTCGGTCCTGGGCATCAATCTGGGTGGGAAGACGCCGGACGAGGCAAAGAGCATACTGACCGACAAAGTACAGGCTTTCATCTCTCAGCCTGTTGTGCTTACATGGCGCGGTAAAGAGTGGAGGCCAAGCGCCGACCAGATAGGGGTGAAGGTAGACGTTGACGGCACAGTGAACCAGGCGTTCCAGGTAGGCCGCGACGCTGACATAATGGCTAATGCCTCTCAACAGTGGACTGCTGCTCAGCAGGGCTACATGGTGCCGATTACACTACAGTTGAGCGAGCCTGCTTTGCAAAGTTACCTCTCCACTATAGCTACCAATGAGATAGATGAAACGCTATTTGACGGTGACGTGCGGCTGAACGGCACTCAGATAGTCGCCATGCCGGGCAAAGAAGGCCGCAGCCTGCGTATCTATAATGCCATAACAATGGTGCGCGAGGCGATGCGTGATACAGTAGCCAAACTGGAGCAGGGCGCGGTGAAACCCGCATCTGTAGAGCTACCTGTAGATGTGCTTCAGCCAACCGTTTCCGCCCAGGAAGTGTCGTATGTGCAAGGGCTGCTGGCGGTGCGTATTAGCTCGCCTATAACCGCCACCGCTCCTGGCAAAACTTTCTCCCTCTCTCCCGACGCGCTGGTGCGCCTTACCACCATAGAGCGCAACCCTGATCGCTCGGCACAGCGCCACATCGAACTGGGGTGGAAAGACAGCGAGCTAAAGACCCTCGCGGACAAGTGGTCAAGCGAGTCGAGCCGCTCGTCCCAAAACGCTCGCTTTGCCTGGAATAACGGCTCTGTCTCGGTACTGAGCGAGTCGGTAGAGGGCTTCCAGATAGAGGCCACAACTGTGATTAGCTCTGTAAAAGAGGCGGCAGGCACAAGCGACAAGCGGCAGTACGAGCTGCCGGGCAAGATCATAACCCCTACAGTGTCGAGTAAGGACCTGGGCGCGCTCGGCATTAAGGAGCTTATGGGTACAGGCACATCTACCTTCAAAGGCTCGTCCCCTGAGCGAGCGACAAATATAAAGGTGGCTGCGAATCTGCTGAACGGCGCGGTAGTGCCGCCGGGCGGTACTTTCTCCTTCTTACAAACGATGGGCGGCATAGATGAGGCGCATGGCTTCGTGCCCGGCTATGTGATCGCTGCTGAAAGGACTGTGCTTGGCGTCGGCGGGGGCGTTTGCCAGGTGTCAACCACCGCCTTTAGAGCCGCCTTCTGGAGCGGAATGCAAATTACTGAGCGCAATCAACACTCCTATCGCGTCGGTTGGTACGAGGCCAACGGCGAGCCTGTGGGCTTTGACGCAGCGGTCTTCGATCCTGGTGTTGACCTGAAGTTCGTCAATATCACCTCTAATTATCTGCTGGTAGAGGCCGCTACCACCTCCGATACTCTTGTGATCAACTTCTACGGCACGAAGATCCCCGGCCAGGTAAAGCTTGAAGGCCCTGTCATTTCCAACAGGCAATCCGCCCCTCCCGACGTGTACGAAGTAGACCCTCGGCTGCCCGCAGGCTCTAAGAAGCAGGTAGAAACGGCCCGCGCCGGCCTCGATACTGTTATCACGCGCCGCATAGTCACACCGGGGCAAGCTGATAAAGTGGATCAGTTCCACAGTGCATACAGGCCCTGGCCCAATTGGTTCATAGTAGCTTCCGCATCGCAGATACCTAGCGGCGCGGAAGTGGCTTCGCAGCCCACGCCGAACCCATAGTGCCTGGGATCAGGGGTCAGCGATTGGGGACCAGTGATAAGGAGTTGAGGAAAGATACTGATTTTAGCGTAGGTCCGGCTAGAACCGCGAGGGGATTAGGACGTTATATTATATGCGAAGATGAACGGCTATCGCCCTCAACATCGATGTTCCGCTCAATGTTACCAGCCCTAGGAGGAAAAATTTGAAAAAGGAGAAGATCGTTTCGCTCGGGGGGGCCGCAGTGCTTCTGGTTACTCTACTGCCGTCGGCCTTGCCATATAGCGCAGCAGTGGCCGCGCCAGTGGCTGCGCCTATGCAAGCGCCCCTTGCCCAGCAGGACCAGCCGCCCGACACCAGCGCCTTCCAGAGTGTGTGGAATCGCACCGACTCGCTTGTTGCCTCGGGGCGTGTTAGCCGCACATGGTTCTGGGGTCCGCAGCCCTTCTGGACCACCCGCGAGGTCTATGTAGATGATCCCACCGGCACAGGCTCTCGTCTTGTCCAGTATTGGGACAAGAGCCGCATGGAGATCAACGACCCTAACGGCAACAAGAGCGATCCCTTCTATGTTACCAACGGCCTCCTCACCGTCGAGCTTATCAGCGGCCAGATGCAGGTTGGCAATAACACATTTGAGACCCGCAAGCCGGCTAATATTAACATAGCCGGCGACTTTGATGACCCTAACGCTCCTACTTATGCCTCGTTCGTTGGGCGCGCTAACGCCGGCGGCGACCACCCTGACCCCAACAAGATGGGCGAGAAGGTGATTACCACCATCGCCCGCGACGGCACCATCGGCAACGACCCGGGCAAGAGTAGCGTGCCCGGCATCGAGGTGGCTTACTATGATGATGTAACCCGCCACAATGTGCCTAAAGCCATATGGGACTTCCTTAATTCCCAGGGCCAGGTGCAGAATGGCGACAAGATAGCTACAGAGCAGTTGGCAAACCCATGGTTCTATGCCACAGGTCGCCCCATATCGGATGCATATTGGGCAGTGGTCAAGATAAAGGGTCGTCCTACCGCCACCCTGATCCAGGCCTTCGAGAGGCGCGTAGTTACCTACACACCCTCAAACCCTGACGGCTTCCAGGTGGAGAACGGCAATATCGGCGCGCATTACCGTGACTGGCGTTACATGGGCCCAGGCAAGATGAACCCTGAGTTTCCTCTGAAAAGCCCCCACATCGGCTACGGCTTCAACGTGCAACTTTATTACACTGATAAGGACAAAGTGCTCCAGATAGCCCGCAACGCAGGCTTCAACTGGGTGCGCCAGCAAGTAGCATGGCAAGACCTGCAAGGCCCCAACAGGCTTTTCGCCTGGGGTGAGCTTGACAGCGTTGTGGAAGCAGCCGCCCGTAACAAGGAAAAGCTGATTCTCTCCATCGCCAAATCGCCGAAGTGGGCCTCGCCCAAGACAAACGGAGGTATGCCTGAGAATCCGCTCGACTTCGGCAACCTGATGTACATGATGGCCCGGCATTACCAGGGCAAAGTATACGCATACGAGTTGTGGAACGAGGAGAACTTGCAAGGCGAAACGGGTGGGCCTGTCAACGTAGCCCAGTATGTAGACATGCTCAAGTATGGATACAGCGGCGTTAAGTGGGCCGACCCCAAGGCTATAGTGCTCTTTGGAGCTCTCACCCCAACAGGTGTGAACGATCCCAACCGGGCAGTAGACGATGTGAAGTACTTGCAGCAGATGTATGCTTACCAGGGCGGCATTGCTAAGGATTACTTCGATGTGCTGGCCGCGCACCCCGGTTCCAATAACAACTCACCGGACCAGATGTACCCTGACAATCCTGGTGACGGGCATTGCCCGCCCAAGTACGCCTCTCAGGAAGGTACCTGCTGGCGCAACCAGCCATCCTTCTACTTCAGACGTATTGAGCAACAATACGCGGTGATGAACGCCAGCGGCGACGGCAACAAGCAGATGTGGCTAACCGAGTTCGGCTGGAGCACCTATAACACGGCTGATGGCTACGAATACGGGCAGCTTATCAGCCCTGAGCTACAGGCTCAATACCTCGTCCGTGCCTTTCAGAAGAGCAAGACCGACTACCCGTGGATGGGCGTGATGGCCGTCTGGAATCTCAATTTCAGCACACTACAGGGTATTTCACTCCAGGATGAGAAAGTACCGTGGTCCGTGCTGAACCCCGATTTCACCCCACGTCCCGCTTATACCGCGTTGCAGAACATGCCCAAGTAGCGGCGATATAGTTCGGTGATAGCTCCACTATCGGAGTGACACAAACAAGAAAGAGTAAGAGAGGCGGCCCTTAGAAGGGCCGCCTCTCTTACTCTTCCGGCCATTTAGCAAGCCGGGTATCTACCTTACGTAAACGGTTCAGATTAGGGTACGCCCGTACAGAGACGCCTTGAGGCTTATTCTACTCCAAGTCTGAACACTTACTATCTACTTGTGCGTTACCACCATCGTGCCTATGGGTGCCCAGTCGAACATCCATTTGGAGGCGTCTATGGGTAGATTGACGCAGCCGTGACTCATAGGGTTGCCGAAGTTGTTGTGCCAGTAGGCTCCATGCAGGGCATAGCCCGAGTAGAAATACATGGTATATGGCACGTCCGGTATATAGTAATAGTCGGCTCCAACGCCACCCTGCATTGGCGTGGACTTGTACTTGGCGTAAATGCGGTAGGTGCCTTCTACTGTCGGGCTGTCCGCCACTCCTGAACTCATCTTAGAGGAGAAGACGGGTGTCTGGCCTTCGTACGCGTACATCATCTCCGTGGTGAGATTGACATCTACCCACTTGGGGCCGAACTGCCCCATAGGGGGCGCAGGCTCGGTAGGCGGGGCACTATTGGCGGGGCTGTTGCCCTGATCGTTGCCTTTCACGATAGTCAACACCTGGCCCACGCGCAGGAAGTTTCCATCACTCAGCTTATTCAAGCTGATAAGGGCGTCAATGGTGGTGCTGAAGTTGGCGGCAATCGAAGAGAGATTGTCTCCTGGCTGCACAGTGTATTGTATCGGCTTGCGTGGCTCGGCTGCAGCGGGTGCTGAGGTAGGTTCGGGTGTAGTCGTAGCCTGGGCCGCAATAGCCGTGCTGGTTGGCGTGGGCTGTGAAGGTGGTAGAGGTGGTGAAGGTAGTGTAACAGTTGCCGCAGATGCTCCCGGTATAGCCAACACCTGCCCTACATATAGAAAGCTCGACGGTGTGATGCCATTGGCAGCCGCCAGCGACTCGCGGCTGACCCCGAACCGCTGGGCAAGGGTTATCAAATTGTCGCCCGGCTGTACTGTATAGGTTACAGGGTTAGCCTGCGGCGGCTGGTTAGCTGCGGGCTGCGCGGTTGCCGTTGGCAGGGCGGGACTACCGGCGGGTACTATCTTGAGCAGTTGCCCGGCGTAAATGTTGGTAGAAGTAAGACCGTTGGCGCGCATCAGGGCGTCGGTAGTAGTGCCGTAGCGCGCTGCGATAATGCTCAATGCATCGCCCGGTTGCACAGTGTAGATGACCTGGCCCGAGGACGGTATGCTCTGGGGTGGGTTGGAGCCGGGCGACGGGATAGTGAGCACCTGGTTCACGTATATGGTAGAGCGCGAGGGCAGCGAGTTAGCGGCGATGATAGCATCTACGGTGACCCCGAAGCGTGCAGCGATGCCGCTAAGGGTATCGCCTGGCTGCACTGTGTAGCTGCTGGCGGCATATACGCTCGCCGCCTGGCCGAGGAGCATCAACAGCAAGAAGAGGCCGGTCAGCGCCCACCTACTCCAGGTGCGTCGGAGTGTGGCAGGTTTATATTTCAAGTGGTTTCCTCCAATAGGTAAGAGCGTGGTTATCCACATCCTTGAGCATTCTTATGTATACACACTCATAATAGCACCCCAGGATGTCACACGTCAATAGGCCATTATGTCTAGCTATGTGCATCTAATGGTGTACAGGGGGGTGAGGTGCAATCCTGAAAGAGGTGTTCTTCTCTATGGCGAATTAAGATGCAGCAGACTAGCTGACTATTATGCCACGGCCTTCTTCTACTTCGCCAACTTCCCAGCAAGGCACGCCCTGGTCTTCGAGTATTGTGCGCAGCGGGGCTATACGCTTTGCGGGGATGGCTGCAAAGAGACCGCCGGAGGTCTGAGGGTCAAATAAGAGGGTGAGGAGGTCGGGGCGGACGTTGCCTTCCACCTGTACTCTTATAACACTTTGGGGGCCATTGGGGTGGGCGGCTTCGGCTTCTTCAACGAGAAGGTAGTCACGGTTGCGCCCTGTGCCTCCGGGCACTTGCTTGTCTTTGATAGCGTCGAGAGCGCCATCTATCAGCGGCACCTCGGAGGCATCTATCCGTAGCCGCACCCTGCTTGCCTCGGCCATCTCCGAGGCATGGCCTAGCAGCCCAAAGCCTGTTATATCAGTGCAGGCGCGGACGCCAGCCCCATGCAAGATGCGCGACGCAGGGCCGTTTAGCCTCAGCATCCAATCTACAGCCTCTTGAAGATGAGCTGGGTCGGCGCGGTCGTTCTTGGCAGCTGTGGTGATAACGCCCGTGCCGAGCGGCTTGGTGAGGATCAAGCGGTCGCCAGGGCGCGCTCCGGCCTTTTGCATTATGTGAGCAGGGTCTACAAGGCCGGTAACGCAGAGGCCGTACTTTGGCTCAGGGTCGGTGACAGTGTGCCCTCCGCCAATTACACCTCCCGCCTCATCTACTTTGTCTGCGCCGCCTTGCAAGATGGCGGTAAGTATCGCTTTATCAAGGTCGGTGGGGAAAGCCACGATGTTGAGGGCAAGGAGTACCTCGCCCCCCATCGCGTAGACATCGCTCATAGAGTTGGCGGCAGCTACTGCCCCGAAAGTGTAAGGGTCGTCTACCACGGGCGGGAAGAAGTCGAGGGTCTGCACAAGCGCCTGGGTGTTGCTGAGGAGGTAAACAGCCGCGTCGTCACCTGGAGCCAGACCTACTATTAAGTTGGGGTGCGTGTGAGACACTAAAGGGCGCAGAACCTGCGCCAGGTCACCAGGACCCATCTTAGAGGCTCAACCGGCGCATGAGGCCAGGCTAGTTAGTCGCACAATCGCGCGCTTATCTATCTCTGACATGGCTGTTATCACCTCCTTTTGACGCGTGAAACGTGAGGGATTATGGATGTACTATCTTTATCCTCACGCAACACACAGTACTCGATACTCGTCACGTTTCACGTTTCACGCGTCCTACCGCGTGCCAAGAGTGGCTGGGACGCTTAGAAGCTTGCCGTTGCGTATGACGCTCAGGGTAATCTTATCGCCTGGGCGGAACTTGGTGAGTATATCCGTCAGTGGATTGTTCTCATCAATCGTGATGTCGTTAGCCTTCAGGATAACGTCGCCCGGTTGCAGGCCCGCACGTTCGGCTCCACTGTTGGGGGTTACGTCTTCGACGAGCACGCCGCTGGTCAGCAGATTGCCGCTTGGGTCCCGCAGGTCGTAATAGGAGGCGATCTGGCGCGTAACCGGCTTTGTTGCAACCCCCAGGAAGGGACGCGGTATGCTGCCACTTTGCAGGAGTTGCGCGGAGATCGTCTTTACTGTGTTGACTGGTATAGAGAAGCCGAGGCCTTCCGCCACATCGCCTTGCCCACTGGTGCTTCCGGTGCTGCGTACCACGGCAGTGTTGATGCCTATAACGTTGCCCGATAGGTCGAGAAGCGGGCCACCTGAGTTGCCACGATTGATAGCGGCGTCGGTCTGAATCATATCGTCCATTGTGCCGTTATCGCCCTGCAACTGGCGGTGCAGGCCACTGACTACGCCTACAGTCACGGTGTTGCGGAAGTCGCCGAGCGCAGAGCCGATGGCGATTACGGTCTCGCCCACCTTGATCTGGCTGGAGTCGCCGAGGCTTGTGAAGCCGGGCACAGGTCCACTCACTTTGAGTACGGCAAGGTCTGTAACCGGATCGGCGCCGACGAGTTGAGCGGGAACGCTGTCAGCGGTGGTGGAGTTCCGCGAGGTGTCAGAGGAGAAGATAACACTCAACCCGTTCTGCGCCGCGCCTGCGATCACGTGGTTGTTAGTTATTATGTGCCCCTGGTTGTCTATGATCACACCTGAGCCGAGCGCCTCGCCGCTGAAGCCCTGGCTGGGATCGAGCTTGTTGACCACAGTGACTACGGCCGGGCCTGTTTGCTCGACCACCTTTACCGTGGCCTGCTGCTCAGCGGGTATCTGCCATGCGGCTCCGGCCTGCGCCTGCGGCGCTGCGTTAGTCTGGCCGGAAGCGCTATTTGTAGAGCTGCCCTGTTGCCCTCCTGGCGGGGTTGTCCCCTGCTGGGCGGTGTTGCTTATCGCCTGTTGCGTCTGCGATGCGTTAGTCGTGGGAGTGGTACCGGCCTGTGGCACGGTGCTCAAGCTGCACCCCCCGATAAACAGCGGAAAGAGTGCGAGCGCGACTATAAGCCATATAGGAGCCTTTTTGTGTAGATTATTTGACTTGTACATAGGAGAACCCTGCCTTACTATTCCAACTGGTCTAAACGATAAATAACGCGCAGCATACGCCTACTGCATCTACAAAACAATAAGCAGAGTTCGGGCCACGAAACCCTCGCGAGACCGGCGACTTCTTGCCTGTATATCCTTCGCGCCTGTGTGTTTCAATCGCCGGGTGTTTGTCGCCCTGTAGCCATCTCCTTCACCATCGTAAAGAGTGGTGTTCCAAAGAGATCATGAGGACCTTCAGCTTCGCGGCGGAATCCCGCATGCTCGTACAGCTTGATAGCGCGGGTAAGGAAAGGTGTAGTGCTCAGAAAGAGCCGCTTATAGTCACTGGAGGTGGCGAACGCCTCAAGCTCTCGCAATAACAAGTCACCTATCCCCTGACCTCTTGCCTCATGGAGAACCGCCATGCTTCGGACGTATAATGCGTCGCCTGTGGGGAGCGCGGACACGGTACCAACGATCGCTCCATTCCTCAGTGCAACCCATGTTGGTCCCTGGCTCATACGACCCGCTATATGCTCGCTCGTGAGAACGGTTGCAGCAAACGCTCCATCGGTGTAAAGCTCTTTATATTCTGCGAAGGCGCCAAGCAAGACCGATGCTATTGAGGGCGCATCGTCCGGTGAAGCCCTCAGTATCTGCACGCTGGGCGCACCTTCGCCGCTATTGTTCACCTTTTCTCCCCTTCTGTCTTGCTGATACCTTAACAATCAGATAAACAATGGAAGCTGTCGTTAGTATAGAGCTTTGTGCCGGATAATGCAGTATGGCGTACATACATATCTAGATATAAGCGCCGCCAGTATTCGTTGTGTGTCACTTGCGTGTAGCCTAGATCCGCCAGGCGGTTTCTTATGTCGCCAATACTAGCTATATCAAGGTAAGCAAACCACAACGTAGAACCCGCGTTACTATCCGTGCTCTGCCCGATCAGCGATAGCTGGTCAGCTGTACTAAGATTGATATGCTTGCCGGAGAGAGCAGCAGGTTCATAGACGGTGATCAACGTATCCGCTACTTCGCCAGGATAGGTCAGGATCAGCTTGCCGGAAGTGGCAGCCGAAGCTGTGCCTGCGGCCAAATCCCGCCAGTGCTGCTTGTCTCCTCGCCAGAATATGGTAAACAACGATAGAAGAAACACCAGGACTACACAAGCAATGCCCAACATACGTAACAGGTCAAGTCGCCCAGGCAAGCGATAAGAGGCAAGCGCGCCAAACACCAGAGATGCCCCTAGCGTAGCGTACAGTACAGTTCGCTCGGCGTAGCCAGGGCTGATCAAGCTTACCAGCGCCGCAACTAAGATAGTCCCAATCGTCAGGCAAAGAGAAGAGATAAAGGCCAGTAGTGAGTGACGCCATATAAGTACAAAGCCCAGCACAAACGCAGCGATAGTGCCCGCAAGCAAAGCACTATGCAGCACAGGCCATAACTCCCATGGTGTTGGTTGGCTGGTAAAAAAGTAGTTGCGGTTTTCCGCGAACCCCAGAATAGAGCGAATTGATGTGAGCACTCTGTCCGGGGTAACACCCAGGTACGAAGCCCGTTGCGTATCACCCAGTGGAAATGTTGCGATCAGCTGCGGCACCCAGGGCAAATAGCCAACAACGGCCAGCATCAACGCCCCAATCAGAGGCAGCGCCTGTCGCCCATGAATCCTTATTATCAGCGCAATGATAAGCACCTGTGGAACGAAAGCATAAAGCGGGCTGTAATCAATATACATACCCAGCAGAAGTGAAATGCCATAGAGGGCTGCCCAACGCCAGCCTGGAGCCTGGTAGAATGATAGGAGCGCAAAATACGCCATTGCAACCAGCGACACGGCTACAGCATATTGCCTCGCTTCTTGAGAGTACCAAATGTGCAACGGTGACACAGCCAAAGCGCCACTCGCGGCTAGCGCTGCCCATTGTCCGAAAAGTCTATTGCCGATTGCAAATAGTACAGGAATGGTGAGTGTGCCTGCTACGACACTCAGCACGCGCCCTGCGCTAATCTCAGGAATCGCAAGGGTAACGAGTTTTACCAGGGCGTAATATAGAGGGGGATGTGCATCGTATGTGCCATGCAGACCAAGCACAGAGGCCCACGGCTGCCGTGCGAACATGATCGTATAGCCCTCGTCCAGCCATAAGCTTAACCTGTCGTAGTGGTAAAAGCGAAGAAGCCCGCCCATAACCGTCACGAACCACAATAACCTCACAGCCGTTAAGAGGCGAACGGCATGAAGCAGAGCCTGGGGTACAGGTCTAGTAATGCCTGTATCATCCCTGGTAACCCCGATATTAAAGCTAATCATCGGTGCGAAACGTAGCAAGCAGCGCCCTCTGTCACCCATCCTACCCACTTACCGCCAATTCATAATTCCCACCCAAACCAGCCCGCAGGGTCAGTGGCAGTCTGGGAAGGGCGATACTCGCCGCTCAGGGGGTTCTGGGTGTAGTCGCCCTGCCACCTGCCTTCGTGGATGTTCCACAGGGCGTCTGCCACCGCGTCCACATCGCCTGTGCTGTTGTAGAAGCCAAAGGAGATGCGTACAGCGCCAGGCATGCCGCGCCTATCGCCACAGCGTACCTCCTCACGCAGCTCGTGCACCTGCTCAGTGGAGAGGCCAAAGAGACGCATGAGGTAGGGGTGGGCGCAAAAGCCGCCTGTGCGCGTGCCTATCGCATATTCGTGGCTGAGGATAGCTGCGGTTTGCTGATGGTCGCTGTTCGCCAGGTTGAACGAGATAACGCCCAGCCTGTCTTGCGGCAGAGCAGGGTCGCGTTGGCCATATATTTGCAAGCCGGGAATGGCGTTCAACTTTTCGAGGGCATAGGAAGTGAGCTTGTGCTCATGCTTGATTATCTTATCCCAGCCGAGGTCATCCTGGAGAAAGCGCGCCGCCGCTGCCATAGCGATAGCGCCCACAACGTTGGGGCTGCCCGCCTCTTCACTATCTGGTGGGCCGCTCCACATCTCCTCTTCTTCAGAGACAAATAGCACCGTCCCCCCACCAACAAGGTCGGGCATCCGGTCCTTGAAAGCCTCATGTGGTCCTATCAACGCGCCGCAGCCCAGGGGTGCGTACATTTTGTGCGCCGAGAAAGCAACAAAGTCTATCGAGTCGGGGTCGCCAACATGCCCTACGCGCACCGGCCTGTGAGGGGCTAGCTGTGCGGCATCCACCAGCAGCATAGCTCCTGCTTCGTGTACCAGGCGGGCTATTGCATGTATATCGGGGATAACCCCCGTCACGTTCGAGCCGCCGGAGATCGCCACCAGCCTGACGTGCCCCTTGTTGGCATCGAGCCGCTCTTTTAGATTCGACAGCACAGGCGCGCCGAAGTCATCCACCGACACACTCTCGACGTGAGCGCAATGCCGCCGCCAGGCAAGGATGTTCGAGTGGTGCTCCATAAGCGTGGTGAGTACAACATCGCCTTCAGTAAGGGGAATGAGGCTTGCGCATCGGTTTATCGCTTCTGTGGCGTTGCGCACAAATACCACGTGCCGCTCGCTCAGGTCAGCGTCCATGAAGCCGGCAACGCGCTCCCGCGCCTGCTCATAAGCAAGTGAGGAAACCTGTGACTTGAAGCCGCTGCCGCGATGCACAGCAGCGTACCATTTGAGGAAGTTATCAACTTTTGCTTTTACAGGACACGCAATTGGAGTGGAAGCAGCGTTATCGAGGTTTATATATGGCCGGAGGGTGCCATCAAGGACGGGAACGAGGGTGTGCCCACCTACTACGAGGTCCGATAGGTCGTCGTCATTGGATTGCCGTTCTGTTTTTGTACAGTCAATCTCCTCAGCTTTCATAGAGGCCTCCCTTGCGCTCAGCTTTGAGCGCGATAAGCACGGGCATACCCGTAGAGTCAGAGATAATATACCCCTCATATGAAGCGTTTGCAAGGCAAGTATGCGGCGTAAGTGGTCAACTCAGAGCGCGGCTATCTACTAAACCACTGAATGTTGCTATGATTGGCGGCCAGTGTAAGTAGCTCTATACAAACGGCATGGTCACTCTCTTGTATAATAAACTAAGGGTTGAGCAAATAAAGAGTTGCGAGCGCCACGCAGACGCTAGAAGTATATAGAGGAGCTACCAATGAACGATAGCGCAGAAAACAACGCGCACCGATCCGCTGAAGAGATAGCATGGGACGAAGAGTTCAGCAATATGAAGGGAAGCAGCCCTGACATTGCGGCAGGCATGGCCGACCTGCTGGCGCTGGCGGTGAAAGTGCCTGTGGCCTTGATACAGATGCCGCTAAATATGCTTCCTCCAGAGGCTGCACGCCACGCCCGTACGGCAGCTCGTGAAGGTTTTCTAGCGGTGCGCTCGCTTCTGGGTGCGCTTGGTGATGGCATCGAAGGCCTGCTGGCAGAGGCAAACGATCAACCTTCGTCTACAGTTAGCGGCCCGCAAGGTACATGGGGCACGGCACGGCAATCCACTTTGCCATCAGGTATAGCCCCATCAGGCAAGGCCAAAAAGATCGAGGTGAGCGATGACTCCACTCCCGCTGTGGCAATATCACCTGCTGAAATGGAGTCGACTGAAGGCCGCGGCCTGCGTGCTGACATAGATTACTAGAAGACGACGGACGACAAGGCGGCAGGGGCTGAAGGGCGGGGATCAGTAGCAATGCCCGCCCTTCAGCCCCCGACCCCATGCATCTAGCTTCCTGTTGCAGGCTTCCACATGTGGAGGGTGTGGCCTGCGGGGTCCTTTATAGAGAAGACGCGGCCAAAAGGCATGTCGGTGGGTGGGCTTGCCATCTCTACGCCCCGGGCCGCTAAACTGTTGTAAGTCTCATCGGCGTTGTCAACAAGCCACCAAAGCTCGATTGTATCTGTAGGAGTAGCCTCGGTTGCTCGCTGAATAGCAAATGTAGAACCCAGAGATTGCTTGAACTGTTGAAAATCAGGAAAACTGCCTACTGTCTCAAAGCCTAGCTTATCTGTGTAGAAGGCCTTCGCCTCCTCCATATCCGGTACGTTCAAGACGACAAAGTTCAGACCGATCAACATTTTATTGCTCCTTTCACTCTAATCCTCTTATACTCGCAGGCTATTTCTCTTGCCTGCATTCATTATGGCACCGCGCTGTGACAACGCTATGTCAGTAGCTGATTGGAGAACAGGAAACAGGGAACAGGCACTAGAGAGGGTTAGTCGCCAATCCGGTGATTGCGCAGTATTCCCCTCGCTTCTTCTACCAGGAGGGCGCATAGCGATAGAGGCTCTAGCACTTTCACCTGTTGTCCCCAGCTGAGCAACCACTGCACGATTTCTTGTTCGTGCCGCACCTGGAGAGTTAGCAGCAGACCTTCCGTCGTATCTTCCATCTTTATTGTGAAGAACGATGGCGCCTCGCGTACCCAGCGGCTAACTTCCGGATCGAAGAGAGCGCGAACAGTGATATTGCGCTGCCCCTCTACTTCTCTCTGCTCAATCTTGAAGCCCGCGGGACGTGTGAAGGTTATATCCAGGAGGGTTAGGTCCTCCATCCTATCCAGTCGAAAGTGGCGTATACCTCGTCGCAAGTGACAATAGGCAACAAGGTACCAGGCATTGGCAATGTGGCTCAGGCTATAGGGGTCTGCTTCGCGCATTGTGCCCCCCGCCGCGCCTTTTTCACGGAAACGCGTATGATAGCGAAAGCGTATGCTACTGCGCTCAAGCACGGCGCGGCGTAACATCTGCAAAGTCTTGAGAGTAACTGTATTCCCGGCTGTATTACCCGATATAAAGCGCAAGCTGGTCTGAAGGTCGTGTACTTCCGCGTGCAACTTCTCAGGTAGCACAGCTTCTATCTTGCGGCTGGCCGACTGCGCCGCTGCGCGGTACTGTGCGTCAAAGTTTTGCGCCATGAACTCACTGCCGAGCAGTAGCATAACTGCTTCATCAGCGTTAAAGGCGAGAGGTGGCAGAAAATAACCTTCTACGAGCGAGTAGCCCTGGCCGGGAATAGCCGCTACCGGCACGCCCGCCTCGCAGAGCGCCTGTATATCTCTATAGATTGTGCGCTTGCTTGTCTCAAAGGTAGCAGCAAGGTCTTCAGCGCGCTGCCGTTTCCTGGCCTGCAACTCCAGCACGATTGCCAACAAGCGGTCGGTACGGTTCATATCTATTTATGCCTTTGTGGTCGGTGATCGGCTGCATAGGGTGAGCCGGTCACTCACCGACCGAAGGCTAATACCTCTCAAAAAAGAAGGGCACACTTAGACGCGTGCCCCCTTTAGAGGCTATCTATTGCGCCCGCGAGCCTTATTGGGCTGCCTGGGCGAAGACCACCAGCCGTTTGTCATAGTTTTGCTGGCTGCGGTTGTAGATGCCCGCGCAGGTGATGAGGTTGAGCCGGCTGGCGGAGGTGGAGCCGAAAATATCTTGCAGCGGGCATTTATCCCAGACGCAGGTGATTTGCGCTGTCACTATGAAAGCGCGGTCCTGCCCCTTGTCATCCCGCACGTAAATACGGTCGCCTGGTTTCAAGGTGTTGATAAAGTAGAAGACCGCTTGCTTGATACCATACCAATCGAGATGACCATCTATAACAGCATTGCCCACGTTGCCTGGTACTGTGCCCGGCTTGTACCAGGCAACGTTAGTAGGGTCTTTCGGGATATCCATGTTGTTGTTCTTATCAACGCCAACCTGCTCTACCTTTGTATACACTCCGAGCGAAGGTATAGTTAGCAGCATAGGCATACCGGGAACAGCCTTTGACTGTTTCTGGGGGCCGGGGCTGTCAGGGCCGTAGCGCCACTGGTAGTAGTGCTGGCCGATATTACCCATCTGCACCTGCCAGCCTTGCGCAAGGCCTGGCACATAAGTGAGGACCCGGCGCTCAAAAGCCTGGATCAGCACGTCCTGCCGCTTGCCCTCGATCTTGGTGTTGGCCCAGTAAGCGTCGGAGATGGGCAGACCCATTGCGAACACCCACGGGTCCAGGAGAGGCTTGTTGGCTGTTGACATACCGGAGCGTACCGAGCCTGAGCTGTTAAGGAAGCTCCAGAAGACCTGCGGCACGTTATGACCTGTAGCTTTCTCGAAATAAGAGATCTTAGTTTCCGGGGCCTTCTTTGTAGGATCGTCCTTGACCGCGCCTGCCTTATCAATACGGCCCGTGGCGTAGCCGCCATTACTCTTGTCGGGCTGGCGACGTTCTCCTGCTGAGGTGTTGGAGACTGTGCCGAAGGAGGCATACGTGGGTGCGGTGGTGTCGTCGGCGTCGGAGGCGAGAGGTATGGGCGCCGGTTTCTGCGTAACGAACTTGCTGTTGCCAACCTGCATCTGCCCTGAGATAAGCTCTACAGTAAGCAATCCATTGGTCACGAACCACTTATCACCAGGCGATGCTTTGGGGTTGTTGATTTCCATGCGACTCTTATCGAAGTACTGTACCAGGCGTTGCCCTGAGCCGTCAGGCGCTTCAGCATAAGGCTCCATTCCCATGGCTGCGGGCGCGGGTCCCCACGTCCACGAGCGGGCTGTAGCTTTAGACGCTACCGGCTGGTCGTTGCGCATCCAGACATTCTCAAAGGCTGAGTCGGCGAAGGGAAGCGATGTTGGAAGGGCTACCTGCTGTGCCTGGGCAGGGGCGGCTTGCGCTGCGGGAACAAAAGGGAGAGAGGAGAGGACAAGCGCGCTTGCTACAAAAAATGTGGTAATGCGTGCTCTTGCTGGTTTTATACTTCTAGTCATGCTGAGATTCTTTCTCCTGATCAGTGTTAGACGATATACACTACAGAGGATAGGCAATAAGGGCTATTGCCCTTCCCTTCCATTTAGTTTACCTGACAAATAGTCGCCGCGCAAGAGCGCCCAGTAATCTTCGGGTGTATCAATATCGCGCGGGCGTTCGTCCTCTGTAAAGTGTACTCGGCAGACCAGCTGGGGGTGGGTTATTGCCAACTTCCTAACGCCTGTGTCGCCTGTGAGGGCCAGCAGTTCAGGAAAGGCTTCGCGGGCGCAGAGAGTTGGCGGGCCTGGCTCGTAGCCGTAGAAAGGAATGGTGATTGGCATTTGCCTCTCGTTGTAGGCAAGCACTAACCTCTCTACGATGTGCGGCGCAACAACAGGCTCATCGCCGAGAATGATCATCACGGCTTCAACCTCATCCCCAAGAGCCTCTATACCCCTAACCAGCGAAGTTGACATTCCGTCCATATACCTGGCATTGGTTACGAATCTGGCTTTTAAGCCGCCGATTGCCTCATACACGTCGGGTAAATCGGGGCGCACGACTACCACCAGATCAGCAGGTTTCAGAGCCTCTGCATTGCGGACAGTGTGCCAGATAACCGGCTTGCCGTCGCGCAGAGGCAGCAGCAGCTTTGGCTCAGCGCCCATCCGCTGCCCGAGCCCCGCAGCCAGGGTGATCACAGCTATACGTTGTTCCTCCAGCTTTGCCATGCGATCTAGAGCCTTCGTGTATAATCTTGATGTGGAGACAGATACATTCCTGACAGATATTGTACCAGCAATTGAGCGTTGGCGGGCAGAAGGGCAGCGCATGGCGATGGCAACTGTGGTGCGCGTGGAAGGCACAGCCCCACGACGTGAGGGTGCGCGGCTGGCGGTCTCCTCTAAAGGGGAGATTGCAGGCTCGGTGAGCGGAGGTTGCGTGGAGGGCACAGTCATTGCCGAGGCGCTGAAGGTGCTGCAAAAGGGCGAGCCGAAGATAGTGCGCTATGGCATCACGCCCGATATGATCACAGACGTTGGCCTGTCATGCGGCGGCACGATCTACATTTTCATCGAACCTCTGGACGTATAGCTTGACGGCGGTTTCTTCTCCCTACTTAGAGCTTGCCACTTTGCTCCGCAGAGGCCGTCCTGCCTCTCTTGCTACAGTGATAAACTCCAGCGATCCTCACTTCCTACCAGGATCCCACTTTCTCTTTACCGGCGAAGATAGCTCACTATCTATTCACCCCTCATTGGATGCTCTGCTAGCAGCAGACACTCAACGTCTGTTGGTCGAGGAACGCTCTGAAGTGCTGGCTTACCACACCTCCTCAGGAGACGTGGAGATGTTTGTCGAGAGCTTTCTGCCCCCACAGCAGCTTATCATCGTGGGGGCCGTACATGTAGCGATAACCCTCTCGAAGATCGCCAAACTCCTGGGCTACAAAGTTACCCTGGTTGATCCACGAGGCGTATTCGCCACCGCCGAGCGCTTCCCGGAGGCTGACTGCATTATTGTTGACTGGCCTGAAGATGCCTTTAAGCAGCTTAACATAAACATGAGCGCCTCAGTTGTAGTTCTCACCCACGACGCCAAGCTGGATTCGCCCGCGCTCTTGCTTGCGCTCAACTCCGAAGCCCGGTATGTAGGCATGATTGGCAGCCGCGCCACCGCTGCTCAACGCAAAGCCGACCTCGCCGCAATGGGCGTTACAGAGGCGCAGCTAGCTCATATACACTCGCCTGTTGGCCTCAACATAGGCGCAAAAACCCCCGCTGAGATAGCAGTAGCGATCATCGCCGAAATAATAGCAGAGCGCCGGAAGCACATATAACCCTCGACTTTAGCCCGTGTATGGAGGCACACATCATGCCCAATCGGACTCTATGAAAGCGTTACTCTTTTTCTTAGCGGCTATCTCGGCCTTGTTACTGGCAGGCTGTACTAATGTACCCCAGGCTCCGCAGGCCGCAGCGACATCGTTGGCCGGGGCCTCACCGCAGCCTACGAGCACTTCTATACCTGTTACGTCCATGCCCCCTTCTACATCCACGCCCTCAGTCGGGTGGGCGCCTCCCACAGCTCTTGTGGGTACGCCCATACCAGGCGCTGAAGCCACCCTTACCGCAGCGCCAAGCCTGCCTACCGGGTCGTTAGTTATTACTAACAGCCAGAACATGGCGGTGACTATGGCGGTGGAGATCGCCTCATCCGAGGCCGACCGTGAGCTTGGCCTGATGTTCCGCTCCAGCTTGCCGCAGGACGCAGGTATGCTTTTCGACTTTGGGCTGGATACGACAGGAGGCTTCTGGATGCAAAACACAATCCTGCCCCTCAGCATCGCCTTCATCCAGGCGGACGGCAAGATCATAGATGTAAAAGACATGCAGCCCCTGGACACGACCACCGTCAACGCGTCAGCCCCCTACCGCTACGCCCTTGAGACGAACCAGGGCTTCTTCGCCACGCACAACATAACGCCCGGCAACCAGGTTATGCTGACGGGCGCACAAAGCGCAGCGTTGCCGGGTATGCCATCATGCGCACAGTAGTGTGAAACATGAAGCGTGAGGGATTATGGATGTGGCCTCTTTATCCCTCAACTTATTACGCAATAACAAGCACCTGCCACTCTTGATCCCTCACGTTTCACGTTTCACGTTTCACAAATCCCTTTCGTCGGGCGGGCTTGCTGAAGCGGATCTTCCAGACTACCAGCATAGCTTCCAGCACTATTTTGCCGGTCATTTTGCTCGTGCCTACTTTGCGATCTACAAAGATGATCGGAGTTTCCATTACTTTGTAGCCCATCTGGCGAGTGCGGTGGGTTACCTCTATCTGGAAGGAGTAACCGTTAGAGCGTATATTCTCCAGGTCCAGATTCTCCAGCACGTCACGGCGAAAAGCCTTGAAGCCGCTCGTCAGGTCGCGGTATGGCGACAGCAAAATAGTCTGCGCGTAGAGCGAGCCGCCTTTGCTTATCACCTGCCGCACTAAAGACCAGTTGCGGGTGCCACCACCTCGTATGTTGCGCGAGCCGAGCACGAGATCGGCTCCCCGCTCTATTTCACGCATAAATTGCGACAGGTGAGACGGAGCATGAGAGAAATCGGCGTCCATCTCGAAAAGGACATCATATCCTTGTTCAAGCCCCCACTTGAACCCTGCCGTATATGCCTTGCCCAGCCCTGCTTTGCCGGGCCGGTGCATAACGTGGACTCGATCTTTGTTTTCCTTTGCCAGTTTGTCGGCCAGATCACCCGTGCCATCAGGCGAGTTATCGTCCACCACCAGGATATCGTACGGCCCCCTCGTAAGTATCTCCTCTACTAAAGGCTCAAGGTTTTCTATCTCGTTGTAGGTAGGTAATATAATCAGCGTATTCAGCGGCAATTCACTGCTCCTGGCATCGCCCCTCTGGGGCTTTAATTATCGTCTCTATGTAAACAAACTACACGGTCTATGCCGTGGACTACAACCTGCCGCCCCTCCTGGGCTGATGCTGCGCCCCTACTCTGAACTCTTACGTCACATCGCCGGAGCTCAGCGCCGGAGCGCTTATAACCCCATCCCCTTTGCGCTCCCATAATGGCTTAAGCCAAAGGTAAAGTGTGTACAGGAGAGGCAGGGTATATATCATGACGGTGGAAGTTATCTGTATATCTCTTGTCGGCGCACGGTTCCATAGCCATATGAAATCCCAGATAAAGTAGTTAGCTACGCCGCCCACGCAAAAGAGCAAGGTGCGGTTCGCGTTGGTATAACGCGCCAGCGGAGCAGTCAGTGCAATCAGCCATATCAAGTACCAGGGCTGGAACCAGAGAGTAGCAAATGCAAGATAGAAGAAGATCACCTCGTAAAAGCCTGCGAGCGTCCGCGCCACCAGCAAACGACGCTCATCTTGCGTGCGCGCTTCGCCCCCCAGCAAAACGCGCAGGCTCATCACAACGACCACCACTATCACGAGCGCCAGTGCGCTGTTACGCACCAGCCCCTGCGCCGTTAGCTCACCTATCCCGGCGTTAGCTACGAGTGCATCCAGTGCCACTTTGGGGATAGATGCTGTAAAAAGGGTCTGCCTGCTAAGAGCGCCGACCGTTGACGGCCCCTGCCAGAAGGGCGCGTATAGAACTACAGCTAAACCCAGCGCGATCACACTACCTACCGCCAGCGTAGAGAAAGCATCGAAGCTTTTAATTGGGTGCTGCTCGGGGGCTGCGTCATTGCTCTCTGCTCGCCTGCGGGTGCGATCACGCCAGATAGCGGCAGCGGCTACAGGCAGGAGCACTATTGGCACAAACTTGGTGAGCGCGCCGAGCATCAGCGCCGGTATGATGGCTACGCGTCGAGCAAGCACGAACATGTAGATAGCCAGCAGCAGGAAGAACGCTACTATTGCATCGTTGTGGCCGTTGCCCGCTATCTCGAAGATGACAAGCGGGTTCCAGGCGAAGAAGAGAGTACCTCTGAGCGCCCAGTCGGGCCTGCTCACGCGCAAAATGCCGTAGGTAAGGGCGATGCAACCCCCGTAGGCAGCCACAACGAGCAACTTGAAGAGTATCAAATTGGTCAAAAGGTTATTCCCCGCCAGCGCGCTCGTTCCCCCGGCGAGTAGCTCCCATATTGGGCCATACGGCGAAGCATCTCCCTTCCAGGCGACGAATGGCTGAAAAGGGTCTCCCTGTATATTATTGGGCAATGTAGTAAACGGGTTAAGATGGTAGTGCGAGAGTAGGCGCGCCCGGAATATCTGGTCGAAGATGTCGGCAGCGCCCACCGGGTACATAGATATAAGAGTGATACTGAAGAAAGCTGCGTACCCGCAAATAAGGAAGAGGGCGACACGCTTGAATGTAGTTGATACGTTGTCAGAGCGCGGGCAGAGCCGAAATGCAAAGTAATAACAAGCAAAGAGCGCTAGCCAGGTGAATGCCCATCCGTTAGCAGCCGTGCTCGTGTGCCCGTTGATTTTCGCCAGGTCCATGAGCGGTTTGTTATAGTAGTCGCCAAGCTGGTAGGGCTGGACGAATCCGAGGTAGTAAGCGATACCCGATATGCCGCCCAGCAGCACAATGGCCGCAAGCGCCAACCAGGAGTCGCCGGAAGGCTCTCTATGTGCCTCGGTAGCTACGTACGCTACGATGCCGGGTTGCTCCGGGGTGGCAGCTTCTTCTTTTTCTCGGGCAATGGTAGAGGTCATATTTGCGCTTTCGTGGTGTCCGTTATTATATCATACGGGTAAGGCTACGAGGCCGGTGGGTTTCTAAGCCTATGCTTTATGTGATGCGGACACTCATCCCCCTCACCCCCTTCCCACAGGGAAGGGGGAATCAGATTAGATGAAAACAAAGTAATAACTCCGCCCAGGGCGGAGTTATTACTTTGTTTTCTAGAGTAAAAGCCCCTCCCCACTTGTGGGGAGGGGTTGGGGTGGGGCATCCGCATAGCAGAATGCCTGCTGCAAGCACCCACAGGCGTGCTTGCAGCAGGCGCGTTTTACGCCAGCTTGGTGCCGCAGTTTGTACAGAACCTGGCGTTGGGCGCGTTTTGCGTGCCACAGGTGGGGCAGACTTTGGGTGCCTGGTTGGCTCCGCACTCCGGGCAAAACTTGGTGTTCGCCGGTATCTGCGCGCTGCAGTTCCAGCAAGTCACTGTGGAAGCCGCCGATGTTGGGGCCGCGCCTGGCTGGGCCGGGCTGGGCTGAGTAGTCTGGCCGCCAGGTGCATTCCCCTGCCCCTGCATACCCTGAGAGATTATCTGGGCCATACCCGCGCCTATGCCCATACCCGCTCCGAGGCCGAGGCCGGTGTTTGCCGCGCTGCCCGCGTCGCCTCCACCGCCGCCCTGAGCAAGTCCACCCATCGCCTGGGCCGCCTGAAACTGCATATACTTCTGCATGTCGCCTACAGCACCCATGCCTGATCGCTGGTCAATGATCTTCGCCACTTCGTCGGGAGGGGTGATCGAGGTGACGTAAAGCACCTTCAGGTTGAGGCCGAGATTGCCGAAGTCGTCTTGTACCGAGGAGCGCAGACCCGCGCCCACTTCGTTGTACTGGGCGGCGAGGTCGAGCAACGTCTTCATCGTTTCGCCCATGATGTCGTTGAAGCGCGAAACGATGATGCTGCGCAGATAGTCCTGTATCTGGTTTGTCTCGTAAATCCCCTGAGTGCCCACTATTTTATTCACGAAAAGTTGGGGGTCGGCGATGTTCATGGTGTATGTGCCAAAGGCACGCAGCCGCACCATGCCGAACTCACTGTCGCGGAAGGTCACAGGCTCCATCGTGCCCCACTTCATGTTGATGAAGTCGGCCATATTGACAAATATGACCTCGGCTCGAAAGGGCGATTTGCCGCCGAAAGGTATGCTGAGCAGCCCCGTCAGCAACGGTATGTTAGCAGTAGACAGTGTATGGCGGCCAGGGCCAAATACGTCCAGCGCCTTGCCGTCGCGGAAGAAGACCGCGGCCTGGCTCTCGCGCACCACAAGCTGCGAACCCAACTTGAACTCGCCCGATCCGCCTTCGGGCACGCGATGTATCATCTGCTGCCCCGTCGGGTCAAGAAACTCGATGACGTCTAATATGGCCATTCGTTTTTGTCTCCTTTATATAAGTGCAGGGAAGTGGTCGTTATCTACTCCCCGCGCCTGCTACTGGCCCTGGGCGCCACCCAGGTTGTGAGTTTCGCTGCTGGCTGTGGCGCTGCTTGAGCTAGATGCTGGTGTTGAGGGTCCAACCCCCATACGCACTTTGAGGGCGGCTAGCTGGGCGTCTACCTGCGAATTGCGGTCGTCCGATTCGAAGCTGTTGGCATCGCTCCCGGAGAGGTCGTTGTTCAACTCTGTTTCCGCGCTGGCATGGGCCTCAGCGCCGCGTATGCGGTTCTCCATCCGCGAGAGGTCGCTGCTGTAGTCAGTGACGCTCAAGTTGCTCATCGTGTTGCTGACCTGCTGCTGGGCTTTGGCGCGGCGGTAGCGGGCGAGCAGGTTGTCGCGGTTGTTAAGCGCGTCCTGGTACTTCTGCTGCAACAGGTCCAGCTGGCTCCGAAGGCGAGTCACCATATCAGTTTGGGCGGTCAGTTGCTGCTGAATGACTTCTATGTTGGCGTCCGCGTCTGATTTGCGCTTGAGCGCCTCCCGCGCCATGGTGTCGTTGCCCTGGCCAACGTAGTACTCGGCTCGCTCTTCCATGTGGCTAGATTTGGTTTGCTCGTCCTTCAGGTCGTCCTGAAAGAGCTTTTGCTGGGCCATCATATCGGCTACTTGCGACTTGGCCTTGTTTATCTCGCTCTCCATGTCCCGCAGGATCTGGTTGAGCATAATCTCAGGGTCTTCCGCCTGGTCAAGCATATCGTTGATGTTGGCTCTTAAAAGTGTAGATAGCCTCTCCATTACTCCCATTGTAGTCCTCCTGATGTGGTTATTGGTTGCGA
>JADEYI010001032.1_pt1 | contig 25520 bp, 25 predicted proteins | sample 8542331 | NCBI WGS metagenome assembly JADEYI01 (sample SAMN16510988, study PRJNA670497) | mine drainage metagenome | isolation source: biofilm near Copperflume 1 | place: Germany: Marsberg coppermine Kilianstollen | collected 2018-02
ATTTTCTGTGTATTCTTATTTGCCAAAAACTGTGTATTGTTATTTACCGATTACAGGTATTTGATTTTTGCTTTTCCAAAAGGAAAAGAGTCCGCAAACAAAAACGATTACGGCATATAAAAAGAGTTGGCCACCATCATCGCGCGTGACCCCTATTATAAAAATATGGGAAAAAATAGCGCCAGCCATAAGTCCTACAGCCAATAACGAACCGAGCCACACGGTGGAAGGGATCAAAATAAGCACGGAAGCAATTAATTCAATGACGCCTGTGCCTATTCGTCCCCAAGGCTCTGCTCCTAGCGCAGAAAACAATGCTATAGATTCTTTTGCCCCGGTGAACTTATAAAATAGCGTTTGGAGCAAAATGGCGGCTACCACAATTCGAGCAGCCCAGAACAATACGGTTTGTGTTTTCATATAGCGAATAACGGTTATCAGTAGCCATCAGATTGTCGCAAATGCGACAGAAGATAAAGATAAGAAAGTTAACCAAGCCCAAGAAACAGAGGGTGTATTACAAATTTTGACACCTCTGACAGCCGAAAAAACGTGAACAAAAAATGATACCTACCGAAGTGAGCAAAACGCTACTTTACCGGATTGCCGATGCCAATCTGATCGCTTTAAATTATCGCCTTAAGGGCTGTGATAGATTGCCAATTAATTCCTGTGCATGATGGCGGTCTTCAGGGGAAACCAATCTGCAATAAGATTGAAGGGATGTGATAGCTTCGTCAATTTCTTTGTTCATGGCCAACGTCAATCCTAAATTAAAATGGCTATTTGGGAAATAGGGTTCGATTTCAATCGAGATCTGGTAATGCACTTTAGCCAATCCAAAATTACCAGCGTCAGCATATAAATTAGCCAAGTTGTAATGAGCTTCGAAATGCCTAGGGTTTTCTTTCAGGGATTTGGTAAAGCAATCTGCCGCCTTTGTGAAATTATCTTTTTGAAACTCAAGAATTCCCAAATTGCAATACGCATCAGCAACGGAGTCACCTTCATCTATCGCTTTTTGATAAAGACTTTTCGCTTTTGCATCGGCATGTTCATCCATTAAAAGGGCTTCTTCAAAAGGAGAAAGCCGACTAAGATTTATTACTTTACCACCGGAAAAAAGATCAAGTTGCCCAGGTTTTCCCTTTATTGTTTTAGCCTTTTTTCTAACTGGCTTAAATCCAAACTTCTCCGGACCAGGACTTGGGAATTGAATCACTTTAGCCATGAAGACAAAGTTAAGGATGAAATCCGATAATAAAACGCGAATAGTACATCGAGTGGTTAATCCATAATTAAAAGCCAAAATTATGGAAGAAGGCTAAATAAGCTTGAATAAAGTCAAATTCTATATTAATGAACTTGGGTAAATATAAAATAGCTCTCCTCCGCTAAAATTCATCAGGATATTAGGCTCACTAAAGTCTTTTCCGAATTATGCTTGTCGCTAAAGACAATAGGAAAAACCAACCCTAAAAGGAGGGCATAACCGGCAAAACTAAACCAAATGCTGGGCCAATCTCGAATACCATTAATAGTGAAATAATCTACTACCCAGCCGCTGAATGCACCCCCAACAAAGGCACCAATCCCGTTTGTCATTAACATAAACAAGCCTTGAGCACTTGCCATGATACTACGGTCTGCTTCTTTTTCGACAAACAGGGAACCGGAGATGTTAAAAAAATCGAAAGCCATACCATAGATAATCATGGACAGCACCAAGAGGAGTATTCCATCGCCAGGATTGCCTAGCCCGAATAGCCCAAAACGAAAAACCCATGCAAGAATGCTGATAATCATCACACGCTTTATTCCAAAACGTTTTAGAAAAAATGGGATTGTCAGAATAAACAAAGTCTCCGAGACTTGCGAAACAGAAAGTAAAAGATTGGAATGTTTTACACCAAATGAATTAGCATAACTGACTTTAAAATCTTCAAGAAAAGTACCACCAAAAGTGTTCGTGATCTGAAGAGCCGCGCCTAGCATCATAGCAAAAATAAAGAAGACGGCCATCCTCTTTTTCTTAAACAAGACAAAAGCGTCCAGCCCGAAAGAAGAGAGAAGAGATCGCTTTTTGGTTTCCCGTACCGGCGGACAAGCAGGCAATGTAAAGGAATAAAATCCTAATACTAACCCCGAAAATGCGCTGACATAAAGCTGAAGGGGACTAAGTGTCCAGCCTCCCAAATCAATAACCCACATCGCACAGATAAAGCCGACTGTACCCCAAACGCGTATCGGGGGGAAGACTTTAACAACGTCAATTCCTTCTTTCTTTAAAATGGAGTATGAAACTGCGTTATTCAAGGCAATTGTAGGCATATAAACCATGGAGTTGAGCAACATAACCATATACATTGTTTTCGCATCGGTAATCGTTGATGCCCAAAACAACATAACTGCTCCTAAAAGGTGACAAATACCTAAAACGCGTTCGGCATTGATCCATCGGTCGGCTAGTATTCCCAGTAAGGCAGGCATAAAGAGCGAGGCGATCCCCATAGTTCCGTAGATACTCCCCACCTGTACCCCTGTGAATTTAAGGGTGATGATCATATATCCACCCATTGAAATTAACCATGAGCCCCATACAAAGAACTCAAGAAAATTCATCACAATGAGCCTATATCGCACTTCCATGGCTAGGCTGTAAACGGTGCGTTCATTTATAAAAGGTATGGCTTAATTCAAGATTCAATTGGCGGGATTCAATGTTTCTTATAGAACTTGAATTTAATTTCTCTTGTCTAGCTCATCGCGGATTTTTGCAGCGCGTTCGTAATCTTCTTTATCAATGGCGTTTTTTAAAATTTCGCGCAGTTTATCTGTAGAAAAGCTTTTAAAATCTTCACCCTTTTTAACATTTTCCTTCTTTACCTTGGATTTTATTTCTGGTTTAGTCGTTTTTTCTTCTTCTTCCTCTTGATCCGTAAGCACAATGCCTGCTTCAGCTAATATGGTCTCGTAGGTATAGATCGGTGAATCGAATCGGAGGCCAATGGCAATGGCGTCTGAAGGTCGCGCATCGACTTCCGTTTTTTTTAATCCATCGCTGCATACAACCTTAGCAAAGAAAACACCCTCTTTCAAATCAGAAATAACAATCTCTTCCACATGGAAATGAAAAGCACTCGCGAAGGATTTGAACAAGTCGTGCGTCATCGGTCGGTTAGGGATAATCTTTTCAATCTCAATGGCAATGGCCTGTGCTTCAAACATACCAATGATAATGGGCAATCGTCTGTTCCCATCCGTCTCACCTAAGACCAAAGCAAACGACCCCGTTTGCGACTGGCTGGAAGAAAGCCCAAGGATTTCTAATTTAATTTTTTTTTGTGCAGCCACTTGCTCAGAGTCAAATTAATAAATAAAACCAATCACTTCGCAGCCAAAACTGCCGCAGTCAATTTAGGAAGGACTTCAAATGCATCGCCAACAATTCCATAATCGGCCGCTTTAAAAAATGGGGCATCAGGATCTTTGTTGATGACGACAATACACTTTGAAGAATTGACACCCGCCAAATGCTGAATCGCCCCCGATATTCCGATAGCAATGTATAACTGAGGAGCCACTTTTACTCCCGTTTGCCCCACGTGTTCATGGTGGGGTCTCCAACCCATATCACTTACCGGTTTGCTGCAGCCTGTTGCGGCATGCAAAGCTTTCGCCAAGTTTTCAAGAATCCCCCAATGTTCAGGGCCTTTCATCCCGCGGCCACCCGATACCACAATTTCAGCTTCAGGAAGTAAAATGTCTCCTGTAGCTTTTTCTGTGGAAATTATTTTAGTATTAAAATCAGACGCTTTGAGGGAAACCGGATAATTTACTACTTGGACATCCGTGCCCACTTCCTTTAATTCAGCAGCATTTTTTTTGATGGCTATTACCTTCTTATTTTTTTTCATCTCAACCAGTGCAAATGCTTTACCGGTATAGATACTTCGCTTTACGTTAAAGCCAGCAGTTGTATTGGGCAATTCCACTACGTTACTGGCAAAGCTTGCGCCAATTTTAATGGAAATTTTTGCGGCCACGGGCGTGCCAAGCGATGAACCTGCCATCACCAGTATATCCGCATTTTCATCTTGCATGGCTTTTGTCAGCACCTCAGCATAGACCTGTATTACGGGCTCATTAAGTTTTGGGTCATCCGCATGTAAAACTTTGGTTGCACCATATTTCCCAATGGATTGAAGGGCATTTGCATCCGCTCCACCTAATACGATGGCTGTAACAGCCCCGCCCATCAAATGCGCATAGGCAACCGCTTCCAGGGAAGTCTTGCGGGGTTTACCTTCAGATGTTTCTACAAAAACTAAAACGTTCATGGTCAATATTTATCAGTTAATTGTTTGTTTGATCTTTCATTAAATTTACTAAAGCACTTTCGCTTCCGTCTTCAAAAGTGTCACTAACTCAGCCACATTCTCTGCACTGATCATTTTTACGGCACCTTTGGGGGCAGGAAGTTCATACTTTTGAGTGGCCACCAATTGTTCAGCACTTGTTGGTTCCACTACTTTCAGGGGTTTAGTCCGTGCAGACATGATTCCCCTCATATTGGGGATCTTCCATTCGGCAATCGGTTCCTGGCAGCCCGCTACCAAGGGCATATTGGCTTCCACCTGCTCTTTTCCGCCTTCTATCTCTTTGGACATTTTCACTTTTGTTCCTTCAATATCCAATTTCATTACTGGAGAAATGGAGGGAATGCCCAACATCTCCCCTACCATGGCATGAACGACTCCACTGTTGTAATCAATGGACTCGCGGCCCATCAAAATCAAATCGTAGCCTTTGCCATGTTCCGCAATTTGCGTGGCCACAAAAAAGGAATCGGAAGGCTCCGCGTTTACCCGGATGGCATCGTCTGCTCCAATAGCTAAAGCTTTACGTATGGTTGGCTCTGTTTCAGCCAAACCAACATTAATCACCGTGACCGTTGCTCCTGAAGCCTCTTTCAATTCAATAGCGCGGGCTAAAGCATAATCGTCATACGGACCGATAATGAACTGAACGCCAGTGGTATCAAATTTTGTATTATTTTCAGTAAATGCAATTTTGGATGTGGTATCGGGAACGTGCGAAATGCAAACTAATATCTTCATAGGAATAAATTTCTAATCTTTAACTTTGGGTTTTGAACTGATTTCGGGGCTCAAGATAAAGCATAAATAACAAAAAAACAGTAACTTCTACTATGAATTCCGAACGAATAAAAATACTTGAACAATTTGTTAAAGAAGAGCCCCATGATCCGTTTAATCGATATGCCTTAGGTTTGGAACTTTCGAAATCTGATAAATTTAGAGCAAAGGAAATTTTCGATCAATTGTTAACGGAAAATCCAGACTATGTACCCTCCTACTATCAGGCCGCGCTACTTTACAATGAGCTATTTTTAAGGACGGAGGCGACTGTCCTGATTGCCACGGGAATTGATCATGCCAGAAACCAAAACAATGTGAAGGCCGCAAGAGAGCTGAGGGCATTGCTGGAAGATGGGGACTTTTAAGTTTCCAGCATGAGTCTTGCCTCTTCAAGATCCAGCTCATATTCAATTTTACGCAACGCCTCTTCATTTACTTTGCCTTCTCTGTGCATCGTGTTCAGAAGGGATCGCTCAAGTTGGATGATTTCCTTCTCAATACGATGAAAGTCACCGATTTGGGCTTCACTTAATTTGCCGGCACTCTCATTTTTGAGGATCCGCTGAATACGGATTTCGTATTTTGTTTTTATCTGGTTCAACACATCGTCAGTCAAGCCAATCGAATAGTTTTCTTCAATGTGTTCGATCACCCGCGTTACGATCTTCAGGCGTGCGTCATTCTCCTCTTGCATTTCCTCATCGCTCGGTTTGATGCCTAACCATTTGATCAAATGAGGAAGTGAAACTCCCTGAACGACTAAGGTGGCGAAAATCACCGAAAAGGTAAGGAAGATAATCATGTCCCTATTTGGAAAAGGCGTACTGCCCACCGTAAGAGGCAAAGCCAATGCAGCCGCTAATGAGACTACACCGCGCATGCCACTCCAGGCCACCACCGTTACCATCCTTGTGTTTGGACGCGGTTCATTTTGACGGATTCTCTTGCTTAGCCATCGCGGCAAATACGTGCCGGGATAAACCCAAATAATCCGAAGTATGATGGTCGCTAGGCTGATCACAGCTCCGTAAGAAAGCAACGTTAAAAAGGAGTGGCTTTGAATATTTTTCAACACCACAGGCAACTGTAGGCCAATTAAAATGAAAATTAATCCATTCAAAATAAAGATCACCGTCTCCCAAACAGAGAATGCATTTAGCCTCGATTCATGTTTAAAGATTGACGAGGAATTCCAACTTAAAAATAAGCCGCAAGTAACCACTGCAAGTACCCCCGACACCTCAATTTGTTCAGCCAATAGGTAGGCCGTGTAGGGAGCAATAAAAGTTAACGCGGTGTCATTAATTGGATTATCCGGAGTAATCTGGTGTACCCATTTGAATAATTGACCCAGTGCCAAGCCCAGCAGAATGCCAACAATGGCCACGTAAAAAAAATTGATGCTAGCTAGCCAGAATATGAATGTCCCGGAGGTGGCTGCGGCAATTCCATATCGATAAGCAATTAGGCCGGTGGCATCATTGACCAAGCTTTCACCCTCTAGAATGGTCGTTATCCTTCTGGGAATTCCTAATCCTTTGGTGGCAGCACTGGCAGCAACAGCATCCGGTGGAGAAATGATCGCGCCAAGCACAAAGGATTCTGCCCACGCAAACCCGGGAATGAAATAATGTGCCACCACCGCTACTAAGATCGTGGTAAACAAAACACAACCAATGGCCAGCAAACTAATTGCGCGGCTTGAAGCTTTAAAATCAGGCCATGAAGTCGTCCACGCAGCGGAATAGAGTACGGGCGGCAAAAACAAAAGAAATACCACTTCGGGATCAAGCGTAATTATCGGCAGACCAGGCACTAAACTGATCCCAATACCGACAAGCACCAAAAGGATCGGATATGGGATTTTCACCCGGTCAGCCACTTCAGCTAAAGCTGTGACTGTGGCCAATAACAAAATAACTATGGTAATATTCCCCATTGCGTAGAGTAGCGGAACAAGATGTAAAAAAAATCAACCTTTAACACAGCAAATGGAAAGAAAAAAATCAATCGAACTTTTTTGATACTTTCATGTTATTAAAAGCCAATGAAAGTATCCGTATCAAGAAAAGAACATTTTAACGCAGCCCATCGGTTGCATAACCCCTTGTGGAGTGAGGAAAAGAATTTCCAGGTATTTGGCAAATGTAACAACCCCAACTTCCACGGTCATAATTATGAATTAGTCGTAAGTTTAGCGGGCGACCTAGATCCAGAAACGGGTTATTTGTATGACATGAAAATACTGAGCGAGCTGATAAAAGAAAATATTATAAAACAATTTGATCATAAAAACCTTAACTTAGATACGGCTTTCTTTAAAAACCTTAACCCTACTGCTGAAAATATCGCGATAGTGATCTGGCAAATATTACGGGAGCAAATAGAAAAAAAATACGACCTGAAAATCAAATTGTATGAGACCGAAAGAAATTTCGTTGAATATCCAGCCCATTAAGTCTTTGCCCATCGAGGAGGATGAAGACCATCCAATCTCTTCGTATAATACGCCCTTGCGTGACGATGCTTTCCTCCTTTCGGATGAAGAAAAAATTGAAACCATTGAGGGGCATTTTCGTGCAATAATGACCACCCTTGGTCTTGATCTAAATGATGATAGCTTGAATGGCACTCCTCGCAGGGTTGCCAAAATGTTTGTCAAAGAAGCTTTCAGTGGCTTAAATCCTGCAAACCGCCCCCATACCCGGCTATTTGAAAATAAATATAAGTATGACCAAATGCTGGTGGAAAAAGACATCACCTTCTATTCGCATTGTGAACACCACTTTGTCCCCATCTATGGGAAAGTTCATGTCGCCTATTTTTCTTCCGGTAAGGTGATCGGATTAAGTAAGATCAACCGTTTTGTGCAATTCTTTGCCAAACGCCCACAAGTACAAGAACGCTTGACGGTGCAGATCGGCAAGGAACTGGAACTGGTATTGAATACACGTGACGTAGCAGTAGTTATTGATGCCAATCACCTGTGCGTAGCCTCACGTGGAGTTGGCGATACCAACAGCAAGACAGGAACAGCTTATTTTTCCGGTAAATTTAAAGACGAAAACACCAAGCGTGAATTCTTGAATTACATCAACACGAAATGATCGAATTCAAAAGGCAAAATTCAAAATTTAATATCCGCTTCTTCAACGTTTAATCTGAGGTTTATCAAAATTGAATTCGTAATTTTGGGTTTGTTCCATGAAAAAAGTTGCATTTTACACCCTTGGCTGCAAACTCAATTACTCAGAGACCTCCACAATAGCGCGTAAATTTGAAGAGAAAGGTTATCGCAAAGTCGATTTTACTGATACCCCCGACATTTTTATTATCAACACGTGTTCTGTCACGGAGAATGCCGATAAAAAATGCCGCAAAGTGGTGCGGGAAGCGCGGGCCCTATCTCCAAACGCCTACGTGGCCATCATTGGCTGCTATGCTCAGTTAAAACCAAAAGAAATTTCAGAGATACCTGGCGTTGATGCGGTACTCGGTGCTTCAGAAAAATTTCAATTGATTGAATTGCTTGATGGATTTGAAAGGCCTGCCCAAGCGAAGGTATTCAATTCTGAAATTAACGAAGTCAAAAGCTTTAACTCCTCTTATTCCCTTTTTGATCGGACGCGCACATTTTTGAAAGTACAAGATGGTTGTGACTATTCTTGTGCCTTCTGCACCATCCCCTTGGCCAGAGGAAGTAGCCGAAGCGACAGCATTCAAAACATTTGTAAAACGGCCCAAGAGATTGCCCAAACCGAAGTAAAAGAAATCATACTCACGGGCGTTAATACAGGTGATTTTGGTTTGCAAAACGGAGAGCGAAAAGAGCGATTCATCGATTTAATTCGTGCATTGGACAGGGTGGAAGGAATTGAACGGTTTCGTATTTCTTCAATAGAACCTAACCTACTGCTCGATGAGATCATCGAGTTTGTGGGCGGATCCAAACGGTTTGCTCCTCACTTTCATATCCCTTTACAATCGGGATCAAACAAAATTTTAAAGCTGATGCGTAGGCGTTACCTGCGTGAATTGTACGCTTCCAAAGTTGATAAAATAAAGTCAACGATGCCTCATGCGTGCATTGGCGTTGATGTGATTGTGGGTTTTCCAGGTGAAACACACGAAGATTTTTTAGAGACTTATCAGTTCCTAAATGAGTTGAACATCTCTTATTTACATGTCTTTACTTATTCGGAACGTGAAAATACTTTGGCCACACAAATGAAAGAGCCTGTACCCATGGAGCAACGCCACGCGCGCTCGAAAATGCTCCATATCCTGTCTGACAAGAAGCGAAGAGTCTTCTACGAATCCAATCTCGGAAAAAACCGTTCCGTCCTCTTCGAAAATGATATTGAAGACGGACAAATGCATGGCTTCACCGAAAATTATGTCCGCGTATCGGCCAAATACGACCCTGTTTTAATCAATGAAATGAAAAAAGTGCACCTTGCCTTCGTTTCTGAAAAGGGAATCGTAAGAGCGGCTGAAGTTGAATCACCCGTCTTAGGTTAATTTGACAGTTAAAGTTTAACTTTAACACATTCCCTCCCGTTTGATTTAGGTAAGATTTACGGCACTTTTTGCAGGAAAGGAGCTTAAATGTTCCTTTTTCTCCTTCATTTTAATTCTGCTTACATCTATTTTATAGAACCCCAAAAAGCCAAATCAGCACTTCGGGTTAGGCCTACCTTTGAGCCTTCAAAAAGGAAAAAAGAAATTCTATGAAAACAATCATCGTTATAGTCCTGGCTTGTTTGTTAGCCTCTTGTTCAGTCGAATATCAATGCCCCTCTTACGGACAAAAAAACAGGGCCACCGACCGCGGCATGAAAGCCCAATCAAAGTACGCCAGGCACAACAAACATCGTTCAGTATTTTAACATCAACCGGCAATTACCCCGTCTTTTATTTCAACTCTACTATCAGCCATTGACGCAAACGCCAGGTTGTGTGTAACAATCACAAAGGTTTGGTTGAAGTCTTTTCTTAATTGAAAGAACAATTGATGAAGTTCATCTGCGTTTTTTGAATCCAGGTTTCCACTGGGTTCATCTGCAAAAATTAAGAGTGGAGAATTGATAAGTGCACGTGCCACTGCAACCCGTTGTTGCTCACCACCCGAAAGCTCACCAGGCTTGTGATGGGCGCGTGCCTCCAAATTCAAAACCGAAAGCAGTTCCATGGCTTTCTTTTTCACTTTATTTGAGTCGTCCTTTGCGATCAGTGCAGGGATCATCACATTCTCTAGGGCCGTAAATTCTGGCAGCAGGTTATGAAACTGAAATACAAAGCCGAGATTTTTATTGCGAAAGGCTGCCAGTGCTTTTGCTGGCTGTGCAAATAGGTTCGTGCCATTGATTTCCACGATTCCTTCATCGGGTGAATCTAGGGATCCTAAAATATGCAAAAGCGTGCTTTTCCCTGCCCCTGAAGCGCCAACAATGGCCACAATGCTTCCCTTTTCTACGTTCAAATGAACTCCTTTCAAGACCGGCAGCGAACGGTACGATTTTTTTAAGCCTTCGGCTTTAAGTATAGCATCCATTTAGATAATCGGTGAATATGATAATTTGAATAAAGGTTTAAAAAAAGTAGCTTGCTTCCAAAATTATATTCTTATGAACATTCACGAATATCAAGCGAAGGATTTGTTGAAGAAATATGGCGTTGCTGTTCAAGGCGGCATTGTTGCCGACACACCCGATAAAGCGGTGGCTGCAGCCAAAAGTATTATGGCCGAAACAGGATCAAAGTGGTTTGTGGTAAAAGCTCAAATCCATGCGGGTGGTCGAGGAAAAGGAACGGTAAAAGAAACCGGTTCACGGGGCGTTGTTCTGGCAAAAAGTGTAGATGAGGTTTTTGAAAAATCGAAGGCCATCCTAGGAGGCACATTAGTGACGATACAAACAGGGGCTGCGGGAAAGAAAGTAAACAAAGTACTAATAGCCGAAGATGTTTATTATCCAGGGGAAAACGAGCCGAAGGAATATTACATGAGCATATTGCTCGACCGCTCCACAAGCAAGCCAGTGATTATGGCCAGCACCGAAGGGGGCGTGAACATTGAGGAGGTGGCAGCCACGCATCCTGAAAAAATTGTGAAAGAGTGGATCGAACCATCCATCGGGCTGCAACCTTTTCAAGCCCGAAAAGTAGCGTTCTCATTGGGCCTTGAGGGAGCGGCATTCAAAGAAATGGTGAAATTTGTCAACGCTTTGTACGCAGCTTATATGGGCCTGGATGCATCGATGTTTGAAATCAATCCGGTATTGAAAACTTCAGACAATAAAATTTTGGCCGTTGACGGAAAAGTGAATTTGGATGACAATGCACTTTATCGTCACAAAGATTTGGAAGAGCTGCGCGACTTATCGGAAGAAGACCCGTTGGAAGTTGAAGCAGGAAAATCGGGGTTGAACTATGTAAAATTGGATGGCAATGTTGGTTGCATGGTAAATGGGGCAGGTTTAGCCATGGCCACCATGGACATCATTAAGATTTCTGGCGGTGAGCCTGCCAATTTCCTTGACGTGGGTGGTGGCGCCAATGCCGAAACGGTGGAGGCTGGTTTTCGAATTATACTTAAAGACCCTAATGTTAAAGCAATATTAATCAACATCTTCGGGGGCATTGTGCGGTGTGACCGCGTAGCCAATGGCGTTGTTGAAGCCTATAAAAAGGTGGGCAATATTCCCGTTCCAATTATCGTTCGGCTACAGGGTACCAATGCAGAAGAGGGAGCCAAAATCATCAAAGAATCGGGCTTGAAAGTTTTTTCAGCAATTTTACTTAAGGATGCCGCAGAGCGGATTAAGGAGGTTTTGGCGTAAAGGTTTCCTTTACGCTGTTTTTTGCATAAATTAGCTGTTAAAATTCAGTTGATGAGGGATATAATTAAGTTAGTTTTGATTTCATTAGTAGGTCTGCTGCCAGAATATACCGCTGCGCAAAGTTTTTTTGCTGTCCGAAGGGAACGGGCTTTAATTCTGACGGCAGGAACAGGCTCTTCTACCTATTATGGTGAGCTTTCTAATCCTGGAACCCTGGTTAAGTTTCAACCAAATGTAAATGTTGGCATTCAAACCTACGTATCTCCACGAATAAACCTTCGGGCTGAATTGAATTGGTTTGTCTTACAGGGATCAGATGCGCAAGCAAATAATATAGGCAGGAAGCTTCGGGATTTGTCTTTTCGCTCAAGTTGTTTTGAACTAAGCGCTACTGGTGCTATTAATTTATTTTCTAACGGAAATCGTTATTACCGAAGACCTTCTGTTAATATTTATGCCTTTACTGGTATTGGCCTTCTTTATTTCAACCCCAAAGCGGATTACAAAGGAAAAAGCTATGCGTTAGAGCCACTTCACACAGAAGGTGTCAGTTACAGTCGAGTGGTGCCTGTGATTCCCATTGGATTAGGCTTTCGCATAAAAACTGGGCCGAATACAAATATCGTTTTTGAAGGTGGCTACCGAAAAACTTTTACTGACTACCTGGATGATGTGAGCAATAAGTATACCGCGCCAAGCTCCAACCCAATTGTAGCCTACTTTCAGAACCCAAATAATCCGGCCTACAATCCTGCTGCCACTGGAGATACCAATAATTTTAACGCAGGTTCTAAACGAGGAAATCCAAGTAAGACGGATAGTTACTTTTTGCTAAATGTGAAAATAGAATATTACTTGCCCTTTGATTCTGGAAGAAAGAAGGGCAATGGCTTATTTGGCAATAAGCGGAGAAAAGCAAATTATCGCTACAATAAGCGCGGTGGGGTAAAGCGTAAGTAACCTAGTCTTTATCGAGCACTTGGTACCTGGAGTAATTGCTCTTAAATTCGGGCACAAGCTCCTTCATCAAGGCAACGCTTTTCAATTCGTTTTTATCGTAAACTAAATCATTGAATAATTCAACGTACCGGTTAATTTCTTCGTAGCCATAATGCTGTACTTTGGCGATCATTATTTTTTCATGATGCGTTCGGACAGTGTTCTCCCTATTGTTTAAAAGCTCTTCATAAAGCTTCTCGCCTTCCCGAAGTCCGGTAAATACGATATCAATATCTTTTCTAGGCTCATAGCCAGAGAGCCAAATCATTTTTTCAGCCAGGTCCAGGATCTTTACCGACTTGCCCATATCAAAGATAAAAATCTCTCCCCCTTTGCCCATCGTTCCAGCTTCCAAAACAAGCTGGCAGGCTTCCGGTATCGTCATGAAATACCGCGTGATCTCTGGATGGGTTACGGTGATCGGTCCACCTTGTTCAATCTGCTTTTTAAAAAGCGGAATCACAGAGCCATTTGAACCCAGCACATTTCCGAACCGGGTGGTCACAAAAGCGGTATGCGCTTTGCCGTTGGCCTCCAGGTAATCGTTATACGATTGTACATATATTTCGGCAACTCGTTTCGAGCAGCCCATAACGTTGGTGGGGTTTACCGCTTTGTCGGTAGAGATCATCACAAATTTAGCAACCGCATAAGCCACGGAGAGATCAGCCAAAATTTTCGTCCCTAAAATATTACAGGAAATGGCTTCGGAAGGATTGCTCTCCATCATGGGCACGTGCTTGTAGGCTGCCGCATGATAGACAATCTCTGGCTTATGCTCCTCAAAAATAGCACGAATCCTTTCCTTATTGTTGATATCGGCCAAGTAGCAATAGCAGCGGGAGCTGGTTTCAGCGGATCGGGCTTCTCTCTCCAATTCATACAATGCGGACTCGGATTGGTCAACCAATATAACAACTTCCGGATTATTCAACGCCACTTGCCGAAACAATTCTGAGCCGATGGAACCCGCTGCCCCGGTTATCAGAATTCTTTTGCCCCGCAAATCCGACACAATGTTTCCGTTATTGATCTTAATCGATTCCCTTCCTAAAAGATCCTCAATATTAATTTCCTTTATTTGGTTAAAGCTGAGTTCGCCCCTAACCCACTTCTCAACCGGTGGAATGGTTCGCACTTTTACCTGATTGCGAACGCACGCATCCACCACTTCATTCTTTTTCTCCAGTGAGATGTCTTTCATCGTAAAAATCACTTCATCCACTGTCATCTCTTTCAAAAGGCGGTCGAGGTCTAAGCGCTGCGCATTGTAAATGGGAATGCCGTCCAACACTTTTCCGGATTTCGTACGGTCATCCTCTAAAAATCCGATTACCTTCATGCGTGGCGTTGATTCTAACACATGACGCGTAATAATCCCGGTTTGGCCTGCTCCAAAAATCAATACCCTGGATCGGTGCATCACGGCATTTCGATAGTAAGAGAAAATATATTTTACCAACAACCGGTAGTTAAACAAAAGAAGGAAGGAGGAAAGTAAACTTATAAATACTATAGAATAGGGAATGAGATTCCCCTGGTTGTTGTAGTAAGAAACGAGATTTAAGGCGCATACCAGCGTCCCATTTAAAAAGGTCATCGCAAAAATCCGAGCCCCATCTTGGATACCGGTGTAGCGGATAATGCCTTTATAGCTGTTGGTTAAGAAGATGGCCAGAAAGCCGCAAACTGCATACAACAAAATGCCGCCTTCAAAATTATATTGAACTAAATCAGGTAATGAGAAATTAAACCGCAATAAATAGCCAAGCAATGAAGAAAACGAAATAAAAAAAAGGTCAATAAAAATGATAACCCACCGGGGTAGTATTCTGAGGTTTCGGATAAACTTGATAAAGAATTTAACCACTAGCTATTTGCTTCTTTGCTTCCACGATTGAACCAGCTTTTTCACGCCAAGAAAACCACCCAAGCCAATCAGGTATTCAATGCCCGTGATGGGCACCCCGGGTACCCCACCACCACCTGGGTCACCAGGTTGGCCATTGGCCATGAAAACAAAACAGAAAAAAAACATTACTAGATATACAAATCGCATCAGCGTCATTCCTTTATAATCTTAATAGTATAATTTTTATTCCCAGTGATGAGACGGATTAAATAAAGGCCTTTGGCATAGTTGGATAAGTCGATTTGCAAAGAAACTGAAGCTCCGGTAGCTGAGGATTTAAAAGAATCCATCACGCGGCCCTGGCTATCAAATATTTTTAGGTCATCAAATCCTGTGGCAATATCTAAATGCAATTGATCCTTTACCGGATTAGGGTAGGCCTTCCAGATTTCATTATTATTTATTTCTAAACCGGTGATTGATAAAACCACTTGCACCGTATCGGATACATTGGAACAGCCCTTGTTCGTTACCATCAAACTGTAAATTCCGGATTTGTTGGGCTGGAATTGCTGACCGGTGGCGCCAGAAACGGGCGTGTTATTAAGAAGCCACTGGTTTCCTGAAGATGAACTGCTTGTCAAAACCAAACCGGCTTTACTAACCGTGGGCTTAGGGATGAGGTTCACCGAGGCGGTGACTTGTGCCCTGGCGCTCTGACAACCGTAAGTATTCGCTGCAGTAACATAATAGGAAGTAGTGGTACTCAGGGTATCCGTTTGATACGTGCTTCCATTCGCTCCGGGGATCGGTATAGTACCGGTAAGAGAATCGTACCAAAAATACCTTCCATCGGATGGTGCGCCATTGGCCGTGAGGGTGGCTTTTGCTGATTTACAGATGGTATCATTAAGCACTTTTGGTAACTTGGGAATTGCTTCGTACAAATAGGAAAGGGCATTGAGGAACTTGGTAGTGGAGCATCCACCAACAGTCGTTGCCACTAAATCCAGCGTGTTTGATCCTGAAGTTAATTTTGATTTGTCAATAGTAAGCGTGGCACTCTGCCCAATCCCTGAAATACTGTCCGAAACGATAGTCCCAGCTATTGAGAATTTATAATTTACCCCAGCTTGTGCATTCAAACTCACTGGAAGGCTGTTCGGGTCACATTGATTGGAAACGGTAACGGGTGGTGCAGACAAACTGATCGTTGGCGGGGTGAAGACTAATTCAAAGCGGGAATCCCCAAAAGAGCTCAAACTACTGGTTACCGCAAAAGCGTATTGCGTGCTATCTTTTACCGCTGTTTGCGTACCTAAAAAATGGTCGATAAGTTGAATGGAATAACCAAGATTCATTGTATTAAGATCGGTGAAGACCATGGTGTAACTTCCTACTGGAACATCCTCCACTTTCAACTTTACAGATTGTGAACAAGAGATAAGCGGCATGCTGTTGATGGCCATATCGGCTGACGCACTGGTGGCATAACTTGAAATATTGATATAGCTGTTCCTTCCAAGATTGGAGATGTAGTCTCCATTTTTCCGCTTAAGACCATCGTAGAGGGTATCAAAGTTAATCGTTGCCCCAGGTTTAAACATGACAACAGCATCATCAACCTGCGTTGGCGAATGCAACGTAACGCGCACAAGGTTCTGTGCGGCAACCTCTCTTACAAACGTAGGTTGCGTAGTCGTTTTTACAGTTTCAGTGAGCGCTAAATTGGTGGCACTCGTTGAATTTACCCAGAAGGACTGACCAATGGGGATTTCGCCTCTCCAGTTTGAATTAAAACCACAGCCTGTGCAAACACTTCCACCAGCTACGTAGGTAGCAAACGTACCATTTGTGATACGCAAAGTTATTGTGTTGCTCAAGCCTGTCCTCGTCATCAGGTTCCAACTTACCGCAGATGGATATGGGTTGGGGATCAGGTTCCACCCAGGAGAGGTAGTACTTAAGGGAATGTTCACTGTCCCTGTTGCAATTGGCCCCGTAGCGTTTATCGTGGTATTGGCAGAAGTATAGGTATAGGCAGAATAGCCCACCAAATTAGAAAGTGGCGTTGCACCGGTTGTCCCACCACTTCCCACGGCCACCCATGCCTGAGTAGGGGCATCGTAATAATAAACAGATGCAGCGGAGGAATTTACCACTCCGTTTACTCCATTCGGACTAGAATTAGAAAAACTGCCTGTTACCGGAAAGGCTGACTGTAGTATGCCCACATTGCCCGTTGTTATCGGCATGGAAATGTAACGCCAGTCGCCCGGCCCGTTTATAAATCGTTGCACGGTTACATTACCGCTAAAATTTGAGGGTGTTGTTAGGGCTCCAATCATACCGCCCGTGGATTGTCCGGTGGAAGCTATCGTCAAAGTTCCCGCGCCTGTGCCATTCGCATTGAAAGCGCCAGAACCGGACAAATTCAAAATTCCGTTTAAAGTAATTGCCCCATTGTTGTTGACCCCACCGGTAGTATTGGAGACAGTCATGTTATTGACAGCAGTGGTGCCAGTGATTGTTTGAGCAGTAGCACCATTAAATACCAATGTTCCACCATTGGCAACAAAAGAACCACTGTTGATAAAATTTCCAGCAACGTTCAAATTTCCCGTAGGTGCTGTTAGCACACCTGACCCATTGATCGTTAAATTATCAAAGGAAGTGATAGAGGCCCCTAAAATGCTTGTAGCTCCTGCAATAACAGTGGTACTGGTGGTCGCAGTAAACGTTCCGTTATTTGCTAAATTACCCGTTAGCGTGAGTGTGGTCGATCCCAAATCAATGGTTCCCGCTGTAATGGTCAACCCATTTTGAACCGAAATATTCTGGCTTAACGTCAAGGTGCCTGCTGATTTGTTTACTGTTAGTCCCCCGTTAAAATTGGCAGTTCCCCCGCCTGAAATAATTTGTGCACCTGTGCCATTAAAAGTTGCTTGATTGGTAGCACCGGCCAGGAAGGTGATCCCCGTATTGTTAAAAGTTAAGTTACCAGCTATGTTTATTGAACCCGCGCCCGTAACGGATTTAGTTAAACTACCCGCTCCACTCAACGTAAGGTTACCATAAGTTTGAGCAAAAATAGACTGCGCAGCAGCTGCGGTAAAATTTATTGTAGAAGCAGGATCAGCAGCAAGACCAGGGGCTGTGGTTTGATACCACCACCCACCACAACCTGCGCAATTTTGGTTCGCACCATTGAAGCCCACATTGAACGTGCTATTCGCATTCAGAGTAATTGTAGCTACGTTAATAAAAGCAGTAGAATTAGCGGCACTTCTAACTGTTCCATTTGAAATCAAGGTAGGGAATGTTGAAGTATTTGTTCCATCACCTGAGATTGTGCCTGTATTTACAAACAAGGTTGCACCGGTGTTTACCGTTATCGTGCCAGTAGTGGCCCCTGCAGCTGACTGAAGACTGCCGTCAATTTCCAAAGTTCCATTTTGCACCGTCAAAGTTCCAATGTTTGCAACCGCCAAGGTAGAAACAAATAGAGTGGTCGTTGATAATGCAGGGTTAAAAGATATCTGACGTAGGGGTGCACTTATGCTCCATGCGGTGGGGTTTATTACACTTACATTATTGGCACCAGTAAAAACCAAGGATAGTGACGAGGAGGAGGTGTTTATGACCGCCACTGTTGGAATGGCATAACCCAAGGCCACTGGATCGTAAGCCGCCAACTCTCCATTGATGGTTACACTTCTACTTGAACCCAATCCAGCAGTAATTCCATTAGGTGTAGTATAATCAACGTAGAGGTTATTTACTTTGGCGGCAAACCCTGAAGGTATGAGAACATTTTTACCCTCCGTATAAGCATCATCTCCAGCACCTGGAAAATCGGTGCCTTCAACACAAGTCGCACAAGTTAATGCCACGCCACCTTGCGACAAACTCCACCTACCCGAAGCATTCCAATTTGCAGAACTTGGATTAACGGCAAAAAAGCTTGTCTGAGAATAGGCCCAATTGCTTAATAGGGAAAGAAAGATACTTAAAAAACCAATTTTTAAAACGACTAGCCAAAATTCTTTCATACGTCTATATTGATGGCAAATATATACTAAAAGTAACCATTTTTATCTATTTGAAGCCAATTGGGTAAGAAATCGAAAAAAGACCGCAAACTGCTACAGTGTACTAAAACGCAAATTATCAAAATTTTCTAGGCTACCCTACCCATTTATTTGTCGGATAACCTCCAGTTGTTCGGCCGCGTCTAACTCCCCAGAGGGAAGGCATAGGCCGGAAACAAACAACTTTTCTGCATGGCCATTGGCAAATGAATCAAAACTACTAAAGACCGGCTGCAGGTGCATGGGCTTCCATAGCGGCCGCACTTCAATTTTTTTTCCTAAAAGGCGTTGCTGAATTTCATTTTTGTTGCCGTTCAACTCCACGGCCGTCAGCCAGCGATTAGAAAAAGTATCACTCCCCTCCTCTTGCCATTTTAATTTGCCAGCAAGGTTTTTTTTATAAAAATCATGTATTGCCCTACGGTTGGCTATTCTATTTTTGATCGAGCCCATCTGCGCCAAGCCCATGGCGGCATTCAGTGGGCCGATCCGGTAACTGTACCCTATCTCGCGATGCTCATAGTAGGGTTGGTTGTCGCGGGAGTGGCTGGCCCACAAATTTACCCGCTGGGCAATCAAGGGATCGTTCGTTACCAAGACTCCACCCCCATAGGTAGTGATGAGTTTGTTGTTGTTGAATGAAATGATGCCCACCGCTCCGAAGGTGCCTACCTGCTGACCTTCATACGTTGAGCCCAATGCTTCGGCAGCATCTTCCAGCACAGGGATTTCGTATTGCTTAGACAGCGCCATGATGGCCTTCATTTTTGCCGGCATCCCGTACGTATGCACTACCAGAATAACTTTCGGTTTATTTCCACTTTTGATGGATTGTAAAATAGCCTGTTCCAAAAGTTCAGCATCCATATTCCAATCGTCAGCACCACTATCGACAAAAAAGGGAGAAGCACCTAAATATAGGATGGGGTTAATCGAAGCGACATAGGTAAACGTGGAGGCGATCACCACGTCACCCGCGCCAACACCCAACGCCTTTAACCCAAGGTGAATGGCAGCAGTGCCTGAGTTGAGGGCCACCGCATGAAATGAGCCGGTAATTTCGCTAAGTTTTTTTTCAAAGTCCACGATCATTTCATCGTGATGACGATCTTTATACGCATTGAGCACGGTCAGCAATTCCTTGTCGGGAACGGGATTGTAGGACAGTGGAATATCGAATTTAACCTTCATGATTTTTAGCCCAATATTTTTGATAATAAAACCCCACCATCAAAATAAACATGAGCATGGGGTTTACGATCAGCCGATGAATTTGAGAAAGAAAAGGCGAAGATATTTCTGAATCGCCTTCCATTTTCAATTTGATGATAAAATATATTGGAAGGACGATCACCAATTCAAAAACGAAGAGGAAGAACGCCACGCGGAGGTATTTCTTTTCCCGAAAAAGGGTAAGGATCAAAAGCATGCATAATCCATCGTTGGCCAGCAGGCGAATTGTTTTGTTAAACATGAAAACCAAATTTGGATTATCGATTTCATGAAAGAACAAAGCGAAGTAATTCGTTTTTTGGAAAACAAAAATCAAAAAAAGAAATAGGAACGAAACACTGATCAGCGCGATCCTAAGCAGCGGTATTTTTTGTGCGCTCATTGAATTGGTTTATCCAGATGACCCATAAAACAAAAACTACGGCATAAAGAATGGCGGTAAAAATATATTTATGCACATAATAAAAATAAGGTTGGTAGTTTAAGGCTGTCCAGTAGAGCAAGGCGATCCGTGCTAAATTGCTGAAGTGCAAGGCCAGTAACCCCAAAGGCAAAAACCAAAGGAGGTTTTTTTTAGAGCCCCCAAATGCTATTAAAAAAGCGATGAACACGATGAACACATTGATGCCATTGCATCCTTCATATACGATTAAGACAATTTCCTCTCCCGACTGAAGGGAAACGGTAGGGCCTGAAGCGCTTGAAATGGCCGCTGCCGGATAACCCAATTCCGCTAAGATCCAAGCGGTTTGCTTCGCGGCCAATACGGTCATGCTATCGGGTGTGTGGCCATAACCAGAAATATAAAATCCATAGATGATGTTGCCCACAAAATACAACCCTACAAACCAAAGCACGAAGCGAAGGGCTGGCTTAAATTCTTTCCACATGCTGCGAGCGTTTACGAGCGGGGACACCCAATAATTTTAAATTGGAGCCGAAGCTCTTGGTCACCACCGCACCTGCGCCAATCATACAGTTGGCGCCAATGGAAATCCCCTGAATAATCCTTGACCCTGTGCCCATCAGGGTGCCTTCACCGAGCGTTACGTTTCCGGAAATGCTACACGCTGGCATAATGGTGCCATAATCCCCAAGGGCAACATCGTGGCCTATTGTAGTGGACAAATTGATGATGCAAAATTCGCCTATTGAAATGCCCGTGGTCAGGATAACGCCAGCGGTGACGATGCTGCCTTTTCCGATTTTGTTTCTCAGCGGGTCACCCAGAATGGCGGATGGGTGAATGATGGTTGGAAAAGAAATTTTTTGATTAACAATTTGCTGGACCAAAATGATTCGCACTAAAGGTTCCGCCACAGCCATACAAATAGCCAAATCCGTTGGATATTGATTGAGCTGATCAATGCCACCTAAAATCGGTAGGCCGTCAACCTCCTCACCTGCTGCTTTATGATCATCAAAAAAACCAACGAGATTCCAGGTATTGTGATGCTGGTTGATTTGCGCAATCATCACCACGACTTCGCGACCAAAACCGCCTGCACCATAAATGGCTAATTTCTTTTTCAATTGCCTGTGAATTTTTTCTCTTCCAAAGATACGTCCTTCTTAAAGGAAATTAGCAAGAGCAGCGTTTTTATCATTATCGAAAGATCAAAAAGGAAACTTACGTTTTCTACATAATAGCCATCCAATTCAAATTTCTTTTCCCAGGAAATCGCATTCCGTCCGTTTACCTGTGCCCACCCAGTAATTCCGGGGTTCACTTCATGCCGTCTCCGCTGTTCATCGGAATATAAAGGCAGGTACTCTTCCGGTAAGGGCCGTGGCCCGATAAAAGACATTTCTCCCAAAAAAATATTCCATAGTTGGGGAAGTTCGTCCAAGCTCGTGAGACGTAATAATTTTCCAAGAAAAAAAGACCGTTCATTTAATGATTGATCTTCGGCTAAAGCCAGCGTTCGAAATTTCAACATCGCAAAAGGCTTGTTATCTTTTCCGATCCGGGTTTGCTTAAAGAGTATTGGGTATTGAAAGAAGACCAGGTAACCGATAACGATCAATACCAATAGCCACCAAAAGCAAACCATTACAAGCAACGCCAAAACTAAGTCTACTATACGCTTGCCATATTTTCTATACCACATGGGCAAAGAATTTAAGATGATCGGCTGAATTACTTTGGAAGCTTCGGGTGTAAAAAATTAACCGCAGAGGGCGCAAAGGTTCGCAGAGAAAGTACACTCTATTTTTCATCCAATTATTTGATTTATAGTCTACTAAAAAAACTGGAGAAGCCTTCGTGGTAAACTAATAACCGCAGGGCGCAAAGGTTCGCAAAGGATTAGCACAATTTTGTCATTTCTCATGGCTGCATTTTCACCAGCGTTGATTTAAGCATGCTGCGTTTGACCAGTAGGTAAACAAGGCCCAGAATAAACAGAATAATCCATCCAACGAGATACTGAGTTGACAAACCTAAATCGAGGCTAAAAATGATTAAACTATTGACGATTAGCTGGGCGATCATGTACGAGATAGTCAGCAGTAAATGTGGTGCTCCCTTTTCAGAAATAATCACCTGGTATAAATGAAGCCGATGCGCTTTAAAAATATTCTGTTTTAGCAGCAACCGATGGACGATGGTAAGCACGCTATCTACACCATACACTGCCAGGAACAACACAAAAATATAATTGTGCGATACCATGATCAGTTTCAAAATAAGGTACAGCACCCCGAAGCCAATGGACAAGCTACCGACATCGCCCGCAAAACAAATGGCCTTTTTCCGAAAGTTGAAGAAACTAAATACCACCAAAGCGATCATCATCACAAACAAGAGATCGTTGTCCACAAAGGTGATCACGTTGTTATTTACGAAAAGCAAGCTAGTCACCACCACAAAACTGTAGCCACTGGTAATTCCGTTGATCCCGTCCATGAAATTATAGGCATTGATCGTTCCGATGGCCACGATCCACAGAATGAGAATGACCCACAAAGCGTGCGCGAAGATATGCAATTCATAAAATACCAAAAGCATGGCTACCGCTTGCACCCCAAAACGAACCAATCGACTTAAGTCCATCAGGTCGTCAAGGAAACCCACGGCCGCTATGGCCAACAGTGAAAAAAGAAACAGGTAATTGGTGGCTCCACCCACCCCATAAAAAAAGACTAGTGCCAAAGGGAAAATGATTCCTCCTCCGCGAATGGTTGGCCTTTCGTGGAGGCTGCGGTCATTGGGTTTGTCGAGGATACTTAACGAGCGCGCCATTTTAAAGTAGCCCAATTCGATGATAACCAAAACGGGTGCCAGTGCGATAAGAAAAAAATTATTCATTAAAAGAAGCTATTGTCTTGGTTAAACCGTCCCGCAAACTCATTGGCCATCGTCCTACCGCCTTACCCATTTTACTATTAGACACCAAGTAGCTTTCAGTCAATTTGTTGAGCATCTCCCTTTTATTCACCATCGCTGCTCCGAATTGGATCAGGCTAGTTGGTATATTCCAAACCTTATGTTTTTTACCCAATGCATTTGCAATGACTTCATATAATTCGGTTGTCGATAAATAGTCCTCGTCAGCCAAATGATAAATGCCCGAAGGCACATTGCCTTCTATAATTTTTTGCACCACAAAAGTAAAGTTATCAACACTCAATAAAGAACGCTTGTTAGTAAATTTCCCCAACGGATAGGGAATCCCCATTTTCACAAAGCGGTAAAGTAAGTTTAGATTTCCTTTGTTGCCCGGTCCATGGATCATGCAAGGACGAAGGATGTAGTATTGTTTTCCATCGGGTAGTGACTGAGCCATCAGGTATTGCTCTGCCTTCCATTTGGATTTTCCGTAATCAGTGACCGGATTGGGCTCCACCGATTCTTCCAACGGTGTAGGGGAAATATCGGCAACCGCTTTGACCGAACTTAGGAAAATGAATTGCGAAGCATTTGAATTTAAAAAGGCCGCATACAGCCATTTCGTCCCTTCAAAATTGACCCGATAGTAATCCTCGGGCTGATAGCGGTTACTTAAATCATGGGCGATCCCCGCCAGGTGGATAAGGCTATCGATTTTATGTTCATCCATTACGGCTAAAGATAAATCACTTAGAATAGAAATAGGATAATCTTTAAATAGTTTCTTTGCCTTCTCCGGTTCACGGCTGTATCCAAACAAAATAAAATTTCCTGTTGAACTGAGGTAGTCCACCAGGTTGGTTCCCAGAAAACCTGTTACGCCTGTAATTAGTATTCGTTTCATCGGGGATTGAATAGTTCGAATAATTTAACAAAATATTTCGGATAGATTTTAAAGACATTGGTGTTAATGCCATTTTCCCGGCAGCCACGGATGATTTCATTATTCAGAATAATATTACTGCGGATGCCATTGGAGCTTACCCCTCCCCTACGCATGGTTACCATGTTGAGGGGCAGGTATTTGTACTTCAACCGATGCACATATAAGAAGCGGATCAACAATTCGTAGTCGGCTGCAATTTTATAATCCGTTTTAAACAATCCGATTTGATCATAGAATTTTCTCCTTACGTAAAAGGTAGGATGGGCGGGCATAAATCCCTTGGCAAATTTTTCTGGTCGCCACTTGGCTGACGAATACGTTCGAACTACTTTGTTTAGGTTGTTGGGATCCACAAAAACCAGATCGCCAAAGACAGCGTCCACGGATTGATCTTCAAAGGCAGCAGCTATTTGCGAAACAATAGTCGTAGAAGAATAGAAATCATCCGAATTTAAAATTCCGACCACTTCACCCGTAGCCATTTTTATGGCTTTGTTCATGGCCTCATAAATCCCTTTGTCCGGCTCGCTGATCCATTTGGCAACAACCTTCTCATGCTCTTTGATAATTTCTACCGTGCCGTCTGTGGAGTTGCCATCAACAATGATGTATTCGATGTTTTCGTAATCCTGCGATTGGACAGAGTGGATCGTGTCTCGGATCGTTTCAGCGGAATTGTAGGAAACTGTAAGCAATGAAATTTTCATGCGTTATATTTTTCGGAAGAAGTGCCCTTGCTATTTTGATGTGTAAAAGTTCCAATGTTCACTTTCCTTTTATCTATAAAAGCGCCACAAAATAAGTCAAGTATTTGACATTCAACTAAAGCATTTTGAATTTATAATAAAACTCCACAGCGTCACTGCGGTCTTCGTTCAAGGAGATTGCTTCGTGCCGCGCATCTTCCATGCTGGAACTCGCAATGACGAATACCACCGTCACTGCGAGCACCAGCGTAGGGCTTTTGTCGCGGGGCGAAGCAGTCTCCTTATGGTTAGACTTCGTTCAGGGAGATTGCTTCGTGCCGCGCACTTCCCATGCTGACACTCGCAATGACGAGAAGCACC
>JADEYI010001033.1_pt1 | contig 25520 bp, 25 predicted proteins | sample 8542331 | NCBI WGS metagenome assembly JADEYI01 (sample SAMN16510988, study PRJNA670497) | mine drainage metagenome | isolation source: biofilm near Copperflume 1 | place: Germany: Marsberg coppermine Kilianstollen | collected 2018-02
GTTGGCGCGAAATGCTAATTCTAAACCTAAACTTTAGACTTTCAACTTTTTATTTACAACTTAAATCATCTCTATCATCTCTCTAATTTAAAACCATCAAAGCACCCACATAGGCTTAACCTATCCCAGTAGGAAACCCCCGCTGTGCCAACACCTTGGGCGAGTAGCCCAAGGTGTGGTTGCTATTAGTGGTTTTAGGAACAAAACTTTTAGGCTGGCCATCAGGTTTTGCCCCCTCATCAGACTGCTGACCTGATAACGGCCAATAAGGATACCTCTTGCCCACCACTAATGGGAAATGGCTTTAGGCAGCATCTCGATTTTCAGGGCATTCCGAGGTATATAGTCATCGACAAAAATGGTTCTTTATTAAGTTACGATGCACCCCGCCCGAGTTTTATTTTGAAGGATAAGTCGAAACTTTTTTCTCTTGTCAAATAAGTGCCGTCCTCGTGTGAACTACAAATGGGAAGACTCAATACTGGAGCAAAGCACTTAACGTGAAGTTCACTTCATCATCCTCTCCAATATCGTCTTCGCAGCCTGCGCCACTGAAGTACCAGGCCCAAAAATCCCAACCACACCGGCTTTGTAAAGAAAATCGTAATCCTGTGGCGGGATCACGCCACCAGCCACTACAAGGATGTCGGGTCGGCCAATTTTTTTTAAAGCATCAATTAGTTCAGGCACTAAGGTTTTATGTCCACCCGCAAGGCTGCTGGCGCCAACCACATGCACATCATTCTCGGCTGCTTGCTTTGCCACTTCAGCCGGAGTTTGAAACAGCGGACCGATGTCCACATCAAAACCGAGATCGGCAAAACCCGTAGCAATCACTTTTGCGCCACGGTCGTGACCGTCTTGCCCGATCTTTGCCACGAGAATACGCGGCCTGCGCCCGTCCTTTTTTGCAAAGCGGTCGGAGAGTTTTTGCACTTCTTTCAGTTCTTCTTTGTTTTTCATCGCGCCCGAATATACGCCAGAAACGGCTTGGATACTCGCCTTGTAGCGGCCAAAAACTTTCTCCATAGCTAAAGAAATTTCTCCTAGCGTTGCGCGGTTACGTGCCGCATCAATTGCCAATGCCAAAAGATTTTCGTTTCCCGCTGCGCCCTTTTCAATAGCCTTCAAGCTTGCCTCAACTTTTTTGTTGTCGCGTTCGCGTTTTAATTTTTCCAGTCGTTCGATTTGTTCCTTGCGTACGGCTACATTGTCCACTTCCAAAATAGCAAAATCTGTTTTCTCATCGGTGAGGTATTTATTCACGCCCACAATTACTTCATCGCCTGAGTCGATGCGTGCCTGCTTGGAGGCAGCGGCTTCTTCAATGCGCAATTTGGGTAGGCCGCGCTCAATGGCTTTTGTCATGCCGCCCAATTCTTCTACTTCTTCAATTAGCGCCCACGCTTTGTAGGCCAATTGTTCGGTGAGGTATTCCACATAATTAGAACCCCCGAGTGGGTCAACGACTTGCGTGATGCCCGTTTCTTTTTGCAAATACAACTGCGTGTTACGCGCAATGCGCGCGGAGAAATCCGTAGGCAAGGCAATGGCCTCGTCCAATGAGTTGGTGTGCAGCGATTGTGTTCCGCCCAGCACTGCAGCCATCGCTTCGATGCACGTGCGCGTTACGTTATTATAAGGGTCTTGTGCGGTGAGGCTCCAGCCGCTGGTCTGGCAATGTGTGCGCAGTGCCATCGACTTTTCGTTTTCAGGACTGTATTGCTTCACAATCTTTGCCCATAACAAACGACCGGCCCGCATCTTGGCTACCTCCATAAAAAAATTCATCCCAATGCCCCAGAAGAAAGAAAGGCGTGGCGCAAAATCATCGATGGCAATGCCAGCCTTTAATCCTGCGCGGATATATTCTAAGCCATCGGCCAACGTGTAAGCAAGTTCAATGTGAGCGGGAGCACCTGCTTCATGCATGTGATAGCCGCTGATGCTGATGCTGTTGAACTTCGGCATGTGATGCGAGCAATACGAAAATATATCGGCCACAATGCGCATGGAGGGAGCAGGCGGATAGATGTAGGTGTTGCGCACCATAAACTCTTTTAAAATATCATTTTGAATGGTGCCGTTTAGTTGGTCGGGTTTCACTCCTTTCTCTTCGGCCGCTACAATATAAAAAGCAAGGATGGGGATTACGGCTCCATTCATTGTCATCGACACTGAGATTTGATCGAGCGGGATTTGATCAAATAAAATTTTCATGTCTAAAACTGAATCGATAGCAACTCCCGCTTTGCCTACATCGCCTTCCACGCGTGGATGATCAGAGTCGTAGCCACGATGGGTGGCCAGATCAAAGGCTACGGATAATCCTTTTTGTCCTGCCGCTAAATTTCTTCGATAAAATGCGTTCGATTCTGTTGCCGTAGAAAACCCTGCATATTGTCGGATGGTCCAAGGCCGTACGGTGTACATGGAGGCATAAGGCCCGCGCAAAAAAGGAGGTGCTCCGGCCGTAAAATTCTTCAGCGCTGGATTTTCAATATCACTTTCTTCGACTTGCGACTTGACCGGAATTTTTTCTGGTGATACCCAAGGTTCAATGTCTTGAGTAGTCGCAAAACCACGAATGGGTTTGTATTCTATTTTTGAAAAGTCTGGTTTCATCGGGTCTGTTGAAATTTTGTCCATGCCTCTGCCGCAATCTGGTGGGTGAGATTCTCAATAAAAAATGAACCGGCCAGTGGATCATGTACTTTCGCAAAATAGGATTCTTCTTTCAGGATAACGGAGATATTTCTGGCCACACGGCTCATCATCGGGTTATCCGGATCTTCGGGTTCAAGGGTCAACGCATCGCATCCTCCGATCACGGAAGCCATTGCCGAAGTGGTTTGCTTCAGCAAATTACCGTGTGGTTGAAATTCTTGCTCAAGCCAAACCGAGGAGCACGCATGAATAGTAGCGGCAGAACGATTTTTAATTCGATAAGCTTCTTGTAATGTAAGCCAGACGTTTTTCAGCGCCCGAACTTTTGCAACGGTCAGAAAAAAGTCGGTGTTAACAGAAATTGAAAAAGCTAAATTTTGAAAGGCTTGGTTTATAGTCAGTCCACTATTTATAAGCCTATCCAAGTAATCAACAGCCTTGCACAATGCATCCACAATTTCATCCACAATATTTTCTTTTTCAGGAATGAAAATCCCGGCTGACTTAAAGTTATCCCAGGTTGCGAACCGTTGCCAATCAATTTCTACAGCGAGTGCGTCTTTCCAAAAAAATGCTCCGCTCACTTTTTCTTTATCGGACTCTGCCAAATCAGCAAAATCGTTAATGAAAGATGGGTCATCTTCGCAACTAAAATAAGTTGAGCAAAAGGGCAGCTCTATTTTATGCAAAAGGATTTTTGGTTTCGTAGGGCTAGACTGAATTTCAAAGAAAATGCCGTCAGCACCCGTATTCAGGTGATTTAAAGATTCTGCATTCGCTGCAGTATCGTTACCATTTACGATAACCTTTGGGATATTCTGGAAGCTTCTGATTGACGCAACCGCAACTTTGCTTTCCTTTTGGCCATCATGGCTGTCGTAATACGGCATTATTGTCACGCCTGCCTTTTTTATCGTCAAATTTTCCCATGGATTTTTGTTCCGCAATTCTTGTTGCGCAACTTTTTCCCAATCGTGGACAGTGTGCGTTTTAAAATCCAGTTGAAATGCTTTTTTTGACATTGAAATCCATTGAAATGAACTTCAAGTTTCACTTTTATTAGCATTTAAAAAATCAAATTATTCTTTTTAAGGTTAAAAATATTTTTTTCGCATAAAGCGCCTCTGAATGCCCTTGTATTGGGTATCTTCCGGTCTGGATTTTAACTTGACAAAAGGATGACGAATGCAAGGACAAATTTGTTTTTTGTTTTTTATTTTTTTTACATCTTTGTCTCCCTTCAAAAAAAAACCTGAATAAATTCAACAACCTCAGAACCAAAACGAAATGGAAGTAGCCACTACCACCACGATCTGGACCGATTGTCTCGAAATCATCAAGCTAAATGTGGACGAGCAAAGTTTTAATACCTGGTTTAAGCCGATCGTTCCGGTTCGAAATGAAAATGACGTGTTGACTATTCAGGTGCCCTCACAATTTTTTTACGAATGGCTAGAAGAAAATTATGTGCCCGTGTTGAAAAAAGCAGTACGCCAGGTTTTGGGCGAGAATGGTCGATTGGAGTATTCCGTGGTAGTAGATAGTGGCAACCAACAAAATCCGCCTGTCATGGTGAATTACCCAAATGGCCATGGCATAAAGAAAAATATCCAGCCCTTGAATGGCAATGGCCCTTCGGCAGATTATTCTCCCTTTGCCTACAAAGCACTTGATCCACGCACGGTCAATTCACGCCTTAATCCAAATTATCTTTTTGATAATTTCGTTGAAGGTGATTGTAATCGGTTGGCACGTTCAGCTGGTGTGGCAGTGGCAAAAAAGCCAGGGACAACTTCATTTAATCCATTGATGCTTTATGGTGGTGTGGGTGTAGGCAAAACGCATTTGATCCAAGCCATTGGCAACGAGATAAAAAAGAACATGCCCGACAAGGTGGTGCTTTATGTTGATCAGAACGATTTTACCAATCAGTTTTTGAACGCCTTGCAAAATTTAAAAATGCAGGAGTTCCAAAATTTCTATTTGCAAGTTGACTTACTTATTCTGGATGACGTGCAGTTTTTGGCCGGTCGTGAAAAAACCCAAGAAATATTCTTTAATATTTTTAATCAACTTCATCAATCGGGTAAGCAGATCATTATGACCAGCGATTGCCCTCCTCGTGATTTAAAGGGCTTTCAGGAACGTTTGCTTTCCCGCTTCAAATGGGGACTCACTGCGGATTTACAGGAACCTGATTTTGAAACGAAGTTGGCCATCATCAATAATAAAATGCAATCTGATGGTATTGAAATCCCCAAGGAGGTAGCTGAGTACCTTGCCTACAGTGTTGATACCAATCTCAGGGACATGGAGGGCGTGCTAAACTCGTTGCTTTTCCATGCTACTTTATTGAAAAGAAATATTGACCTTGACCTTGCCAAAGAAGTCCTGAAAAATATTATCAAAGAAATTCAGAGCGATGTAAGTGTGGATTATATTCAAAAGACTGTAGCTGATTTTTTCAAAGTAGGAACGGAACAAATGAAGGGGAAAGTGAAGAAACGTGAAATTGTAATTCCTCGCCAAACAGCCATGTATTTTTGTAAACGCTACACACAGTTAACCCTGGCATTGATAGGCGAAAATTTTGGTGGCCGAGATCACAGTACGGTTATTCATGCACTCGAATCGGTAGAAGATATGATGAAAGTGGATTCTAACTTTAAGAATAGCGTGGATGAATTAACCAAGAAATTTAAGTCACGGATGTCTGCTTAATCAATTAAGTTTAATCGTTTCCGTTGTTGTTAATTACCGGTTTATGATAGGGTAGCGTGAGCGATTAGTTCTATCCAGCCAGATTAATCAATAAGACTGCCCAAGGGACAACCATCATCGTTTTTGTGCAAGACCATCTGGGGCATTATACACGAGGTAACCGGCACATCCATCAATTGCAAATCAGAAAAATAAAATTAGCTGACTCGATTCTTTTGAATAATTTGGGGTCGAAATACCGCCCGATTGAGTTTAAGATTTCTTCTCGCTTTTTTTTTGGCCACCGCTTTGTCCATGCCTGGTGTCGGTCAAAAATTCAGGTTCTATTCCGACACATCAAGGAACTTACGTAAGATTTTACTTCCGATTTTTGTTGTCACGCCCGAAACGCATTTGGGACTGGGTGCATTAGGAATAACCCTTTGGAAAAGCAAACAAACTGAAAGGCCCACACGAACCTCGAATGCAGAATTAGCACTGCTTTACACTACCTGGCATCAGTTCATCATGGTTCCCCGCTATACTATTTTTACAGCTAATGAAAAATACCGTTTTGAGGGGTTTGGTGAGGAACTAATTCGTTTTCGAGATTATTATTGGGGTCGAGGAAACAATACCCCGTCCAGCAATCGTGAAAAATTAACCTATGATTTGCTAGGTTGGGAAAATCGTTTTGGCCGGAGGGTTTTTAGTCAAAAAAGATTATTCGTTGGGATTGAAACCAGGGCACTCCAATATTTTAATGTGCATCGGCAGCCAGGTGGATTATTAGAAAAGGAAAAACCTGTCGGTTACAATGGATCTTCATCGATTGGTTTAGGCCCCGCCCTGAGCTGGGATGAACGGGACAACATAGTTAATCCAAGCAAAGGATTTTATTGGGATTTACGGTACTCGGTTTACTCCAAGGCCCTTGGTGGTACGGTTAGCTATCATCGTATCTATTTTGATTTGCGTAAATATTTTAACGTAAATCCAAAGAAACGAAATATTCTCGCCATGCAATTGTTTGGGCTTTTTGTAAAAGGAGATGCCCCCATTAATGAGTTAGCGGAATTGGGAGGAGCCACAATTATGCGGGGTTACTATCGTGGCCGTTTGCGCGATAATTACCTGACCGCCTTTCAAACTGAATACCGAATGCCGGTGTATAAGCGCTTTGGCGTTGTTGCCTTCGCTGGGTTAGGGAAAGTGTATAACCCCGCCTCCGTCAATTTGGACGGATTACATTATTCTTATGGTGCGGGAATTCGGGTTAAGGTGAATAAGCGAGAAAAGCTGAACTTGCGCCTTGATTATGCGCTGGGTGACCCTCATTATTCGGGCTATTTTTATTTAGGCTTTGCCGAGAGCTTTTGACTGATTTGAATCAAATCTTAAGAATATGAAATTTTGGAACGCAACAAACTTCCCAATTGCAGGCCGAACACTTAGGGCGCTGATCAGGTGACTAATTAAATCTCATTAGCCCAAAAAGATTAAAAAATTCGTTCGCCTGTTGTAACTTACCGCGATGAGTTTGTTGTATCCATCTTTCTTGTGGGCTTTATTCGCCCTCGCTACTCCAATCGTTATTCATCTATTCAATTTCAGGAAAACCATTCGGGTCTACTTTTCCAATACTCGTTTTCTGAAGCAAGTGAAGGAAGAGACCACCCAAAAGCGTAAGCTTAAACAATATCTAGTACTTGCTTCTCGCCTGTTATTTCTATTTTTTCTCGTAATGGCTTTCGCACAACCCTTTCTGCCAGCTAGAGAAGAGATAGTAAATCAACAGCGTGTGGTCATTTATCTTGATAATTCGTTTAGCATGGCCACTCCAATAGAAGAGAAGACAAGAGCGTTGGATGAGGCAGTCCGTAGAGCCCAAAACATCGTTGATCTATTTCCCGCATCAACGAGAATACAGTTGATTACCAATGAATTCTCACCCTTTTCAAATTCATTTAAATCTCGAACAGAAGTTACAGACCTACTTGCTCAAGTCAAACTGTCCGCCATAAGCAGGAGTGCGGCTGAAATTATCAATAGGATACGGGAAAAGCAGTTGCCCGTGTTTTGGTTGTCGGATTTTCAAAAATCGACTTTTGGAGAAGTAAATAAAATTGATGCATCGGCTCAAATCCATTTGATCCCATTGGTTCTAGAAAAATTCCAAAATGTATTTGTCGATTCGATTTATTTAGCGAACCCATTTACCATTGGCGGAGAAAAGAATACAATTAAAATCCGTCTTCAAAACGCAGGGAATAAAAAGGTAGAAGGATTGATCGTCAAACTTTCTATCAATTCGGTGCAGGCAGCCTCGACCTCTATTGCCATAAGCCCCAATGGCTTCACAGAAGTTCCATTCGATATTGCGGCAGGCCTAAAAGGAAACAATCAAGCTGTTGTCAGTTTTAGCGATTTCCCGATCAGCTTTGATAATGAGTTTTATTTTACACTGAACTATACTTCCAAACTTAATGTGCTTGAAATAAAAACAAGTTCACAGTCAACCTATATTGAAAAGTGTTTTGGCAATAAAGATCTTTTTACTTTCAGCAGCTTCAATACCTCCAATTTGAATTACAGCTTGCTTGCCAATGCCGACTTGATTGTGGTGAATGGGGTCGATCGGATTGAGGACGATTTGGCGACCGCCATTAATTCTTATCAAAAGGATTTTGGCGCAATGCTCCTCATACCTGGATTGCAACCGGACGTAGCGTCTTATAAAAAATTGTTGCCATTGCCACTTGAAAAAAATTCTGCCTTGGAAATCGCTTCGTTGGATATGCCTGATTTTCTAAATCCATTTTTTGCCAATGTATTTGAAGACAAGAATTCATCGATGGCTATGCCTCAAGCGAAGGGGCTAATTGGTTGGGGAGATGATCGTTCGGCTATTCTTAAATTTAAAAATAACCGACCATTTCTCTCTCAATTTGGTAAAACATTCATTCTGGCTAGTCCACTGGATAAAAGTTTCACTGATTTTTTCAGTAATGCCTTATTTGTACCAGTGATGTACCGGATAGCTGCTTCGGGAAAGAAAGCAGAACAGCCACTCTATTATTCGTTAACTTCCTCTACAATCATTATCCCATCGGATAGTGCCATAAGTGAGGCGTCTGTGAGGCTGGTGGGCAATCAGGAATTTATCCCCTCGCAGCGTAAAATCAACGGAAGGATATTGCTGGATTTACCGAAATATGCTTTGTCTGCTGGGTTTTATAAAGTGACAAACAAAAAGGATACCATCGGCCTTATCGCTTTTGATGCCGATAAAAAAGAGTCCATCCTTCTTCAGATGTCAGGTGATGAGGTGAAAGCAGCACTGGGTGGAAAGGCCAATATTTCAATTTTTGAAGCCAATTCAGGAGAGACTTTCGGTACTGAATTAAAAGAAAGATATTTGGGCAAGCCATTGTGGAAATATGCAATTCTTTTGGCTTTGGCATTTTTACTGGTGGAGGTTCTTTTAATCAGGTTTTTGAAATAGATAGGAGGATAAATAGTTAAAAAAAAAAGATTGCCGATGAAAATTTTACTTCAATCGCCACGCATTGTCAACTCGGCTTCGCCTTTTCATCTTAAGAAAAAAAATGTGCTAATTACCAACGGACGGGTCGGTGAGATTGGCGACAAAAATTATCAGGCGGACAAGATAATCGATGCGGAGGGAATGTTTTTGAGTGCCGGATGGTTTGACCTTGGTACATTCGTAGGGGATCCAGGACTTGAGCAGCGCGAAGATTTAAATTCATTGGCCAACACCGCAGCGGCAGGAGGGTTTACAGAACTAGCCGTTTTACCAAATACGCATCCTGCCATTCAAACCAAAAATGAAGTAAGCTACATCCTTCAGAATAACGATACTCGTTTGGTGCAAATCCATCCTCTATCAGCAGTTACTAAAAATTGTAAAGGTGAAGAGCTAACCGACATGATTGATCTTCATGAAGCGGGAGCGGTGGCGTTCACAGACGGTTTGAAGCCGCTCTGGCATACCGATATTTTTCTAAAATCCTTGCAGTATTTACAAAAGTTTGATGGGTTATTAATCGACCATCCCGAAGATATTTGGCTCGACCTATTCGGACAAATGCACGAAGGACCGCAAAGCGCTTCTCTTGGCCTAAAAGGTATGCCGCGAATTGCCGAAGAAATAGCAGTGAGTAGGAATTTAAAATTATTGGAATACGCAGGAGGGCGATTGCACTTTTCCAGAATATCCTCGACCAGAAGCGTGAACCTTATCCGTGCGGCCAAGAAAAAGGGATTGAACGTAAGCTGCGACATCACGGGATTTCAAGCGCTATTCCTTGATGATCAATTGAAAAATTTTGATACGAATTACAAAACCAATCCTCCACTCCGGGAACAGGAAGATGCCGATGCTTTGTTGAAAGGCCTGGCAGATGACACCATTGATGTATTGTGCAGCGGTCACATACCAATCGATGATGAGAGTAAGTTTTTGGAATTTGATCAGGCTGAATTTGGAATGATTAATTTACAGACGTTTGCTTCGCAGCTGACCGCACTTGCTGAGGAAATAAAATTGGAGGCGTTGATTCTTAAAATTGCGGAGGCACCACGACATCTCCTTCAACTCGAAATCCCCAAAATTGACGTAGACGAAAAAGCAAACCTGACATTATTTGATCCGAATGCACCGTGGGAGTTCAAAGCGGGAAACAATCTCTCCAAATCAAAAAACTCACCTTGGCTTTATAAGAAGTTGAAAGGAAAGGCCGTAGCAGTTTTTAATAATGGTAAAATGCGGTTAGAAGATTAACCAATATCGGCATATTACTATTCGCCAATTTGCTTCGCTATTAGCGCCAGACCGTCTCTAAAAGAATGCGGTTTATACCCCAATTCCTTCTTTGCTTTTTCAATAATAAATCCCGTCTTAGCGGGTCGTTTGGCTGGCTGGGTAAATTTTGTTGAATCGGTTTCGGTAATTAATGACTTATCCAGCCCAAAGAAATCAGCTGTGGCCATGGCGATGGCGTAAGGGGTCATCATCTCACTTCCGGAAATGTGGTAGATGCCTTGTACATTTTTTGTTGCCGCCAGAGAGCAACCCATTGCCAGGTCTTCCGCCAAGGTAGGCGTACGCCATTGGTCGTTCACCACATTTATTTTCTTGCCTTCGGTCAGGCTTTTCTTCACCCATAGCACAATGTTCGATCGGCTCATGTCTTTGGTAACGCCAAATACCAAAACAGTTCTAAGGATTGCCCAGTCAATATTACTTTTCAGAATGGCTTTCTCTGCTGCCCATTTGCTTTCTCCATAATAGCTTAGCGGATTCGGTGTTTCCAATTCATCTAAAGGGCCATGTAGGCCATCAAAAATAAAGTCGGTGGAAAGATGAATGAGTCGTATTTTTTTGCCTGCAATTGCCCTGATTAAATTCTCCACCGCGGTTACATTGTTCAGCCAACATTTTTCCTTTTCGGTTTCGCATTGATCCACTTGCGTCATGGCTGCGGTGTTTATAATAGCGTCAGGATTGGTGTTGTGGATTACTTTTTCTGCCTCTTCAAAATTGGTGATGTCGAGAAAATGAAATTCTCCCTTTGGCAAATCGATTACTAATTTGGATTTGGCGGTTGCAATGAGGTGATGATCCATTTGTGACGAAATCAATTCTACAAGTTTTTGCCCCAGCAATCCGTTGCTTCCAGTTACAAGTATTCTCATTTTTTTATTTCGGGATAATGATAGCCATAAAGTTTAGTAATCTTTTTCTTCGATAGTTCCTTTGCGGTGACGAACATAAGGACGTCTTCTTTAGGTCGATCAGCCCCGTCTTTTTCTTCCATGGCAATTCGGTCGATCACATCCAATCCTTTGATGATCTCGCCAAACACCGTATATCCATCATCAAGGGCTGGCGTTCCTCCAACGGTGGTATAAGTCTTAATTTTTTCCAGTGATACTTCTTTTATAACTTTTACTCCTGTCTCCTTTTCACAACGCGCAGCAAGGCTAAAGACTTTTTTCCTGAACGCCTCACGATTTCCAGCGGCATAAAGTTTAGAGAGCGTATCACGATAAGCTTGGTTCCCTGGCATATTTACAAATTGTTGTAAGGCTATATTTAGTTTGGGTTGATCGATTTTCAATTCATTAGCGATTTCATCCATGAGGATGGTTCCTTGCACAATATAAAATTGACTTCCACTTGAAGCTTTCGTAGGATTTTCTATATCGCCAAGTCGCGCAGCAGCAAGCGCTCCTTTTTTGTGAAAGTAGTTCGGATTGATTTCAGCTTCGATGGTATAGCCCGGCCCACCACTTCCTAATAATTGGCCCGGTTTAGCTTTTTTGGAATTCGGATCGCCACCCTGTATAACATAACCGGCAATCACCCGATGGAACAATAAGCTATCGTAGTAGTGCTCTTTTACCAACTTGATGAAATTGGCTTTATGCTTTGGCGTTTCGTCAAAGAGGACGGCCATCATATTGCCGTATTTTGTATTGATGGTTATCACCACATCTTTTTTCTGAGCTTGACTTGCAGAAAAAAGGGTTGAAAGTACGAGTAAGAAGAAAAGCTTTTTCAACATGTACAAAGAATTATTAAAGCAAAACTAGGGGTTTATCGTTTTAGAAAGCTGTAAAGATAAATCCATGAAAATCATTTTGGCGCTACCGTTTCGATCTAAAAAATAAGAAGCTTCGCTGATAAGTCGGTTGGCGGTTTCAATTTTAGGCACCGAAAAGTATTTGCTAAAATTTTGCACGAAGGTTTCCTCATCACCTTTCAAGCGGCTCATTTTGGTAGCTCCCGAAATTTGTAAAAGCGTTTCCCGCATCATGTCCAGCCCATAATGAAATAGGTTGCGCTGACCAAGTTTGTCTAATTGATGGAACTCATCGGCCATGACAATGAGTTTTGCATAGTCTTTTTTGAAGCACGTGCGCATCCAATCCATAAAGCGTGCCTGATGGTGATCTTCTTCTGTTCCTGTTAATTGAATAGCGAAGTTCAAATCCCCTTCGGCCAACTGCACGATTTCCCGTTGTTTGGCTTTGTCAAAAGAATAGTTAGTTTTCAAGAAATCCTCCACTTCTTCATCGGCCAATAAGGGCACGTGCACAATTTGTGTCCGTGAAAGAATCGTGGGGAGCAATTGCTCCGCGCTGTTAGTTACCAAAATAAAAAAAGTGTGGGCGGGTGGCTCTTCCAAAATCTTCAAGATGCCATTGGCCGCTGAGGAGTGCATTAATTCAGGCAACCAGATGATCATTATTTTGTTGATGCTTTCAAAGGGTTTTAGTGAAAGCGCCCGAACAATATTTCTGCTTTCCTCACGGGCAATCAAGGCTTGTTTGTCTTCCCCACCGTAAAAGTTGATCCAATTGCCCAGGGCTCCAAAAGGTTGTTCGACCAAAAAACTTCTCCATGATTTTAAAATATCCGCACGAAACCGTTCCCCGTCTTTATCGCCTTTAATGTTCCCCAGCGGAAAAACAAAATGCGTATCGGGGTGAACGTATTTTGAGCTTTTGCTGCAAGCTGCGCAGGTACCGCAGGCATCGCTTTCCGTTTTGTTTTGGCAGTGTAAATAATTGGCAAACGCAAGGGCCAAGGGTAAATTCAATGCGCCTGGTTTTCCGGCAAAGAGCAAAGCGTGTGCAATGTGGTTAGCCTGCACCGAACCGGTCAGTTGTTTTTTTACTTCTTCAAGGCCTGGGATAGTGGAGAATGTCATTGCTCCTCGTTAAAAATATTTTTAAAAATTAATTGATCTTGTTCGGACAGTTTTGTGTTTCTCCGTGCCATCACTCTCGCAACAGTTTCCATGGCCTTCTCAAAATTATAAACATCTAGGCCGGATGCGCCACCCCATCGAAAGGACGGCACGTGCTTGGGCGGGAAGCTTCCTCCAAAAATATTAGAGCTTACCCCCACAACCGTACCCGTGTTGAACATGGTGTTGATGGCACTCTTGCTGTGGTCGCCCATGATCAGTCCGCAATTGGGAATTCCCGTGCTGATCAATTTATTTTCAGCATAGCTCCACAACTTCACGGTGTCGTAATTATTTTTCAAATTAGAAGTGTTGGTGTCAGCGCCCAGGTTGCACCACTCGCCCAAGACTGAATTTCCTAAGAATCCATCGTGTGCTTTGTTGCTGTAGCCAAAGAGCACCGCGTTACTTACTTCACCACCAATTTTGCAAAACGGACCAACCGTGGTGTCGGCACGCATTTTACCACCCATATTGATTACGGCCCCTTCACCAAGCGCAAAGGGACCACGCACAATGGAACCTTCCTGAACTTGTGAATTCTTGCCAAGATAGATGGGGCCATTCTCTGCATTGAGTATTGCAGAATGTAAGATCACCCCATCTTCCAAAAAGATATTTTGAGCATTATAAACTCTTGTGTGCGGGTCATTAATACCTGCTGATTTTCTGTTCGTTGTAATTAAATTAAAATCCGATCGAATTTGGTTTCCATTGTTTTGAAAAATCTTCCAAGGCTGATCAATAAGGACGACCTCATTTTGATATTCGCTCACCTTGCCTGAGATTACCTCAGGTAACTCATTTTCGTGTGTGCGGACAGCCAGGATTTTTGAATTTTTATAAAGTGCTTCTTCTGGTTTTAATGTTTTGATGACGGCCACCAATTCCGTATCCGGACAAAGCGCTCCATTGATCCAGAGATTATCAGCGGTAATATGTTTAGTGAATTTTTGAGCGAGATAATCCGCGGTTGCATAAGATGGTTTTTCACCAAGATACATTGCCCATTTCTCAGTAATTGTTAAAATTCCAATGCGTATTTCTGCCACTGGCCGGGTGAAGGTGAGCGGCAAAAGGGTTTTTCTCAGGGAAGGATCGTCAAAAAGTATAAGGTTCATTTGGCTTTTAGCACATAGACGTATTTATCTTTCAAATATAAAGGAGTGCTTTGTAGCTTGAGCAATAATCAATGAAATTTATGAGGGATCATAGCTCCAATTTTTACTTAATAGCTGTCGCAAAATAATCAAGTCGGGTTCGTTGAAATGGAAAATCTTAATACTCGCTTCGCCTACCTTACTTTTAGAATTTATTTCACCATTGAAAACTTCAAAATGATCCGGCCACTTATCAACTCTTGGATTAAACAGGCGAATAATTTGATTTTTGAAGATAGTTGCAAAATCAGAACCTTTGTGCTGATTACAATGAGGACAAGCCAGCGCCAAATTTTCAAAATCGTTTGAGCCTCCATGTTTTATTGGGATGATGTGATCCAGTTCGAATGACAAGAACATATCATTGCTATGAATCTGGCAGTATTCGCATCTATGATTTACTCGATGTTCAACAGTTTTTCTGATTTTGTCAGAAACCGGAAATCTCATTTTGCCAAAAGAGCTTGGGCTCGGGCTTTCGTTAAACTAATAAATAGATCCAACGCCAAGTAGCGCTCCAACGCGGCACTCTGTTCAGTTTCTATTGTCCCTGCCTTTTTTAATGAAACTAAACGTTCTACTTCCTCTGACATTTTTTTTGATGACTTAAGCGTAATGATTTTCTCAGGCGCCATTTGCGCTAACAATCCGGCCACATCTTCAAAAGCTTCGGCTACATTCATAAATTCAGTAGTTAAAAGTAACAAATTAAAAAGTCCCCCGTCTATGTATTCGTGTCGAAAATAAAATGCATTTCATTATTTTATTTCGGTATAAAATCTGCAAAAATTTCAGTGTCTAATCCTGAGAGCCGGCTGATGACATCCGCTTTCACCCCTGCTTCGGCCAAAGCTATGGCTAGGTCAAGCTGGTCAGGACCTGTTGGATAAGGTTCACCGCTTAATATTGCATTGAGTGCTTTGTTTGTGAGCAATTGTTGGCATGAAGAAGGCAGTTTTTTCCATATCTCTAAAATTGGTTCCTCTATTTCGATAGTCAGAGTTTTCATAGATCAAATATACCGCAAAAAAAAGAACCTCAGAGTGAGGTTCTTTTTAAAGTATTCTTATCAAGAAGTGCTATAGGCGAATCGCTAATAGCAGAAATTAAGCAGTTTCCTTCTTTCCGTATTTCTTTTGGAATTTCTCTACACGCCCCGCAGTGTCTACCAGCATTTTCTTGCCCGTAAAATAAGGGTGTGACGCTGAGCTTACCTCGACTTTTATAACGGGGTATTCTTTGCCATCAGTAAAAGTGATTTTCTCTTTGGGCACACTAGTAGAGCGGCTCAAAAACTTAAAATCGCTTGAGGTGTCCCAAAAAACAACTTCTTGATAGTTTGGATGGAGTTCTTTTTTCATGGTTTCTATAAAATGGACTGCAAAAATAGCTATTTGAAGTGTTTTAGCAATACGGATTCCTAAATCTTTTTGAGGGCAACCAAAATGATGGTATTTTGCACCAAAATGGAATTTATGGCCTCCGTTACAATTAAAAACCTTCCCGAACCAGTTTATAAGAAATTAAAAGCTCGTGCAAAAATTAATAATCGAAGTATAAATGGAGAGATTGTTAATTTTTTAAAAAAAGAATTGGAGGGCGGTTCTGTAGATGTAAATGAAATTCTTGAACAGGCAAGATTGACCCGGAATTGGTCAAAAGGCATGTTGACTGCCGAGGAAGTACTTCAAGCAAAAAAAGGATGACGTTCATGATTGTGGCTGATGCGAATACATTTGGCCTATGCCTGGTTGCCATCTCACTATACGGAAGATGTAGAGACACTGTTAATGACTGATCGACAATGGATGTCTCCGTTTTTATGGAGGAGCGAGTTCAGAAATATTTTGACTAAATACCTGCGGGCAAATCACTATTCCTTTTCGCAGATTATTGAAATTATGCGTAAGGCCGAAGAGTTTATGACCAATCGTGAATATTTAGTAAAGTCTGAGATAGCATTGAATCTTGTCAATGGATCGGGTTGCTCTGCATACAATTGCGAGTATGTTGCTTTAGCGAATGAATTGGGCACGAAGTTGATCACTTATGATAAGGAACTCATACAAGAGTTCCCGGATGTGGCTATGACTGCAAAACAATATCTCAAAAGATTGCCTAAATGAGGGTGTTGCTGCTATTTTTCCTGCCGGGTGTACTCTTCGCCCAAAGCACTAACGCTACGCTTAACGAAGACTATTATCATTGGATTACCCGTTATGAAATTAAGGCAGGGAGAGTGGCTAATGAGTTGTTTACTTCTGTGCGGCCTTATCAACGCAAAGCCATCGTGGCTTTTGTAGATTCTCTGGAAAAGAAGGATCACGTATTCACTTCTTCAGCAGATAAATTTAATTTCCAATACTTAAGAAATGACAGTTGGGAGTGGAGCAGGGCGGAAACCAATAATAGCAAAACAAAATTGTGGAAAGGGATTTACAAAAAGAAATCTGACTTTGGCTATGTGGACGAACCTGATTTTGATTTACACGTAAGTCCGGTTCTGTATTCGGGCTTAGGTAAAGACAACCGCCTTGGCGAAACGATGTATATCAATACCAGAGGGGTGGAGATGCGTGGCATGATCGATAAAAAAATTGGATTTTATACCTTTTTCACCGATAACCAAATGATCCTTCCGGCATACGTGTATAGCGCCCTTACGCTCAATAATGTTTCTGTTGTGCCGCATGAAGGATTCTGGAAAACATATAAAACACATGGTGTCGATTTTTTCCAGGCACGGGGTTACATCGACTTCAATATAAGCAAGCATATTTATGTGCAGTTCGGCAATGATCGTACGTTTATTGGCAACGGCTTTCGGTCGTTGATTTTCTCGGATTACTCACCGCCCAATCTTTTTCTTCGAACGAATGCGAAGATCTGGAAGATCAATTATTTTTTTCAACTTAATCGGTTGACTGCAAATGCAATTGGTTCAGCGGGAGGATCTACCGCTAACGTAAGTTACCCGACAAAATATATGGCCTTTCATCATGTCAGCATCAACATCGGGAAGAAATTCAACTTGGGGGTATTTGAATCAGTTGTTTTTGCCCCAAACGATACCATCAACAAAAATACATTTAACCTTAACTACTTAAATCCCATTATTTTTTATCGCGCGATTGAGCAACAAGGCGGAAGCCCGGATAATGTGTTATTGGGAAGTGATTTTAAATGGAATATGTTTAAAGACATTTCCTTTTATGGTCAGGTAGTGATTGATGAGTTTGTATTGCAGCAGCTCAAATCGGGGAAAGGCTGGTGGGGCAATAAGTTTGCCTTGCAGGGCGGGTTAAAATATATCGATGCCTTTCACGTCCCTAATTTAGATATCCAACTTGAAGCCAACGCAGTGAGGCCATACACCTATTCGCACGATTCGCAATACGACAGTTATAGCAATTACAATCAACCCCTGGCTCATCCGCTGGGTGCAAATTTCTATGAGGGGGTGGCTATCATTAGGTATCAGCCAGTGCCCAAATTAAATTTGATTGTCAAGGCCTTCTATACCAAAATAGGCAGAGATACTGCAAAGGTCAATTGGGGGAGCGACATTTTAAAGAACAATTCCACCCGCCAAATGGATTACGGAAATAAAATTGGCCAAGGCGTGAAAAATACCATCGCCTTTTTGGACTTTACCGCCTCTTATATGGTGCGGCATAATGTGTTTATTGATTTCAAACAAATTATCCGGCAAAGCAGCAGCCCTGTAGCCTTGTACAATAACAACTCTTACGTAACTTCCATTTCGCTTCGCTGGAATATTCCTCAACGCACTTACGATTTTTAACGAATGAAAATTTTTCTCCGAATCCTTTCTTACGCCAACACCATTGGCCGAAGGCTTGGGTTCTTTTTTTTGTATTCAGTATTAGGGATCATTTTTGGGGCATTCAATATCGTATTGGTGATTCCTATGCTGAGTTCCTTGTTTAAGCAAGGCAAAGGAGCGGTGCAGGTTCCACCCCTTCCTTCCTTTAGTTTTTCAACTGACTTTATAGTCCAAACATTCTATCATTATTACAACGGTGTTATTCGCGATTATGGTGAATTAAATTCTTTGCTCTTTGTGTGCGCACTCATTGTGCTGTGCGTGGTGCTGGCCAACTTATTCCGCTACCTTGAGCGGGTGATTGCTACAAAAATCCGCGTGGATTTGGTGAAGAACATAAGGATGGACATTTTTAAGAAAGTATCGCTTCTGCACATCGGTTATTTTAATAATGAACGCAAAGGCGATTTGATTTCTCGCTTTACGAATGATGTGATGGAAGTTGAAAATGCAGTAATGAATAGTTTGAAAGCGGTGTTGAAAGAACCCATTACCATTATTGTTTATTTCTTCGTGTTGTTCACCATCTCTCCGAAACTCACCTTATTTACGCTCTTGGTACTCCCCTTAACTGGTGGCGTGTTGGCTGAGATTATTAAGCGATTAAAAAAACAAGCAAAGGAAAGTCAGGAATCACTTGGTCGTATTGTGAATATTTTGGACGAGACATTCACCGGGATGCGGGTAGTGAAGGCCTTTAACGCGCGCAACTTTGTAATTGATAAAATTGAAAAAGAAAGTGCCCTTTATAGGAAAGTAAACAAATCCATGTCCTATAAAAATGAATTGGCTTCACCTGTTTCAGAAATTCTCGGTGTCCTGATAATTGCGGGTATAATCTTCTTTGGCGGTAATCTGGTACTTAGTGATGGATCAACGCTAAAGCCCGAAGTTTTTCTCGGGTTCCTCGCGGTGTTTGCTCAAATTATCCAACCGGCTAAAAATTTCTCTAACGGAATTACTTCTTTACAAAGAGGAACCGCTTCCGCAAAACGGATTTTTGAAATGATCGATAGCCAACCCCTCATTCGAAACAAACCGAATGCGGTGATTTTAAAAAACTTTGAAGAAGATATCGAATTCAAGAATGTATCTTTTGCTTACGACACAGAATTCGTTTTGAAAAATATCAACCTTACTGTAAAAAAAGGAAAAACGATTGCCCTGGTCGGACCTTCCGGTGGAGGCAAATCTACGTTGGCTGATTTGGTGCCTCGGTTTTATGATCCCACAGACGGTGAGGTTCTCATCGATGGAATGCCAATAACCGATTATGATATCGAGTCCTTGCGCAAGCAGATGGGTGTGGTTACACAAGAGTCAATTTTATTCAACGACACGATATTCAATAACATCGCTTTTGGAAATCCACAAATGAGTCTGGAGGCAGTAATTCAAGCCGCGAAAATTGCCAACGCCCACGAGTTTATCATGCAAACAGAAAATGGATACCAAACACTCATTGGCGAGCGCGGCTCAAAACTTTCAGGCGGGCAGCGCCAGCGACTAAGTATCGCCCGGGCTGTCCTCAAGAATCCTCCCATCCTGATTTTGGATGAGGCCACTTCAGCACTAGATTCCGAATCAGAAAAATTGGTGCAAGAGGCGCTTTTTAATTTAATGAAAAACCGCACTTCTTTGGTGATCGCCCATAGGCTTAGCACGATCCAGCATGCCGATGAAATAGTGGTGATTCAACAAGGGCAGATTCTGGAACGGGGCACGCACGATGACCTAAATAATAAAAACGGTCTCTATAAAAAGTTGGTTGATATTCAAAAAACAGTATAATTGTAGCTTTATTGCCATGCAAGATTTTGGTAGCGATTGCATTTTTGTGTAATTTCAAATAGCCTAAATTTGTAGGCTTAAATAACATTTCATGAATACTCGCAGGATTGTCTTTCTATCCCTTTTCGGAGTCTACCAACTTTTAGCGTTTGTTTTTACCTTGGTCGTTGAATATAAAGATGGCTACATTTATACCCTGCTAAATAAAGTCCATTTGTTTAAATATGGTGCACTTTTAGGCTTGGTATTGTTTATTATCGAATTTTTTTGGGTTAAGAGCGAGTCAAATGAGCCGAATTAAAATACCATGGATTTTCAGGAAGCAATAGCCTCTGAACTTAAGCAGGCCGCTCAGGTTTTAGAGAAATTCATGAACAATCAGCACAACCTGGTGTTGATTGAGCAGGCCGCAAAAGTAATAGCCTATTCAATTAATAATGGGGGAAAGGTTATCTCCTGTGGCAACGGTGGCTCGCATTGCGATGCTATGCATTTTGCCGAAGAGCTTACCGGTCGGTATCGTGAGAACCGAAGGGCAATTCCAGCCCTGTGCGTTTCGGATCCAAGCCACATTTCTTGTGTGAGCAATGATTTCGGTTACGAATTTATTTTCTCACGCTACATTGAAGCGCTAGGCAATTCCGGTGATGTGCTGCTGGGCTTAAGCACCAGCGGAAATTCTATGAATATCATCCGCGCGGCTGCGGCAGCCAAAGAAAAGGGAATGAAGGTGATTATCCTTTCCGGCAAAGATGGCGGCAAGCTGGCTCCTCTGGCAGATGTAGAATTGCGCGTAGCCCATCATGGTTATGCCGATCGTATTCAGGAAGTGCACATCAAGATCATTCATATCCTCATGTTGCTGATTGAGAAGCAAGTGCTAGGATAATCTCGAAATCAGTTCCTCCGCCTAACCTCAAGTTGTTCCTTCAGCTTTTTAAATGACTGATAGGGCCCTTGCGCACAAACCCAGTTGACCAACCAAACCGGAATGTACCCACCCGGATCTATTTGCATTTGGTACATTACCTGAAGATTTTTGCTGCTCCTTTTTGAAATGATCCATTGCGAATGCGATGAAGGAACGCGAATATAATTCGCTTGTAAAGGGATCATTCCCGTTATGCTGTTGGCCCTAATTACCAATTGGTTGGGGGTTCGTTTTATGGTTAGGTGGACCACCATGTCTCGGTCGGTCACTGGCCAAGGGGCTTCGATTTTAGTATAATAGATGAATTCACTGTCATTTATCTTGGTGAGGACGCGCGATTCGGTGGTATTGTATTGCCATGTTGTATAATGTGGGAAATCAAGCATAAAATCCTGAAGTTGTTGCAACGAGGTGTGAAGGTTAAACTCGGCTGAAATCGATTTGAACTTCGAGGAGTCGGTGTGACAATTATAAACCTTTATGCTGTCCTGATCTTTTCGCAAGATGCAATTGGCTTGCCCTGTGGCCACCAAAGACAGGAAGAATAGTGCTGAACAGAGAAAACAAAAGATCTTATTTACCAAGGCTGCATACTTTTAGGATGCTAAAAAAATCATTTAGAGTAAGTTGGCGTAGAAAGGTTTGATTGGAATCGTCATTTTTTCATGACACAGCAACCCACTACTTCCCGCGGGTTTTTTCCATCATATCCCACATTTCGTTGGGGATCATTTCAAGGTGACTAAATTCGCCACCGTTCCTCAGCCATTCACCACCATCAATCGTGATCACTTCACCATTGATATAAGCCGAATACTCTGACAATAGGTAAGCCGCCAAATTGGCCAATTCCTGATGTTCCCCAACACGCTTAAGTGGAATCCGTTGAGCGGGGTCGAATTTTTTCACCAAGTCACCGGGAAGCAAGCGGCTCCATGCTCCTTCGGTTGGGAAAGGTCCCGGGGCGATGGCGTTGCTGCGGATGTTGTACTTTGCCCATTCCACGGCTAACGAACGCGTGAGAGAAAGCACACCGGCTTTTGCACAGGCAGACGGAACGACATAGCCGGAGCCCGTCCACGCATAAGTGGTAACAATGTTCAAAAAAATGCCGGGCTGCTTTTTGGCAATCCAGTTTTTGCCGGCAGCCAAAGTGGTGTAATAGGTTCCTTTTAACACGATGTCAACAATAATATCAAAGGCGCGGTGCGAAAGCCGCTCAGTCGGGCTGATAAAATTTCCAGCTGCATTATTAAGCACGGCATCCACCTTTCCAAAACGGGTTTCCGTCTCTTTGATTACATTTTGGATTTCTTCATACTTCCGCACATCGCAGGCTACGGCTAGCACTTTTCCGCCAGTTTCCTGCTCCATTTCCGCAGCCGCCTTATCAAGGACTTCCTTCTTGCGACTGGTGATTACAAGATTAGCGCCTAATTCGAGCAAATATTTTCCCATTGAGCGTCCAAGCCCTGTGCCGCCTCCGGTGATGATTATTGTTTTGTCTTTAAACGATCCGGGTTTTAGCATTCCTTCCATAACCTTGAAATTTTAATTCTCATGTAAAGTAGTATTTAATTTTAGATATTTGTTTCATAATTTTTTAAACGATGAAAGCTCTATTGATTCTTTTTCCCATCTGTTTTCTTCTTTCTTCCTGCATTGTCAGTAAGAAAAAATTTGATGATATGCTTGCCCTAAAGGTAAAGGCCGAAGGCGAGTTGTCGGATAAATCAAAAAAACTGAATGATGCCAATGCCTCCCTAGCCCGACTGACTGAATCACTTAAAAAATTAAAACAAGATTCTATTGAATTAAGTCAGAACCTGAAAGTGGGCACAAAAAAATTGGCTGACCTCAACGATGAATATGAGAAGCTGGATGCCAATTATAAGATGTCGCTCAATAAAAGCGGGAAACAAGGTCAGGTTCTAGCCCAACAACGTGACCAACTGCTGGCCATACAGGATAATCTTGAAAAAATCAGAAAAGCCAATGACTCCCTCAGCAATAGCCTTGCCGAACGCGAGAAAAAAGTAAATGAACTTGAGCAGGTGCTTGCCAATAAGGATAAAGCCGTACAGGATTTAAAAAATAAGATCACCAATGCGTTATTGAACTTTAAAGAAAATGATTTAACGGTGAAAGTGAAGAACGGAAAAGTATACGTTTCGCTAGCGGAGCAATTATTGTTTGGATCGGGAAGCATTGTGGTGGATAAAAAGGGGGTAGGTGCGTTGCAACAATTAGCCAAAGCACTGAAAGATCAGCAAGACATTCATGTAATGATTGAAGGCCACACCGACAATGTGCCCATTTCACAAAAATCAAAATACATGGAAGACAATTGGGATCTTAGTGTATTGCGTGCTACATCCATTTCAAAAATTTTGATTAAAGGCGGCATGTCGCCCAATCAGATTACGGCCGCGGGAAAAGGGGAGTATTCGCCAATTGCCGCTAACGACAATGCACAAAACAAACAAAAGAACCGCAGGACTGAAATCATTGTGACACCGAACCTGGATGAGTTGTTTAAAATCTTAGATGCAAATTAGATTTAGTCCTCATGGGTAGGCTTTTATCCTTATTGGTTTTAGTTATCGATATCATTGTTATTTTAGATATCCTTAAAAGCAATAAAGACACCGAGAAAAAGATCCTATGGATTATTGCAGTGGTCTTCCTTCCCCTGCTGGGCCCTGTTTTTTATTACGTGATGGGAAAAAAGTAACTTAGAATAAAACTGTTATAGTTTTTTCCATGACTTCAACATCACTCAAAAATTGGTTGAGGAAAATCAGGAAGCTACTTGTTATTTTAATCCTTGCCCAATTCGTTTACATCTTTCTTTTAAAATGGGTTGATCCGCCCATCACTATCACCCAGCTTTCTAACTGGGCTCACGGCTATGGCCTGAAAAGGGATTACGTTGACCTTAACCAGATGTCGCCCAATATTCGGCTGGCCGTCATGGCTTCCGAAGATCAATTGTTTCCGGAACACAATGGGTTTGATCTCACCAGCATTAAGGATGCTTTAAAAGAGAAAAATAAAAGACGAAAGCAAGTCCGGGGTGCGTCCACAATAAGTCAACAGGTGGCCAAAAATGTGTTCTTATGGCAAGGCCGGAGTTGGATCAGAAAAGGGTTGGAGGCGTACACCACCTTTATGATTGAGTTAATTTGGGGAAAGAAAAGAATTTTAGAAATGTACCTCAACGTGATCGAGACGGGGCCAGGGATTTTTGGGGTCGAGGCAGCCTCCAGAAAGTATTTTCATAAATCAGCAAAAAAACTCTATAGAACGGAAGCGGCTATGATAGCCGCCTGTCTACCTAATCCAAAGAAAATTAGAGTCCGCCCACCTTCGCCTTATCTCAACAAAAGGTATCCTCAGATTCTTGCTCAAATGGATAATCTTGAGCCGGATGAAGGTGTTCAGAAGTTGCTGAGGTAGATGGCTGGATGCTTGTCACTGGGATTCTTGTTGTAGGTTGGCAGATTCTGGATACTTGATCCGGATGCCTGTCACTTGTTTTGATTACTTGGTATTAGGTATTGAGATCATCCGAGCATCAAGCTTAGCCCCTAGTCTCTTTCTTTATCAATTCTGCCACCCACATAGGCGCACACGCCCATGCGCGGAGAGTTCACCACGGGCGTTGCAGCATAGTCGGCAAAATCAGAACAGGTTTTAGCATGCTTCTCGGCACAAGCGGTGCAAAACAAAGTATCCTCTGTGCAAACTGTGCATAATTGTGTCGCTTGGTTTTCGCCACACAGCTCACACATCCAACCCGGTCTTTCGTTTCGAGAAAGTAGCACAAGGGGCTCGTCCGCTTCCATGCCAAATTCTTCTATCACGGATACCAGTAGTTCAGTTGTGCTTCCGAAATCATATTGATATTCCAACTTCAAATCTTTTTTGAATATGTCTTTGGCTTTTTTGTTCATGGGTATTTCACCGTTATCGTATTCCATCCGCAAAGCATAATTGGCTAGGGACGTGTTACTGAACAAATTGTTTATGCTTGGGCGCTTGTTTCGGGGAAGCCTAAACGCACTAAGGTGTCCGCAGCATTCCAACCATATTTGGCGCAACAAAGAATCTATTTTTTCCATTGTGGTATTGCCATTCACCCATAAGTGAAGGAAGTAGGGCGTACTGCCCCAGCGCGGGTTGGTCTCTATTTTCAGATGAAAAGACTTCCCGGGTTTATTTGCTACTGCTTTTTCAGTCAAGTGCGAATTGAGATGGCGTGTCAGACTTGTTTTGGTAAATGATTTTTCGCAAAAAACACATTTGCCGTTAGATGATTTTCCCCAGGGCATGTTAATTTGATTTTAGTTGTTGGTAATGATATGGAGGATCAATTTAACAAGGAAACTTTGTTTAACGGCTCTTTTCCGTTAAATAAATCATTAACATTATTGAGCGTCACTACAGCAATTTGGTGCATGGCTTCAGCCGTAAAGAAAGCCTGATGGGCGGTGACCAACACATTGGGGAAACTCATCAATCGTTGAATCGTGTCGTCTTCAATAATGCTCGTGGATAAATCGCGAAAGAAAAGCTTTTCCTCCTGTTCGTGGAGATTCCGCACAAAGTGACCACTCTTTTCCGTTGCAAATTGACCACCTGAT
>JADEYI010001034.1_pt1 | contig 25485 bp, 19 predicted proteins | sample 8542331 | NCBI WGS metagenome assembly JADEYI01 (sample SAMN16510988, study PRJNA670497) | mine drainage metagenome | isolation source: biofilm near Copperflume 1 | place: Germany: Marsberg coppermine Kilianstollen | collected 2018-02
GCCAGCGCGGGGTGAGCAGTGCCTGTGAACACCTGCAACCTGTTCGACATAGCCATCTCTCCTTGTGAGCAATGAGTTGAGCAGGGCTGAGGCGAGTTGCGCAGCCCTCACTCCTCGGCGCTGAGCGACTTGTTTATAGCGCGAGCAGGAACGCCCGCTACTGTGGTTTGCGGCGGCACATCCTTGAGAACCACGCTCCCCGCGCCCGTAGTCGCGCCTTCACCGATCTCTACAGGTGCCCTTAGCATCGTACCTACACCTATAAAAGCGCCTTTGCCTATGGTTGTAGGGTTCTTTTTCTCTCCATCGTAGTTGGCTGTCACTGCGCCTGCCCCTATATTGGCATTTTCGCCTACCTGCGTGTCGCCCAGATAAGAGAAATGCCCAGCGTGTACCCCGCTTTCCAGTGTAGAGTTTTTCACCTCCACAAAGTTGCCGAGGTGGACGTCAGAATGGATGTGAGTTCCAGGGCGGAGATGGCTGTAAGGGCCTAGAGTTACACGCTCTTCGATAATACTCCCCTCTACCGTCGAGGAGACGATGCGACAGCTCTCGCCCACACGGGAGTCGATAATGTGGGTATTAGGGCCTATCGTGCAGGCGGCATCTATGTATGTCTTGCCCTCCAGGACTACTCCGGGATAGATTACGGTGTCCGCGCCAATCTGCACGTCAACACCCATGTAGACGCTATCGGGCATAAGCATAGTCACGCCCGCGCCCATCCACTGCTGCCTGAGGCGGCTTTGCACAATGCTCTCGGCCTGAGAAAGCTGGACCTTGGTGTTTATCCCCATCGCCTCGTCCAGCCCATCGAGGGTATAGGTGATAACAGGCGTCTGGACGCGCCGGGCAGCGGCGATTGTGGCCGGCGGAGGCACATTGCCGCGTCCTTCACTAATAGCCATGCTGATAAGGTCGGTGAGGTAATATTCGCCTTGAGCATTCAACTGAACATCGTTTAAGTGGGACCACAACCATCCAGACTGGAAGACGTAAACGCCGCTATTTACTTCTGAGATGGCGCGCTGCACGAGAGTAGCGGCACGCTCTTCGACCACTGCCAGCAAGTTCTGGTTTGCGTCGCGCACTACGCGCCCGTAACCGGAGGGATCGGAGGCGATGCAGGTGAGCATGGTGAGTTGCGCCCGCGATTGCCTATGCCTGGTGATGAGGGCGCTCAGGGTAGCTGTACGTAGCAGGGGGCAATCGCCATAGAGGATGAGAAGAGGTCCATCGTGTGAGCGCAGAAGCGGCTCGGCCATGAGGGCAGCGTGGCCTGTGCCCAGTTGCTCCGGCTGCACGACGTATTCAAGAGGCAGAGAGTTGTCGTGGCCGTAGCCGTCGCCGAGGGTCTGGCGTACCTGGTCAGCGCCATGTCCGACCACCATTATTGTATGCGAAGGGTTGAGAGGAACAAGGGCACGCAAGACATGGGCCGCTAGAGGAAGCCCCGCGAGGCGATGCAGCACTTTGGGTTGCCGCGAGGCCATTCTCTTGCCAAGACCCGCTGCTAAAACCACCACTGCAAGCGGTTGGCTCTCCATAGTGTATAACCTGATCCTTGCAAAAATAATATATGTGGGGCTGCGACTTGAGGTAGCCGTATACTAACGTAAAGGGCGGGGGATGTCAAGCGAAACGGGGATTAGGGATTGGGGATTAGAGTTGGCGGGTGGTTTTATCTATACGCTGTTGCTTAGACAGGGCGAAAAGCGGCTGCGCGGCCCGGCACGCTTGGAGGTTTCCTGGCAATATACGTCAGAGAGGGCAGACAACCGCACGCTTCGATGGATGTGCTAGTCAACCCGAAGACGGCGATTCGGGATTGCCCTCTATGGGGTCTGGCAGCTGGGGAAGAAGGTGTTGCTTATTATCTTTGAGGTTTGGCCTCTGGTTACCTGGTTTGAGGGTCGGAAATATGCTCCTGGGCATGGCTCTCCCACCCCGCCGCACTGGTAGCCTGAGATTACCCCATGTAAATACACTCTCTCTATGTACACCCAGAAGGTAGAGGAGGGTGGCACGTCGCTGAATGTCTGCTGTGATGGTGGGATAGTGTCGTTGTAGGCTGCTACGTTGGCATCTATCTTTGATAGTTGACCTCTGGTGAGGCTGTTAGCTGGTCGGAAGTATGCTCCTGGGCATGGCTCTCCTTCGCCACCGCAGTCGTAGCCTGATATATCTCCGTGCAGATGCACGCGCTCTATGTAGACCCAGAAGGTATTGGAGGGTGGCACATCTAAGAACGTCTGCTGAGTAGTAGGTATCTGCTCGCTGTATCCTGCCGAGTTGGCTACTATCTTTGCTACCTGGCCTCTGGTGACATTCGCACCTGGCCTGAAGTAGGAACCTGGGCACGGCTCACCAGGACCACCGCACTCATAGCCGCTTATTATGCCTCGGCAAGCAAGGCACTCAACGTAAGGGTAGAAGGTGCTGCCTGATGGCACGTCGTTGAACTGGATTGTACAGGTGGTGGAGCAATTATCTGTGTAGTGTTCTGTCAGCGTCTGGTAAGTAGAACTATGCTCATAAAATCCTACAGCCCATATATCGTTGGCCGATACCGCCGCCACCCCGCTCAGGAAGTTGCTGCCTGGCACCGCGCTAGGACTGGGCACGATGCTCCATGCCGAGCCGTTCCAGTGCTCTATCAGCGTCTGGTCCCCGTTAGGAACAAAATAATCTCCCACAGCCCATATATCGTTGGCTGATACTGCCGCTATTCCATTCAGGGCGTTGATGCTTGTTCCCAAGTTAGGGCTGGGCACAATGTTCCAGGCGCTGCCATCCCAATGCTCTGTTAGCGTCTGGTGTGTATAAGTACCATAGTAGTAACCCACCGCCCATATATCGTTGGCCGACACTACTGCTACTCCGCGGAGGGCGTTCTCGCGTCGCCCGAAATCAGGGCTGGGCACTATAGTCCAGGCACTGCCATTCCAATGCTCTACCAACGACTGGTACGTATAAGTAGTGTCATAGTAACCCACAGCCCATATATCGTTGGCCGACACTACCGCTATTCCAGTCAAATCAGTGTGAATTGCTCCAGCATCGGGACCGGGTACGGTGTTCCAGGCGCTCCCATCCCAGTGCTCTATCAACGTCTGATATGTAGCAGCATTGTAGTAATCTCCTACAGCCCATATATCGTTGGCTGATACTGCCGCTATCCCGTTCAGAACGTTACTGCCTGCCGCGATATTAGGGCTGGGCACAATGTTCCAGGCGCTGCCATCCCAATGCTCTATCAACGTCTGGCTGGCGGTAACGCCGTTGCCGTAATATCCCACAGCCCATATATCGTTGGCCGACACCGCCGTTACTCCATTCAGATGATTGAAGCGCGACCCGATGTTAGGGCTGGAAACTATAGTCCATACGCTCCCATCCCAATGCTCTGTTAGAGTCTGGCTCAGAAAACCGTTGAAGTAATTGCCCACCGCCCATACGTCATTGGCTGACACCGCTGCTACTCCGCTCAGGTAGATGAACTGCGTGCCAAGTACAGGATTGGGGCTTGCCACTACGTTCCAGGCGGCGCAATCATTTGGGAGGAGTTGCTTGTTGGGGCGTGGAGCCTCTGCCGCAAAGCTGCCATGTGCGATGAATAATGCAATAAGGAGTATGCAGGCGCAAGTCGCTGCAATCGCCAGGGCGGTTCGCAGGAGAGGAGGGAGATAAGTAGATGGGAGGTAAGCTCTCATTGATGTCTGTGCTCGCTTTGGGGCGAGAACGGTTCGTGCTATAGCTACTTTTCCGACTGGCACACCACGTCCTCAGCACCAACCTGCTACCTGAATGGCCTCGGTAACGAAGCGTAGAGTATGGATAGGCCAACGTTCTTCGCTACGGGTCTGCTACTTGATTGTAGCACTACGAATGGGGAAATACAATAGCCGGATATTAGATAGCAGGGCTTCCTTAAAGTTGCTCTTTGGGAATCGTGTTAGTTTTGTCATTCTGAACGGAGTGAAGAATTACAAAATGCGCTTGGCGCTATGTCTGGAGTTCTAGATTCTTCACTCCGTTCAGAATGACAAAACCGAGATGGCGCACCCAAAAGCAGCCTATGAATATACCTCGATGGCTCGCCGCTCGCCTACTGCGTAAGGTGAGTAGTAATTGTTCGGGCTGGATGTGCTACAGGCTTTTCTTTAAGGGCATTTAGATGCGCTCGTTGCCGCGCTTAGTTGTCGTTCCACTCTTGAGTAACCCCGGTCAGCTTCCAGGCGGAGCCGTCGCGCACAAAGTGGTAGGAGTCGCCTTCCGCGCTGCCTGCTTTCCGGTAGATACTGGCTCTTATTGAGAGCGCATCAGGGTTCGTGGGGTCGGCGGCTATCGCGCCCAGCGTTAGGAAAACTCCACCGTTCTCCACCTTGCCGCCATCTTCCAGCGCGCCTACTGCCTGGCTGAAGCTGGTAACGCTGTACTTGTGGCTGCCATCTGAGGATTGGAGAGCGGAAATAAGGCGCTGGGGAAGAGGCTGGTCTTCATTCGGATCGTCGAGGCGCTCGCCCTGCGCGATATAGGGGCTTATGTAGACGTACGTTGCTGTCTCGCCTTTGAGCAGCGCTTTTGCTACCTGGGCGTAGAGCGCTACCTGAGCTTCGACATCTATTCCTGCGGGCGTGGGTATAGCTGTAGATTCCGGCGCCGGTGTTAGATCTGTGAGCGGATCGCCTCCATCCGGTCCTGGGGTGCTGCTACTGTCTTCTGTGAGAGTTGGGCCGGCAGGCGCTGGAGGCGTGACAGTGATGGCAGAGGACCTGGGGGTAGGAGCAGGAAGAGGAGTAGGCGAAATGGTATCGCAGGCAGCAAGCAAGAGCAGACAGAGCATCTGCATGGAAATGAGAAGACCACTTGCAGATCTAAAACGGCCAGCCATGCTCGAAGCCCTAACCCTACAGAGCGCAAAAATAAAGGTAGCAATGCGACGATCGCACCACTACCTTATTCTACAATACCACAGCCTTCGGGTTCCATAACATTCCTGTGCTGCGCCATAAGGACAAATAAGATGAAAACAAACAACTAGCTCTGTCTGGAGCAAAGTTAGTTGTTTGTTTTCATCTTAGCCAAGCCGTAACCAGGCGTTAGGCCTCCACCTGGGTAGGTGAGGGCATTGTCAGCAGGCCTTCCATTGCATGGAACTCGTACATACGCATAAGAGCGCGATTGCTCTGGTCCATGTGCTGGTAGAGAGCCTCCGTGAGGCCCTTGCGGATCTCAGGGGGGAAGAGCTTGGAGAACTTGTTGTTCTCGATGGCTATAAAGAGCTTGTAGAAGTCAAGCAAGGCTGTTGGGTCTATCGGCAAATCCTGATCTGTAAGGCGGATTTTGCCGATGTGCATGCGCACCTTCAGCTTATTCTCACGTGCAAAGCGATTCAGCTCGTACTCGAACTCCATAGCTTTGCGCGAGTAGCCGTACATGACGAGCTTGATATAGATAGCCTCGGCTGTGTACTTGAAAAGCTCCATAACACGAGGCTTATCGGGCGGTACCGGAGTGATCAGGCCAAGCTGAGTCAGACCGTGCAGCAGTTTGGCGGTATCAAACTGAGTGCGCGAACGTTTGCGAGCAATGGTCGCCACATCACTCACACCATCAACGAGCACAAGCACCTCGCGTGCTTCGTCGGAGAGTGGACCCGTAACGGGGCGCGGCAAACGGCGGAAAGCCATGAGCACGGAAGGAATGACGGGCGAGATACGTATCCACTCGTCTACGCGCCGGGTGCCTTCGATAATCAGCTTCTCGGCGCTCACCGACACAGGAATGCCGTCGGCTTTGACCAGCAAATCGCCCTGGAAGGTAAAGCGGCAGTTACGCCAGAGGAAAAGGGTGTAGATGGTGGACTCCATCATCTGCTCTTCGCACCAATCAAGCTCACCCTGGGTGACGAGCCTGTATCTGAGGAGAATGTGCGCCGGGTCGGGGCCGCTCCTGGTAACAGCCACATTGCTGTAATCCGGCGGCACAAAAGCCTCAAGGTCGTCGAAGTCTCCCATATCGGGGTCAGTCAAGCGCATATCTGCGGAGGCAAGGTCGCCGGAAGAAAGAGAGCGGCGCATAAGGCCGTTGCCGTTGCCGTTGCCGTTGCCGTTGGCTGCTCCGACAGCTACCGGGGCAGCGTCGGGAGCCAGGTGCTCGGCCTCTGTCAGGCCAAGCGTCTTTTTCCAGTTGGGGCCAACCGTCCTCTCCAGTTGTTGCGGCGTGAGACGGCCCGCGTTAATGAGCAGGTCCACCACGCTGGGAAGACGTGTGGCGGCAGCTATGTAAGTGATGCGTCCTTGCTCATAGCAGATGGTACGGGTATTCCAGCCCTGGATCAGGGTCAATGTACCTGTTTTTTGGGTGAACGACAGAGTTTGCAAGAGATCGGATAGGCTAAAGCAGCCTATACGGCCTTGCAAATCAAAATCGTCTTTTTCGTGAGTATCCATAAGCCAACCAACGATGAAGCGTGAAGAGTACTGCGTATAGTGTTGCGTAAAGAATAAGGGGCGGAGATAGTCTATCCACAGCCCCTCACGTTTCACACTTCACGTTTCACGAATCCGCGATATGAGTCACCAACAGGGCGTAAGCTCTCTACGCAAAGTTTACCATGCTCCATATATTGGCGGAACGGGACAAAGGTCCTAAAGAGGCATAGCCTTATAGGGCGGAGAAGTCTGATTTTGGTACTACAGGATCGCAGGACTTGCTGCCGGCATAGGTGTTGCGATGCCTGCGCTATTGCACCACTTATGGGCAATCGTTTATAGTTGGTTTATGGGTAAGCATAGCGCACTTGCCACTCGGATACGAGAATTGAGGCGGGTCCTCAACTGGACTCAGCAGGACCTCAGCCGCGCCAGCGAGGTTAGCCGCTCGTATATCTCACGCCTGGAGATGGGCGACATTCGTCTCCCTTCCAACGATAAACTGCGCTCGCTCGCCACTGCCCTGGGCACCACCCCTGACGACTTGCTATGTGCGGCTGGCTTCCTGGATAACTCGGCCACCGGCATTGAGCTGCCTGAGATAGAACTCTATCTGCGGCGCAAGTACACAATCCGGGATCCGCGGGTGCTTCAGGCCATAGAAACCATCGTCGCTATGGCCCAGCAGCTTCCCGACGCAGAGATAGCTGCATCCACACAGCACGCCGACATGAATATCCCACGCCACGACCAGAGTAACATCGTACACCATTGAGCAAAGAGCGATACCGGGCTGCGGCACAGGCTATAATACCCGCATGAAGACGAAGAATCGGCAGGTCGTTTCCGGGCTGGTGGGTGCCGAGTGGCGCGAGTTTGCGCGCTGGCCGCTGTACGCTATCCTGGCCTTCGCTCTGCTCCTCTTTGCCCTTGCCTACCAGATGCCGCACTCGAACGACCTGGCGGTTGACATAGGAGCGCAAGGCGACGAAGCGTTCCTCACCAACTTCTACTCCCCGGAGAACAACCCCGACAAAGCCCACCCCTACAACTATCGCTGGAGCCGGGATATCTCCTTCTTCACAGTGCCTGGAGTAGGCCGCAACGTAGCCCTCGACCTCAGCATGAGCATGGCGGGCCGCCCCAGCGATGCTCCTCCCGCAGTTATCACAGTCACCGTTAATGGACGGCAACTCGGAGCGCTGCGTCCAACAGGCTATCCGCCCAACACAGCCCGCTTACAGATACCTGCTAGCTTCAATAATAAGGATAACCTGACGGTGGGTTTGCAAAGCAATGCTTTCTCGCCGAAAGGGGATAACCGCAGCCTCGGAGTAGTTATCGACACGATCAAGGTAGAGTCGGCGGGGGAGGGGCTTGTGCGCCCTCCTACATATATAATCGCATGGCTGCTCTTATCGCTGCTGCTGGCATTTCTCAGCCTGAGCCATATAAGGCTCAGCCCACGCAGCACATACTTGGCAACGCTGCTGCTAGCGCTACTCGCGGCCCTCAGCCTGGCTCTGGGGCGCTACACACTGACCCTCTTTGTTACGCAGTTAGGTGTGGTGATGATATGCGTATATCTTCTCGCTCTGGTGATGCAGCCATTCGCTACGTGGACGTTGAGAAAGCTCAAGGCGTGGGGGCCGGAGAGCGCACCTGACATGCGCTGGCTGATGCTTATATACCTGCTGGCGTTCGCGATCAAGGCGGCAGGGATGATGCACCCGCAGTTCATACCCCTCGACCAAATATTTCGTGTACATGAGGTGCAGCAACTGGTTAACGACCCTCTGACTTTCTGGGATAAGTACCAGCACGTCACCACTGCTGATGAGCGCGGCACGGCGCACGGCGAGCTACAACATTCGATGCTGGGACAGTGGAACCTGGTGGTGCCTTTCCCTTATTCGCCCATCGGCTACTTTGTTTTGGCTCCCTTCGCCTGGATCTGGCCCAACGGCAACGAAGATAAGCTGGTGACTGCCAGCAATACGATGTTGGCTGCGCTGTCGGGCACAGTAATCTTCGCGCTCTATGCGATTGCGAAACGCGGCCTGAATAGTGGGCGGGCGGGCGTGATCGCAGGGGCAATCGCCAGCTTCGCGCCTATTACTTATCTACACTTCTCCGATGGCGCATACCCTTACATTTGGGCCGGGTGGATTACTGTTGTCTACTTGATGTTCGCAATTTGCCTGGCGAAGCAGGCCGCGAAGCCTGGACCTTTTATCTGGCTGACGACGCTATCCGCCCTTACGCTGCTGTCACACACGGCCATCGTCTTCTTCGCCGTAGTCTTTGTGGTGGCAGCTATGGTTGTTTACTGGCTGATGTGTAAAAAGGGCTTATGGCCGGTGAGGGGAAGGGCCGGCGGCAAGATGACACCTGCATTCTCGCTAGGCCCGCTCCTCCTCTCATTCCTGGCGGGCGGCGTGCTGGCCCTTGTCTACTATGGCGGGTATATCTGGCCTATGTTGACTGTGGCCCTGCCCGCGTTGACCAGGAAAGCTGATACCACAGGGGTTGGGCTGGACCCGAGCCGCCTGGGGCGACCCCTCTTATCAGGCTTCTGGCCTCAGATTGAGTTGCACTTTGCTACATGGCCTGCTATTCTCGCCCTGGTCGGCCTGGCGCTGGTTACTATGGCAATTATCAGGTCAAAGAGAGAAATGCAAGCAGTGGAAGCAGAGGTAGTGAGCACGCCTGCCGCCCAGGACGAGGAAGGCGCGGATTACCCTGCCATGCTTGTAACTCTCGTCTTTATCTGGGCGTGGACAATAACATTTCTTATATTCAGCCTTATAGACCTGCGGGTGAACCTGCTACAGCGCCACATGCTCTTCGCGCTGCCTCTGCTGGCTCTGCTTGCCGGGTATGCTCTGTCGAGATTGGACCGGCAGGGGGCAGGACGCTTCAAGCACGCCTACGCTCCGGTGGTCACGTTGCTGTTGATAGGTTATCTGTTCCTGGTAGGCTGGCAGATGTGGACCGGCAGGGTACTTCACTATCTCTTGCCGCCAGGCTCAGGCTAAAGTTAGCGGAAAGGTAAAACAGCTACGAATGGCGGGGCCAAGCCTTGTGTTATACTAGGAACGATGGCCGCAGGACCGCAGAAAAAAGAAGGGGCCTGGCTTCCAGAAGACCCTGCAGATGAGACACAGCAGATGCCTCTTGTGAATGGGCATGCCTCTGCTGAGGAGATCACCGCTGAAGTCGAGAGCGTCGAGCCTGCTTCTACCACAAAACAACACGAACCGATGGCTGCGGTGGCCGAGGAGGCCGGGCAGGTAGAGGGTGTCGTCCCACAGGAGACCAACCCCATGCCCGTTGCTGTCTGGCCGCCACCCGCGCCTGAACAGGCACCGAGCAAACCACCTCCGCTGCGCCCGCAGCCGGGAGGGGGCATCAAGATAGCAGACGTCACCAGGAAGGTAGAGGTGATTCAGCCCGCGCCTGGCCTTTTCACCAGCGAGTTGAGACGTGCGCTACCACCCTGGGCACTGCCGCTCCTTACCTTCCAGCCTGTGAGTGTGTGGTTGGGCGCCCGCATCGCACTGACCTTGCTGGCTCTGCTGGCGGGGTTGATGCTGCCCAGCATAGCCCCTAGGGGCACTGCTAACTGGTACGGCACACCAGGCGGGCCGGAGCTTACTCCTTTCGTGGATAGAATAGCAGGGGTGTGGACGCGCTGGGACGGGCAGTGGTACCTCAAGATCGCTACCGAAGGCTACGACAAGAATGACGGCTCGGCTGCTTTTTACCCCTTATACCCCTGGTTAGTGAAACTGACCGGCCTGCTGGCGGGGGAGCGTTATATCTGGGCTGGCATTTTGCTGTCATCGCTCTTTTTCCTTGGTGCGCTTGTACTGCTACACCGCCTGGTGCGCCTTGATTTCCACCCGGAGGATGCGGGGCGCTCGGTCTTTTACCTGGCGGCCTTCCCGATGGCCTTCTTCTTCTGGTCAGTTTATACTGAGGCGCTTTTTCTGCTACTTGCGGTGGCCGCTCTCCTCGCGGTGCGTACCCGCCGATGGTGGTGGGCTGCGCTGATCATTTCTTTTGCTATCTGGACGCGCACCACCGGGCTGCTGCTACTCCTGCCGCTCGCCTGGGAGCTTTGGCTCGCCTACCACCCGCCAATGCCAGGCGACCCACGCGCCATGCCGCCGCCCAGACCTTCTCGCTGGACTTTGCCCTCAGTGGCGCTGCCGGTGCTTTCTATTTTCGGCCTCTTTGCCTGGGTGTGGATTACCTTCGGCGACCCGCTCGCCTCGCTCAAGGCACAGGGCATATGGAACAGGTCTTTCTCCTGGCCCTGGGAGACCATAGGCAATGCTGTGCGCGTGGCAACGCAGATGCCCTTCCAGTATCAGGTGGAGAATCAGAGCTGGACCTACCTGGGCGCGCTCGTCTTTTCTCTTATCATGGGGGTGCTTGCTCTCAGGTGGCTGCGCGGCAGCTACAACATCTATTTGTGGGCAGGTATAATCTTCTCGCTCTTTTCCGCAGCCCCTCGCAACCCGCTCTTATCTTACCCACGCTTCCTGATCGTCCTTTTCCCGGCGTTTATCGCCCTGGCGCTTGTGGGGCGCAACCGCTACGCACACCAGATAATCACCTGGGTCAGCTTGCTCCTGCTGGCCCTCTACACGATAAGGTTTGCTAACTGGTATTGGGTGGCATAGCCAGTGGTCAGTAGTCAGTGGTCGGTACCTTATGAGATGCAGGTAGTGATAAGGAGGAAAGCATGGAGTACGATGTTCGTTCGGTTGTCTTCGATCTAACTACGGAGGGCGATGACGGCCAATTCTCTATACCTCAGCCCGTTTACGATCTGCTGGGCTTGCATGACGGCGACAATTTAGCTCTTTCTATAGAAACGCCCGCAGGCACATATACAGGTATCAGGAAGCTGGCGGCAGGCACCGAAATCCTGGACAGTGATTTGCAGGACTATATAAAGGCAGGTCAGCGGATTAAGATAACGCTCTCACGAGCATAAGGACTGAAAACAACCTGGCTTAACTTGTAGGAGAAAAGTTATGTTCGGACAGCGCCTCGGCACAGGCGACGAAGGGTATACAGATTTGCTCGGCCCTGAGCGAGTTGCCAAGTATGACCTGCGGCCTGAGACATACGGCACACTCGATGAAGCGAGCAGTGCGCTTGGGCTTGCCAGGGCGCTCTCGCAGCAGGAGCGGACGCGTGAGGCGCTCCGGCAGGTGCAGCATGATCTCTACCTCATGATGGCGGAGATAGCCACGCCGTCAGCCCAACTGGCGAAGCTTCCGTACAGGATGACAGAGGAGCAGGCCAACTGGCTTGATGTCACTATCGCGGAGCTAGAAAAAGAAGTGGAGCTTCCAAGGCAGTTCGTGCTGCCTGGAGCCAGCGCGGGGTCGGCGGCGATAGACCTTAGCCGCGCAATCGTGCGCCGCGCCGAGCGCCATGCCGTGCGCTTGATCCACGAGGGCCGCATGCCACAGGGCTACGTGCTGCGCTACCTTAACCGCCTTTCATCGCTTCTATTCGTGCTCGCAAGGTATGAGGAGCACGCCTCTGGGGTGCCGTATGATACTGCCAAACGTTAGGTAATTCACCGCAGAGGCGCGAAAGGCACTGAGAATCACTCTTGTATACTCTGCACTCTCTGCACTCTCTGCGCTGAGTTTACAGGTGCGCTTACCACGCTCTCACAAAAGAGATAGACATCATACCGCGAAGCTGGCCCGCAGCCACAGCACGGCGCTGAGCGCTACTACGCTAAGTATGACTGTAGCAGCGATGAGGCCGTTGAAGCCCAGGGCTAATATAAAGAAGCCACCCGACGCGCCGCCGATGAACTGCCCTATCCCCAGGAAAACGGAGTAGAGGCCCATAACGACGCCTCGGTGCTCTACCCTTGTCTCAGATATATCCGCCAGGTAAGCGAGCGCCACCGGCGTGAAACCGCTCTCCAGCAGCACGCTCACCGCAAGAAGGGGCAGTAGCGGCCATTGCCCCCACGGGCCAGGCAGCACATTGTTGTTGATTCCGAGCAGCGTGACGCAGACGATGAAAAGGCCCGCAATCGAGCCGAGCATCATATTGGTCCGACGTACCCTCCCGTAAAATAGACTCCACAAGAAAATACCCAACATAAAGGTTATGCCGAAGCCGGCCTGTACAGCACCGACCTCGCCGGGCCGCAGGTGCCCAACAAGGAGTTGATTGCTAAAGCGCTCGGTAGAAGTTCCCGGGACGATGGGCTTTACCATCAAAGGAGCGAGCTGGGTAAACCAGAGGCCAACCACCGCATTGATGGCGAGCCACGCGGGAGCGAAGCTACGCAGCGCGGGTTCTCCCAGGAGGTCCTTATAGGAGTGTAAACGGCTAAAGACAAGGGCCCGCACAGGGTGGGGGCTGGCAGTTGTAGCCAGCTGGTTAGCGAGATTGTGGCTGCGGGCTGCCGCCGGTAAACTCTCCTTCACAAAGAAGAAGAGCAGCGCAGCCGCGACTAGATAAACCAGTGACACCAACCGGAAGCCATTCTTGCCGAACAATTCCCAAAGCTGGCCTCCTAAAACGCCACCGCCGACCAGCCCTATCAGGAAGCTGATCTCATACATGCCCATCACACGACCACGCAGGCGGGCGCTCTCTTTGCTATCGCCCGATGTGGCGTCTGCAAGGTAGCCCAGTGTGCCTGGGGCGTTGGCGGCGGTTGACAGCCCTTCGAGCAAACGACCAATAGCCAGAATCGCAATCAAGGTAGTCAGCGGGTGAATTTGCACCGCCACAGCGCCCACGAGAGGGCCGAATACCAGGAAGGGCTTACGCCCACGCAGGTCGCTCAACGCCCCAAAGACAGGCGCGAGAAAAAGCTCTGTAGCATAGAAGACAGCGGATAGCGCGCTTATAGTTACCGGGCTGGCCCCTACTACCTGCTTGAGGTAGGTAGCAAGCAATAGGCCTGTGGAAGCGCCAGCCAGGCGCAGCACGAAACTAGAGCCGATAGCCACCTTCAGCGAGGTGCTGAGGCGACCACCAACAATCCCATGCTGCTGCTCAGCAGGGGCGTTATCTTCATCTTCGGAACGGGCCGCGGTCTCCGGGGGCGTAAAGATAGCCATACTGTGATCAGAATAGCATAAGCAATATTAGCTTGCAACCCTCTTTAGTCCTATTGCAGATGGGAGAATCTACTGACTGAGAACGACATAGAGCGCCGACACCACATTGGAGAAGGGGTCCTGCTCCGCCTGGATGGCGGCACATTATAGACGCCAGAGTGTATAATGCCTGCTAAATGGCTGCTGGTTGCTCCATGGCGATGCTGCCGCGACGGGCCGACGCCACTTTTGGGCAAGCGTTCAGGATAGGTGCGCAATATCTTATGCAGGGGCAAGGCAGCGCGTTGCCCTCACCCATACACCTTCGTCACCCCTAATCTGAAACGCTTATACTTCTGGTACTGGCAGTGTATAGCTGAGTTGCTATGAATGTACCGACCTCGATTGAATATATACTCCTGGGAGCTTCGCTGCTCGTCCTTGTGAGCATTGCTTCCAGTAAAATCTCGGGCAAACTTGGGATCCCTGCCCTTCTCCTCTTTCTTGCTATTGGCATGCTTGCCGGATCGGAGGGGCCGGGCGGTATCTACTTCGATGACGCATGGGCAGCACAATTCCTTGGTGTTGTGGCGCTGGTGTTTATCCTCTTCGCGGGTGGGTTAGATACAGAGTGGACAAGTGTGCGCCCCGTGCTTGCGCAAGGAGTTGCGCTGGCGACGGTGGGCGTTCTTGTTAGCGCGATACTCGTCGCATGGTTTGCTACCGTGGTGCTTGGTTTTTCGCTCCTGGAGGGCTTATTGCTCGGGGCTATCGTTTCTTCGACCGATGCCGCCGCGGTGTTCGCCGTGTTGAGATCCAAGGGAATAAAGCTGAAGAGCGGCCTCCGACCTCTGATTGAGCTGGAGTCGGGTAGCAACGACCCGATGGCAGTATTCCTGACTGTTGCCCTGACCGAACTGCTGGCACGCGCAGCATCTGCCAACCCATCTCTAGCCACTGCCGGGTCCAACGGCTTGATCTCCCTTGGTTGGTCTATAGTTGGCCTTGCGCCGGAATTCGCCATCGAGATGGTGCTTGGCAGCGTCCTCGGCTATCTCCTGGGACGTGGCATGGTACTTCTGGTCAATCGCATCAGGCTTGATTACGAAGGATTATATCCTGTGCTTACGATGGCATCTATGCTGCTGGTCTACGCGGGCACCACAGTTGTGCGTGGCAACGGTTTCCTGGCCGTGTATATCGCTGGCCTGGTGGTGGGCAACAGCGACTTCATACATAAGAGGAGCTTGACGAGGTTCCACGACGGTTTTGCATGGCTAATGCAGATCGCCATGTTCCTCACGCTTGGTCTGCTGGTCTTCCCGTCGCATATCATGCCAATAATCGGCTCAGGGGTGCTGGTAGCCATATTCCTCATGTTTATTGCTCGTCCTGTGAGCGTCTTTATCAGCTTATTGTTTGCCAAGCTCGGGGTAGGAGAAAAGGCATTTATCGGCTGGGTTGGGCTGCGTGGGGCTGTGCCGATTATCCTGGCGACTTTCCCACTCCTCGCAGGAGTTCCGAAAGCCTCAACGATCTTTAATATGGTCTTCTTTATCGTGCTCTTTTCTGTGCTCCTGCAAGGCACCACGCTGGGTCTCGTTGCCACGTGGCTCAAGGTAGAAACAGCAGACGCAAGCTCTACCACCTACCACTATCCTTTGGAGTTTGTGCCAGCCCCGGGCGCGGGTAGCGGGCTAGCGGAGGCAGTAGTTCCGGCGGGGTCGTTCGCTGCGGGCCGGACGATAATGGAGCTTGGGCTGCCGAGAGGCGCGTTAGTGGTGCTGATAGGCAGGGGCGAGGAGAATATCATCCCGACAGGAGCGACAGTTATCAAATCTGGAGATAAGCTCGTTTTGCTAGCCGATGAGAACGCGACGGAGGACGTGCTAAATTTAGTGAGCCGCAGCGCTGCCTCAAAAGCACGATGATCGAGCAACAGGTCTTGCATGGCGAGCGCCCCAGGCCGAGAAAGATGGGCAGGCCGTACCTCACTTTAGACGTGCAGCCTTTATGTCAGTAACTCATGGCCCGCAAGGTGGGAGAAGTGGTAAAGCTCGTGGAAAAAGAACCTTCTCTCCTGTGTCATTCTGATTGTAGTTTAGGCTAGATTTTGGTGCGAAACCCTCTGGCCGAACTTACCGGCCACTAGATATACCGGAACTAGTCATGAATGCTACCAAATATAGGGCGGCTCACCTGCAAGTCAGGAGTTTCGCACCAAAATCTAGCCTAAACTACAACCTACTCAATAGGATGACGGCGGTTTCTAACGCTCCAATCGGGAATCAGGCAGTTTTCTGGGCTGTAGGGTACTACCAGGAAAATAATGTGTTTAAAACGCTTGCAATTTACTGGTATGGTAACCAGTGGACTACGGTTCCTACTCCGAATGGCAGTACAGGCGATACGTATCTTAGCAACATTGCTGGCAATGCCCTAAACAATATTTGGGCCGTAGGCGACTATGGCTCCGATCCTACAAGGCATACAATGGTGCAGCATTGGGATGGTGCGAATTGGACTATTGCACCTAGTCAGGACCCAGGGACAGGGTTGCCTCAGCTGTATGGAGTCTCCGTGCTTCCATCAGGCGCAGCTTGGGCTGTGGGACAATTCGATTACCAGACCTTAACTGAACAACTAAGCAGTGTTTGCGGTGGGAATTAGAGCGAAATCTCATACGTGTAGAAGGCAAGTTTCCCGCTCTGGCTGTATACGCTTCTCACCGAACCACCTGGATAACGGCTATAAATGGGCGATTGGTATTGCTCGTTACCGGGGAAGAAGATGAAAGCCAAACCTTTGTCTGTAGCTTTGCCCGGCCGTACGGGCAAAGCTATTTTATCTGTGGGGTTATCAACACGGATCAAATCCACGCTGCTGCCTAGCAGATATTTTGTCATGTCGGCATCGTATGGCGCACTGCTTTTACCAACTACTACCACCATATACCGGGTGCCGAGAGAGGCGATATACCTGCTTTGCGCGACCTGGATGTCATAAGAGCTTTGCGCGCTTCTGTAAGCGATGCTCTTCAGCGAGTCTGGATCGGCATGATAGCTGTCGAAATAGTAGCTCACATTCATATAGCCCAGAGCTACAAGACCGAGCACCAGCACCGTTAGCTTGGCCCACCGCCATTTCGCAGGCGCGATAGCCCAACCCTGCTCCAACCAGAGACCCACTGGTATAGCCATAGCGCAATAGAAGACCGGAAACGCGGGCGTCCAATGGTTCATAAGAGGTGGAACACTGTTCGGGTAGAAGACCAGCGAGCCGCCGACGAACAACACCCCTAGCCCAGCCAGAAGCATCAGAAAGGCTGCTGGATGCCTCCATCGCCAGATCAGCAGCGCCACACCGAGCACGAGGAGCGCCGCTTCAGGCACCATTAGAAGACTCCCAAAGTAAATTATGTCCTGAGAAGTATAAGTGCTTATGCCCAACAGGTTCTCGGAAATTATAGGCCCGAGCACGCGCACCATTTGTTGTAGGTCGTCCCAACTGAGAGGTATGTGATTCCACACGACCAGTTGGGCACCGCGGCCAAGATAGAGGTTAGGATGGGTAACAAAGTACGCTAGGAGAGGGCCGAAGCCCGCCAAATAGCTCAGAGCCGTGAGCGCAAAGTACCCCGTATAGGACCTGGCCCATCTCCAGTGTACAATGAGCAAATAGGCAAAGAAAGCTGCGAGTATAAAAGGCAAAAGGCGAGTGCCATAGTAAAAATACTCGCTCACTCCGGCGATCAGCCCCGCCACTACCCAATCTAGCGGATTACGAGACCGCAATCCACGCAGCAGGAATAGGAAACAAGCTACCCAGAAAAACTGTGTGACGATATTGTTCAAGGCCAAGCGGCTGTAATGGACATTGCTGGCGCTGAAGGCGAGGATTGCGCTCCCAGCTATCGCAGCCGCCCTACCCCACACCTCGCGCACAAGGAAATAGAAGGGTATAACGGTGGCTGCCCCAAATAAGGCTGCTGGGAGGCGAAGTGTACTCAACAAGTCGTCTCCCAGCCGGAGAAAGACCGACACAATCAGGAACCAGAGCGCGGGTAGATCTATACCACTCCAAACCGTGCTGAATACCGAAGCGCTCTTCCCACTTATAAACGATTGTGTTGCCACACTGCCGGTCATTATCTCATCGGGGTAAATGTTGTTGGGGTAATCACTCAGGTTCCAAAGTCTGAGCGCGAAGGCAATTACCACAATAGAGGCAAACACCCATATTTCCCACCCCTTCCAGGCAGGTTTTTGTGTGCTCCGAGTAACAGGAAGCCAGGGAATGTGGTCGTTGACCATTTTCAGCTACCCGGCGCACAGGCAGTGTGGATGTCACAGGGCGGGCCTCAACGGATGTGGTTGCCTTGGGAGCCGTTGCCTGATTCACTTCAGGTGTTTTATTTGCTCGTGCCCATGCAAGCGCCGAAGCTAACAGCATGCCTATGCTAACCAGCCATAGCCAGCCTGCCGGACCGAAAACCTCTGACGGATTAGCAGCTTGATAGATGTCAGCAACCATGATAAGCAGCCCTGATCCTCCAATCCCGGCCCACGACCATAGATACCTCGATTCCCAATAGCGTCGATTCGTTGGAAGAACGTCAGCTACAAAGATAGCCGTCCAGCAAAGGTGGCCCCATATTATTACCGCCAACGTAGCGGCAACGAACAGGAGCGCTACCGCGTAAAATCGTGCTTGGTCTACCTTCAATAGAAGGGTGCCAGTGAGGGATATTAGATAAACCAGGACTCCCGGCCACACTTTAGATGCGGCACTACTACGCGCTGTTAGCAATGCCATTTTTGATCCAGGACGCACAGGTCCCGTTAGAGACTTGGACATAGGAGCATGAATAGACATGTGAGGCAAGTGTAGCATCACCGATATTTTGACGCAAGCAGGTGATCGGAATCGGATGTGAGTAGTCTCAGCTAACCTCGCAGAAGTTTCACCTTCTGCAATTCGTAATTCCGCGAAGCGGGACATTGGCGAGCAGCAGGCGCGATATGGTAGAATTGAAGTGTAAATATGCACGTTTGTTCGAGGCAGGTGGGGCAGTTGCCGCTGCTCTGCCTGCTTTTCTCAGTTTCCACATACTAGGAGTAGGAGAGTATTATCTCATTATGTTTGTTATGCGTTTTACAGTCGTTGACAGCGACGGCACAGTCAGCTTTGTCGCGCCATGCAACGCACTCAAGGCCATGGTGGCGGCTTGCAGCAAAGCCCCCGCAGACCTCGAATCTTTACTTTCAGCCGCCATCCACTACGATAGCGACCTCAAAGATTATGTCCTCAACAGCCTCTCTATCTTCGATGAGCATAATACCCGGCAGGGGCATTATGACCATATTCACAGCGGCATCGCCTACGCGGGTGAGCAGCATAGCGAGCATAATATACCCGCCTTCCGCGTGGTAGATGAAATCACTCGCCATACAAGCCTTCAACCCGTGAAAGCGGGCCTCGTCCTCTTCAATCTGAAAGAGCACCGCATCATCCAGGTGCAAAACACCTACGACAGTGTAAAGCGCCGCGACCGTGGCCGCATCCACAAAGCAGGTGCGCCCACAGACCGCCTTTACCACTATAGCTTACCGTTAGACTGGCAAATAGTACCCTAACGAAATTACGAATTACTAATTACGAGTTACGAATGAAGTGATCAGCGTTCAGTGCCCATTGCTCATTGGCAATCGGTAATTCGTAACTCGTAACTCGTAATTCCGCCGCAGGCGGAAGAGGATTAGACATGATCCCTGTAAGACTTACACTTCGCAACTTTATGTGCTACCGCGACGCCGCAGAGGTGCTCGACCTCACGGGCGTGCATTTAGCCTGTCTCTCAGGCGAGAATGGGGCGGGTAAATCCGCCCTCCTGGAGGCTATTACCTGGGTGCTGTGGGGCCGCGCACGCGACCGCGCTATGGACGATGAGCTAATCAGCAAAGGCGCATCAGAGATGGAGGTGGACTACGAGTTCATTCTCAACGAACAGCGTTACCGTGTGATCCGCAAACGCGCCCGCAAAGGCAACTCAGGCACAACCCTCCTCGACTTGCAGGTCTGCTCGGATGGCGAAAGCGACGCGTGGCGCATCCTCAGCGGGGCGACTGTGCGCGAAACGCAGGTGCAGATCAATAATCTCCTCAAGGTTGACTACGAGACCTTCACCAACTCTGCCTTTATCATGCAGGGCCGCGCCGACGAGTTCACCGTGAAAAACCCTGCCGAGCGCAAGAAAGTGCTGGCCGATATACTCGGCCTTGAGCAATACGACCGCCTGGAAGAACAGGCAAAAGAAGAAGCCCGCCAGCGTAAGTCCCGGCTGAACGAGCTTGAGCACGATATAGCACGTATAGACAGCGAGCTAAAAGATCGCCCTCAGCACGCCGAAGAACTGGAGCGGGTAGAAGCAGCGCTGATTGAGGCGCAGGAGAAGTTGGCCGAGATCAGGGGCGAAATCACGCATGTACAGGCCAGACAGCAGGCATTAGAGCACAGCAAGCAGCGCATCGAAGAACTAAAAAGCAGGATCGCCAAGCGCGAAAACTCTATAGCAGAGGTACAAGCACGCATAGGCCGCAGATCGGCCCGCAAAGTAGAGCTTGAGGAGCTACTATCCAGGAGTGATGAAATAAAGCGCGGCTACAACGACTGGCGGTCAGCATATGAGGAAGATGGCAGGCTCAGCGAAAGCAAAGGCCGCCTGCTAGAGTTGGAAAAAGAGCGAGTTCAGATAGATTGGGATATAGACAAAGAGCGCCTCCAGCTTGACGGGCAGCGAATCCGGCACGAGCAAGACATTGCCAAGCTTGGGCGCAATCTCGCCGGGCGCGGCGTGGTGGAAAGCCAGCTATCGGAAACGCTCGATAAGCTGCGCAAACTAGAGCAAGTGCAGAAGCAGCATGAGGACACAAAATGTCTGCGTGAAGGGTTGGAAGTCAAGCTGCGCCAGTTGAACAGCGAGATAAACACATGCGAGGAAGAAGGCAAGCAGATACGCCAGAAGCTCGACATGATAGTCGAGGCGCACGCCGAGACGAACGGCCACGCCGATTGCCCTCTTTGCGGCACTGCCCTCACAGGCGATGCCCTTGAGCGGGTGCGCCGCTCATATGAGACGGATATCGCCGGCAAGAGGCGCGAATACGAACAAAAGCGCAAAGAGTTAGATGAAGTTAACAGGCAGATTGTCGCCACGGAAAGCCGCATCTCCAAAGAAAAAGAACAGCTAAAACCGATGGATATGCACAGGCAGCGCGAGGCGCAGCTAAAGCAGGCGATTAGCCGCCTGGACGAAGATGAGAAAGCCCTGGCGCAAGATGAAGCTCATCTGGTTGGAGTGAATATCCGCCTGCAAGAGGCCGACTACGCGCACGAAACGCGGAGCAAGAAGAGAGAGATAGAAAGCCGGATAAAAGAGATAGACTACGATGAAGGTGCGCATAATGCCACCAGGACGCGCGTGGCCTTTCTCCGTGAGAAGCGTTACGAGGAGCTATACCACAAACTTGACGGCGCGGACCGCGAGCTGCAATCGGTGGCAGCCGACCTGGAGGAAGCCACACGCAACGTAGATAACGCACGTCAGGAGCAAGAGCAGGACCGCGCCGAGGTGGCGTTGTTACAGCCCCAGCTTGATGAGCTGGACAATGTAAGCAGGGAACTGGCAGCCAAACAGCAGGCTGAGGCTGCCCTCAGCAGACAGACAAGCGAACTGGGCGAAATGCGAGGCGGGCTGCGCGACAAGCTGGCGCGATGCGACGCTATGCAGGAAGAGAAGTCGCGCCACATGGCCGAGTACAACGCCGCCAGCGACGAGAAGAGCATCTACGACGAGCTTACCACAGCCTTCGGCAAGAAGGGAATACAGGCGATGATTATAGAGAATATCGTCCCCGAAATGGAAGATGAGACCAACGCCCTTCTGGGCCGCATGACAGATGGGCGGATGAGCATACAGTTCGCCACGCAGCGCGACGCCAAGAGCAGCAAGAATGTTATCGAAACACTTGACATAAATATATCTGACGAGATGGGCCTGCGCTCTTATGAGATGTACAGCGGCGGTGAGGCCTTTCGCGTGAACTTCGCGGTACGTATTGCGCTGAGTAAGCTGCTGGCCCGGCGAGCAGGCACGCGCCTCCAAACGCTGGTGATAGATGAAGGCTTCGGCAGCCAGGACGTGCAGGGCCGCGAAAAGCTGGTAAGCGCGATCCGCTCTATACAGGATGACTTCGAGAAGATACTCGTCATCACACACATAGAGGAATTGAGAGAAGAGTTTCCCATACGCATAGACATCATCAAGACAGGCTCGGGCTCGCGCATTGTTATGTCCGGAAATGAAATGTAGAGATGAGTATTGCGTATTGCGTGATAGCTAGAAGGCCGCTTCATAATAGGAGCTAGAGATGATATCAGGGCGTCGCCCGGCGGTGCCTTAACGACTAGCTAGCTTGCCAAAGCCACCCTTTGTGGAAATAGCGAGCTTACGCTCATGCGAAGTGTAGAATAGGAACCGGACATCGCGCTTGTAGACTTCACACCACGGAGCAGAGCATGGCACTGGACAAGAGGCGTATAGCAGGGCTGGTAGTTGCTGAGATGGCGGGGGCGGGGGCGTTGGCGCTCCTCTTTTACTATCTGGCTGTGTCGGGGGCGGACCGGATTGCCGATGTGTGGGCTGTAGACAGGGTAGTTGCCTACGCGCTCCTCTTTGTTGGACCGATGCTAGTCCTCTTGCCACCATGCCTGATGCTCAGGCTAGGCCCTGTTTGGCTCCTGGGAGCTGGGTCGTGGGCGCTACTCGGGTATGTGCTGGTCTTTGTCGGCGCACCTACCCGCCAGAATACCAGCTTTTTCACCTATATCGCCTTTCTTACCCTGCTCTTCGTAGCCCTTACCGCGACCTTTGCTGTGCCTCTGGGTGCGCTCAGCAAGCGCTTTTTACCAGCCGCGGGCCAGACCACCGAGATGGTACGCGCTCTGAGAGAGGGCGGTCTACTGGCCCTCTTCGTAGTAAGCCTCATCGCCATGTCACCCCTCAACGTCCTCAACTGGCTCAACGCCCTCCTCGTCTTCACAATCGTCTCCCTGACCGAGTTCTTCTTCCTGGCGCGGGACTGAGACCAGTGGTCAGTGGTAACTCGTACTGACCACCGTTTTGAACCAACATGGCATGCAACAGGTATAATGTGTATATGAACAAGATCACCATTATCGGGCTGAACGTTGTCGGCAATTCGATGGGTATGGCCTTGCGACGAGCCAACAACGGATCGCAGGTGGTTGGCTTCGACCCTGATCGCCAGCGAGAGGACCTTGCCTTGCGCAAACACCTCAGCGTAGGCTCTATAGCGCCCGACCTGCAAAGCGCGGTGCAAGGGGCACAGCTTGTTATCATCTCCACACCACCTTCCGCGATGCGCGAGGTGCTGGCTACCCTTGAGCCTCTTTTGGACGACGGCACAACTGTAACCGACACCCTCTCAGCTAAAGAGCAGGTGATGGGCTGGGCAGGCGAGCTGCTGGGCTCGCGGGTAAGCTTTGTCGGCGGCCACCCATTCTCCCGAACGCTCGACCTGGAAACCGCCTCGGAGAGCGCGACGCCCAGCGCCGAGCTCTTCAAAGGCGCTCCTTACTGCATCATGCCGTCCCCCGGCGCGCACAATGATGCGCTGTCTCAGGTTATACAATTGGCCGAAGCAATAGGCGCAGAGCCGCGCTTTATGGACGCGAGAGAGCACGACTCCTTTGTGGCGGCGGTGAGCCACCTGCCCACTCTTGTCAGTGCATCATTATTGCGCGCCACCACAACAGGCCCCGCGTGGTTGGATATGAGCGGGTTGGCGCATGAACAATTCAGAAACGTCACAGAGCCACTTACCGTAGACCCAACAGTGTTGCGCGATCTCTTGCTGAGTAATCGCGCCGCCTTACTCCGCTGGATTGACCAATACCTGAGCTCACTACAGGAGATGCGCGATTTACTGGCGGACGGTCAAGGCGAAGAGCTACTCTCCGAGCTACAGGAGGCGCACGAAGCTCGGGCCACCTGGGCAGCCGACGAGGGGTCGGGGGACCAGGCGGGCGACAAGCTCCGCGCCGAGTTGAAGCAGGCAATCAACGACTCCCGACCTAGCAGGAGCCTTATGGGGACCTACCTCACCGAGCAGTTGTTCCGCCGTAAAGAAAAGTAGACGGCGGAAGGCAAGGCAGGAGCAAACGATGCATGTAGAAGCGTGTGAGCAGAGTTGAGCAAAGAGAGGGGGCCACGCGCCAGCCTGTTAGCGAAGGCCCCGATACCAGACAGGCGGCACACCCCGCCTCACGCATCTCTTCCAATGCCCATATCGTCATAGCCTCGCTCGGCATCTTCCTTGCCGCCCTCGACCAGACGGTGATCGTAACTGCCCTGTGGCCGATCTCCACCGACCTCCAGATTCCTGTAACCCAGCTTGATAAAGCGGCCTGGGTCATTACTGCCTATCTGCTGGGCTATACAGTGGCGCTTCCCTTGATGGGGCGCGTGGCCGACGTTTACGGCCAGCGTCGCATCTACCTTCTAGCCCTCGGCGTCTTTATGGCAGGCTCGCTCCTCTGCGCGCTGGCCCCTTCGCTCGGCTGGCTGATTGCCGCAAGGTGTCTACAGGCTGTAGGCGGCGGGGCCGTGCTACCGGTGGGGATGGCGATGTGCAGCCACCTCTTCGGGCAAAAGCGAATACCGTTCATGCTGGGTATACTGGGCGCGGTGGCCGAAGCAGGCGCGGTGATCGGCCCCCTATGGGGCGCGCTCATCATGCAAAACCTGGATGGTGCGCTAAACATAGTGGGCTGGCGCTGGATCTTCTGGGTGAACTTGCCTTTGGGCCTGCTTTTTGCCGCGCTAATGCTCTTCACACCGGTCCTGCCACGCTTCCCCGGCAAGATAGACTGGGCAGGCGCGGCTCTGTTGGGAGCGGGTCTTCTATCGCTGGCTCTTGCCCTCTCAACTCCCGGCTCGGTAGGCGTGTGGGCAGGCTTGAACAGCGTGGACCAGAGCGGCAACAGCGAACTGGTCACTCCCCAGAGTATCGCGTTATTGGCAGCCGCGATCCTCTTCTTCACAGGATTTGCCTTCCGCCAGCGCCATGCCGCCGACCCACTCTTCCCGCCAGCTCTTTTCTCGCGGGGCAGCTGGCCTTTTGTGGCGGCCAACTTTACAAATCTGCTCGTTGGCGCGGCGCTGATCATCACCATGGTGAATGTGCCGCTTTACGTGGCTAGCGTGCTTGACGGCACAGCCGAACAGGGCGGGCTGATGCTGCTACGCATGACAGCCTTCATACCTGTAGGCGCGATAGCCGGGGGCTTGCTGGGGGTGCGCGCCTCCTACAGGTGGATCGCGGTTGTGGGGCTGTTGATTACCTCCCTGGGCTTCTGGGAGATGGCAGGCTGGACCCTTACTTCTGCTGACAGCCTCACTACATGGGCGGGCCTTGCGGCGAACGGCCTCGGCTTCGGGCTGCTCATCTCGCCCGTGACCGCCACCGCGCTGCAATGGGGCGGCCTGCGCCGCGCAGCGCTCTCGGCGGCCTCAGTCAACCTGTCGAGGATGATAGGAACCCTGGTGAGCATATCAGCTGTTACGGTGCTAGGGCTTCGCCGCTTCCAGGAGCTAATGTCCAGCCACCCGGCGGTGCTCTTTGCCAATCAAGGCGAAAGCGCCGAAGCCTTCGCTAAACGTCAGGCCGACTACATAACCACCTACAAAGCCGCCTCGCTCGATGTATACACCTCCGGCTTCCTGATTGCCGCCATTATCACGCTTATAGCAGTAGCCCTCGCAATCTGGCTGCGCCGCAATCCCGACAGCGATGTGGAAGTGGGGCCAATATTCTAGGTGGGAAGCTCAGGGCGATTTATCTATGCATTAAGAAGAGGCGCTATCGCAG